>OGZI01001148.1_pt1 | contig 28426 bp, 24 predicted proteins | sample 1576711 | NCBI WGS metagenome assembly OGZI01 (sample SAMEA3541482, study PRJEB24748) | human gut metagenome | biome: human gut; feature: human-associated habitat; material: faeces | place: China | collected 2012
AAGTTTATTTCTGCTGTTTAGTTTTCAAGGATCAGTCTTGTTTGTCGCTCACACCGTTTACAGTGTCAGCTTTTTCATTTTATCAGGCTTGTTTCATTCTGTCAAGTACTTTTTAAAATACTTTTCAGTGGTTTTTGAAAGCAAACTTCCTGATGTTTTATTTTGTCGCATCGTTTTCTCAGCGACGCCTGATTATCATACCAGACTTTCTTTTTGCCGTCAAGTACTTTTTTAAGTACCTTTCATTCTTTCGATGCATTTCTTTTGCTTTCCATCTGCCGGAGCAGTGGTGCTTGCATATATTACCAAGATTCCTCCGCTTCGTCAAGTACTTTATCTCGTACAATTCGACACTTTTTTTATTTGTTAGGAAAAGAGTGCTTCTTTATTTAGAAGCACTCTCTTTTTCTCACGCTTTGGAGTTCTTTGTTTTCTGCTGTTTTTCAGCCTGTTTGCCATTGGATTTGCAATGATCCATGCTGTATTCCTGGGCAAATTCTGTTCTATTCATGCCTTTTTCCTGTTTCTTTTCGTTGCTTTTCTTCATGTTTTCCATGTTTGAAACCTCCCCGGTTTATAGTTGCAAGTCCGTTTTCCCTTGCAATCCTAGTATGACCCGTTTGGTTTTGTTTATGCACGTTTTTCTTGGCACTCCAGCAAATATCTTTTTTTATACTTTCTCGCCGCGTATTTCTGCACCTTTCGATAGATCACCGGATTCATCAGACCGCCTGCGGCACCTACCACCGGCAGGCCTTGGATAAACTTTGCTGTCAACATAGTCATAGAAAGACTCGCTGCGGTTTTTTCGATTTCATCGGAAAATACATATGACATAGAAGCCTTTCCATTCTTCCGAATCCATTCCTCTACTTCTCCATCTGCCTCACTGCGGTTTTCCGGAGATGCCAGCGCTCCACGAATGAGACGCAGCAAAAATACACGTTCCGCTTCTGTTTCATAACTGTATCCATAGCTTGTTGCTGTCTCATACAGTCCTTTCATCAATACGCCAATAAAAAGAGGGATATCCGGCAGACCAACGCCCAAAAGCCCCAATCCAACACCTTCCGCTGTGGTAATACACGCATTGACCAATCCACTTTTCTTAGCAAGTCGATCAACCTTTCTCACGGACTGTCCCGTAGGACTTTTCTGCACCCGAAAATCATTTACGGAAAACTCCAGACTCAAGTCCTCTTTACGGAATGTTTTCTCCACCACTGCTGTTCCCTTTTCAAAGACCAGATAAAAGGCTTTCGTAAAGGCCTTATTCAATGTATCCACTAGTTTGGGTGGAATCTTTTCTTTTATTTTACCTTTTACGCTCTCCAGTTTTTCATTTTCCTTTTTGGGTTCTTCTCTTAAAAAACGATCTTCCTTTCGTTTAATCTTTCCCAGTTCTCGTTCAATGCCATTTTTGATTTTCATATTCCATCGCCTTCCATTTCTTCTATTTGAAAAAGAGGAAAGCACTCCTTTTACTAGAACGCTTTCCTCTCCAATGTTATCCTTTTATGTTATTTCTGATCTTTAGGTGGTTCTTTGTGGAGAACACCTGTCAGATCTGTATCAGCAAAATTGGTTTTCATTTTGGTATCTGCCTGTACGTTCTGGAATTTGTAGTAATCCATTACGCCAAGGTTTCCGCTGCGCAAAGCATCTGCCATAGCCATAGGCACCTGTGCTTCCGCTTCCACTACCTTTGCTTTCATGCGTTCTACTTCCGCTTTCATTTCCTGTTCCATAGCGATTGCTGTTGCACGACGTTCTTCCGCCTTCGCCTGAGCAATCTGTTTGTCGGCTTCTGCCTGCTGGATTTGCAGATGGGCACCAATATTTCTGCCGATATCCACATCCGCAATATCAATAGAAAGGATTTCAAATGCAGTACCGCTGTCCAGACCTTTTGCCAAAACCGTTCTGGAAATCAGATCAGGATTTTCCAGTACGCTCTTATGGCTCTGAGAAGAACCAACGGTTGTTACGATACCTTCACCAACTCTGGCGATGATGGTTTCTTCACCGGCACCGCCCACCAGTCTTGCAAGGTTCGCTCTTACCGTAACCTTTGCAATAACTTTTACTTCGATACCGTCAATAGCCACCGCAGAAATCCAAGGTGTTTCAATAATCTTCGGTGTAACACTCATGCGCACCGCTTCAAATACGTTTCTCCCCGCCAGGTCAATGGCAGCTGCCCGTTCAAAGGACAGATCCAGATTTGCTCTATGTGCCGCAATAAGGGCGTCTACTACATTATCTACACGACCGCCGGAAAGCAAATGTGATTCCAGCTGATTGGCATTGACATTCATGCCTGCTTTCTGGGCTTTGATCAGAGGGCGGATAATTTTATCAGCCCGTACGCGACGCAGCCGCATGCCGACCAAAGAAAAGATGCTGACTTTTACGCCGGCGGAAATTGCCGAAATCCAAAGCCCCAAAGGCACAAAACTCAAGAAGATCACAACAACAACTAAAATCAGTATAATGGGTACAACAAACGCCAGAATATCTAATCCCATACTTATTCATCCCCTTTTTCCTTTTTTAACTTTAACACTCTGCCACTGTCACGGTTTTTCCTTGTATCTGTGTCACACGCACACGCTTTCCACGGTCAATGAAATCCCCATTGGAACATACATCCACCATTTTCCCCTGGAAATCAGCTACCCCAAAGGGCCGCAATGTTGTCTGTGTCACACCTTCTGCCCCCAGCAAGCCCTGTAATGTGCTTTCGTCAAAATCCTGGGCTTCCTGTTTGTCCCGCAGGACAACCTTGTTATAAAAACCGCTTTTTTTCGCCAGAACGATCATCAGCGCAAAGGCAATGACCAGCAAAACAACCGTAATCAAAAACGCTGTAATGCCATAAACCTTTGCCACCAAAAACGCCGTCCCCAAAAGACAAACACTGCCTAAAATACCAAAAACACCGAATCCAGGAATCAGCATTTCCGCAAATACCAGTGCCAATCCAACGATGCAAAGCAGGATGATCCAAGGCAGCATACGCTCCACCTTCCTTTCCAACAGCATATCCATTCCCATGAAAAATGTGCATCCACTTTTTCCCATGGAAAGCATATCCGTTATCTGTTTGTTCGATTTTCACCGAAATATCAAAAAAATTTTGATGTAGTTATTGTATCACAGAGAAAGACAAATGTATATCCGTTTTGCAAAGATTAAAAAATGCGTAAGAATCCAAAAAGGCAGTTTTCCCTCTTTGGAAACTGCCTTTTGTTACGTTCATACAGTCCCTTCTGTTCAGACTGCTTCTTTTGTTACCGGAACCAGAATCCGTTCGCCTGCACGGATGTGTTCCGAACGCATCTGGTTTAATTTTTGGATTTTATCAACCATATGTTCGGTTTTTTCTCCGTCTGCTTTATACTCTGCCGCAATGTCCCACAGGGTATCGCCGGAGTGAATCAGAACGGATTCATAGTAGACTTCCTCCGTTTTCTGTGTCTGCGCCCCCATTGCGATGGTTCCAATGCCTGTAATCAGTACAACTGTCAGCAGAATCAAAAAATTCTTTCTTGCTTTTCTAGATCTTCTTACCATACGTCTTCTTTTTCTTCCGTCCATGTTCACCCCTCCTAAATACCGAACATATTTTCTGTTTGTTCTTATCATATACGAACATACATTCTTTGTCAACTACTTTTTATACTTTAACGAACACAGGTTTGATTTTGTTCCCTTCCTATGTTACAATATGGTTACATCTATTTTTCTGCCCATTGGGCAATATACAAGGAAGTGAATGCATGAACGATTTATCCGCAAAACAACAGCAGATTTTAGAATATATGAAAGCAGAAGTACGGGAAAAAGGCTATCCGCCTTCCGTCCGTGAGATTTGTGAAGCCGTTGGGCTCAAGTCCACCTCCACCGTTCACGGTCATCTGGCACGCCTGGAGAAAAAAGGCTATATCCGCCGGGATCCTACCAAACCACGCGCTATCGAAATTCTGGACGAAGCGCCCCACAATCCTGATCTTCCCACAAGAGAACTGGTACAGGTGCCCATCGTCGGCAACATCACCGCCGGCACACCCATTCTCGCCGTGGAAAACATTGAAGATACCTTCCCGGTTCCCGTGGATTATGTCCATAACGATACCGTGTTTATGCTGAAAGTTCGTGGGGACAGTATGATCGAAGCTGGTATTTTCGATAAGGACTTGATCCTTGTTCGCCAGCAGAGCAACGCCTCCAATGGGGACATTGTTGTAGCCCTCATCGAAGACTACGCCACAGTCAAAACATTTTTCAGAGAAAAGGACTTTGTTCGCCTTCAGCCCCAGAACGCATCCATGAATCCCATCATCGTGCGTGATGTGACTATCTTGGGCAAAGTTATCGGTCTATTCAGAAAATTCTAAGGAGTGAAATTATGTTCGGTTATGTAAAAATCGGTGCCGCTGTTCCTCAGCTGAAACTTGCCGATTGTATTTCCAATAAAGAAGAAATCCTCAAACTGATCCGCGAAGCAAACGAAAAAGGTATTCGTGTGCTGACTTTTCCGGAACTGGCACTGACAGGCTACACCTGCGGTGACCTGTTCTTCCAGCTTCCTCTCATTCAGGCAGCAGAACAGGCATTGAAAGAAATCGCTGCGGAAACAGCAGAACTGGATATGGTCATTGCCATCGGTGTTCCCGTTATGGCGGATAACCAGACTTTCAACTGTGTGGCACTGCTCCACCAGGGCAGAATCCTGGGTCTGGTTCCCAAAACCTTTATCCCCAATTACAGCGAGTTTTATGAAGAACGCTGGTTCGCCGCTGCCGGAGACCTCATCAGTGAGGAAATCTCCTATGCAGGTCAGATGGTTCCCATTGGCGCAGACCTGCTCTTTGCAGCCGACGGCATTCCTTTTCTGAAAATCGGTGTGGAAATCTGTGAAGACCTGTGGGTACCCATCCCTCCCAGCTCTTACCAGAGCCTTTACGGCGCTACACTGCTGCTGAACGCTTCTGCCAGCAACGAACTGGCAGGCAAACCCCAGTATCGTCATCAGCTGGTTGCTCAGCAGTCTTCCCGCTGTCTGGCAGCCTATGTATACGCTGCCGCAGGCATCGGCGAATCCACACAGGATGCTGTTTTCAGCGGTCATAGCCTGATTTGCGAAAACGGTTCTCTCCTTTGTGAAACAGAATCTTTCTCCAGAGAAAGCCAGCTGGTTGCGGCAGACATCGACCTGGAAGTCCTTGCCAACGAACGCCGTCACCATACCACATTCATGGGTCAGCTTTCTCAGCCCGAAGCACAGCGATTCTATCGTGAAATCCATTTCCCTATGACAGAATCCCCTCTGGGCAAACTGGATCGTCATATTTCTCCGGCACCTTTCACACCTGGTGATGCTCATCTGGACGCACGCTGTCAGAATATCTTCCAGATTCAGGTGACCGGTCTGGCACGCCGTATGGAACATGCCCATGCGAACACATTGGTTATCGGTATTTCCGGCGGTCTGGACTCCACACTGGCGCTGTTGGTTGCAGCAAGAGCTTGTGACTACCTTGGTCTGTCCAGAGATCACGTTCTGGGCGTTACCATGCCCGGCTTCGGCACCACCGACCGCACCTATAACAACGCACTGGAACTGATGCGTTCTCTTGGTATCCAGATGAAAGAAATCTCCATCAAAAACGCTGCTCTCCAGCATTTCGCGGACATCGAACATGATCCCGAAATCCATGATGTGACATACGAAAACACACAGGCTCGTGAACGTACCCAGATTCTCATGGATCTGGCAAACAAAACAAATGGTCTGGTAGTCGGTACCGGCGACCTGTCCGAACTGGCACTGGGCTGGGCAACTTATAACGGCGACCACATGTCTATGTATGGTGTCAATGCCGGCGTACCCAAAACACTGGTACGGGTACTGGTAAACTGGGTAGCACATTCCAAAGAAGTGGACGAAACCGCTTCCCGTATCCTGCTGGATGTACTGGATACCCCCATCAGCCCCGAACTTTTGCCCCCTGATAAAGACGGCAAAATCAATCAGAAAACAGAAGACCTCGTTGGGCCTTATGAACTCCACGATTTCTTCCTGTTCCATATTCTCCGTTTCGGCTTCCGCCCTGCAAAAGTGCTGTATCTGGCAGAAATCGCCTTCGACGGCAGCTATGACCGAGAAACACTGCTGAAATGGCTGAAAAACTTCTATCGCCGTTTCTTCGTGCAGCAGTTCAAACGCTCCTGCCTGCCTGACGGCCCTAAGGTTGGTGCACTTTGCCTGTCTCCTCGTAGCGACTGGCGGATGCCTTCCGACGCTTTCAACCGTGTATGGATGGAAGAAGTGGAAAAACTGTAATCCTGATAATATCAAAGACAGAACAGGTATCTGTTCTGTCTTTTTTATTTTCACAAAAAAAGAGTCCACAGAAGGACTCCCTTTTCTTTTATAAATCTTTGATTTTCATTTGATCCATGTCGCTGTTCTTCTTCTTTTTTCTCCTGATCGCAGCATAAATCAACAGATAAACGACAGTTCCAATGTTTGATACCAAAAAAGAAAGTACCATTGCCCGCACATTTGTTGCCTGCAATAAAAAAACAAGACTTCCTAAAAACGAAATTGCCGGTAAAATCAAACCCAGCCACTTATTCTCTTTTCGACAGAGAAAAATCTGCAATAGAATGAACAGTGCAAAAGGCACCAGCCATACCATCAATAATATCCACAACAATACACTATCAGTCATTGCCATTCCTATTTTTCTCCTTTCTCTTTCCGATATGCTGTAATGAGCAGCTTCGCCGTATCAAAATCCAGTTTGTCATCCATAGCAAGTTCTTTGATGAGCTGCACATAAGGCTCCTGTTCTTTCTGTTCCGTCAACTGTATTTTCTGGATGAGTTTATCCAACCGTAATCTCACCGTAGGATAGGTAACGCCGTAAATCCCCGCAATTTCTTTCAAAGAACCAGAAGCCAGTACAAAATTCTTGATAAATGCCAAATCTTCTTCTTCCAACTGCATAATCCAATCCGGTATTCGTTCCACATCCTCACCGCCTTTCACATTATTAAAATAACATTTAATATTATTAAAGTCAATATATATTTTTACTTTCACTTTATTAATTCTATTTTTGATTTTCCATCATATACTAGTGATAAAAACGACAGGAGTGTCAATCATGCAAAATCCCAATGTGAAATATCTGAAAACCCCACAGGGGGACATTGCTGTTTTTTCACTGGAGCATAACCGTCTGTGGTGCCGCAGACAGACTTCTGATGGCAGATACACCCCCTTTTGTATTGCGGAAGGCGTTTCCGCTTTTTCCCTTTGCCAATATGAATCCTATACATATCTGCTCTATCCCACCACCGACGGACGGCTCATATTGTCTGCATCCTCCGACTTGATGCAGTGGGAACCACGCCCTTTGTGGCAAGCAGGTGACAAACGATGGCAAAATACCTATTGTTTCATGGCGCCGCAAAAAGACGCCTTCCATCTTTTCTACGGTGTATCCCAGCCCCAAAGCGGCAATCACGTTTTAGAATACGCCCTGTTCCAGAAAGGACAGTGGCAGCCGCCTTATCAGATCGACCATTTTCTGCCTCTGCCGGGAGCGCCTTTTCTGGGCCGCAGATTGGGAGAAAATCATGTGATTTTGTACTATCGTTCCCATCACAGCACCATCAGCGCCCGGGAAATCCTCCTTTCCCCTTTCACCATGGGCAGTCTTTCTCCTCTCATTCAGACAGGTGGCACCTGCACGGATTTTTCCATTCTGGAAGACAACCAGCAGATGCATATTCTCTATCTCAGCCGGAACCTGTTCCGCAATCAAGTGGTTTATCGCTGCAAACAGGGTTCTGCCGTGGGACGTCCCTTCGTACTTTGGGAAAGCGGCTCCGCCTGCGACCATTGTCTGGTTTATCGCCAGCAGGATAAGATTGTGCTGTTCTGGTGTGCAAATGGTCTGCCTATGCGATGTATCTGTGAAAATGGCACTTCCATTGGCCCTGTGGAACGCTGCACATTCCCCTTTCCCTTGCAAAGTCTGAAAGGTGAATTCATAGGTGCATCCGATCCTTTCGCCGCAGAAGCCATCGGTGACAGACAGAACAATTTCCATCCAGCCATTTTCTCCGAAAATACGCCGTCCCTTTCACAGCCACAGTTATACGCCGCTTCCACCCCTGCCCCTTCTCCGGTACGAGAAGAAGAAAATAATGAACTGGAGGAACTGCGGGCACTCCTTTCTCAACGCAGCGAAGAAATTTCCGCTGTCAACGCCAAATGGAAAGCTCAAGTGGATGCTTTGCAGGAAAAATTGGCAGCTTACGAAAATGCGGAATCAACCGAAAACAATACACCTTAATACAAAAACATCCGAAACCCTTTCAAACAAAGGATTTCGGATATTTTATTTCACAAGATTTTCTTATATGGAATCTAATTTTTCAAAAATTCCGTTTTTCCATTATGCGCCGAAAAACAGTTCCATATCTTCTTCCACAGTACCAATGCCTGCGATACCGAAGTTTTCCACCAGCACTTTTGCCACATTGGGAGAAAGGAATGCGGGCAGTGTAGGGCCCAGATGGATATTCTTTACACCCAGATACAGCAGTGCCAGCAATACGATAACTGCTTTCTGTTCATACCAAGCAATGTTATATACGATAGGCAAATCGTTGATATCTTCCAAACCGAATACTTCTTTCAGTTTCAGGGCAATCACTGCCAGAGAGTAGCTGTCATTGCACTGACCAGCATCCAGCACACGAGGGATACCATTGATGTCGCCCAAATCCAGTTTATTGTATTTGTATTTCGCACAGCCTGCTGTGAGGATCACAGTATCTTTGGGCAGGGCTTTTGCGAAATCTGTATAGTAATTCCGTTTGGGACTGCGGCCATCACAACCAGCCATCACCACAAATTTCTTGATGGCACCACTCTTTACTGCTTCTACAATCTGATCTGCCAGAGCCAATACCTGATGGTGAGCAAAACCGCCAACGATTTCACCTGTTTCCAATTCTGTGGGCGCAGGGCACTGTTTCGCATGAGCGATCAATGCGGAGAAATCTTTTTCTTCCCCTACACCGCCGGGAATATGTTTACATCCGGGGAAACCAACAGCGCCAGTGGTATACACACGGTCTTTGTAGCTTTCCAGGGGAGGTACCAGACAGTTTGTTGTCAACAGCACAGGGCCGTTGAATGCATCAAATTCTTCTTTTTGTTTCCACCACGCGTTACCATAGTTACCCGCAAAGTGGCTGTATTTCTGGAATGCGGGATAGTAGTGCGCGGGAAGCATTTCAGAGTGTGTATACACGTCTACACCTGTACCTTCTGTCTGTTTCAGCAGCATTTCCAAATCTCTCAGGTCATGACCGGAAACCAGAATACCGGGATTTTTCCGTACACCCAGAGCAACTTTTGTGATCTGTGGATTACCGTAAGCAGTTGTATTTGCTTCATCCAGCATTGCCATAGCGTCTACGCCATATTTGCCTGTTTCCATGGTCAGTGCCACCAGCGCTTCCACATCCAGACTGTCATCCAGTGTTTTTGCCAGCGTTTCCTGCAAAAAGGCATCAATGGCTTCGCTCTCCTTGCCCAGGGCGTTGGCATGTTTGCTATAAGCAGCCATGCCTTTCAAACCATATACGATCATTTCGCGCAGACTGCGAATATCTTCATTTTCCGTAGAAAGGACACCTACCTGTGCCGCTTTTTCCGCAAAAGTTTCTGTTCCCCCATTCCACTTTGCTGCTTCTGTCAGACCTGCATCACTTCCCAGTTCTGCCAGCAGTGCTTCTTTACAAGCCAATGTGTCCACAATACGTGCTGTGATTTTTTCATCATCAAAGTTTGCGTTTGTAATGGTAATAAACAGGTTTTCTGTCACCAGATGGTTCACATCTGTTCCAACCGTTTTACCTGCTTTCCGCAGCTTTGTCGCCACATCGGAAAGCCCCTTTGTTACATAAATCAATAAATCCTGCAAGCCTGCTGTCTGCGCGCTTTTCCCGCATACCCCCACACGGGTGCAGCCTTTGCAGCCTGCTGTTTCCTGACACTGAAAACAAAACATATTCATCATTCTTCTCTCCTTTTTATTCTTTATCTTTATCCTTCCAAAGGAAAAATAACTGTTAACAACATTTTGAATGCTTCCTGACCATAAACGGCATGGGGTTTGCCTGCTGGCATCACTAGCGTTTCCCCTGCTTCCAAAATATATTCTTTGCCGTCTACCGTAAATTTTCCGGTTCCTTCCAGTACCGTCACCATGGCATCACCATGGGACGCATGGGTACTGATTTCTTCGTCTTTATCAAAAGCAAATATGGTCAGACTAACAGCTTTATTCTGTGCCAGCGTTTTGCTGACAACCTGCCCTGGCTGGATGCTGACCTGTTCCGCCAAACGCAGTATACTTTCATGTGGAATGTTTTTGATATATCCCATGGCTTCCGCCTCCTTTTCAATTCCTATCGTTTTTCTATGGCTATATTTTATGATAAAGCCATCCTATTTTCCGTTGTTTTTCCAACAAAAAAAGAAGTATTTCTTTTTGGGCAATTTCAGAAGAAAACAAAAAAGCTGAAATCCTTACAATACAAAAGATTCCAGCTTTCTGATCTTTACTAAGATTTTATCCTGTGTGTTTTCTTAAGAATAACTGCTTTCAAAAATACTTCTCAATAAAATTCTATTTTAGGGAAGCAACGGGCACACACTGCCGCGTTCTTCCAATTGGCTTGGTACCAGCGCTTTTTTGGGATATTTGTCTCCAGCCCACATTTGCTCCAGCCAAAACAATGCCGCTTCCGCCATTTCCTGACGCATAATCTGTACTGCCGTTAGGGGAATGCCATAACAATCCTGCTGTCTGGTGATGCTGCAAGCCACAACACTCATATCCTCTGGTATGGAAATGCCCATTTCCCGCAGTGTATATACAACAGCACCGGCAGACACTCCTGCGCCCAACAGCAATGCCGTAGGTTGGATACGGTCATACATATCCTTCAAAGAAGCTCTCACTTCCTCCGGCGCACCGCCGTATTCCACAATGCTGCCCACTTCTCCTTTGCAGGACATGGCATGCAAAAAGGCAAAAATCTGCATTTCAAACAACGCCGCTTCCTTTTTATTTTTGCTGCCAATAAAAGCAATTTTTCGGTGTCCCTTGGCAAACAAATGAGTCAGCGCCAATTCAACCGCTAACGTATGGTGAGGCACAACGCTGTAATACTTGCTGTCGTCCGGGCCATCTCCCAAAAACACGATATTTTCCGTATATGTCCGCAGTTCCTGAATCACATGATCGGGAAATACGCCAATGGCAATGATGCCATGCAGTTCTCTGCCGATTTCCTTTGCAGACTGCCCCTCTGCGAAAAACAGCGGTACCGTTTCCAGATTTCTGGCAAAACAAGCCTGCTCCACAGCATTTTTCAAAACCATGTAATACCATTCTTCAGACGTTTCCTGCAACGTCATCTGGGCAATGCCCACGCAATATTTTCTGCTTTCATCAGATACATTTTTCTGTATATTTTTTCTCTGCGGCTTCACATAGCCAAGTTCCTGTGCCGCCTGCCGGATTCTTTCCCTTGTTTGCTCCGTCACCGACAACGTGGCATCTTCCTGCAAAACACGGGAAACAGTAGAAGGCGAGACGCCGGCCAAAGCCGCAATATCTTTTAATGTCGCCATATATTCTCCCTTATTCTCAATCCCTCGTATACAAATTTTCTACAAAATTATACTATAAATCTAAAACAAAGAAAAGTATCGAAAAGAAAAGTTTTCTTATAATTTCGTAATTTTTTCCTCAAAAAAATAGACTGCATGCATCCATACAGTCTATCTTTTCCATGTTCCGCTTTCTTATTCAAAAGGATAACGAATTCCCCATGCTTCCCGCAGGCTGTCCATTTGTTCCATCATCCGCAGGATTTCACTGTGAGGCATCTGTTCACATTCGATTTTGCCTTCCCGAATGGCTGCCATAGATGCACGCACCTCATCTTCAAAACCGGTGATCTGTTCCGGCATATCAATGGCTTCTACCAATTTCCGTTCATTGTCATAAATGCAGACACGGTCTACATTGTTGATGTTTTCCGCAACCAGATATCCTTTGGAACCGTACACAATACCAAACTGTTCTGTGGGCCCCAGCATACCGCTGTGAGCAATGGCCATTTTGCCGTTTTTGTATGTAAGCACAATGGCGTTCTGGGCATCCACCCCAGTTTCTGTTTTCACGCAGGAAGAAGTGACGCTTGCCACTTCATCCCCCAGAATCATGGCAATGAAAGACAAAGGATAAATCCCTACATCCAGCAAAGCGCCCCCTGCCAGTTCCGGGTCTGTCAAACGGCGTACATGCTGGATATTATATCCCAGATTTGCTGTTACAAAATTGACTTCCCCAATTTTACCTGCTGCAATGGCATCATCAATAATTTTTCTGGAGGGCATGTATCTTGTCCAAATGGCTTCTCCCACAAATACGCCTTTTTCTTTGGACAGTTCCAGAATTTCTTTTGCCTGGGCAGCGTTTGCTGTAAAAGCTTTTTCACACAATACAGGTTTTCCATGTTCCAGACACATTTTCATATACATATAGTGATGGGAATGGGGTACCGCAATATAAATCAATTCCACATCCGGGTCTTTTGCCAATTCTTCATAAGAGCCATACGCCTTAGGAATGTCAAATTTTTCTGCAAATGCCTTTGCACGCTCCAAATCTCTGGACGCAACGGCATAACACTGGGCATCCTTCATATGATTGATGGTGTATGCCATTTTTTCCGCAATATTCCCAGGGCCCAAAATACCGATCTTCATTTGAAAACCTCCTCTTTGTTTTTGTCTAAATACATGTCTTTAGTATATCACATTGTCATTTTACCCTCAATGCCTTTGCCCGCTTCCATGTTTTACTGTATGCTTTTTTCCATACCTCTGACGTATCTTCCCCGTACATTTCCAGAAAAAGCTTATACCGATAAGGAATAGATTCCTTTTTCGGCGGAAAAACAACAGGCTCCCCTTTAATCACTACACCATCCAACTCATGACGGCAAACCATATCATCCAAAAATGCCAATCTCCAGCACCCGTCAATAAATTCTCTTGTGGGCATATATACTGGCAATTTCTTTTTCATTCTGATAGACATCCGCAGCAATGTCCAGTATCCCAACATCCAAGGTGTTTTTTTCATCTCTTATCCCCCAATCTTTTTTGCCATTGTACCATAGGATTCTATTTTTCCACAAGAAAAAAGCCCTGCCACTTAGAGCAAAGCCTTTTTCTTTTATAGGTATATTGATTGCGTATGAGCCTTTTTATGCCAGCGCTGCTTCCAACGCCTGCTGGTCTACATAGTTATAACCGTTGATGTGATATACGGGAATATCCAGCGCTGTGCCATCCAGCACAATTTTCCAAGCAGATGCTTCTCCTACTTCTGTCAAAGTTTTCTGGGTATCTTCTTTGCCTGTTGCTGTATATGTACCACCCGTTGTCAATACAACCTGCTGTTTTTCGCTGTCAAAATCCACACCGTATGTTTTGCCGCTTTCCTGTGCCTGCAATACACCGTTGCGGATGCTGATATAGGAAGTTTCTGCTGCAGGTTCTTCTGTTTTCTGGAATGTCCAAATCTGTGCAGGTTCTGTGTTTTCCCCAATGGAAACCTTCACTTCTGCTGCTGTGCCTTCTTTTGTAAATGTGCCTGTTGCTGCGTCGTATACATAGTCAGTAATGTCAGCGTCTTCGTTTGCGGCATCTTCTGTTACAGTAACAATGCCAAAGTCATTGTCATTGATGACTGCAATGGTATTTTCATCTACCATGCACAGACCTTCCGCTTTTTCCGCTGTCCAACCATAATCACGCAAATCCAGCAGCAGTTCTTTTTCCGCGAACACAACATCATCCTGCAATTCTTCTGCAGAAGCATATTCCAATGCCTTACCGTCTACAGTCATGTCAGAAATGTCTGTAGCTTTGGACAAATCCACCTGATAAATTTTATTGGACATGGTCTTGTCTGCCAGTTTGCCCTGTTCGATAACCAGCAGTGTGTCATCATCCACTGCGTAAATATCCCCAATCTTGCAGTTGGAAGGTGCGCTGTACTGGCTCAGGTCTACAGGATATGCATACATTTTTGTATCACCTGTTTCAGGGTCAAGTGCCACAATTCTGGTAAAGCAAGCGGTATCGTCTGTTTCACCGTTTACATCCAGTACACTCTGCACAGAAGCCATAACTGTGCCATTGGGTGTGATGGTCAGACCTTCAAAACCTCTGTTTGGAATGCGATACTGCAAAATTTCCGGCAGACCTTCACCGGGAGCATATTTTTCCAGAATCTTACCATTGGCATCTGTCTTTACAATGAAAGGACCATATTCGTCACACAGCCAGAAATTTCCGTCCTCATCTACGGCAATACCTTCTGTGTCCAGACCTTCATTGTCATAACCGATATCATTAAGCTGCATATCCAATGCTCTCTCTCCTGTTGCCCCAACCTGACCAGGTTCCAGAGGCAGACCGGAAATCTCGTTTCCTTCTGTATCTTTCAGCGTAATAGCTTCATCTACAACGGCACCGTTATCTTTGATGGTCACAATTCCAATGCTGGGGGTGAATTCCGGACAAGGGAAAATCTTTGCTTCTGTCTGTGTTCCGTCTTTTTCATACTTAGGTGCGTCCGCATTGGGACCTCTGTCCGTCACTGCATAAAACTGCATTTCACTCGCTTCGTTATAGCCTTTGAATGTCACTGCGGAACCGAAACCAGTCACCAGACCTCCTTCAAAATACCCCTCTTTGGAATCGGCAAAGGGTACTTTCAATTCGTCCGCAATAGATACATCATAAGCCGTTGCTTCATATTCTGCAGCAAAGGCAGGGATGCTCTGCAAAACCATCGCTGTCAGCAAAGCCGCTGTAAATACTCTTTTTTTCATTGTTACATAACCTCCTCTTTTTGTTTCCCAACAATGCCATTAAAGCATGTTTCCATCAAAAAACCATAAAGGCCATGTAAAATCTTTGTAAACCCTTTTGGAGCAAAAAAAGAAAAGCCCTCAGCTCTTCGCTGTTCAGGCTTTTCTTTCCGTTTTATGCTTCCGGTTTTTCATTTAATACCCAAAGGGCATAATCTACATATACATTACAGGAAATCAGCAGTGCTTCCTCATCCACGTCAAACAAACCATGGTGATGAGCAACGGCTGTATGAGGGTCTTTGGAATTTCTGGTACCCACAAAAGCATACATACCTCTTGTTACTGCCAGATAATCCGCAAAGTCATCGGCACCCAACGCTTTCTGGAAATCAGAAATGATGTCTTCTCTCGGCAAAAATTCCGCTGTCACAGCTGTTACTTCTTCTACTGCCTTTGCATCATTTACCAGAGGTGCTGCAAAATCCAAAAATTCTACTTCCGCTTCCGCGCCATACAATGCAGCTGTTTCTTTCGCAATTCTTACCACACGGTCATTGGTGAATTTCCGTACTTCCGGCAGGAAACTGCGGGTAGTGCCTTCCAGCACTGCATGTTCTGCTACGATGTTGTACTGAGTGCCTGCCTGTAATTTGCCAACACCAACCACAACAGTTTCCAGAGGGTCTGTATTTCTGGAAACGATGGTCTGGAGCTGCACTACAATCTGAGATGCAATATACAGAGCATCTACCCCCAGCTGTGGTGTGGAAACGTGAGCGCCTTTGCCATGAATCTGAATTTTAAAATAGTCACAGCTTGCGTTCTGAGGGCCAGCTGTCAGAGAAATCTTTCCACTGTCCAAATGGCTTGTCACATGGGCACCAAATACACGGGTCACACCATCCAGCAGACCTGCCTGCACAAACTGTCTGGCACCCTGACCAATTTCTTCTGCCTGCTGGAAGAACAGGCGCACCTGACCGGAAAATTCATTTTCTTTTGCTTTCAGAATTTTCGCCGCTGTCAGCAATGTTGCTGTATGGGCATCATGGCCGCAGGCATGGCAAACACCTGCGTTCTGAGAATGATAAGGCACTTCTTTCAGGTCTTCCATTGCCAATGCGTCAATATCAGCTCTCAGGGCAACGGTTACGCCATCCCCTGCTTTCTTCCCATCAATCCAGCCGTAAACGCCTGTTTCTCCAATGCGTTTGTGAGGAATTCCCATACTGTCCAGTTCCCCTTCAATTTTCTTGCAGGTTTCATATTCCTTGAGGCTTACTTCCGGGTGTGCGTGAAAATGCCGCCGCAAATCTGTCAAATATGCTTTTTCAGCTAATACATAAGGTTTTACTGTCATATTTTTTCATCCTTTCCTGCCCTTCAAAGAAAACAGGTCGGGCTTTCCGACCTGCTCTTGTGTTCTTTGGGATTATTCTGCACCTTCCCATGCGCATACAAATGCGCCCTGGTATTCGTCTTCAATGGTTTTCTGTACTTCTGGTGTCTGGTATGCTTCTACGATTTTTTTGTACACTTCGTTGTCTTTATCTTCTGTACGAGCAACAATCACGTTTACCAGATCAGGTACTGCTGCATTTGTTTCAGGGTTTACATCTTCTACAAAGATGGTATCTGTCACAGGGTTCAGACCTGCTGTGAAAGCATTGCCGCCGTTGATGATGGCTGCTGTGCAGTCAGGCAGCAGATTTGCCAGTGTTGCGGATTCTGCTTCCATAATTTCGATCTGTTTGTTGTATTTGGTGATGTCTGCTTTTGTGGGAACAACGCCTTTTGCAGGGTCACATTCGATGATTCCAGCTGCTTCCAGCAGTTTCAGCGCACGGCCGCCGTTTGTCAAATCGCTGGGGATCGCGATAACGTCACCGTCTTTGATCTCTTCAATGGAAGAAATCTTGTCTTTGTTGTTGTAGATGCCCAAAGGTGCGATGATGGTATCGCCGATGTCTACAATGTCATAACCTTTCTGCTGAATGTCGTTTGCCAGGAATGCTTTATGCTGGAACGCGTTCAGGTCGATTTCACCGTCATTCAGGGCACGGTTGGGTGCTGCGTAGTCTGTGAATTTCACCAGTTCCACTTGAATGCCGTCATCTGCCAGCAGTTCGTTGATGGTATCCCACTGGGCGTTGTATTCCCCAACCACACCAACTTTTACAACAGTGGTTTCGCCGCTGTCTGCTGTTGCTTCCTGTGTGTCTGCACTGCCGCCGCAAGCGGTCAGAGATACTGTTGCTACTGTTGCCAAAGCTGCTGCAATCCATTTTTTCGCATTTTTCTTCATAGTTTTCTACTCCCTTTCTTTTCTCAAAATATTATTTATGTTCTATATCCTTAAAATAGTTTCCCATTTCAAAGCAACGATTAATGTGTGGTTCTCCGAATGATAAGATTGCCCACACCCTGAATCACACTGATGATAATCAGAATGATGATAACAGTTACCCAGATCATGTCACGATAACCCATCTGGTAGCCGTAACGGATGGCAAAGTCCCCCAGACCGCCGGCACCGATAGCACCAGCCATAGCTGTGATACCGATGAGGCTGACAAATGTAATCATGGTCACACGAGTAATACCGGGGATGCTTTCTTTCAGATATACACTGAAAATGATTTCCAGTGGAGAAAATCCCATGGAAGCGCTGGCTTCCACCAGACCGTAGTCCACATCTGCCAGTACGGATTCAATCTGTCTGGCAAAGAATGGAACTGTTCCAGCAATCAGTGCCACATAAGAACCGGTAACGCCGGAACCTGTTCCCACCAGGGCACGGCTTACAGGAATCAGCAACACCATCAGGATAATAAAGGGGATGGAACGAATCACGTCGATGATCTTATCCAGAATTTTATACAATACCGGATTTGCCATGATGCCGTCGCTTTTGGTAACGATGAGCAGTACCCCCAGAAATAAACCCAATACAAAGGCAATGACACCAGAGATAATCAGCATCTGGAAGGTCTGCCCGATACATTTTACAAGTTCCGAACCCAGGGCTTCCAGATTCGGTGCGATTTGATATAAGATATTCATGCCTTAATGACCTCCAGTTCTACTTTTCTTTCTTCGATATATGCCAATGCTTTTTCCATGTTTTCCGGTTTTCCGCTGAGGGTCACCACCAGTTTCCCGATGGTCTTGCCTTTGAGAATGTCAATGTTGCCGTAAATGATATTGGCTTTTACATCAAAGGCTTCTGCCAGATAAGAAATCACCGGCTCCCCTGCGTTGTTAGCAGAATAGGTCATCATCACCATTTTTTCGCCTTCCTGCAGTTTTGTCAGGTCGTTGCCCTGTTCGATGAGTTCATAAATCTTATCCACATTGCCGGCGGTGCTGATGAAGTCTTTGGTAACTTTTTCTCTGGGATGAACGAATACATCCTCTGTTGCGCCTTCTTCTACCACACGTCCCAACTCCATGATGGCTACCCGGTCGCAAATATCTTTGACCACTGCCATTTCATGGGTGATGACCACAATGGTGATGCCCAGTTTTTCATTGACCTGTTTCAGCAGGTGCAAAATGGATTTTGTAGTCTGTGGGTCAAGTGCGCTGGTAGCTTCGTCACACAGCAACACTTTTGGATCGTTCGCCAATGCTCTGGCAATGGCAACTCTCTGTTTTTGTCCACCGGAAAGCTGGGAAGGATAAGCATCCTTTTTATCAGACAGCCCAACCAGCTCCAGCAGGGATAATATTTTCTTGTGTTTTTCTTCTTTGGACAAATTGCTTTTCTTCAGGGGAAAAGCGATGTTATCGTATACGGTTCTGGAACGGAGCAGATTGAAATGCTGGAAGATCATACCGATCTTTCTGCGCACTTCCCGCAGCCGTTTTTCATCCAGCTTTGTCAGTTCCGTGCCATCCACGGTCACAGTACCTTCTGTGGGGCGTTCCAACAGGTTAATGCATCGTACCAGTGTGGATTTTCCTGCACCGGAAAACCCGATGATACCAAAAATCTCGCCCTGTTCAATATTCAAACTTACCTCCCTTACGGCGTTGACTTCTCCGCTGCCGGTGCGGAAGGTTTTGCTTACCTTCTCCAACTTTATCATGTGTATTTTTCTCCTTTCGGCAATAAAAAAAGCTTCCGTCCTGCTGCATATTCATGCACATTAGGACGAAAGCGTAAATTCGTGGTACCACCTAAATTCATCTGCTCCTCACGAAGCAAACCTCAACAAGTACGGCCGTCAAATAACGGATTATACTCTGGCACTGTAACGGGTGCACCCGTTATGATCTAACTTCATCAGCTCGACCATACGACTCCAAGACCATCTTCATCAACATATCCCTGCTTCCTTCACACCAACCGGAAACTCTCTGAAAGGTATTTTGCCAACTACTCTTCTCTTCCACGTCTTTGTTCTTTTTGAAAAGTTGTTCCTATTGTAATGCCGTTTTTTTCATTTGTCAATGGTTTTTTATTATTTTTTTGCATGTTTTTTTATTCACCCGAAGCAAGATTTCATTCACACCTGAATTTCCGCCGTTTCCATGATTTTATACTCCGCATTGCCCAACAGATCTCTTTTGCCATAATCAAAGAGCACCGCCTTTTGCTTCTCATCACCGAAAACTTCCAGATGGGTCTGACGGAGGGCTTCCTTGTTGCTCTTGTAATGGGGCAAACACTTCTGCCACAAATCCGGATTGCCATAAAAAGCAAAAACCTTGTCATGCCACTGTTCTTCATTGGTGACAGTCAGCCACGCAGGCAGTTTTTTGGGCTTTTCATGGAGAGCAATATCGAACTTCATTTCCCACTGCAATTTCTGTTTTTCCACTTTCGGATTTTGTTCCACAAACCGCCATAACGCATCAAACAGCCCCATTTTGGACAACCCCAGATAATGGTAATTCTCCGCCACCCAGAACCGGGACAATGCCTCAAAAAAGGCAAAGGGACTTTCATAGAGCGGTACCAGATATGCAAGAGTATGCAAAAATCTTCCGCTGTTGTAATAAGTTTCCACCATTTCTTCCACATATTTCAGACGCAAAGTATCCGCAAAAGGCAGTTCATGGGTGGTCAGCACTTCATAAGGTGCTGTGTCATGATAAACAATTTCAAACTCCTTCTGTTTCTGATGGAGCATGGAGCCTTTCAATACCTTCAAAAATCCCAATTGCAGCTGTTCCGGCTGGAGGGCATACACGTCATTGAAAGAACGCCCGAAAGAGTTATAATCCTCATAGGGCAGACCTGCAATCAAATCCAAATGCTGATGGATATTCCCGCCGTCTTTGATCTGCTGCACGATTTCCGACAGCGCCGCAAAATCTACATTACGGTTGATGGCACGAATGGTCTGAGGATTGGTAGACTGCACACCAATTTCAAACTGAAACAGCCCTTTCCGTACAGTTTTCAGGAAATCAATGGTTTCCTGATCGATCAAATCCGCTGTAATTTCAAAATGGAAATTGGTAACACCGTTGTCATGTTCATGGAGATATTTCCAGATTGCCATGGCATGACTTTTTTTGCAGTTAAAAGTGCGGTCGATGAATTTCACCTGTGGTACATTCTTGTCTAAAAATTTCTGCAAATCCGGCAGCACCTTATCCAGCGGCACAAACCGCACACCATTTTCCACAGAAGACAGACAGTATCCGCAATGATAAGGACATCCTCTGGAAGATTCGTAATAAATGATCTGATTCTGCACATCGCTGAAATCTTCTTCATAAGGAAATGGCAGAAGTGCCAAATCCATGGGATGCATCTGAGGTGTAGAAAAAATCTCTTCTCCCTGCCGATAAGTCAGGCTTTCGATTTCCCCCAATGTTGCGGGATTTCCCGTATCCAGGTGTTCCAGATATTTTGTAAAAACAAGCTCCCCTTCCCCACGCATGACAAAATCCACCGCAGGATTTTCCCGGAGAAAGGTTTCGCTTTCGTAGCTGACTTCCGGGCCGCCGAAACCAATGACACAGTCCGGCATGATCTTTTTCAGAATAGGACAAAGCTGCCGCAGCATCTCCACATTCCAGATATAGCAGGAAAACAGCACCACATCAGGCTGTTTGCGGAACAGTTCCTCGGCAATGAAATCCAGCCGCTGGTTGATGGTAAATTCCATGGTTTCCACATGATGTTTCTGGTTATTATTTTGAAAACGGGACAGATAACGCAATGCCAGATTGGAATGGATGTATTTTGCGTTCAACGCCGCTAAAATGACTTTTTTCAAAAAAATTCCTCTTTTCTTTCCGATTTTCTTTCATTCTAAGCCAAAACCAGTCAAATGGCAAATGAAAAGCTAGTTTCTTCTTTTATATAAGCAAATGTGCTCCACCAACCATAGAATCCTCTGCCTTGGGGCACCTGTCTCTATTCATTTGTCATACAAAATCCCCCCCCGTATCATGCATCAATAATTATTTCTTATGACAAAATTTATTATTTTTATACAATAATTAGAAAAATTTTCCATTTTCTCTTTTCGCTTCCTCCATTATTTACCCAAACCTCCACGGTTTGTATAAAATACCATTTAGTGGTTTTCTATACACATTTTGTTTTTGTATTACCCTTTATACATACTTTGCATATTTTCACTCACTAAAATCTTTTTCACTTTTCCAAAATACCTGTTTTTCAAATATCCTAGAAAAACCATAGTATTTTAGTTGTTTGTATGCTATACTGTCAACCAATGCATCCACTTTGTGAGAATCAGACGATGCAAAAAAAATTTTCGAGTAAATCAAAAAAGGAAGAGAGATATTTTTTATGAAGAAAAATGCACTGCCCTGCCTTGTACTGGCAGCGGTCATGGCGAGCAGTTCCGTTCCCAGTGTTTATGCCGAAGAAACCGTAAACGATACAGTTTCTGCACAGGGACCAGAAGATGCAGCCGATACTGAAACACCGTCTGACGCACCTGAAACAGATGCCACAGAATCTGATGACAATGCTAACACAGAACCTTCCATACCGGAAGGCGACGGTGAACATAATCAGGAGCAGGAAAGCGGAAAAGAAGAAACACCAGAAAATCCTGCTGTGGAAACTCCAGAAGAAACACCCGTAGTTCCTCCTGTTGAAGGAGGCGAAGAAACTGCGGCTCCTTCCGAAGACGTAAAAGACGAGGAAGAAAAACAGGAAGAAGTAAAAGAGGAAGAAACCGAAGAAGAAAAGCCCGTGCTTTCCTTAACAGCCGTAGACAGCACCAGCACCATTTCCGTTCGTATCTATATGGATTATCCTCTGACAAAAGAAACCGTGGAAAAACAGAATATCCAGATGTCTGTTTCCAATTCTTATACAAGAGAAGAAGTGCCCGCATCCATTTCTTATACTTATCTGGATGAAACCGGTAATGAATGCGGCGATGATGATCTGGTAACAGCCATCGACATCGTTGCTTCCGATCTGCCCGCCGGCACTGCGGACAGCGTATACCGCATTGCAGTGACAGATGACGGTTACCGCACTTATACATATAATGAACTTTCTCTTGAAGAATACGCAAAAATCATTACCATCGGTACCAAAGAAAGCACATTCACACTTGGGGATGTGAATGGCGACGGCAGCGTAAATCAGGAAGATCAGCAGCTGGTAGAAGCAGCTCTGGACACTGATAACGACGCTTATGACCTGAACAAAGACGGCACTGTCAACATCGTGGATATTTCCTATGTAAACCGCGGCATGATGGTACAGGGCACCGGCAAAGCCGTTGCACAGAATGGTGCTATGGTATCTCGCTCCATTGTACAAAACATCGACGTTGACAAAACAGACCTGTCTGAAGTAGAAATTGCCGATGACAAAAACATTGCTGACCTGTTTACAGAAACAGAAGCCATTACATTCAGCAAAAAAGATTCCGGCGAAATTTCTCCCGAAGCACCTCTGGAAATCCCCATCGCCTTTAACGAAGGCGTTGCCATGAGCGAAGTACAAATTGCCACCCCCGCAAACGGCGGCATTGAATACTTCAATCTGGTTCTGGAAGTAGAAGAAGACGGCAAAGTTGTGACCGAAACCATTCCTTACGGCAAACTGACTGTTGCAGCCCGTTCTGCCCGTGACGCGAAAACGTACTGGTGGTAAATCTGGGTTCCAGAAAAGTCGTAAAGAAAATCACCATTCAGGTTACTAAAACAGAAGATAATGAAACTGCTGTCATCAAACAGGTTGCTTTTGTAGAAAGCACACTGACAAAAGCACCGGAAGCAGAAGCGGCAAAACCTCAGAATGTTTCCGCAACTGCCGGCGCAAAGAGCGTATCCCTTTCCTGGGATGCCATGGCAAACGTAACAGGCTATAAAGTTTACTATGGCACCACACAGAACGGCATGACACAGGTTCAGACCACAGAAAATAACCGCATCACCATCAGCGGTTTGGAAAATCTGAAAAAATATTATTTCGTAGTCGTAGGTACCAGCGGTGAATGGGAAAGTGCAACTTCCGCAATCGTATCCGCAACACCCCTTCCCGACAGCAGACCTGTGGCACCTGCCACTTTGCAGGTGACTTCCATGGATTCCGCTCTGCGTTTCAGCTGGGCAAAATCCGAAAATGCCATGGGCTATCTGGTTTACTATCGTGAAAAAGGCGCAGATCAGTGGATCTCCTCTGATGTAGGCGATAACAACTCCCTTACCGTAGGCAACCTGACAAACGGCGTTACTTACGAATTCTGCGTAGAAGCGTATAATCAGGCTGGTGTCAGCCCTCGCTCCGTTATAGCAGAAGGCGCTCCTAAGGCACAGACCATCAATGGCCCTGCCCTGCCTACGGAAAACCGTATCTCCAACGAACTGATCACTGTTCGTTCTGATAGCGGCGCAGCAGGCAATGTGAACTGGAGTGAAACACCTAACTTCAATATCAAACATGTACTGGACGGCAACTACTCCACATTCTGGCAGTCCGGCGCATACTGGAAAGATCAGTCCTTCACATTTGATTTTGCAGAGCCTCAGAGCATGAACTATATGATCTACGTTCCCAGACAGGGAGACCTGAGCTATACCACAGGCATGCGTGATTACAGCGCAACCACTTACCGCAAAACAGCTGATGGCAAATACGAAAAGATTGCAACCATCAACGCAAATATCACTGCCAAAGTGACAAAAGACGGCACTGGTTATCTGGTACTGGAACTGCCTGAATCCAACGACATTTCCAGAGTCAGAGTCAACGTTGGTCAGTGGGAAGGCGCAAAAGCAGTTACACTGTCTGAAGCAGCCTTCTATCATCTGGATAACACACCTGCGGAAATCGCAGACCTGTTCTCCAACGGTACATTTACCGAACTGAAATACAGCAAGGAAGAAACACTTGAAAAAGTAGAAACACTTCGCAGCAGAGTAGAAAATACAAACGCATTCTATCTGAATAAAGATATGATGCTTCGTGAACTGAACGATGCAAAAACACTGGCAGAAGGCGGCAAACTGGCAACACAGACAGGCTTCCAGTCCCGCAGCACCGCAGCAGACAGCGCATATGGTCAGACCGCAAGCGTACTGCAGCCTCTGGGTGTTGTAGCTTCTTCCGGCAGCGATGTGGTGATCTACGCCGATATTCCCGCTGGTGAAACCGTTACCATCGTGCCCACACAGTATTATGCTGATTACAACGCATGGAAAGGCAAAGGCATCCAGCTGCAGTCCGGCAGAAATGTCATTTCCGTGGAACAGATCGCTTCCGTTTCCACAGAAAAAGGCGGCGCACTGTATCTGACATACAGCGGTTCTCATGCAGACGAAATCTCCCTGCGTATCATCACCAACAACAATACCAGCGTAAAAACACCTATGTTGGAACTGTCTGACTGGTATGAACTGTCCGAATCCGCAAGAAAAGAAAAAATCTCTGCTTATGTGGCAGAAGTAAACACATATGTACAGGCAAACAGCAACCGTTTGGGTCAGACAAGCATCCGTAACCATACAGATATTGCAACTCCCAGCTTCCTGCTGTCCATTCCTGTAAAAGAAGTCGCAAACGGTTTGACAACAGAATCCCTTTACAATGCAATCCTGGCTTGGGAAGACGTTTCTTATGTGGTAAATACCACACAGGGCATTGTAGACGGTGACAAAGATGCTTACCAGTATCCTATGGAAAGCCGTCAGAACATCCGTTACATGCGTATGTTCGGTTCCGCCTTCATGTATGCTGGCGGCGATCATATCGGTATCGGCTATGGTTCCGCTGGTGATCTGGTGAAAGGCACTCCCGTTTCCATGCTGTCCAGCGAAGCAGATACAAACGGCCTTTACGGCTGGGGTATCGCTCACGAAATGGGTCATAACATGGATAAACTGGGCAGAACAGAAATCACCAACAACCTGTACTCCCTCATGGTGCAAAGCTATGACGGCGGCGATATGACTTCCCTGACCACTCGTCTGGAAAGCGAAGGCAGATATTCCGCTATCTTCCAGAAAGTTGCGGAAGCACGCCCCGGCACAGCCAACAACGTATTCGTACAGCTGGGCATGTATTGGCAGCTGCATCTGGCTTATGACAACGCAGACGCTCCTATGGACTTCTACAACCAGTTCTTTAAACTGTGGAAATCCGGTGCTTATAGCGGAAATGACTACGACAACCGCGTTGCACTGATCGCATCTGAAGTTGCCCAGAAAGACCTGTCAGAATTCTTCACTCGTTGGGGTATGGAACTGACAGAAAGCACAAAGAGCAAACTGAAATCCTATGGCGAAGAAGAAAGAGCCATCTGGTATCTGAACGATAACTCCCGCCGCAACCGTCTGGAAGGCACAGGCGTTGCAAACGGCACACTGACACTGGATTCCGTTACAGCATCCAATTCCGTTGGCTCCAGTGGTCAGGATGTAACACTGACCTTCTCCCACACCGACGGAGAAAACATTCTGGGTTACGAGATCCTGAAAAACGGCAAATCCATTGCCTTTACAACAAGCAGCACATTCACCGAACATATCGGTACTGCAAACAATACTGTATTGACCTATGCCGTTCGTGCCGTAGACAAACAGGGCAATATTTCCGAAGCCACAGAAACACAGCAGGTACGTATTTCTTATGATAACGTACTGGATACAGGCCTGTATGACCTTTCCCAGTCCGGCACAACTGCAACTGTGACCATGAAAAACGATAAAGCACAGTCTGTCAGCGGTATCAAACTGACTGGTGTTTCTGATATGAAAAGCGTCACTGCTGTTCTGACCACAAATGTGGATGGCGTATCCAAAGAAACCACATTGACACTGACACAGAATATGGCAAATGACGGCAGCACATTCAAAGCATACTTCACAAAACCCGGTGCAGGCGCAGAAGACAGCCGTATCTGGACTTATGACATCACCAAACTGGAACTGCAGAATGTTCCCGAAGGTGCATCCCTGCAACTCATTGGCGCAGTTAACGACGACGTGGCATTCCTGCAGGACGGCGCTGCCATTGGCAGACTCCGTGAAGCTTATCAGTGGGGCGATACTTCTGAGGAAGTCATCCCTGCCGGCTCTCTGGTCATCGTCGGCACATATGTAGGCGACCCCAGATATAACTATGTTCAGGTCAACGGCGAATTTACCGTTCGCGATCTGGCAACAGGTGCAGAAACAAAAGAAACAAGACCTATCAACGGGGAAACTTATCTTCTGGCGGAAGTTCCCGCCAATGGCGAAGTGAGCCTCATCAGCAATGGCATGTTCATCTATGTCATCAACGAAGAAGCGGAAGGCGATCTGCAGCATGACCATGTGGACTGCGATAACCCCAGCTCCCTGCCCGACCGTATTCAGGCAGTTCTGTACCGCACAGACAACATTTCTGAAACAGATGGCCGCATCACTGCACAGACATTGTGGATTTCTTCTCCCGATGCTGACAGCATGCCTTCCATCTCTCTGGAACATCAATAATTAAGGAGGAACCTACCCATGAAAAAGAAATATACACTCTGGGCAGGTGCTTTGGTGGCATCATTACTGATGTCCACCACTGCTTTTGCCGCAGGCCCCAGTGTGATTATCCAGCGGGATAACGACAGCAATAACGCTCGTCTGTATCTGACAGGTGTTTCCGAAGACACCACCAGCGTGGAAATCTCACTGAAATCCAAACAGAATCTGGAAAACGCTCATTTCCTTGGCTCTGAAGATCTGGCTTACAGCCATCACACAGAAAAAGACGGCGTTCTGACCATTTACGCTGACTCCCTTTCTGTATTGGAAAGCCAAAATAACCAGATCTACCTGGGGAACCTGACACTGCCTGACGGCGTATCCTTTACAGGCGTATCCAAACTGATCACATTGAACAGCAAAGACGCTGCAACATCCTATACACAGGTATCTTTAGAAGATGATGGCAGTGATAACAGCGGCGGTAACGGTGCTGGCGGTGACAACGGTGATAACGGTACTGGCGGCGATAACGGTACTGGCAGCGATAACGGCAGCAACGGCGGCGGCAGCAATGGTGGCGGCAGCAATGGCGGCGGCAGCAATGGTGGCGGCAGCTCCAGTGGTGGTAGCTCCAGCGGAAGCAGCTCCAGCAGTTCCAGTTCCAGCAGCAACAGCACAACAACCGGACGCCCTGTCATCAAAGGTGACCAGGCCAACGGTATGATCATCGCGAACAATGACGGCAGCGTATCCATCCAGCCTCATGACGGTTATGAAGTACGTGACGTACTGGTGAACGGCGTTTCTCAGGGCCCCGAACAGCAGCTGCTGCATCTGAAATCCACTGACGTGGTAGAAGTTATTTTTGCAGCTGTGCAGCAGCCTTCCACAGGTTCTACAAACTTCAGTGATGTACCTGCAAATCAGTGGTATGCACCTGCTGTTTCCTATGTCACACAGAGAGGTCTGTTCTCCGGTGTCAGCGAAACACAGTTCGCGCCCAGTCAGTCCATGACAAGAGGCATGCTGGTTTCCGTACTTTACCGCTTCAACGGTACTTCTCATACAGGCAGCAGCCCCTTTGCCGATGTTTCCAGTGATGCATGGTATGGCACTGCCGTTAGCTGGGCATATGCAAACAATCTGGTATCCGGCGTCAGCGATACCTCCTTTGCGCCCAACACACCTATCACAAGAGAACAGGCAGCAGTTATGCTGGCAAGATACCTGAAATTCTCTAGTGTTGCTCTGGAAAATGGCACACCTGATTTCCAGGATACCGCTTCCATCAGCGGATATGCGAAAGAAAGCGTAGGCGCTATGCAGAAAGCTGGTCTGCTTTCCGGCGATAACGAAGGAAACTTCCGCCCCGATGCACAGATCACTCGTCCGGAAATCGCTTCCATCTTCATGCGTCTGTGCCAGAAATACGGCATCTGATATTTTGCTCCTCATTATCAATCAAAACCACCCGTTGAACGGGTGGTTTGACCAGACCCTATAAGGGTCTATC
>OGZI01001161.1_pt1 | contig 28155 bp, 29 predicted proteins | sample 1576711 | NCBI WGS metagenome assembly OGZI01 (sample SAMEA3541482, study PRJEB24748) | human gut metagenome | biome: human gut; feature: human-associated habitat; material: faeces | place: China | collected 2012
TGAAAGTACTTGGAGGGAAGCCTCCTGGGAGGATAGGAACTTGCCAAGCTTTTTTTATTTTTTGTAAATTTTACTGTGTTTTATTGTTTAATAAACTATGGTATAATAAAAGCTAACTAGAATTTAAAAATATAGAGAAAAAAGAGGTAAAAATGAATAAAGCTATTATTTTAGATAGAGATGGAACTATAAATATAGAAAAAGATTATTTACATAAAATAGAAGATTTTGAATTTGAAGAGGGAGTAGTAGAAGGATTAAAAATTCTAGCAGATTTAGGGTATATTTTTGTAGTGGTTACTAACCAATCAGGTATAGCAAGAGGATATTATACTGAAAAGGATTTAGAAATTTTAAATAATTATATTGGAAAGATATTAGAAAAAGAAGGAGTAAAAATAGAAAAATTTTACTTTTGTCCACATCATCCAGAAAAAGGAGTTGGAAAATATAAGGTATATTGTAACTGTAGAAAACCTAATCCTGGGATGTTAGAAGAAGCTATAAAAGAGTTTAATATAGATAGAGAAAAATCTTTTATGATAGGAGATAATATAAGTGATATTGAGGCTGGAATAAATGCCAAAGTTACTCCTGTATTAGTAAAAACAGGTCATGGAATAGAGCATATAGAAAAAGTAAAAAAACTAGGAGTTGCTAACTTTGATAATATTTTACAATTTGCGAAAAGTTTAAGTTAAATTTATAAGAAATTATAACAAGTAGGATTTTTATATTGTATTCTACAAGCATTAATGATACAATAAAATATTGGTATTAAATACAAAGAAAGGTATGTTAATTTTTAAATTAATTTGGTAATATTTATGAAAATTCTTACAAAATTATTAAAAGAAAAATTTAAATTAGATAAGTTAGATGAAATTTTAAAAGTTGTGATGGATAGTAGAAAAATAGAGAAGGATTCTCTTTTTTTTGCTATCAACAATGGAAATAAATATATAGATGAAGTATTGGAAAGGGGAGCTACTTTAGTTATAGCAGATGATTATTCTGGAGATGATAGTAGAGTAATTGTTGTAGAGGATACCATAAAAGCTATGCAAGATTTAGCTCAAGAGTATAGAAAAGCTTTAGGAGTAAAAGTTATAGCTATAACAGGAAGCAATGGAAAGACAACTACAAAAGATATGATATATTCTGTCTTATCACAAAAATATAGGTGTAAAAAAACAGAGGGAAATTATAATAATCACATAGGATTACCATTTACAATTTTACAATTAGATGATACTGATGAGGTATCAGTTTTTGAAATGGGTATGAGTGGCTTTGGAGAGATAGATAGATTATGTGAGATAGCTAAACCAGACTATGCTCTTATAACTAATATAGGAGATTCTCATTTAGAGTTTTTAAAGACAAGGGAGAATGTTTTTAAAGCTAAAGGAGAGATAATAAAATATGTAGTTTCTGAAAATTTAATTATTTTTGGAGATGACTACTATTTAAAAAATCTTTCTGGGATTACAGTGGGATATGAAAAAAATTGTAAAAAAAGAATAGAAAATTTTAAAGATACAGATGAAGGAATAGAATTTTCTTTAGAAGGAAATAACTATAAAATAAATCTTAATGGAAAACATAATTGTATAAATGGAGCTATGGCAGTAGTAGTTGGAATGAGTTTAGATTTAACTTCTGAGGAGATTCAAAAAGGGTTTGATAACTTAAATTTAACTCCAATGAGATTTCAAAAAATTGTAAAAGGTGAAACTCTCTATATAAACGATGCTTATAATGCTAGTCCAATATCTATGAGATACTCATTAGAAACTTTTGATAAATTATATAATGATAGAACTAAGATAGCTGTTTTAGGAGATATGTTAGAATTAGGTGATAAAGAGATTGAGTTTCATAGAGAGATTATAAAAAAAGCTTTAGATATAAAAGTAGATAGAATATATATCTATGGAGAGAGAATGCAAAAGGCTTATGAGCTTATGAAGCAAAATAAAAAAATAATAACTAGCCTAGATAAAAATTTTATAAGAGAGAGCATAAAAGAGAGTATTAAAGGCTCAAAAGCGATTTTATTAAAAGGTTCTAGGGGAATGAAAATGGAAGAGATAATAGAAGGATAGGGAGATAGATGTTTTATTTAATAGGAGAGTACGTACACAGTTTACAATTTTTAAAATCAATTTATTTAAGAAGTTTTATGGCTTTTATGGTAGCCTTTATAATAGTATTAATAGCAGGAAAACCTTTTATTAATTATTTAAAGATAAAGAAGTTTGGAGAAAAAATAAGAGAAGAGGGACCAGCAACTCATATGTCTAAGAAGGGCACTCCTACTATGGGAGGGGTACTAATAATTTTGACAATATTAGTTACTAGCCTGTTGATTTCAGATATAAGTAATAAGATAATAATATTACTACTTATAAGTATGATGGGATTTGCTGGGATAGGATTTATAGATGACTATAAAAAATTTACTGTAAATAAAAAAGGGCTTTCAGGAAAGAAAAAGCTGTTAGGTCAAGGGATAATAGCAGTTTTAGTGTGGGCATTTGTAAATTTCTTTGGACTTACAGGAAATAGAGCAGTAGATTTATCTATAATAAATCCAATATATGCAGAGAATATGCTGTATATTGGTGGAATAGGAATGTTGATATTTGTTTTGATAATATTGATGGGAACTTCTAATGCTGTAAATATAACAGATGGACTTGATGGACTAGCTATTATGCCAATGGTAATATGTTCAGCAATATTAGGTGTAGTAGCATACTTCACTGGACATATGGAGTTAAGTAGACATTTAAACCTTTTTTACATAGAGGGTTCAGGAGAGATAACTGTATTTTTATCAGCAGTGTGTGGAGCTGGATTAGGATTTTTATGGTATAACTTTTATCCAGCACAGATATTTATGGGGGATACAGGTTCATTGACACTAGGAGGAATCTTAGGAGTAGTGGCAATACTTTTAAAACAAGAGCTTATTCTACCTATTATTGGTGGAATTTTTGTAATGGAAGCATTATCAGTAATAATTCAAGTAGGTTCTTTTAAATTAAGAGGAAAAAGAGTATTTAAAATGGCACCAATTCATCATCACTTTGAATTGTGTGGACTTGCTGAAACTAAAGTAACAATGAGATTCTGGATAGCTACATTGATGTTTGGAATAATAGCTTTAGGAATAATAAGAATGAGAGGAATACTTTAAAAATAATATAACCACGGTAGATAAGCCGTGGTTATAAACATATCTAGGAGAGAAAATAAAGCGAGGTAATTTTTTATGAAAAAAGCAATGGTTTTTGGAGCTGGAATAAGTGGAGTTGGAGCAAAAAAACTTTTAGAACACTTAAATTATAATGTAATTTTAGTAGATGATAAATTGGGAGTAAGTTCAGAGGACGGGAAAAAATTATTAGGAGATATAGAACTTTTTATAAAAAGTCCAGGGGTTCCATATAATGAATTAGTATTAGAAGCTAAAAAAAATCAAATAAAAGTAATAGATGAAATTGAATTATGCTATGAATATATGGTACAATATAATGTTAATTCAAAAATTGTAGCTATAACAGGAACTAATGGGAAGACAACAACTACAACAAAGATAACTGAACTACTACAATATTGTGGGTATAGAGCTGAGTATGCTGGAAATATTGGAAAAAGTTTTGCTGAGCTATTACTAGAACAAAAAGAGTTAGACTATATTGTTTTAGAGTTAAGTTCATTTCAATTAGAAAATTTAATAGAGTTTAAACCTTTTATCTCTATGGTAATAAATCTTACTCCAGACCATTTAGTTAGATATAGCAATGTAGATGAATATTATGATACAAAATTTAATATCTGCAAAAATCAAGGAGAGAAGGAGTATTTTATATTGAATACTGACTGTGAAGAGGTAGTAAAAAGATTAAATTTAATTCCTACTAATAAAATAGAGATATCAGTAAAATCTAAAAAGGATTGCTATGTGGAAAATGGAAAATTATATTGGAGAGAAGAGGAGGTTTTAGAAACTGACAAACTCTCTTTAAAGGGAAGACATAATCTAGAGAATATACTTTTTATAGTATCGACAGGAAAACTTTGTGGTATAGAGAGTGAAAAGATAAGAGAGTTTTTATATCATACAAAGACTCTAGAGCATAGAATGGAAGATTTTTATAACTATGGAAAAATAAAATTTATAAATGACTCAAAGGCAACAAATATAGACTCTACAAGTTTTGCAGTAGAAGCATATAAAGATTGTACTTTAATATGTGGAGGGTATGATAAAAAATTAGATTGGGTACCATTGGTAGAGCTTATAAAAGAACACGCTAACTGTGTTTATTTAATTGGAGATATAGCAGATGAATTAAATAGAAGGTTGTTAGATATTGGATATAGCAAGGATAAAATATTCCTTTTGAGAGAATTAAAAATTTGTTTAGAAGATATGAAGCAAAGATTTTCAAAAGAGGAAGAAAGAGTGGTATTATTTTCTCCATCTACATCTAGTTATGACCAATTTAAAAACTTTGAACATAGAGGAAAAGTATTTAAGGAATTAGTAAGAGAGATTTTTGGTAGGTGAGATATTTGAAAAAAGTAATCTTAACAACAGGGGGAACAGGAGGACATATATATCCAGCTCTTTCAGTAGCTGAAGGTTTGAGAAAAAAAGGTGTAGATGTACTTTTTGTTGGAACAAGCCTAAGAATGGAGAAGGATATAGTACCTAAATTTGGATTTAAATTTGTAGGTTTAAATATAGCTCCTCCTAGAACATTAAAAAATATATTTGGTTATATTAGAGGAGTACTTCAAGGAGTAGCTTTAGTATTTAAAGAGAAACCAGATGCTATTATTGGATTTGGTAACTATATATCAATACCAGTATTAGTAGGTGGAGTGTTATCTGGGAAAAAAATATATTTACAGGAGCAAAATGCAAATTTAGGTGGAACAAATAAGTTGTTTTATAGATTTGCAAAAAAGATATTTTTAGCTTTTGAAAAAACTTATGATGATATTCCAATGAAATATCAAGGTAAATGTATAGTAACAGGAAATCCTCTGAGAGAAGAGATTTATAGTATAAAAAGCTATAAAGAGAGAGAGAAACTAAAGGTAGAAGCTGATGAAAAAATTCTTTTAGTAACAGGTGGAAGTCTTGGAGCTAAAGAGATAAATGATGCTGTTTTAAAAAATTGGGAAAGAATTTTAGAGGATAAAAATATAAGACTTTATTGGGCTACTGGAGAGAAAAACTATGATGAGATAGTAAAAAATATAAATAGAACTAAGATCCAAGATACTGTAAGACCATATTTTGAAAATATGATAAATATAATGGCAGCAGCAGACTTGGTAGTATGTAGAGCAGGAGCACTTACTATTTCAGAGATAATACAACTAGGAAAACCATCTGTTATAATCCCTTATAACTCTATAAAAGTAGGACAATATGCAAATGGAAAATTACTAGAAGAGGTAGGAGCAGCTCTTATGTATAAAAATTCAGAGGCAACTCTTGCAATAGAAAAAGCTTTTGAATTATTAGAAAATAAAAATGAGCTAGATTTGATGAAAATAAATATTAGAAATTTAAAGAAAGAGAATGCTGTGGAAAAGATAATAGAATCTCTTGATATTTGGAGGAATTAAAGTGAAAAAAATTTATTTTATAGGAATAAATGGTATCGGAATGAGTGGACTTGCTAAGATAATGAAATGCAAGGGATATGAAGTAGAGGGAAGTGACTTAAGTCGTTCTTATGTAACTGATGAGTTAGAGAGTATGGGAATAGTAGTTCACAATGAGCACTCTGAAAAAAATCTAGAAGGAAAAAACTTTGATATGATAATAGCTTCTAGTGCTATAAAAAAAGAGAATCCAGAGTATATATATGCTTTAGAAAATGGAATAAAAGTTGTAAAAAGAGGAGAACTTCTAGCTATGCTTTTAAATGAAGAGTGCGGGATAGCAGTAGCTGGAACTCATGGAAAAACAACTACTAGTTCAATGGCAGCCTCTGTAATGTTACCATTAGATCCTACTATTGTAGTAGGTGGAATATTACCAGAGATAGGTTCAAATGCTAAGCCTGGAAAATCAAATTATTTTATAGCTGAAGCTGATGAGAGTGATAACTCTTTTCTATATATGAATCCAACTTATTCAATCATAACTAATATAGAAGCTGACCATCTAGAAAATCATGGTTCTTTAGAAAATATTATAAAATCATTTTCTAAATTTATTGATCAAACTTCAAAAGAGGTTTTTATCTGCTCTGACTGTGAAATATTAAGAGGATTGGCAGCAATAAAAGAGAATAAGAAGATAACAAGATATAGTATAAAAGATAAAACTACTGATATATATGCTGAAAATATAGAGGTAGGAGAGGGAAAAACAAGCTATGATGTAGTTATTAAGGGAGAAAAAATAGGAAGATTTACCCTATATATTCCTGGAGAACACAATATCTTAAACTCTCTACCTGTTATCTATTTAGCTCTAGAGTTTGGACTAGAGGAAAAAGATATAGAGAGAGCTTTTGAAAAGTTTAGAGGTTCAAAAAGAAGATATGAGGTACTTTATAGTGGAAATGGTATAAGAGTAATAGATGACTATGCTCATCACCCAACAGAGATAAAAGCTACTTTACAAGGAGCAACATCTATTGAGGATGATAAGATAACAGTAATATTCCAACCACACCGTTATAGTAGAGTAAAATTTTTATTAGAAAACTTTAAAAATGCTTTTGAAAAAGCTGATGAAGTAGTTCTTTTACCAATATACAGTGCTGGAGAAAAGGATATATTTGGAGTAACAATTGAAGACTTACAAAATGTAATAGAAAATCCAAAAGCAGTAATAGAGAAAAATCCTCAAAATGTAGATGATATGATAATGAATTTTGAAGGAAATAGAGTATTTATGTTTATGGGAGCTGGAGATATTTCTAAGATAGCCCATAGAGTTGCAGAAAAATTAGAAGGGAAATATAGATAATGAGAATACTTGAAAATCATAGCATGAAAAATCACTCTAATATGAAAATTGGAGGGGTAGCAAAAAGATTTATTGTAGTAGAAAATAAAGAGGAGTTAAAAGATATATTCGAAAAATATAGGAATATCTTTTTAATAGGAAATGGGACAAATACTCTTATTGATGAGGGAGATTTAGATATAACTTTTGTATCTTTAAAAGAATTAAATAAAGTAGAGGAGCTAGATGAAGGAATAGTAAGGGTAGAAGCTGGATTGGATTTTAATAAACTTATAGCTTTTATGAATAGAAATAATTACTCAGGATTAGAGAACTTAGCTGGAATTCCGGGAAGTGTAGGAGGACTTGTCTACATGAACGGAGGAGCTTATGGAAGCGAGATATTTGATTGTATTAAAGAAGTAGAAATATTTGATGAAAATCATCAAATTAGAACTTTGAAAAAGGAAGATATAAAATTTTCATATAGAAGTACAGAGATACAAGATAAAAAATGGGTAATTATAAGTGCTACTTTTGAATTTAAAAGAGGTTTTGATTTACAAAAAGTAATAGATATACAAGCTCTAAGAGAAAGTAAACAACCACTAGATAAACCAAATCTTGGAAGTACATTTAAAAACCCAGAGGGAGATTTTTCAGCAAGATTAATTTCAGAAGCTGGTTTAAAAGGGACAAGAGTAGGTGGAGCAGAAATATCTTCTAAGCACCCTAACTTTATAGTAAATCATGGAGATGCAACATTTGAAGATATTTCTAAAATATTAACTCTTGTAAAAGAGAAAATAAAAAAGTTATACAATATACAACTTGAAGAAGAGATAATCATATTAAAAAATAATAGAGTATTATAGAGGTGGGAAAATGAAAATAGCAGTGTTTATGGGAGGAATATCTTCTGAAAGAGAGGTATCTTTAAGAAGTGGAGCAGCTATACTAGAAAGTTTACAAGCTCAAGGATATGATGCTTATGGTGTAGATGTAACAGAAAAAAATTTAGTTTCAGCTTTTACAGAGAATGAATATGATTTAGCATATATAGCTTTTCATGGTGGATATGGAGAAAATGGAACATTTCAAGGGTTACTTGATATGTTAGGAAAACCATATACAGGGTCTGGAGCTATGGAAAGTGCCATAACTATGGATAAGGCTTATACTAAGGCAGTAGCTAATTCAGTAGGAATAAAGACAGCAAAAACTTATAATTGTGTTGAAGAGATAAAAGATTTTCCAGTAGTTGTAAAACCATCAAGAGATGGATCAAGTGTAGGAATATACTTTTGTAATACTCAAGAGGAAGTGAGAGAGGCTCTTAGAGCTTTAGAGGGAAGAAAACCTTTAATAGAAGAGATGATACAAGGAGAGGAACTTACAGTAGGAGTATTAAATGGAGAAGGACTTGGAGTACTAAGAATTATTCCTAAGAATAAATTTTATGATTATGAGTCAAAATATGCAGCTGGTGGTTCTATACACGAATACCCAGCCAAAATAGATAAAGCAGCTTATGATAAAGCCATGGAAAATGCTGTAAAAATACATAATGTTATAGGTTTAAAGGGAATATCAAGAAGTGATTTTATGCTAAAAGATGGAGAGGTATATTTCTTAGAAGTAAATACTTGCCCAGGAATGACTAAAACTAGTTTAATTCCTGACTTAGGAACACTTAAAGGATATACTTTCGATGATTTAGTAAAAATAATGGTAGATACTTTTAAAAAATAAGGAGTTTTCTTTTGAAATTTATATTTAGATTAGTATTTATATTTTTATTCAGTTGGTTGTTATATTTAATCCCTAGTAAATTTTTAACTTTAGATTTTTTTAAAGTAAAAGAGATAAAAATAGAAGGTAGTCCAAAAATGTTGTCAAGAGAATTGACAGAAATGATAAAAATAATTTATAATAGTAACATATGGGATATTGATTTAAAAGGATTAGAAGAATATCTAGAGAAAGATATGAGAATAGAGAGAGCTAAAATAAAAATTTTAGGTCTAGGTAAAATAGAGATAGATATAAAAGAGAGAGAGTTAGCATACTATCTTCAAACTAAAAATAGGATATACTTAATTGATACCAATGGGAAAAAGTTTGGCTATTTAAAAGAGAGGTTAGAAAAGGATACTTATTTTATAGTGATAAAGGATGAAAGTGAATTAGAAAAACTTTTGCAATTAGGTAAAAGATTAGATGATAGTTTACTAAAGATATTAATATCTCAAATTTATATAGAGGATGAAAATTGTATCGAAATTATTCTATTAGATGGAACTATTATAAAGACAAACTTAGAGGTGGAAGATGAAAAATATAAGGTTTTAGAAACTTTGTATAATGAACTTGCTAAAACCAAAAAAATTGAATATATAGATATAAGATTTAATGATTTTATAGTTAAGAGTTTGGAGGAGAAAAAAAGTGGTGATAAATAGAGATAAGATAGTAAAAACTGTAATAGATATAGGTAATGGAAAAATAAAAGCCATCACTGGAGAATTATCTTCCAATGGAGAGGTACTAAAAGTATTAAGATATATAGAGGGTCCAAGTTCTGGAATGATAAAAAATGAAATAAGAGATGGAGAAGCCTTATCTAAGTCTGTAAATGATGTTATAGAAAAATTGAGAGAGGATACAGAACAAGAGATAGAATCTGTAACAATTGGAATAAGTGGAGAGAGTATAAAATCAAGAACTGTAAATATGGAATATAATTTTTCAGAAGAGGAAGTAACAGAAGAACATATAAAGGCTCTGTTATTAGAAGCAGAGAAGAAAGTTTTGACTCCAGAAGAACAGATAATAAAAACTGAAATATATAATATGAGAGTAGACAATTCTGGAATTGTAAAAAATCCACTAGGGATATTAGGAAGCAAATTACAGGGAGATGTCCATTTAATATATACAGATAAGAAAAGAGTTGCAAAATTAGTTGAAACTATTAATAGAATATCAGTAGATGTAGAAAATATAGTATTAAATGCCTATGCATCAGCTAAAGCTACACTAGGTGAAGAGGATAAAAGAATGGGAGTAGCCCTTGCAGATATAGGAGAGGGAAGTACAGATATCATTCTTTATAAAAATGACAAATTAATATATACTAAAACTATTCCTTTAGGAGGAATGCATTTTAAAAGTGACTTAGTATATATATTAAAACTTGCAGATGAAAATGATGCTATTGAAATTTTAAATAAATATAGAGAAAAGGATATCTCTCCAGATGGATATATCTATTATGGTGAGGGAAAACATATAGCAGCTCTTGAATTAGAAGATTTTATAAATGCAAGAGTTGAAGAGATAATAGATTATATAAATGATACAATAGAAAAATCTGGATTTAATGGATATCTAGGTAAAGGTTTGGTTTTAACAGGGGGAGTTATCTCTGATAAAATAATAAATACAGAAAAACTACTAGAAAAAATTAATAAGAAAACTGGATATGTAGCTAGAAAAGTGTTGCCAAGTGAATTTAGTGGTTTGGAAAATGTTACAACAAGTATGGCGACAGCTATTGGAATCTTTTATGAGGTAATGGAAGAAGAGGACAGAAAAATAAGAACAGGTAGTTATACTCATCAAGAGATACAAGTAAAAAATGAGAAAGTTGTACAACTAGTAAGTACAGAAGAAGAGTTATCTAAGATATTAGAGGAAGAATTAGTAGAGCAAGAGAAAGAGAAAAAAGAAGGTGGAGTTGTGAAAGCTATAAAAAATTGGTTTTCAAACTTCATTTAAGAAAAGGGAGGGACAAAACTATGTTACTAGACCAAGATTTAGTTAAAATAAAAGTACTAGGGGCAGGTGGAGCAGGTGGAAATGCTATAAATGATATGATATCTTCAGGAGTAGGAGGAGTAGAGTATATAGCTGCCAACACAGATGCTCAAGATTTAGGGAAATCATTAGCAGATATTAGAATCCAATTAGGAGAAAAGTTAACAAGAGGACTTGGAGCAGGAGCTGACCCAGAGATAGGAAGACAAGCTGCTGAAGAGGATGTAGAAAAGATAAAAAATCTTTTAGAAGAGACAGATATGCTATTTATTACTGCAGGAATGGGTGGAGGAACTGGAACAGGTTCAGCACCGGTAATTGCAAGAGTAGCTAAAGAGTTAGGAGTTTTAACTGTAGCTGTTGTAACTAGACCGTTCTCATTTGAAGGAAGAAAGAGAAAAAATAATGCTGATGTAGGAATAGAAAATCTAAAGAAAGCAGTAGATGCATTAGTAATCATTCCAAATGATAAATTATTTGAATTACCAGATAAAACAATAACATTACAAAATGCCTTTAAAGAAGCAAATAATATCTTAAAGATAGGTATTAGAGGTGTAGCTGACCTTATGATAGGAAATGGACTTATCAACCTAGACTTTGCTGATATTAAAGCAACAATGTTAAACTCAGGTATAGCAGTATTAGGATTTGGAGAGGGAGAAGGAGAAAACAGAGCTATAAAAGCTACTGAAAAAGCATTACTATCTCCATTACTAGAAAAATCTATTCTTGGTGCTAGTAAAATACTTATTAATATTACAGGAGCACCAGATATAACATTGATGGAAGCACAAACTATCTCTGATATGGTAAGAGATGCTGCTGGTAAGACAGCTGATGACGTAATGTTTGGACTTGTTATTGAGCCAGATTTTGGAGATAGAGTTCAAGTTACAATAATAGCTAATAATTTTGCTAATGAAGAGGAGAAAAATGAGCCTTTTATAAGTGTGGATACAGCAAAAAGTGAGAAAGCAGCAACTGAAACAAAAGAGGAAACAGAGAAACCTAATTTAGATTTACCACCTTGGGTAAGAAAAAGATAAAAAATACTTGAAAATATTATAAAAGTTTGATATAATATTAAACGACCCTGCTCAAAAACGTTTGTGTTTTGGGCTAATACCATAGGGAGGAGGTTAAAAGATGAAAAAATACGAAATTATGTTCATTATCAACCCAACTATACTTGAAGAAGGTAGAGATGCTGTTATTGAGAAAGTAACTGGAGTTTTAACTGCTGCAGGAGCTAACATTCAAAAGAGCGAAAAATGGGGAGAAAGAAAATTAGCTTATCCTATCGATAAGAAAAAAACTGGTTTCTATGTATTAACTACTTTTGAAATTGATGGAACTGTTTTATCAGACGTTGAGTTAAAATTAAACATCGTTGAAGAAGTATTAAGATACATCATAGTTAAGCAAGACTAATAATCAGTTAATGAAAAATCAATAGGGAGGTTAAAAAAATGGCAGAATTCAGAAGAAGAAGAGCTAAATTAAGAGTTAAAGCTGAAGAAATTGATTATAAAAATGTAGACCTTTTAAAAAGATTCGTATCTGATAAAGGAAAAATCAATCCTTCAAGAGTAACAGGAGCTAACGCTAAGTTACAAAGAAAAATAGCTAAAGCTATAAAAAGAGCTAGAAATATCGCTTTAATTCCTTATACAAGAATTGAAAAGTAATTTTAGTTAATTAGACTGAGAGAAAATCTCAGTCTTTTTTCTTTTATAAACACCTAGAGTTTTAGAATCTATATATTTAGATTTTAAGACTCTTTTTTATTTATGTTTAAATTAAAAATGTATTTATTTTAAATTGAAAATATTTACAGTTGAAAAAAACTTCAAAATATGATAATATTATACCAAAATAATGGAGTTAAAATTTATAGAAAATAAGGAGAGTGATATGGTTCAAGATAAAATTTTATATAGTTATGCATATTTAGCAGGAATACTGTCTTTTTTCTCCCCTTGTATCTTTCCAATAATACCTGTTTATTTTGGTATTTTAAGTACTGGGAAAAGAAGTTCTATACTAAAGACACTATTTTTTATTATGGGATTGTCAGTGGCTTTTGTATTACTAGGATTTGGTTTTGGAATAATAGGTAATTTTTTAACTAGTGATATTTTTAGAATTTTTAGTGGAATTATGATAATAATCTTTGGAATGGTTCAAACTGGAATTTTAAAAATTAAGCTTTTGGAAAAAACTAAATTACTTCAAATAGAAACTGAGGGAAGTGGTATTATATCTAGTTTTCTATTAGGATTTGGATTTAGTCTAGGGTGGACACCATGTATAGGACCTATTTTAGCCTCTATTCTTCTTATATCAAGTAATGGAGATAATTCTCTATATGGTGCAGTTTTAATGTTTGTTTATGTATTAGGTTTGGCAACTCCATTTTTAATTTTTTCTTTTTCATCTCAATACTTTTTTAAAAAACTGTCTTTTTTAAAAAAATATTTAGAAAGAATAAAAAAGATAGGTGGAGTATTAATAATAATAATGGGAATTTTATTACTTTTAAACCAATTAAATATATTTTTGTAGGGGGTGATAGATATGAAAAAATTTTATAAAATATTTTTAACTTTTCTTTTTTTAATAGGAGGAACTATGGTATTTGCAAATAGAAGAGGAATAGAGAATTTTGAGTTAAAAACATTAGATGGAAAAGAGTATACTTTACCAAAAGGTAAGAAGGTTTATTTAAAAGCTTGGGCTTCATGGTGTCCAATATGTTTGTCTAGTTTAGAGGAATTAGATAGTTTTACAAAAGAAGAGGACAGAATAGAGATAGTAACAGTAGTTTTCCCAGGAAAAAGTGGAGAGATGAGTAAGGAAGAGTTTAAAAAGTGGTATTCATCGTTAGGCTATAAAAATATAAAGGTACTTGTAGATGAGAAGGGAGAACTGTTAAAAAAAGCAAGAATAAGAGCTTTTCCAACTTCTATCTTTATAGATGAAACTGGAGAGATAAAAGGAGTTGTTCCAGGACAACTACCTAAGGAGCAAATTTTAAAAATAATGGGAGTAGATTCTCAAAAGAAAGAGGAAATTGTAAAAAAAGAGGATAATGTACCAGTAACTTCAAAGAATGAGGGACAAAAAATTGAAGAGATATATTTAGCAGGAGGATGCTTCTGGGGAGTAGAGGCATATATGGAGAGAGTCTATGGGGTTGTAGATGCTGTTTCAGGATATGCTAATGGTAAGACAGAAAATCCAAGATATGAGGATGTAGTATATAGAGATACAGGACATGCTGAAACTGTAAAAGTAACTTACGACAGTAACCAGATATCTTTAAGTACTCTACTGGAGTATTATTTTAGAATAGTAGACCCTACAAGCCTTAATAAGCAGGGAAATGATAGAGGAACACAATATAGAACAGGTATATATTATATAAAAGCTGAAGATGAAAAAGTAGTAACTCAAGCATTAGAAAATTTACAAAAGAAATATGATAAAAAAGTAGTTATAGAAAATAAACCTTTAGAAAACTTTTACTTAGCTGAAGAGTATCATCAAGATTATTTAAAGAAAAATCCCAATGGATATTGTCATATAGATTTAAATAAGGCTAATGACATAATAGTAAATGCAAGTAAGTATAAGAAACTTTCAGATAAAGAGTTAAGAGAAAAATTAAGTGAGAAGGAATATAGAATAACTCAGTTAAATGATACTGAAAGAGCATTTGACAATGAGTATTGGAACTTTTTTGAGCCTGGAATATATGTGGATATAACAACTGGGGAACCTCTTTTCTCATCTAAAGATAAGTATAACTCTATGTGTGGTTGGCCTAGTTTTACTAAACCAATAAGTGAAGATGTAGTAACTTATCATACAGATAGAAGTTTTAATATGGTTAGAACAGAGGTTAGAAGTAGAGTAGGAGATGCCCACTTAGGACATGTATTTGAAGATGGACCAAAGGATAAAGGTGGGTTAAGATATTGTATAAATAGTGGAGCATTAAATTTTATCCCAGTAGATGAGATGGAAAAAGAAGGATATGGATATCTTCTAAAATTAATAAAATAAAAATTATAAAAATTTTATTTTATAAAAAAATTTTTTAAAAACAAATTGACGTATTTTTGAAAAAGTGATATAATACTTTATGCTAACTAATAAAGTCTATATATTTGATAAAAGGGGAGGATATTATCAAAAATAGGAGGATTTTTAGTTTATGAAAAAAGTATTATTAGGATTAGTAGTTGTATCATCAATGGCAATGGCAGGAGAGGGAACAAATCTTTATTTAAAAACAGGATTGGATATCTCTGGAAAATTTGATAAGGTAAATATATTAGGCGAGAATGCAAATAAATCAGAGAGTGATAGATTAGGATTTGATCTGACAGCTGAGGTAACTAGAGAGTTTTATCCAAACTTAGAGTTAGGACTTGGATTATCTTATCAAGACCATGGAAGACCAGAAAGTGTTCTTCTACAAGGAGAAAAAGTACAAAATACAGGATATAAATCACTACCAATATATGGAGTAGCTAAATATAATATACCTGTAGAGAGTAGTATAAAACCATATTTAAAAGCTGATTTAGGATACTCTTTTAACTTTGATGAAAAGGATTTAAAAACATCAAATATTTCAATAAATAATTCAATAGATAATGGACTATATTATGGACTAGGAGCTGGAGCTGAGTATAATAACTTTATAGTAGAGTTAATGTATAAAGTTAATAGAGCTGATATACAATATGAAGGTAATGGAAAGAAATTACCTAAAAAAGATTATGATTACTCAAGAACAACACTATCATTTGGATATAGATTTGATATTTAAGATAAGAGGCTTTAATGCCTCTTTTTTAACTAAAGAGGTGGTTTCAAATGAAAAAGATGTTAGGAATTTTGACTTTAGGAGTAATATTATTAGGATGTAGTAATCAAAAAGTCAAAGAGTATCAAGGGGTATATACCTATGGACACGAGGTAAGAATATTTCAAGATAGCAAGAGTAATCAAGAGTATTGGTTATATAGTGATGATGATACAGTTGAAAGTCTAAATATAAAATTGAGAGAAGAGATTGAAACAAAGGGAACTTCTTATCCTGAAGTAAAATTAATAATAAAGGGAATAGATGAAGGAAAGGCAACAAATGGATTGGCTGAACCTAATGATAGAAAGATGAAAGTTATTGAGTATAGGATAATAGATAAGTAAAATAATGAAGGGGACTGATATAAATTGCTATAATAGTCCCCTTCTCTATTTTAATAAGAAAATTATATATTTTTTTGTTTAAAATTTCTTAAAAGTTTTTTTAATAAAAGCATTGATATAATTCCTGTAAGTATTGAAGTAATAGATGAGTTCCACCAAAGACCTGTAAGCTTTAAATTCCATAAAATAGGAATAGAGATTATTGGAAAGATAAAGCTCACGCACAGTGAAATAATAGTTGCAAAGCTAAATTTTCCAATGGCTGACATAAAACTTTGTATAGCAAAGGAGAACCATCTAGTAAGGTATGTTGTAGCATAGATTATAAGGGCAGGTATAGCCATTATAAAGGTTTCATCTTTTTTTATAATAAATAGGGAAGCAATCTCATCAGTAAAGAAAAAAAGAATAGAACTTGTAACTATAGAAGCTACAGCACTAGCAATTAAACAATATTTTTCTATCTCTTTAACACGAGAGTAATTTTTAGCTCCCCAGTTATATCCAAGTGCTGGTTGTAAAGCGTCGCACATACCATAGAGAACAGGTAGGATAAAAGCTTCAATAGACATCAATATCCCATAGACACTAACAGCTGAAACTCCACCTAGATAGAGTAATAAGTAATTAAATAAAATATTAGTGATACGGCTAGCTACATTATTTAAAAATGTGGGCATTCCATTTATAAATATTGATTTTAAAAGTTCTAACTCAATTTTAAATTTACAAAATTTTAAGCTACTATCTTTATAAAAAAATTGAGAAAAAGCTATAAGAGTACATATAAAAAATGCTATACAGTTAGCAAGGGCAGCACCTATTAATTCAAAATTTAAGAAATATAGAAATAAAATCTCAAGAGAGATACATAAAAATGACATTAAAATATTTAAGAACATACTAAATTTTATTTTTCCACAAATTCTTAAATAATTATCAACTGCAAAAGTGATAGTAGTAAGTGGAGAAAATAAAGCATATACTCTCAAATATCTTATAGATTGTCTAGCAAGTTCTCCAGTAGCTCCTAAAGAGTGTAAAATAGAGGGAGCAAGGAGAAATAATAGAATACCTAAGATAGTACTAGACATAAGTATAGTAAAACAAGAGAGTGAAAAAATTTTAGATGCTTTTTCAAACTTTTTTTCTCCTAATAAAATTGCAATACTTACTGAAGAACCTAATCCTATTAAATCAGCAAAACCAAAGTTTAAAACAACTATTGGAATGGTGAGATTAAAAGCAGCAAATGCAGTTTCTCCTAGAAGTCTACTGATAATAACTCCATCAAAAAATAGATATATAGCTGAAGCAAGCATTCCAATAGAACCTGGTATGGCAGCTTTAAAAAATAATTTTAAAGGTGGTGTTTTTTCAAACAAAGTTATATTTTCCATAAAAACTCCTTAAATCTTTGATTTATTTCCAGAAATAGTATAAACTATAGAGTAACTCCATAGTCAAGAGAAAAAAGGTGGGATTTATGAATAGAAGAGATAAAAAATTATATACAACAGGAGAGTTTGCCAAAAAATTTAATATCAAGAAAGATACTCTTTTTTATTATGATAAGATAGGACTATTTCAACCAATAGAGGTAGACGCAAAGGGTTATAGATATTATAGCTCAACTCAAATTCCTATTTTAGCTACAATTTTAGCATTTAGAGAGATGAATATTTCAATAAGTAAATTGCAGGAGTATTTTGCAACACCATCAGTACCTAAGCTATTAGAATTAGTAGATGAGCAGATAGTAGGAATAGATATAGAGATAAAGAGATTAGAAAATATAAAAAGGAGATTTGAAAGTGTAAAGGAAAATCTTCTTGAAGGAGAGAGTGTTGAGTTTGAAAAACTTTATATAAAAAAAGAGAAGAGCAGAGAGTATATCTATAGTAATTTGACAGATAAAGATTTAGAAATCTCCTTAGAAGAGTGGCTAGAGATGTATAATGAATTTATGTTGAAGTTAAATAAGATAGATGTGATAAGTATAGGTTCTGTAATATGTATAGAAGATTTAAAAAAGAGAAACTTCGGAAGAGTATGTTGTTTATTCATAGAGGATAGAAAAGATGAAGTAGAATTAGAGGAAAAAACTTATGCAGTATATTATTATAAAGGAGGAGTAGAGGAGATAGATAGAATATACAATGATATATTAAATAAAATAGAAAAAGAAAACTATGTTGTATTAGGAGATGCATATGAAGAGTATCTTATAACGGAATTAGAGGGATTACCAGAAAATATAAATGTAGTTAAGATAAAAATAGAGATTGGAAGAGAGTACAAAAAATAAAAAAAGACATGCTTTCAATTAAGCTGTCTTTTTTATTAGCTAAAAACTATTTTGCCATAGCTTTTTGAAGTCTAGTACTTAAAGTAGCTTCGTTAGCTTTTAAGAACTTCATAACTTCTACATCGTTAAGTCCTTTTAAAGTTTTTAAAGTTCTTGAACAAACTTTTACTTTAACTGGAGTTCCGTTTACATTGATAGAAGTAACTTGTAAATTTGGTTTCCAAACTCTTCTAGTTAATCTGTGTGAGTGAGAAATTTGGTTTCCGCTGATTAGTCCTACTCCTGTAATTTCACATCTTTGCATTCTGATTCTCTCCTTTCCTAAAATAACTTACATACACAATGCATATAATTGTATCATTAATTCAAGGAAATTTCAAGTTTTTTTTAAATTTTCTTGAATAAAGTTAGGAAAATTAAAGATTTATGGTATAATAAAAAATGAATGAAATAATTATATAGGGAGTAAAAAAATGAATACACATAGTTATAAAGTATTAGAGTTTGATAAATTAAGAGAGGAATTATCTGCTTATAGCGTGATAGAGGAAAATCATTATAAAATAATGAATCTATCTCCATTAAGAGATTTTAGTTCATTAAATAGAGAGTTAGATATTTTAAGAGATTTTACAGATTTTATAAAATATGATGGTGGATTTGAAACTGCTGGGATGAAAGATATCTGTAAAATGACAGAGAAGTCACAACTTATAGGAACATATCTTGATGTAGAGGATTTATGGGATATAAACTTTAACTTAAGAATCTTTAGACTTTTTAAAACTAGATTAGAGGATTTAGGAAAATATAGAGATTTAAAAGATAGATATCATGATGTACCTGTAATGAGGGGAATAGAGGATATTATCAATAAAGCAATAGATAATAACAAAGAGATAAAAGATGACGCCTCTTTAGATTTAAGAGATATAAGAATACATAAAAAAACTCTTTCAATGAATATAAAAAGAAAATTTGATGAGTTATTTGATGAACCAAGTTTTGCTAAGGCTTTCCAAGAGAGAATAATAACAGAGAGAGATGGAAGAAGTGTAGTTCCTGTAAAAGCTGACTTTAAAGGACTTATAAAAGGTATAGAGCATGATAGGTCTTCTAGTGGTCAAACAGTATTTATAGAGCCTCTTTCAATAGTAGCTCTAAACAATAAGATGAGAGAGCTAGAGTTAAAAGAGAAAGAAGAGATAAGAAAAATTCTACTTAGAATAACTGAGCATGTGAGAAATAATAGAGAGGATATAGATGCAGTAGGAGAAGCAATACTATCTCTTGATATTTTAAATGCTAGAGCTGTATATGGAATAGAAAAAAATTGTGTAATACCTAATATAAATAATAAAGAGATGTTGAGCTTAGTAGATGCAAGACACCCATTTATACCAGCTGATAAGATAGTTCCACTGACATTTGAGATAGGAAAAGATTACAATACTCTACTTATCACAGGACCAAATACAGGGGGAAAAACAGTAGCACTTAAAACAGCTGGACTTCTAACTCTTATGGCTCTATCAGGAATACCTATCCCAGCTCATGAGCATACAAGCATAGGGTTCTTTACAGGAGTATATGCAGATATTGGAGATGAGCAAAGTATAGAACAATCTCTATCCTCATTCTCTGCACACTTAAAAAATGTACAGGAGATTTTAGAAAGTGTAAATAAAAGTTCTTTAGTATTACTAGATGAGTTAGGATCAGGAACTGATCCCATAGAAGGTTCAGCTTTTGCTATGGCTGTTATAGATTATTTAAGAGATAGAAAGTGTAAATCTTTTATCACAACTCACTATAGTGAGGTAAAGGCTCATGGATATAATGAAGAGGGAATAGAGACAGCTTCTATGGAGTTTGATGTAAATACTCTATCTCCTACTTATAGATTATTGATAGGAATACCCGGAGAGAGTAATGCTCTTACAATAGCTAAAAGACTTGGAGTGTCTGATGAGGTAATAGAGAAAGCTAAGAGCTATATAGGTGATGATAATAAAAAAATAGAAAAGATGATAGCTAATATAAAAGAGAAAGCTGATGAGCTAGAGGCTATGAAACAACAAGTTGAGTTTTTAAAAGCTGCAGCTCAAAGGGATAGAGATGAGTATGCTGAAAAATTAAGAGTATTGGAAAAAGAGAAAAATGAGATATTAAAAGAGGCATATGAAAAAGCTGATAAGATGATGAAAGAGATGCAAGCTAAAGCAGTAGCTCTTGTTGAGAAGATTCAAAAGGAAGAGAATAAGAAAGAGGATGTTAAGAATGTGCAAAAAAGTCTTAATATGCTTAGATCGGCTCTTCAAGATGATAGAAATAAAAATGTTGAGGAAAAACCAAAGATTGCTAGAAAAGTTGATTATAAAGTTGGAGATAAGGTATTTGTAAATAGCTTAAATCAATTTGCTAATGTTTTAAAAATCAATGGTGGAAAAGAGACAGTTCAAGTTCAAGCAGGTATCTTAAAACTAGAGGTATCTATGGATGATGTAAAAGTTGTAAAGGAAAAGGCTAAGAAAGAGTACAACACTTTCTCACACACTAAGACTTCTGTAAGAAATGAGATAGATTTAAGAGGTAAGATGGTAGATGAGGCTGTATATGAGCTTGAGACTTATTTAGATAGAGCTGTTATGAACTCATATACTGAGGTATATATAATTCATGGTAAGGGAACAGGAGCTCTAAGAGAGGGAATATTAAACTACTTGAAAAAATGTAGATATGTAAAAGAGTACAGATTAGGAGGACATGGAGAGGGAGGACTAGGATGTACAGTAGTAACTTTAAAGTAACTATGATAGTTGCAGCTGCAGGAGTAGGAAAGAGAATGGGACTAGGTTACCCTAAACAATTTTTAGAGTATAAAGGAAAGCCGCTTTTTATAATGCCATTGGAAGTAGCACAAAATTCTAATATAGTGGATGAGATAATAGTAGTTACTAATAAAGAAAATGTATCTCTAGTAGAAAATTATTGTAATCAATATGGATTATCTAAGGTAGTGAAAGTAACAGAGGGTGGAAAAGAAAGGCAAAACTCTATATACAATGCATTAAAATATGATAATAACAGTGATATAATTTTAGTTCAAGATGGGGTAAGACCATTTTTAAAAGAGAAGTATATAGAGGAGTGTTGTAGAGTAGTAGCAGAAGAGAGATTAGGAGCAGTAGTAGGAGTACAGGTAAAGGATACTATTAAGGTAATCAATGAGAATTTTGAAGTGGTATCTACTCCTAAAAGAGCTGACTTAATAGCAGTACATACACCCCAAGCCTTTGAAGGAAAATTATTAAAAGAAGCTTATGAGATAGCTGAAAGAGAAAACTTTTTAGGAACTGATGACTCATCTCTAGTGGAGAGAATAGGTGGAAAGGTTAAAATAGTTTTTGGAGATTATGACAATATTAAGATTACTACTCAAGAGGACTTAAAATTTTTATAGTTGATATTTTTATGAGTTATGTAGAGAAAAACTTAAAGGATTGTGGAAATTACGGAAAGAGATTAGATTAACTCAGCGAAATCGAATGCTAAAAAACACAACTGTTTGAACGAAGTGAGTTTTGTGTTTTTAATGAGATAAGCCATAGTTAATCAATTTCTTGAAGTATGGAACAATTCTTAGTTTTTCTAAAAGAAGGAGCGAACATGAAAGTATATATAGGACAGATAAAACCAACACTAGGAAATGTAGAGAAAAATTTAAATATGATGCTAGAAGTAATTGATAAAGCCATAGCAGAAAAAAATGATATAGTAGTATTTCCAGAGCTATCACTTACAGGATACTCATTGGAGGATATAGTTTTTGATGTAGCTATAAAAGAGGTACCAAGTGTATTACTAGAAAAGAGCAAGGAAATAGGTATAATATTTGGAGCAGTGGAGTTAGGAGAAGAGGAATATCCATACAACACAGCTTACTATTTAGAAGATGGAAAAGTAGTACATAAGCATAGAAAAGTATATCTTCCTACTTATGGAGCATATCAAGAGGGTAGAAACTTTATGGCAGGAGATAAGGTAAGAGCCTTTGATACAAAATTTGGAAGATTAGGAATATTAATCTGTGAAGATGTGTGGCATCAATCAACTCAATATATCTTAGCTCAAGATGGAGCAAAATATGTTTTTATACTATTCAATTCTCCTGCAGTAGTTGGAAAGAGAAAAGAGGAGTTATCTGAAGGGTGGAAAACAATAATTAAAACTAACTCTCTACTTAATGGAGTATACTCTGTAGCAGTAAATAGAGTTGGAGTTGAAGATGGAACAGCTTTCTTTGGAAACTCATTTGTAGTGGCACCAAATGGAGAGATAGTAGCAGAGGGAGAGTATTTAAAAGAGGATTCTTTCACTTGTGAGTTAAGAGAGGAAGAGATAAGAAGAGCTAGGTTTAAAGCTCCAATGTTTAAGACAGAAAATTTAAATCTTACAAAAAAAGAGATAGAGAGAATAGAAAATAAAAGATTCCAATAGGTGATAGTTTATGAAAAAGATAATAGGATTTATAGCAGTTGTAGTACTAATTTTAGGAATATTTTTGGGGTATAAAGTAGTATACAAGGCATCTCCTAGAGATTTTATAACTAAAGATACTAGAATAATATATGCTAATGAGGGAATAAATACAAAAAACTTTACCCCTTTGTTATCCTTGATAGAAGATGAAGAGGAGAAAAAGGAATTAAGTTCTGAAATGGAAAATTTAAAATATATCTCTAAATTTTATATATTTTCAGATAAGGAGTTCTATGATATAAGTGAAAAAACTTTCACTGGTGTTGTAGATACTGGATATTGGTATTTTTTAATTTTAAAAAATTTAGGAAAATATTTTGAGTTAAAAGATGATATCTATGTTTTAAAAAATGAGTATAAAGAAAAATATCTTGGTAATGTACAAGGAGATTTATATTTAAAAAACTACAAGGGATTATTTATATTCTCATTTGGTGAAAAAAATCTTAAAGATTTTATAGCAAAAGATGGAAAATATTTATATAATAAGGAGATAGAGGATGCTATTGATATAAAAAGAGATAATCTTCTAGGAACTTTTATATATAATAATAGTGGAACAGATTTCTATGGAGTAAATCTAATAATAAATAGTAGTACCATTGAAAATAATAAGATGATATCTGAGAGTGAGATAATCATAGATGATAAAGAGAGTGAAATATTTAAAAATAGTAAAGGAAACAGAGAGCTAATAAAGTACCTTGATAAAAATGATATCTATGTATCAGTAGATGATTTTTCTAAATTAGATAGAGTTATTTTTTATCCTTTAGTAATAGGAGCAGATATGGATAGTAAAGCTATATTTTCTCTATGGAAAAATATTTTAGGAATAGATATTGAAGAGATTTTAAAAGAGATAGATGGAGAGGTACTATATAAATTAGATGAGCAATCATTTATGGTTAAAATAAAAGATGAAGCTCCAGAGATAAGAAGAGTTTTAACTATGTTAACTAATGAAAATACATCTTTCTACCTTGGAAATAAATTTGAAGAGAAAGATGGAATTATTAGAATAGGAGAGAGTAATTTCGAAGAAAATAAAAATTCTTTTAATATAAGCAAAGATACATTTATCTATGGAGAGATAGATTCTCCAAAGGTAATGGGATTTGAGGGAATTGAAGCTAAAATTCAGGGAGAAAATAAAAAGGTAAATATGAAAGTTACAATTCCAGTGGAAGTTTTAAAAGAGATAACAAGAGAGTATTAGGAGGGCATATGATAAAGATATATAATACTTTAACTAGGAAATTGGAGGAATTTAAACCTGTAAAAGAGGGAGAGGTATCAATGTATGTCTGTGGTCCTACTGTGTATAACTATATACATATAGGAAATGCTAGACCAGCAATATTTTTTGATACTGTAAGAAGATATTTTGAGTTTAGAGGATATAAGGTAACTTATGTTTCAAACTTTACAGATGTAGATGATAAAATAATTAAAAGGGCAAATGAAGAGGGAATAAGTTGTGAAGAGGTAGCTGCTAAATATATTAAAGCTTACTTTGAAGATACAGCTAAGGTAAATTTAAAAGAAGAGGGTATGATTAGACCTAAGGCTACTGAGCATATAGGTGGAATGATAAAATTAATAAAATCTCTAATAGAAAAAGGACATGCCTATGAATCTCAAGGAGATGTATACTTTGATGTAGAATCATACAAAGATGAGTATTTAGGATTATCTCATCAAAATCTTGAAGATTTAAGAAGTGGGGCAAGAATAGAGATAAGTGAAATAAAAAAATCTCCGCTAGATTTTGCTCTATGGAAAAAGGCTAAAGAGGGAGAACCAAGCTGGAACTCTCCTTGGGGACAAGGTAGACCAGGTTGGCATATAGAGTGTTCAGCTATGTCTCATAAATATTTAGGAGATACATTTGATATTCATGGGGGAGGGCAAGACTTAATATTCCCACATCATGAAAATGAGATAGCACAATCTAAATGTGGTTGTGGTGGAGATTATGCAAGATATTGGATGCACAATGGATATATCAATGTAAATGGAGAAAAAATGTCTAAATCTCTTGGAAATTTCTTCCTACTTAGAGATGTATTAGAGCACTATGATGGTAGAGTTGTAAGACTGTTTGTGCTTAGCTCTCACTATAGAAAGCCAATAGATTTTTCAGATGCAGAACTTACTCAAGCTAAAACTTCTCTTGAAAGAATAGAGAATGCTCTAATGAGAGGAAAAGAAGCAGTAGTAGATGTAAAAGCTGATGGAAGCTCTTGTATGGAATTAAAAGAGCAATTAGCTGTAGCAAAAGAGAAATTTATAGCTGCTATGGATGAGGACTTCAATACTTCGATGGGACTTGGAGCTATATTTGAACTTGTAAAAGAGCTAAATAAAGCTGTGGATACTCCTATTAATGCGGAGGGAGCAGAGGTAGTAAAAGAGACTGTTGAGTATATTATAAATGTTATGGAAGAGGCTTTAGGAGTAAAATTAAAGCTTGAAACAGTTGTAGGCAATATGACTTCTGAACTTATAGAGTTTATACTTGAACTTAGAAGAGAGGCAAGAAATGAAAAGAACTGGGCTATGTCAGATAAGATAAGAGATAGACTAGCTGAAATGGGAATAAAAATAAAAGATGGAAAGGATAAGACTACATGGACAATGTAGATTTAAGAGAGACTAGTGGAGTGGTATTAGCTTATCTAGGAGATTCAATATGGGAATTAAATATTAGAAAGTATTGGATATCTAAGGGGTTAAATTTACGAAACTTAAATAGAAAAGTAAAAGATTGTGTAAATGCTAAAAGACAGAGTGAGTTATATAGAGAGATTTTTCCAAAACTAGAGGAGAAATTTCAAATGTTGGGGAATAGGTCAAAAAATGGAAATATAAAGACTTTTCCAAAATCTTGTAGTGTACAGGAGTATAGAGAAGCAACAGCTTTTGAAGCTTTGATAGCTGGATTCTATATAGAGGGTAGAGATGATTTAATAGAATTAGCAGTAAAATTATGTGTGGAGGAGAAAAAAGATGAAGTTTAAATTCCCAAATATTGGTTTTAATAGAAGCTTAGGAATAGATTTAGGGACTGCAAATACCCTAGTATATAGTAAAAAACATAGAAGAATAGTTTTAAATGAACCATCAGTGGTAGCAGTAGAGAGAGAGAGTAGAAAAATCTTAGCAGTAGGAAATGAAGCCAAAGAGATGTTAGGAAAAACTCCAGATACAATAGTGGCGGTAAAACCTCTTAGTGAAGGAGTTATAGCTGACTATGATGTAACAGAGGCTATGATAAAATATTTTATTAAAAAGGTTTTTGGTTCGTATAGCTTCTTTATGCCTGAGATAATGATATGTGTACCTATAGATGTAACAGGGGTAGAGAAGAGAGCTGTACTTGAGGCTGCTATATCAGCAGGAGCAAAGAGAGCCTATCTAATAGAAGAGGCTAGAGCAGCAGCTTTAGGTTCTGGTATGGATATCTCAGTTCCAGAGGGAAATATGATAATAGATATTGGTGGAGGTTCTACTGACGTAGCTGTAATTTCACTTGGTGGAACAGTTGTAAGTAAAACTATTAGAACAGCTGGAAATAACTTTGATGCTGATATTATCAAATATGTAAAGAAAACTCATAATCTATTGATAGGAGATAAGACAGCTGAAGAGGTAAAAATAAAAATAGGAACAGCATTACCATTAGAAGAGGAAGAGGTTATGACAATAAAAGGAAGAGACTTAATAATGGGGCTTCCTAAAACTGTAGAGATAACTTCTGAAGAGGTAAGAGAGGCTATACATGACTCTTTAATGGAGATAGTAGAGTGTGTAAAATATGTATTAGAACAAACTCCACCAGAACTAGCTTCAGATATAATTGATAAAGGTATGATAATGGCAGGTGGAGGTTCACTTATTAGAAACTTCCCAGAGTTAGTAGCAAAACATACAAATCTAACTGTTAGATTAGCAGAAAATCCATTAGAAAGTGTAGTTAGAGGAGCTGGACTTGCTCTTGACCAACTTAATGTTTTAAGACAGATAGAGAAGGCAGAGAGATAATGATAAGAGATATAATTTCCAATGAAGAGGTAAAGGAGTTTTTTAGAAATGAATTAAAACTAAAAAAAGACTCTGGAACTTATCTCTTCTATGGGAGTGATATGAGCTTGCTTATGGAGTTTGCTCTACATTTTGCTAAAGGATTGTGCTGTGAAACTTTAGAGGGAGATTTTTGTGGGGAGTGTAATATCTGTAAGAGGATAGATAAGATGCTTTATAGTGATTTAGAGATACTAGATAATCCTGATGGATTAAAAGTTGATGAGATAAGAGAATTAGCTTATAAATCATCTTCAAGTTCCTATGAGGGAAATAGGAAAATATTTATAATTAAAGATATAAGTAAGATGAAAAAGGAAGCTAGTAATGCACTTTTAAAGCTTATAGAGGAGCCTAATAAGGGAAGCTTTTTTATTCTTTTAAATACAAATCTAAATATTCTACCTACTATAAAGTCTAGAAGTATTTTAGTGAAAGTGAAGAAAAGGACAGCTGAAGAGCTTGAAGTAGATAATTATACCTATACTTTTTTTAGAGGAAATAGCGAGGATATAGAAAAATATAAACTATTGGATATAGATTTAGAGAGTGGATATTCATATCAGGAGATAGGAAAAGCTATTAAGGGATATGAAGAAACCAAAGAGTTAGAGTATAAGATAAATATATATAAAGCTCTTAGAGATTTTATAAATAATAGGGAGTATTTAAAGTTACATGAGAAGATATTTTTTGCTGAAGAGATAGTTAGAGCAACTTCAGATAGAAATATCTATAGGGAGATAGTAAGTTATATAGTTGATATAATGGGTTATTTAAATGGTTTAGAGGAGAGACTTACTATGAAGAGTATGCTTAGATTTCCTATAAATATGAAGGTATTTTTTATCAATCTATTTTTAGAGTTATAAATTAGAAAAGAGGCTATTGTAGTTTACTAAATTATAATTAAAGTAGAAGGGGCTGTTGCAAATTCTTAAATTGTAACAGCCCCTTTTATATCCCTAATAAATTTTTCAAATTAATACTTAGAAAGAAAATTTAAGAAAAAAATAATATATTAATATAAATTAAGCTATTTTAAAATAAATTATTATAATCTAAAATATTCTTAATTGATTTATTGTGTAAAATAAGGTATTATATCTAAGCACGGTAAAGAAATATGGTCTCATAGCTCAGTTGGGAGAGCACCTGCCTTACAAGCAGGGGGTCACAGGTT
>OGZI01001170.1_pt1 | contig 27986 bp, 23 predicted proteins | sample 1576711 | NCBI WGS metagenome assembly OGZI01 (sample SAMEA3541482, study PRJEB24748) | human gut metagenome | biome: human gut; feature: human-associated habitat; material: faeces | place: China | collected 2012
CACCCCACTTGTTAGATAGTATATCATACTGTCTAACAAATGGGGTGCTGTTCACTTACGATTCCAGGGATTTTTCTATTCACTTGGTCCGAGTGAGAGGAGTCGAACCTCCGGCCTCTTGAACCCCATGCAAAATTCGTTGAATCTTCTTCTTTTTCCAAAATCATTCGCCCCTTGAAACCATTGGGGCCGTGTGGTTTGAGGATTTCAACAGGCACTGTAGTAGATTAAAAACAAAAGCAAAAAAAGTGTGAGAAAGCAAAAAAAGTGTGAGTTGGATGGATCTATTGCTTACCTATTACCTACGATTTTTAATACCTACGATTTTTAAATCAAAATTACTCTTTCGGCTTGACCTTTTTTCACTATCATTTTAAGATAAAGCAACAAAGGAGATGGACACTTGATTTCATCACAAATGCTGAAAGGTATACTGGAAGGATGCGTCTTGGCCGTTATCAGTAAAAGGAAAACCTATGGATATGAAATATCCAATCAGCTTATGGCCTATGGTTTTGGAAAAATCGAAAACAACACGATCTACCCGTTATTAAACCGCTTAGAAAAAAAGAAACTAATCATTGCTACTTACCAAGTCTCCGCTCTAGGGCCCAGACGAAAATATTATGCGCTGACGCCCAAAGGGATACAAGCTCTAACCGATTTTTTCAACAACTATCAGGAACTTACTAATGCTGTACATCCGTTTCTTCCACCATCGCTCTCCATCAGTCAGCATGACTGATGGAGAGCGATTTTTCTATTCCCTTCGATATTTATAGTACATTGTTAATAGAAAAATCCCCACTTCTATTGCATATAATGCGCAATTTATAGGGTGCTTTTATCTTATGAGAACTTAATCTATATGACCAAATCATCATATCCAGTAAATCCTGTTTTGGAATAGACGCTCCCTCTCCTCCATCAAAAGATGTTGTACCTGCGCCTAAAATTGGTATACATACATCTTTGCCAGAATAATAATTTTCTAGTTCCTTCCACAGTAAATTTAAACACTCAAGGTATTCATCGCGAGAGAAGAACCTACCTTTACCTCGTTCATCTAGTTTTGCAAAAGCCATCAAAAGATCATTTCCATTGGGAACAATAGTTCCAGACTCGTATCGTGTTTTACGCTGATATTTAGATTTGCTTCTTGCTGGCTTAACAGCAGCATCATCAATCAGTTGTTGTATATCTAAATTAGGATGCGATAATAAATATTTCCCACAGATTGATGTTGGTATTATATCAGCAGTTCTGCTACCTACTTGTGTTGTAAAACATTCATCAAAATTAATCACTCGTTTACAGTTTTTTGTCTTGAAAATATCTCCATATTCAATACAGATTGAATAGTTCTGGCCATGGATGTTTATTTTTCTCCGAAAGCGCAGAAAAAGTGCGTATAAGCCCGAAGTTATAATCCAGACCAAGAAAAAACAGATAAGACGAGAAATTATTATATTAATATCTTGGGTATTCATAAAAGAAGACAGTCTGCATTTTTCAACAAGATCCTTTGATAGCCATTCATATCTTCCGAAAGACGACTCAGGTACGAATGTAAAAAGGACTGTAATCACAGCAAACGCAAATGTCATGCTTTTAGTGATAAATGTAATCAAAATCCAAGAACCTCTTTTATGTATGTATAATCGCCAACTTTTTTTCCATAGGCATTAATTTTCCAAAAAGGTTTCGCAGAATCTTCATAGCCATTCATATACTCCGGAAGCCAGCTTTGCTCTTTTCGTGTACTATTATAAACAATAATAATTGTTCTTTTTTTCTTTTTTGCTTGTTCAAATTCATGACGCAGATAAGAAAAATTATTTATATTTCCAAAATCGTCATCTTCGCCAGGAGTGGAAGTACTAGTAACTTTGCATGCTTTCGTACCATTTACATTCTGCTTATATGGCGTACAAAAACACAGGTTTTGATCTTTAGATGCACGATTACACCCGTTTCCTGCTGTGCGGAATTTAGTCATGTCTCCAACAACAAAAATGACAGCCGATGAAGCATTAATTTGGCGGTTAAATTCTGCTTTCAAATCACAAATACGACAATCACTGTTTTGGCTTACGCTTCCAGATGATGGGTTTGACATATCAATAAAATCAACCTTGTGGAGTTTATCCTGTCCCCATTTAACCAATTCATTTACCACAGCTTGATCTCCATTTGACTGATCGTAGTCAGCGCTAATATAGACTTGCTTACTCATACAAATATACTCCTTCTTCCTTTAAAGTTTTCAAATTTTACTACATGGGTAGTTACAACTCGGTTACGATCCTCATAAACCGCTCCAGAGAATATGCTCCTGGATAGTCCGGCTGCTTGGTCTCAAACACCATGTAATACTTGTACTGTTTTCCGGCCAGCTTTGCCCACTGGTCACCAATTTTAGCTTTTTGTCTAGATTCATCGTTGTCCAGATAATCACCTTTAGTCTCTACCATCAGTACCTTTCCACTATGGAGCATCACAATGATGTCTGGATAAGCATGAACAGAGCCATTGATCTGGAAGCCCATTTTAGAAATGTTGCGATGCCACCATTTTACATTACTCAATTCTGACAGTGCCCACACCACCTTGAACTCATACTCATTCATATCTTCTTCGGCAGTATAGAGTGATTTGGGCACCAGCGAGGTAAATGCCGTTGGAGAAATCACCACCGGTAGCGCATAGTTAGGCAGGCAGGAAATCTTGTCCTGCTCCAGCCAGGTATCAAAGACACCAGAGCGATGCTGGACAATCAATTCCTTCACTTTCTCCTGAATCTTCACGACATAAGGATATGGCGACTGCTCCAACTCAGAAAGCTGATCTTCGCTCATGGTGCCGATCACCCGGTCGATATACTCATCCAGTTCCCGATCATTGACGCAGTTCATTTTGGAAAGCTTTTGCTTGATAGTGCCTTTACACAGAGAAAGCCGCTTTTCCGAAGGCTGGGTGTGGAACCATTCCCGGAAGAAAGCACTATCACCGCCGGACAGCCGCCACGCTTTCGCGGTGCTATCTTTGCTGTCATCTACATCCACCCGCACCATTTCAGCGTTGACTGTGGTGAAATCCACATGAGCATCTTTGTCCCGCAGAGAGAATCCACCCTCTAAATGCTCCTGCTCCAGAGTTTCGTAGGCTTCCGAAAACAAGCTGGGGCCGGTCTCCAACATAAACTGGGGAAAGCGCAGGGCAACGGCTTCATCTGCAAATTCCTCATTCATTCGGAACTGATTCATTTTGTCGCGCACCTCCAATGGAGCTTGACTCAAAGCAGTGTTGTCAGCTTGGTTGATCTCGTCCTCGTAAGTTTTGTTCTGTTGCAGAGCTTGTGACAGCATGGGATCGTCCTGCATAGTCCCATCCTGCACGAATCGTTCCGCCTCCTGTGTGGCTGCTTCAAAACGCGCTTTCAAATCTGCGCTGTCTACCTCTGGCAGATCCTGTTCATTGGAGGAAGAGGGGACGATGGGAAGCTGCTCCGATTCCGGAGTGGATGGTGCCATAACAGGAACATCCACATCCTGCGCCCGGTAATCACGGCTGCTGAAACCGGCGCTATTCAGCCCGGCCACAACCTTTTCCAGCGTCTGGTGAAAGTCAGCAGAAGAAGTAATGACATAGGAGAGATTCAGTACCTCACTGTTATTCTTTTGCGTGTAAGGCAATCGAAGTACCCTTCCCAAAATCTGCTCCACATCCACGGTGGAAGTGCGGTTTGCCACCGTGGCCAGCACATAGGCAAAGGAGCAGTCCCAGCCCTCTTTCAGAGCATTGACTGTGATAATGTATCGAATGGGGCAGTCAGAAGACAGCAAGTCCACATTTTTCAGCTCATCCTTATCGCCGGTTTTGATGGCAATTTCCTTTTCGGGAATGCCGCCATCCACCAGTGTTTTCTTGATTTTTTCATATGTGGTACTATCCGCTTTACCGCGGGGCTGTGCCTGGAACAAAACGATGGGACGAATATAGCGCCCGCTGGTTTCTTGGTCTTTCCTGGCCTGCGCCTCCAGCTTGTTCCGGATTGCATAAGCGTCATAATACACATCTGTCTGAGACTTACGGTTATACACGATAACGGGCAACTTGACCATGTTGGCTTTTTTCAGCCGTGCAGCGTCCACAAAAGAGATGATATTGCTTTTCTTTTTCGGCGTGGCGGTCAAGTCAAACACAAAGCAGGGATTGAAATTTTGCAGCATTTCAACGCTCAGATCCGAGGTAGCATGGTGGCTTTCATCCACGATGACCACTGGATTCAAATAGCGGATCACCTGGATCAGCGCCGTCTCATCGGTATCGGCCAATAGAAGAGAAGGATCATCCATCCACTTTGCAAACTCGGCCAGATAACCGTTCTCCTGATACGCTTTGCGCCCTTCCTTTTTACTGGCTCGGAAGGAATCATAGCTGAGGACAAACAAAGAGAGCTGCTCTGTCACCGCAGAGGGGGTAAAGTTCTGCCCCATGAGGGCCTGCTCCTTGGAGTACACCTGTACCCGCCCACCAAAATCCACATCCAGGCGCTGGCGATAGGGATGGCCTGGATTTTCCAACGCCTTACGAGTTTGGGTCAGAATGGCCTCGGAGGGCACCAACCACACCACGGCTTTGGCTCGGCGCTGGGGCATGGCGTCAAAAATTGTCCGCAGAGAACTGGCGGCAATATAGGTCTTGCCGCCACCAGTAGGCACCTTGGCGCACACATGAGGCACGCCGGGGAGCACATTCACATAATTCGGCATACCACCGAAGCCCACCAGAACATTTTTTTCGTTCCAGAAGGTCTGATACGCCTTTGCCGGGCTTTGCAACTCCACCACCAGCTCCAGGTAGCGTGCAAGATCGGCAACAACTTCTTTCTGATAGGATTTCAGTTCCATTTCTTCACGCTCCTTTACAGCCGGGCAATATCCCGGGGAATTTTCTTAAAGGCGATGTTATGCTTGCGCAGTGTCTCCTGCGGGATGGCGCACAGGTCGGCATAGATGGTGTAGCCCTCGGCTTTTGTCTGAACGGTAGCTAAAAAAGCATAGTCCAGAGTGGTGACGCTTTCCCGCTCATAGTAGAAATAGTAGGCGATGTTGCGGCGCAGGCCCATGAAGTAAGGCTCGTCCTTAGGGTGTTCGGCGGGCAGTGGCTCTTTGGTCTCCATATAGTAGACATATTCTCGGATTTTCTGCGTACCTACTTCTTCGTTGAGGTTACCATCCGGCAGCAAAAGCACAGGCCCCAGCTCATAGTAGCTGAAATTGCCTCCTAATCCATCTACCATATCTTTTGCTTTATCAACTGCAACGACACGAAGATGACCTTTTTCGATTTTAGGGGATTTCACAGAGCTATGGTTACGCTTGGCCTCTTTTGCGATCGCTTTGGCTTCTTCGAGCATAACAGCGCCTTGTTCCAAGTTTTTAACCGTAATCTCTTCGTCATATAAAACAGTTTCTCTATCCGCTTTATATCCACTGATAACCCGTTTGACCCGCTCGGCGGTGATGCTGTCGGCATAGTCCATCATTTCTACCAGGATAAACTTGCGGTGGCCGCCGTCAGCCTTGTTCATGTTGAGCACAGCGTGAGCAGTAGTACCGGAACCAGCAAAAGAATCAAGAACAAGAGCATTCGGGTCAGATGCCAATTGCAATATATAATTAATCAAAAGGGCAGGTTTTGGTGTGCTAAACAAATCAGTTACCTTAATTTCGGGAAATATCTTCTTAAGGTCATATTTCGCTCGTCTTGTGTGCCCAGTAATATCTAAATCAATCCACAGATTAGAAGGCGTCAATCCCTCCATTTCGTACAAATATGTACGCCTTATTAGCCGTGTTTGATCATCAGAAAATCTTAATTCTCCTGTTTTTAACTTGTCCTGAATGGTATCCATTGACCACCGCCATCCATTTTCCGGGTGCTTAATGATATTTCCATTAGGTGTCGTAATATCAAACTGCAAATTAGGTCTCCAGCCTGGATTGTTTACCGGATTCCCATCAAACCATGGTCCTCTTGGATCATTATCTGGATTTCTAAAATGTTTTCTTTTAGCTGAGTCATTAATAAAATTGGGCTTCCATGACGGAAGCTTCCCGTAAATCAAAGTATGGTTAAAGTCTTCCGAAAATTTGAGAGCATTATTATTGCTGTTGTCACTTGAGCGCCATACAGCATCTGTAATGAAACAGCGTCGACCAAATATTTCATCGCAAATTAATCTAAGGTTAGAACATTCATTATCATCAATGCTAATAAAAATAGCCCCATCTTCAGCCAACAGCCGCTGCAACAGTTTCAAGCGGGGGTACATCATGCACAGCCACTTATCGTGCCGGGAAAGGTCCTCACCCTCTTTGCCAACCACTTCGCCCAACCACTTTTTAATCTTGGGGTCATTGACATTATCGTTGTACACCCAGCCCTCATTGCCAGTATTGTAGGGAGGATCAATGTAGATGCACTTCACCTTGCCCTCGTACCTGGGCAGCAGGGCTTTCAGCGCTTCCAGATTATCGCCGTGGATAATCATGTTTTCACTGCCGTTGTCCTCGGTGTGCTGTCCGGCTTCATCATAGCTGTACTGGCGCTCCAGCACCCGGTAAGGTACCTCCTGATGGTGGTTCACCACCTTATCTTTTCCGATCCATTCAAGTGTTGGCATGTGTGTTCCTCGTTTCCACATAATCTTTCAAAGGATAATAAAATGCGGGAGATTGACCATACTGATTATCCATAGCACATTCCATCGCTGTTTCGATATCCCTCTTGAACTCTGTAATTTCGCTTTCATCCAAAGAAAATTTATATGAAAATTTCTCTACAAAACTCTCGCCATAGCATATAGAAATTTGAAGTATGTATGAAGATACTTTCCAATAGAAGCTTTCCAATAATAATTCTTTCACGCTTTGGTACTGTGCGGTCTTTTTAAAGTCCTCCCGTGCTTTCTCCAATGGCATTGTGGGTGCTGCAATCGTCTTGGCCGCTGCAATCAATGTGTTATGTAACTCCGACAACTGATCCAAATAGGAAGCATCCACATTGGCAAATTCTACAAAAACGGAAGAAAGGTCATCTGCCTGCACTTTAAAAGGGCGGGCCATTTCTGAGGTTGTTACAATATTGCCTACTACATTCTGATAAACTGGAACAGTAAATGAATGCCAGTTCATCTTCAACTCGGCCCTGTCGCACTCCCTTATTATCTTGGCAGAAATATCCTTAATAACAACGGGTTGATTTTTAGACTCAACAACACCACCTATTTGCACATAGGCACCACTTCGATTATAAAACAGTTTGATTTTTCCCGATGGAATAAAAGTTATTTTTGCCTTTTTAAAAAACTTTCTGCACAACTGAATTACCCATGGTTGCGCAAATGCGGCCACCGCAATCAAGGTGGTAACTTTTTCATAGATTGAGATTTCCATCTTTTTCTCTCCCATTTTTGTTTCTATATTTTCCACTCTTGATTCTTCTGTCCATGGGCTTTTCTACATTCTCTGGAATTCCCCAAGTGCGTCCAATCATAATAATGCCAGGAACTCTTCCTTCCTTACACAAAATCTGAATACGCCGGGGCGAAATCCCCCAAAGCGTCGACATTTCTCTCACCGATAAATATTTCATAGAACCCTCCAAAGAAAATGGCTGTAAATTCATAACATTTTATATTGTAGTCGAATAAGCGAACAAAATCAATATTTCTGTCAAAGAAAAGTCTCTCATTCCACACATAGCAGTTTTTCTCCCGGATATACTGTAAAAACGGGAGATATTATTCTGCACTTATTAAATTATCTCCCGAATTATGTTATTATTTGGGAGATAATATAAGAGGAGGGGTGATATATTGTGCGGCAATTTGATTATACAAAGCTAAAAAGCAGTTCATGGGATAGCGAAATTTTGGGATATGTGGCCCAGATCCACGAATACAAAGGCCGCCAGCAAATGTTCCTCCGCCAGCACGCAGCGGAATTGGATAAGCTCATCGAAATCGCAAAAATTCAAAGTACAGAAGCATCAAATGAAATCGAAGGCATCCGCACTACCAACACCCGCCTGAAACAACTATATGCGGACAAGACCACGCCTCGAAATCGGGATGAAAAAGAGATCATGGGTTACCGAGATGTACTAAATACCATCCACGAGAACTATGAATACATTCCACTGCGCACCAACTACATCCTGCAACTCCATCGTGATCTATACCGCTATTCGGAAAAGGGCATTGGTGGAAATTTTAAGAATGCGCAGAACTACATCAGCGCTACTGACAGCCAGGGTAACACCTTCGTGCTCTTCACACCATTACCGCCCTATGAACCCCCTTCAGCTATTGACCAGATCTGTGAAAGCTATAATCGTGTCATCGACACCCAGGAGATTGATCCACTGCTTTTAATTCCGGTGTTCATCCATGATTTCCTGTGCATCCATCCTTTCAGCGACGGTAACGGACGAATGAGCCGCCTGCTTACCACCCTTCTGCTCTACCGGAGCGGTTACTATATCGGAAAATATATCTCCTTGGAGAGCAAGATCGCCCGTAATAAGAATCTTTATTATGACGCATTGGAAGCCAGCCAACACGGCTGGTTTAACGGTACCCATGATCCCACCCCTTTTATCAAATATATTCTGTCGGTGATTCTAGCCGCTTACCGAGATTTTGATGAGCGCATGGAATTGGTGGACGGGAAACAATCCGCCTTAGAAATCGTGCGACAGGCTGTGGAGAGAAAATTGGGGAAATTCACCAAAATGGATCTGATCGAACTGTGCCCCACTATTGGCAAAACCTCTGTGGAAAGCTCCATCAAAAAATTGGTTGAAGAAGGCGTATTGCTCAAACATGGGAGCGGGCGCGCCACCTTCTACACACGCGCCTGATACAAGCGCAAAAAAAGACCGGCAGGAGGACAATATTGTCCTCCTGCCGGCCTTCCCTTACTCCCTTGCTACACTCCAATCCCAGGTATTAAAATCCTCATCAGAGATCTCCGCCAGCTTCACCATGGCCTGCTTGGCCACCTGCTGCACAATGAGATCACAAAGCCGTTTTTTCCTGCGCTCCAGCTCCAGGATGGTCTCCAACCGAGACGGCATCCGATAAATGCCGATCAGATTGGTCTCTTCCACAGTAAACTGCAACATTTTAGCGTTCATAGCTCGGCTTCCTCTCTTTCTTCTCTGCTGTTTTTTCATGCTTTTTCTTTTTCGGTATGCTTTCCCGAACTCCTTTGAGGAAAGAATCCATCAAACCAGGATTCACATCATCCAGGCTCAGATAAGCATTACGATTGCCATTGGGAATGGACATGGTCTGGGCCCAGGCTTTACTTTCTGGCGAAATTCTTCCATCCCAACTCTTGCGCTGCACTGTATTGGCCAGGATATACTGCACTCGATCTTCACGGAACTTCCCCAACACTTCCTTGACAGCTTCATCAACACGCAGCCGACTTCCATCATAATGGCGGCTGATCGCCTGCTGGATTGCTTTCTTACATTTTTCATTGGCCCGATAGGAAAGATTGTATTCCCGGATCTCACCGTGCTCCATAGCGTAGTCTGCGGTATGCCGATACACCGGCGGCTCTTCACTTCTCTCATCCCCCATGGGAGATACCAGGATCTTGCTGTTCGTTATCCGAAATTGCTCAGGTGTCTGAAAATACTGCATAAAATGTTCCATCTGTTCCGGAGCCAGAGAAATAAAATTCTCTTCTCCCAATCCGGCTATCAAGAAAGTTCCGACCACCACATCGTAAATCTGTCCCTCTTCGTCCCGCAAGGCCCGGTTCAGATCTTTGCCGGACAGCTTCCCCTCTTCATCACAGATCAAAGCCACCGGCTCACGAAAGGGATAAACGGCCTGAATGTATCCGCCCACTTCATGCTGGAGGGATTTCAGATCACCACCGATCTCCTTGGCATAGGGCTTCTTTTGCGGCTCCACAATGAGCACAGAGAGTGTTTTCTTTTCCATGTCCTTTTTTACCTCCTACTGCTGATCGTTTTTTCTGGCGGCTCTGAGAGCCGTTTAAGAGCATATGCTTTGTAGATCACCGTATCGCTTCATAGTTCTTCCGCTTTTTTTCAGCTTCGGGAACGATTTTACGCCGCTTTCTTTTGGCCAATGCTTGGAACAAGCATGGATACTGCTCTTCATCCTTTTCCATACCCAATTTTTCTTTTTCAGGCCGGCGTTCTTTTTGGTGCTGAATGGCGTCAATGATCTCAGCAGAAGCTGTGCGGATGGTATCCAGGGAGCTTTTCAGTTCGCTCAATTCTTTCCCTGTGCTCCAGAATGCCACATAGCTGAAAGAATAATCCGATGTGTCCAGGCCCAGGTGCTGGCATACCACATAGGCCACCCCTTCTGCCTGTACTTCCCTGGTATGCTGATCCGGACGCTGCGCCTTTTCTTCCGGCGTAGCATCTTTGTCTATGGCGTGGAGTTTGCTATGGGCAATCTCGTGCACCATGGTTTTGATCGTTTGCAGCTGGCTCATGTCGGCCTGAATGGCAATACGCTGTTCACCCAGGCTGTAATATCCTTTACTGCCGCCGGAGATCTCTTCGAAGCCGATAGGCACCGGTGAGATCTCTTTCAGAGTCTCCAGCAATGTGTCGTATTCCGACACCTGGCCCTGAAGATCTTTCACTCCAATGGTGGGCAGTTCCTTCCCTTCCGTCTGACTGATATCAAATACCGCTGCCGGACGAAAACTCACTTGTGTGATCTCCACCACTTCTTTCAGCGGTTTGCCACCCTGATCCAGCAAAGGCCGCCCTGTCAGATCATCCTTTTTCTCTTGCTCTTTTTTTACTTTGTAAGGGCAAGGGGCCAGGATAAAAATCCCCTTTTCCCCTTTTTTCACATGGCGCTGGAAATTTTTCTGCCAGGATGTATACCCGGCCACCAGGGAAGCGTCCGGGCGCTGCATGAAAATGAGGATGCTGTTATTCACAGAATAATGATGAAACCGGGACATGGTGCGCAGATACCGCTCAAACTCTCCGCTTTCGAAGATCTTCCGTACACCGTCCTCCAGCTGCTGGGTGATCTCCCCCATCCGATCGGGGGCATCTTTTTTTGTTCTCATATCTTCTCCTTTCCTAAAAAGCATAAGGGCCTGCTATAAAGCAAGCCCTTGCTGTTACCGCTCCAGATCTTTCTTTCGTTCTTTCTGGTGTTTCACCCGTTTTCTTTTCCTTTGATTTTCCATATCCGTTAATGTTTTTCCCGCCAAGGAGCCTTCTTCTGCGATAGCTTGAGCCGCAGCTTCCTCATTGGAAAAGGTTTGCCACTTTCCATCCACCAGAGCAGAAATGGGATACTGCGCCAGATCTTCCTCCTCTCCCACAAAAGCATTGTCCCATTCCTTGAGCTGCTCATGGGCCTTCTCATCTGGATAATAGCCATAAATGCTCAGATATTTTTTATCTACCAAGTCATAGACTGCCGCCCCCTCGTAGGCAAAGCCATCCGGCTCCATGGAGCCGGTCACATACTTCTGCGCGATTTCCTTCGCTTCTTCCAGTGTGAGATAGTCCAGTTTTTCATCAAAACCATTCTCAAAATGGTGATAGACAATGACCTCATACCGGGATGTCTGTTCCCGCTGCGCAGCCAGCATAGGGGCATCCTCCACACGAAATCCCATCGGTGGAGGGTCAAGCTCCATCAAAAACTCCTGTGACATCGTGTGTCCCTGCTTGTCCCGGTAGAAAACAACGGTAAAGGGTGCACCGTAGAAGGTTTCCTCTTTAATATCCCGGACAAATCGCTCTGCATCCGTATATTCCACAGTTTCCACTGGCATTCCATCTGTTCCAAGATATTCGATACAGCCCACAGGTCGGGAAACAGAAAAAGCAGAGGATGCTTCCACATTCTCTGCTTCATTCCTTTTCTGTATTTGTTCCTTTTCGGATTGTGAGCTTTCCATTGTCATGCTTCCCCTGCCACCGGAAACATCTGGTTGCATCATTTGATCACAAGACGGGGATTTAAATGCCCGGACCGCAGTGGAACGAGGCTTCGCCCAATCCTTTCCGTTTTCTGAAAGCCGTTCCATCATACGCCGGACAATCCCCCTATACTTTTTCACTTTTATTTCCTTCAAATTGATCCTCCTTTCCAGACAAAGAAAAAGTGGGAAATCTCAAAGGATTTCCCACTTTTTAGTTCCCCTGACCAGATCAGGGGCGCTTCTTGCCCCCTGATCTTTATAGAAAGGGGGGCTGACAATGGTTACATATTCTGATCTGATTCAGACAGGTATTTTAGTCGTTGCCATTATTGCCCTGTTCATTCAGGCCAATAAAAAGAAGTAACCGCCCGGCCTTCCCAAACCAGCGGTTACTTCAGTAATCAGGTAGGGGGCTAACCGTTTGCCGGTGGCACCCTTTTTCTATGTTCAGTATAATTCAAGGCCGCTGAAATGTCAATATTACTGAGATACTTCCGGTCTGCCTACGCTGTCAAAACCTTTTTTACCGGAGATCCACCACATTATTTGATCCGCTGGAGCAATGGATGTTTTACCGCTCTGGAGCTCTTTCTACTCTTTCCCGTTTTTTCATCCGGGACAGCTCCAACAAATAACGAACACGCTTTTGCATATGTCCTTCAATGGCTTCCAACCGTTCTTCAGGAAGATTGAGGTGAGGATGCCGGGTAAAGGTAAATCCAATCAGCTTTCTCAGCTGTTCTGTCTGCACCTTCCCCATCACTTCCCGGCAGACAGCTTCATAAGTGACGCTGCCATAAGGGGTAGATCGTGTGCGGGCATATGCATCCAGGTCGGCCAAATCGGATTCCATCGCAAAATTAAACAGTGACAAGCCGTTATCAAAAATCGGTGCGGCTCCCAGCACTTCGCCGGTATGGTTATTGCGCAAAATACCAAAATTACCGAAATGCCGATCCTCATTGTAAATCATGGCATCAAACACCAGCATACTCTTGACTTGCTCATAGGCATCCTTACCCAGCTTTTCATAATAAGCCAGACAAGCTGGCAGACCGCCGGAAGTGACGATCCGTCCAATGGGAACAAATGCAGTGTGTATGTCGGTAAACAATTTACATTTGGAAGCCAGGATACCTTTCCAATTTTCCAGATCATACTGAACAGCATGAAGTCCCATCGCTTCTGCCACCTGACAAGCGTAGTATTCACTATATGGCTCTTTTCCGGTATTGGCCGCACCGGAAGTTCCACCTTTGTACAGCCAAATTCCCTCTTTGCCCAAAAACCGCCAGGCTTTGGGAAGCATACCACCCGTGGTCAATTCCGGCGAAGTAGTAAACGCTTGATGGCTGCTTCCCGCACCGGTGTAGGCCACCAAAGCCAGGATCTCCGAAAAGCGATTTTCGTACAAATTATACTCTGTAAAGCTGCCCTCAAAACCAGCAGGAACAACCCAATAGCTGTCATTCAAAGATAGCCCTTTGCACACATCAATAATGCCTTTTGTGTCATTGGCAGACAGCCCTAAGGTCTTCAAGATCTCGTCCACAAAGGTGCGGTTTTTGGGAATTACCCGCCGCCGCAGCCATTGAAGCAAATTTTCATCACAGCTGTCTCCGTGCCATTCCAAAGGAAGCAGACTGCGTTTTTCTGATTTCACCCCGGTCACATGGGCCGCAAGGCCCTGGATTCCTTTTTCCTCCAGAGTAAAGGTCAGCAAGGTCTCATCAAACAACCGCAATTCGTACTCTTTCGGCATTTGCTCACCTCCATTTGAAGTTATTATACCACGAAACAACAGTGAAGTGGTATATTGGCCGTGTTTTCGGTTGTCCCGCTTGCGGGACGAGAAAACGGCTGTAAAAATAAAGTATACTAGCTGCAAAGCAGCTAGTATACCAACTGTCAGACTGAAAAGCCATTTCTTTTACCGAAATGCTTCCGGTCTGCCTACGCTGTCAAAACCTTTTTTGCCGGAGATCACCACATTATTTGATCCGCTGGAGCAATGATCTATCCTTGAATTTTGTCAAATGCTGTGGTATTCTTTTTTGCGGTGCTACCGATAAACGGCAAGCGGTTAGTTCCCCTGACCAGATCAGGGGCGCTTCTTGCCCCCTGATCTTTATAGAAAGGGGGGCTGACAATGGTTACATATTCTGATCTGATTCAGACAGGTATTTTAGTCGTTGCCATTATTGCCCTGTTCATTCAGGCCAATAAAAAGAAGTAACCGCCCGGCCTTCCCAAACCAGCGGTTACTTCAGTAATCAGGTAGGGGGCTAACCGTTTGCCGGTAGCACCTTTATTCTATGTTCAGTATAGTTCAAGGCCGCTGAAATGTCAATATTACTGAAATGCTTCCGGTCTGCCTACGCTGTCAAAACCTTTTTTACCGGAGATCACCACATTATTTGATCCGCTGGAGCAATGGATGATCAGTAGCTTGCCATCTTCAGTCCGGCCCCCTACAATACCCACATGGCTGTCATCACCATAAAAGACCAGGTCACCCGGCTGGGCATCCGTCCAGGAAACCGGTGTGCAATAACTGTGCTGGGATGCTGCGCCGCCACCGTGACCAGGCTTATATCCCAGAGCGTTGTTAAAGACCCAATCCACAAATCCAGAGCAATCCAGGCCATACGGTCGATAAGTTCCTGTGGTTTGACTTCCAGGAGCAGTAACCTTCTGCATGGTTCCCCACCGGCTATCCCAGCCGATGGCGCTGCTCTTGCCGCCCCAGAAGTAGTTTACTTTGCCAACCAGGGTCAATGCTTTTTCAATCACGGCCTTGCGGTCAGGATTGAGACCCTCCGGCAAGTTTTCCAGCAGTTTCAGAGCATCCTCCTGGGTAATGGTCAGATCTCCAAGCATATCATCAAACATTCCCAGCTCATCCAGCAGCGCATCCAGGGCGGTATTCTGATATTCGGTGAAGTGGTAAAAATCCCGCATCTCATCCACGGTCTTGCTTTCGATGTGCAGAATGAGCACCTTTACCTTCAGCTCTCCTTCTTCCACCTCTACCACCTCACCCCAGACCTCCACCATATCCCAAAATACTTTCTTCAGCCGTTTTACCCGATCTTCGTCAAAGGTGGCCACATCGGTGGCATCTTCTCCATCACTTCCTGCTACTTTAACAGCGAATACCGCCAGCACTTCCCGCCAGTCCGGCAGCGCACCATCAGTCTCAATCCGGCTGTAAGAGCCTTCAAAAGAGCTTTGGATCTCTTCCAGCTTTTCCGTGTATTCTTCATTGACCTGGGCAATAGCCGCAGATGGGGTGATGGCTCCAGGAGTGTCATTTTCTCCGGCTGCAAAAATGCCGAAAGGCGAAGCGATTACCGCTCCCAAAGCCAACACGAGAAAGAGAAGAAATGCGAAAATACCGCCGCCAACGGTGGCAATCAACACCCGGGCAAACATAGCCGCTGCCTGCGCTGCCTGTTTTGCGGATTTCTGTGCCCGTTTTCGTGCCGCAGCCACGGCCTTCTTCGCTTTTTTTACCACCGTTTCTCTCAGGCGCTCTTCCGCCTGCTTCTGTACCCGTGCCTTTGCCTGTTTGGCCATACTGCTCTTCAGCATCGCCGCACTGCTCTGTTTCGCAGCCTCTGCGGATTGCCTGGCCGAAACAGAAGAAACCGATCGGGATTTAAGGGCTACCCCCATAGTGCTGTGTCTTTTCTTGAGCATACTGGCCGAAGGCTCCCGCTGGCGAAAAACAAATTTCGTATTCGCTTCATCGGCAAATCCTTCTCCTATTGATCTCATTTTCAGCGTCTTGCCTTGTTCTTTCAGGCCAAATTCTGATAGCGAAAGATTTTCTTTTTCAGCCAGGATAGTCCTTTCTTTTCGCAAATCAGCAGCTTTTTTTGCATCGGAGATCGCTTTTTGCCGCCCTCGCTCCATGGGTGTAGGCGGTGTAATCTGCGAAGTTTGGGACACTCCCACTTGCTTGGCCTGGGCCGCCTTTTGAGCCTGTTTTTCCAAATAAACTGCTTTTAACCGCTGCGCTGCATGAGATGAAATCTGACCTGTATTCTGAATCAGCCGTTCTTCTGTGCGCAGCGTTAAATTAGCCACCTGCCCCCCTTCCATTTGGGGCTGCCCCTGCCCTTCCTGAGCATTGAATTCTTCTGGCTTTTTCCCCTGCTCCGGACGCATTCGGGATAGCTGAGATAGGCCCTGCTTCCCACTTCTTCCAAACCGGTCGATCTCTCTCCCGATCCTGGATACTGGCATCCTCAGTCCCTGTGTATCCTTGATCCGCCACACTTTTCTTTCCAAGGTGTGCAGCGTGGGTTCGGCCTTTTCTTTCATCTTGATATCTCTCATGGCTTCACCTCTTTTCCACGAAAACAGCCAGCTTTGCACATTGACAAAGCTGGCTGTATCACTTTATAATAAAAACAGGAGAGGGCACTGCTGCAAGCAGTCAGCCCCTAATCAAGCTAATTCTGAAGTTAGCCGTCCGGGGTCCAGCCGGGCGGCTAACACGCTTTTGGGGATATGTAGATCATCATCAAAAAGATGATGAGAAAACACACCACAAAACGCAGGATCACTTTCCAGCGTTCTTTTCCCATTCGCAGCACCCCCTTTCTCAAGGGAGTAGCTAACCGCCAGGATGCAACAGTGCCCATGCCCTCCTTTCCAGGAGGGCTATTTTATTTTAAAATTTTCAGGATATTTTGTCAACTTCCTCTGTTTCTCCGATGCTGTCTCAAATTTCTCCTTCACCAGGCTTGGTGGTCATCAACTTGTAAAGATCGGTGTCCTTGGGGAACACATTTTTAAAGGGCACAATGCTGCTGCCCACTTTGATCAGACCATTGCCCACCTGAGATGTACTGATGTGATCCATCTGTGCTTTGGAGATCCTCAGCAGCTTGGACAGTTCCTGCTGATCGGAAGCCGACTGGGTAAACAACAGCAGAAATTCACTGTTGGCAAACATCATCCGGGCTGTGTTGGAATTGAGACACTCCTCCACATTCTGGGTGATGCCTGTCATCATGGCGGCATATTTGCGGAATCGCTTCCACGCCTTGTACAAAAACTCGCCGCTGTAATTGGTCACATTCCCTTCTCCCAAGGAATTGAAGAACAAGTAGATCTCATCGATGTACACATGAGTGTGCTTTCCTTTCTTCCGGTTGGCAATGACCCGGTTGAGAATGGAATCCAGCATGACCAGCAGGCCCACCGGCTTGAGACTTTCGCCCAGCTCCTGGATATCATAGCAAATGATCCGGTTCTGCGTATCCACATTGGTTTGATGGGCAAAGACATTCAGGCTGCCTTTTGCAAACAGTTCCAAAGCCAGCGCCAGCCGATGTGCTTCCGGCTCCGGCTGCTTGAGCAGATCGTAATACAGATCCAACAGCGTAGGCGCATTTCCTTCGTATGTTTTCAGATAATCCTCATAGATGTGCTCCAGGCACCGGTCAATGATGCTCTTGTCCCCTGGTTCAATCGGCCCATGCTGCAGCTGCTGGCAAAGAGACATGACAAATTCACTTTTGAGCACCAGCGGATTGCTGCCTTCGCCATATTCTGCGGAAATATCCAATGCATTGATATGATTGGAAGTGTTTGCAGAAATGGCTATGACCTCACCGCCCAGGGCGTGGATCAGGGAGCCATACTCCCGTTCCGGATCGACCACGATGATATCGTGATCGGTGCCCAGGGCAATGGAGGTGATCTCCTGCTTGGCTGCAAAGCTCTTGCCGGAGCCGGAAACGCCCAGGATGAAGCCGTTTCCATTGAGCAGCTCTTCCCGGTTGCACAGGATCAGATTGTGGGACACCGCATTGACACCGTAGTAGACTCCGCCTTTGTGTCGGATCTCCTGGCTGCGGAAAGGGGTCATCACCGCCACAGATTCTGTGGTCAGGGTGCGCATCACATCAATCCGCCGCAGGCCGTAGGGCAGACAGGTGTTCAGCCCATCCTCCTGCTGCCATTTCAGAATGCCGATCTGGCAGTTGCCATGGGATCCGGCCACCGAACGGATGGTTTCGGTATCCTCATCCAATTCTTCTTCTGTGTCAGCCAAATGAGTGATCGTAAGCAGCCCATGGATCATGTGCTGATCCCGAACGGTGATATCATCCATTATTTCCTTGGTCACCGACCGGGCTTGTTCCAGCTCATAGGGAATATTGGCAGAAAATTGGTTGTTCATGTTCTGCCTGGTCTGCCAACGGGAAATATCGGTCTCCACCGCCATGATCTTCTTCTGCACTTCCTTTATGGCTTTGTCTGTGGGTTCTGGAATGAGATCCAGAGACAGCACCATGTTTTTCGGCAGATCAGCCAGCTGAGAAATCAGATCGTCTTTGATAAAGTTGGCATATTCTCGCAAAAAGAGCACCCGGCCCACCTGGTCACCCAGCTCAAACCGATCTTTTTTAAACTCAATGCACTCTGGGGCAACAGCGTCTTTGAAGTCATGGCCTTTGCGGATGTAGTCCTTCAGGTCAAAGGAAAATTCCTGCTCCTTGGGCCGGAAGAAATCGTGGAACAGCCGCAGCCGTTCTTCCAAAGTCAGTTCCTGCAAGTGGGAATCCAACTGGCGCAAGCCGCCAGACAGATCCACCTCCAGCCGCTGAAAAAAGGCTCTGGCTTCCTCCACCGTCTTTTTTTTCACCGAAACAGTGATGAACATTTCCCGGATCATATCATTGCTTTCTCGGGCTTTCTCTTCCACCACATCATTGTATTCTTTTCGGTAATGATCCAGCCGATCCCCTTCCAGAGCCATCAGCTGAGTTGTTTCAAATTTTTTCCGATCCATCTTGTGATTGATCAGGCTGATCTTGCTGGTAACATTGGTGGGCAGCATATTGATCACTGTACACCAGGCCAAAATCATTTGCTGCTGCCGCTCCATAGAGGCCACCGCATAATTGATGTCGGAAAACCTCCATGTTTTTGAAAACTTGCCTGCCACCTGAAATACCCCATCTTTGTAGATCCGTTTGATGGGGATACTCTGCTGAGCACTTTTCGGCACCCGAAAACCATCCCTCTCAGGATCATTCTTGATCCAGGGCAAGCTGAATTGCATAATGGACATAGAAAACCTCCTTATTTTTGACATAGAAAAAGACCGTTTGTCTTGAAACAAACGGTCTTTTCAGTCAGTGGTTCATCGTTGATACTCTGTTCTTTTTTTGGATTTCAATTTTTTCAGAATATCTTCTGCATTATCTTTTGTAGTGACCCCAGGATACTTCTCTTCAAACTTCAGCATAATTTCCCTATTCTCCAGTTCTTTTTGCCGATAGGAAGTATACAGCTTTTCCAGTTTTCCTTCTTCCAGCATATCCTGAACAAGCTGCCGCGCATCTTGAGGTAAACTGCTCCAACTGCCATAAAGATTTGACACTGCTGTATCTATTTTCTGCAATGTGATTGGTTCTCCGCGCTCTTTCTGTTCCCACAGGATTCCCACAATATCTGAAATATCATTTTTATACTGGCGCTTCGACATCAATTTCATCGCAACCAGATATTCTCCAGAAATTGTTCGCACTGTCAAAACATTGGAAAAAGTCTTGTAGTAAACAGAATATGCTCGCAGATTCGGAGAATATGATTTTGTCCGAACAAAATCAGAATTAAGCCATCCATTGGGAAGTCCCAGTTTATCTCCCACTCGGTTGATAGCTTCTTTCATCACAGAAGATGCTTGGATGAAAGCGTCCAAATCATAAGTGGCATCCCGAAAACCATAATTAGCCAGCACGGAAGCTCCACCGATAAGGATAATTTCTGCTGGCATTGTTTTTCCATTCAACTTTCGGAATTCTTTCCCCAGTTCTCTTAAACAGTAATCCAAATTTTCCTTTGTGAAAACAGTTTCAGATGACATTTTCCACCTCATTTTCCACAATATTGTGGCGCATGAATTCCGGAATGGCTTGTTCACGACTTTCTTGCAAAAGCTGATCATTTTGCAGCACTGCTGCTAAAAGCAGCAGACTTGTGGGATAAATGATTGTTTCCAATTTACAAGACCGCAAATTGTCATAGCGTGTGCATAGAGGAATATTATTGATGCGGGACAAATAATCCACCATTGCCAAAAGATACAGGGCTTCCGGATACCACCTGCGTTCATACAGTTGATGTATTTCATCATTTTCCAGTTGATCGATCAGAAAATTGATTTGCCCTTTGTCTTTCACCGCATGACAGACATTACTTCGAAACACATCAAACAAAGTCCGGTGCTCCATTTTTTCCTTTGTCTCTATTTCTTCATTCAACAGCGACTCCATCGAAACATTGAGGGTTTTCGCAATACGATACAATGTACCAGCTTCACACTTCTCCATGCGGGTTTTCCCGCTGCAAATATCAGTGATTGTCGTTTGGGCCACTCCGCTTTCCTTTGACAGTCTGTACTTTGTCATTTTTTTGTGTGTAAGAATCTCATTGATTTTCATAACGATCCCTCCGGCATTTTCAATATCATTATATCGGTTTACCGAAGTATCGTCAATATTCATCCGTGGATCATTGCACCTTAAAACACCCCATTGTTTATGGGGTGTTTTCCATAGCAGATGCTCGTTTCTTTTTCGGCTTTTTCCTTTTTCGGTTAGCCTGTTCTTCTTCCTTTATCACCATAGCGAAAGCATCAAAATAATAATTTTGTGCCCGCCATACCCGTTTTCCGGCACACAACAGCTGCGTTTTGCAGATAGCCCACAGAAGCTGCTCCAGGTGCATTCCGTTATACTCAATAAAACCGGCAGCACCCATGGGCACCGCGCACAGGATGCAGATCCAGCTGACAGCTTCTTCCCCCAGAATAGGAACGCATACGAAATACGCCCCCACAGCGATTGCCACCGCTGCGGCTGAACACACAAACTGACGCAGTGTCAGACCGAAAAAGATATTTTCTTTGTATTTGTTGATTTCTTTGTTGATCTTAATCTCAATGGCCATGCACTTTCCCCCTTCTTTACAGGCCGAACATTTCCTTCACTACATTGTTGACCCCTAAGATCATAACGACCAGCAGCGCCATATTAAAGAAGGTTTCCTGAAGGTAATTCCACACTTTCATTATGGCGCTGCCATCTACAATCGCTGGCGATCCGGATGAAGCAAAGGCGGAAAAGATGATACAACATAGCACGATCACCACTCCCTGAACGCAAATGGAAGCATAAGATCGGAGAAAGGATTTTCCCATGGAACTGGTTCCGGTCCCTCCGAAAGTGGACAAGGCCAGTGGTGCAACAGCGGTATACATATAGATTTTGAAAAATCTCCCGTAAATCACCAGGATCAGACCAAACGAAATCAGCCCAATTGCAAAACTGCCTATCAGCGCCAGCGCCCACATTGGGATGCTCTCCATAAACTTCATCTTATCGGTGGCTTCAATGATCTCCGCAGGAAGAGATACCTTGGTGTTCTCCACACCGCCCAGGCTGCTCATGGCCGTTCTGGCGATTCCGGCCCCTACGGAAAAGATGGTCTGCATCAGCTGAAGGCCATAGGTGATGGCCACCTTAGCTAATAAAAAGTGGAGAAAATGTTTGATGGCATACTCCGGACGCTGAAAGTCCCGAAAGTTGATGGTGCTCTGTGCCACGCCGATCAGAAAGAAGAGCACCAGTAGGGCATATCCAGCGGCTTTCAGTCCGCCATTGATATGGACAATGGTCGTCCATATGGAACCGCCTTTAAAGGTCTCCGGCGATTGCAGCAGCAGTTCCCAGATACTTTCCATGGTGGTGTTCCAGCGATTCAGGGAATCCTGCAAAAGTTCTGCCGTCCAAGTCATAGCGTCACTTCCTTTTCCTTGGGGAAGGGCTCCTGGCCCCTCCCCCGCTTATTTTGCTTGTGTGTCATGGGATCAACCGCCGGTCACCATGCCCAGAATATCCTGGGCAAAGGCAATGATCACGCCGCCCAGGAAGGTCAGGAAACCCTGAGACCGCTGGGTCGCATCATGGCTCTTGACAGACAGACCCACCTGCACCACACCGAACAACAGGATGATCATACCGATGGCCTTGATGGCGTTGCCGATAAACTCGGACAGCTTGGTAATGGGAGCCAGGGGATCGGCAAAGGCCATGGTCATCACACCGGTGAACAGCACCATCACCATCATGGCGATCCGCAGCCCATGCTGGATCTTCCGGCATCTTCTTTCCCACCGAACCAGCTCTTCCTGGCGTTCAGCGGACACTGCTTTTTCATTCTTCATCGTACTCTTCCTCCTTGTTTTCTTCCTGGAAGAAATCCTCTTCATCATCGGGATCATCCAGGATCGTAATATAGTCCAGATCTTCCTCTCCATAAGGCAGATCAGGCAAACGATAATCAGGTACTTCCCGCTTATGCACATAAGCGGGTGCGCCGCCGTCGCGGCTTTTTTTGATGTTGGGATGCTTCATAATGTCATACTTCTTATCCTTTATGGGGCGCTCGCCACGGATGAAAAGCAGAGCATCGTTGTCATCCAGCATCCGCACTTCGTCGGATGTCAGCAGCTCCCGTCCGGTGTTCTGATAATTGGTGGAGCTGCTTCCGCTGCGGCCACGGGTGGTTCCGTAGGTGCGGGTGTCCAGTGTCTCCTTGCCCAGCAGCTTGGAAATGTATTCATGGGTGCTCTGTTCGTTGCCGCCCAAATAGAGCAGCACATCACAGTTGCCCATGATCCCCTCCCATTCGTCCTTATACTGTGCCTTGATGCTGGCAATGTTCTGGACGATGATATTGAGGAAGATCCTCCGGCTGCGGCAGGTAGCCAGGATCTTGGGATAGCTGTCCGGCTGGGCCACATTGGCCCATTCATCCTGGATGCACCGCACCGGCACCGGCAGAGCGCCGTCATGCAAATTGTCCGCCCGATAATAAAGCTCCTGGAATGCCTGGGTATAAAGCATCCCCACCAGGTAATTCATACTGGCGTCATTGTCCGGGATCACACAGAAAATCGCCCGTTTCCGCTCACCCAGGCTGCCCAGATCCAGCTCGTCCCGGCTGGTCATGCGGGCAATCTGGGGCAAGTTGAAAGCTGCCAGCCGTACAGCGGCGCTGACAATGATGCTTTTGGCTGTCTTTCCAGCGGCCTGCTTAAAGACCTTCCACTCCTTCACTGCCACATGATCTGGATTCTTTTCTTCCAGCTCTTCAAAGAGCTTATCTACGGGGCTTTGATATTCCTCGTCCTCTTCCTTCACCGCAGCGTTTTCCAGCAGATACATCAGCGTTGAGAAATTCTGTTCTTCCGGCGGAGCTTCGCTGAGCAGATAAAGCATCAGCGCACTATCCAGCGCCACCTCGGATTTCTCCCAGAAGGGATCTGAGCTGGTGGCGTTTTTCGCTGTGGTGTTCTTGATCAGGTTGTCGATGAGCCGCAGTACATCCTTTTCATCCCGGATATACCGGAAAGGATTGTAGCAGTCTGAATTGTCCGGATCGTTGAGGTTGAACACTTTCACATCGTAGCCTTCCTGGAGCAGCAGATTGCCTGTATCCCGGAGCATTTCACCTTTCGGGTCGGTAATGAGATAGGAACAGTTGGCGGACATAATGCCTGGCTTGCAAAAGAACCGGGTCTTGCCCGCACCAGAACCACCAATCACCACAATGTTGAGATTGCGCCGGTATCGCTGGTTGTCCAGTCCCATCTGCATATTCTTCGTGAGAATGATGTTGTTCAGCTTTGCTTTGGCATCCTGGTACTTCTTCCGCAGCGCCTGGGGTGATCCCCAATGGGCGCTGCCGTACTCTTCTCCAGGGCGCCTGTTCCCTTTCCATGAGTAATAGGCTGCTACTGCCGCCCCATAGCAAGCCAGGGCCATGAGTACCGCCGGCCCGGTCTTACTACCCAAAGAGATCGCAAAAGGGTGCTCGGTCGCTTCCATGAAACTTTCCAACCAGGGCAAAAGGGTCATGCCATCCTGCCAGCATCCGGCCAACAGCAGTGCTGCCCAGATAACCGGTATGGCCATCACCAGCCACACGACCCACCCTTCATCTTTTTTCAATCACCTTCCCCCCTTCCAACGCCGGACAAGCGGTGTGACCGCTTGTCCGGATATTCGCAAGGGTCTGCGTGCACGCCTTCGGCGCACACTTGTCCCTTGAGAAGTGCAAAAACCGGCGCACAGGTCGCCGGTTTTTGCAGATTGATGAAAAATGTGTAACAAAAGCGCTTCCTCTTTGCCGTTCCTTCCAGACAAACCGTTAAAAGCCCGTCTGGGGCAATTTAATAATGGTTTTAGCGTAAACTTTTGTGACCCAGCGTGTTACCGCCATGATCCACTCACCGCCGTAAGTGCCGCCTACATCGGCCACATTGGTGAATGTGCTGCCACCGGCCAGACCGCCGATGGTCACACCCGACAGGGACGGTGCTTCCACCTGGCGGAAACCTGCCTTGACCGTGCCGAAAACAAACATGATCTCGGTCACTCGCTCACCCGCTGCCAGATTCAGCGCCGCAGGGCTGGCGTCAATGGCATAGTTTTGCTGCGTACTCAGATTGTCTGCCAGCGTCCGATAGGAGCTGCCGGAGTGGGTCGTCTTGTAAACGATCTTGTAATACAAACTTTGGTTATATGTGCCGGTTACGACCTGCTGGAGCCGTACCTGCCATGCCGGCCAGGTATCTCTCCAGTAGAAGTTGTCCAGGGGCACTGTGGAGTTGTTGCCAATGCCTGAGAAGGTGTATTTCACCGGCTGACCGGGCATCGCTTCTTTCGGCCCAGTCTTTTGGATGGACACACCGGTGCCCACGCTTTCATCCAGCACTTCAAATTCTACGATCTGCCCGGGATATTCCAGGTAAGCGGTGAAGGTAGTGGGATTGATGCTGTAATAGTTGGGGGCCTTGACCTCCCGGATGGTGTACCGTCCCAAGGGCAATGCCTTGGATGCTGCCCGACCATTCTGGTCGGTGACAATGGTGTCTACCTTGTTGTTGGCCTTGTCATAGACCTCGAACACCGCTCCTTCCAAGAGCGTTCCGGCCGGCAGACCATTGATGGAGTTTGCGTTTTTGCTCTTCTTGACGATCTGCACCTGGGCTTTTTCTGCTGTGTTTTCCCAGCGAATTTCGCTGACCTGGCCGTATTTCACATAGAAGGTTTTCAGCTCTTCGTCCAGCAGATATCCCTCTGGGGCTTTGATTTCCCGGACATAATACTTGCCGTCCGGGAGGCCGTCCTCGATGTACACATAACCATCCTGGTCAGAAGTGTACTGGCCAATGGGGCGGCGGTTTTTGTCGTAGAGCAGGAAGGTGGCTCCATACAAGCCCTTGCCGGTCTGGCTGTCTACCTTGTGGATCAGGATATTGGATTCCTTCCGGTTATAAAGCTCAATGGCGGCGGTTTTTCCATCCTTCACTTCCACCGATTGGGGCGTATCGTCCAGGATGTAACCATCCGGGGCGCGCACCTCTGTGACGGTGTACCATCCTTCCTCTACCCCCGGCAGACGGATCACGCCGTACCGATCGGTGGTATAGGTGCCGATGATCTCACCATTCATCCTCCGCACTTCAAACTGGACTCCACCCAAGCGCTCACCGGTTTCCTCGTCCTTTTTGATGATCTGCAAGCCACCCACCGGCTGGTTGCGGAACTCCAGGGTCACAGTCTCCCCGGCCTTGATCTTGATGCTCTGGGGCACATTGTCCAGCACATAGCCGTCCTTGGCCCGCACTTCGGTGACGATCACCGTGCTCCCCGGCTCCAGGCCAGAAATGAGGATCGTGCCCTTGCTGTCTGTCACGAACTCTCCGTTTTCATTGCCGATCACGGTGCCATCCGAATTGACCGCCTTAAACACCACATCGGACAAAGGTTCTCTGGTAACGCTGTCGATCTTCTGGATCAGCAGGCTGCCCTTGGGGGTGTTCTTGAAGGTCACGGTGATCACATCCTGGTTTTTCCCTGTGAGATGCACCGTCTGCGTGCTGTTATCCAGCACATAGCCATTGGGGGCGGAGATCTCTTCCACCACATAAGTACCCTTTTTCATGCCGGTGAGCACGATGGTGCCATTGACACTGGTCTCATACTCGCCTACGATGGTGCCGCCGGTGCCGGATGTGCCGCCCAGATACCGCACCCGGAACCAGGCCCCCTCCAGGGGCTTGCCGGTGATGCTGTCTACCTTGCGGATAATCAAAGCAGACAGCGGAGTGTTTTCAAAAGTCAGCACCTTCCGCTCACCGCTTTTGACAAAGCACTCCTGCGTAGCTGGGGCTTTGATGGCATAACCGTCCGGGGCTTCCAGCTCGGTCACTTTGTACCAGCCGTCCTCCACATTTTCCAGCCGGATCACGCCCTTTTCATCGGTGTAATAAGTGCCCAGATCCCGCAGCTCTCCGGTTTCGGTCTTGTTGCTCCGGTACCAGATCTGGAACTTGGCACTCTTCAGAGGATCTCCTGTCACACTATCGATCTTGACAATTTCCAGGGACGGCTTTTTGTGATTTTCGAAGAACACCTCAGCATCCCGGTTGGGATAGAGGGTCACAAGCTGGGGCTTTGCATCCAGCAGATAGGGTTCCGGCACAGACTTCTCAATCACTTCATAGGTACCTGGCAGCAGATTTTCCACCTTTGCGCTGCCATCTGCACCGGTGGTCACTTCTCCCACCCAGGGGCCGTCCACGGCCCGCACCTGGAACACCGTTCCCGGCACCACTTCCCCAGTGTCGGCATCCCGCTTATGGATAGTCAGGTTGGGGCGCTTGTCGTTTCGGATGGTCAGCGTGCTGGTTTTGCCCGGGAAAAGCTCCACCTTGTATTCCTTGGGACCGAGAATGTGGTCATTTACAGTGGCGGTCTCCTTGACCGAATAGACACCGGGTTCCAGATCGCTCACCAGGATTTCACCAGCATCGTTTGTCGTTCGATCCAGGTAATGTGTCCCGTCCTCGATCTTGCTGATGCGGAAGGTAACGCCGCCCAGCGGTGTGCCGTCGGTGCTTTGCTTCAGCAGCCGCAAAGTGGGCTTAATGGAGTTGGTGAACACAAATTCGCCGGTCTGGCCAGGCTTCAGGTGAATGATCCGCTGGGCATCGTCGATCACATAGCCGTTGGCTTTCTTTTCGGTCACCACATAAGTGCCAGGCTCCAGCTTGGACAGGTCGATCATGCCGTTTTCATCGGTGGTAAATTCTTTCGGTCCGAATGTGGTTCCATAGCCTTTGATCTCAAAGACCACATTGGGAATGATCTTGCTGGGGTCGGAGGAATCGATCTTTATTAGGTGAAGTCCAGGTTTCTTGTCGTTAAAAAATACCAGCTCCAGGATGCCGCAGCCTTCGGTCAGCTCGATCTCCTGGGGCATGATGTCCAGCACATGGCCGTAATAGCTCTCAACTTCTTAAACCCGGTAAGTGCCAGGTTCCAGATCGGTGAGCAAAATCTCGCCCAGGCGGTCGGTCTCATAAGTGCCGATCAGCTGCGCATCCTTGTATACTTTAAAGGTGATGTCCGGCAAAGTCTCATGGGTCTGCCGGTCATACTTGATGATCCGAAGGCCGGGTTTGGCACTGTTCTTCAGAGTGAAGGTAACGGTGTCCTGCCCTGGCACATTGACGGTGTAAGTCTGGCCGTCCTTGATCCATCCATCGGGGGCTTTCAGCTCCACGATCTCATAGGCACCGGGTTTCAGCTCATTGAAAATAGCCACACCGGCTTCGTTGGTGATCTGGGTGTAAGTGGCCCCGCTTTCGATGTGCTTGATCTGCACCTTTGCGCCAGGGAGGGTATCGCCGGTGTCTGCATCCACCTTCTCCACCCGCAGATTGCCATACGGTTCGTTTTCATAGCTCACCGTGGCCACGGTGTCCTTTTCCACCTGTACCTGCTGTACCGGATTCTTTGCCATCAGGTGGCCCTTGGGGGGCTGCACCTCGGTAATCGTGTACATACCGCCCCGCTCCAGGGGCAC
>OGZI01001181.1_pt1 | contig 27711 bp, 20 predicted proteins | sample 1576711 | NCBI WGS metagenome assembly OGZI01 (sample SAMEA3541482, study PRJEB24748) | human gut metagenome | biome: human gut; feature: human-associated habitat; material: faeces | place: China | collected 2012
TCGCTACCTCCACCTTGGCAAGGTGGCGCTCTACCAGATGAGCTACGGCCGCATGGCGGAGAGTTTGGTTTTGTCGCGCTCTCTCCGGGCGACGAATGCTATTATATGGCATTCGATGTAAAAAGTCAAGCTTTTTTCGCCCATTTTTTTCAAAAAGTCATACGCTTACTGCTTTTCTACGGTGTCCGGCCAGTTTTTCAGCAGGTCATTCAGGTCTACTTTGTACTGTTTGCCGCAAAACTGGCAGTTGACCTCGGCAATGGGGTCTTCATCGCGCAGTTTTTCCACCTCTTTTTTGCCAAGGCTGCGGATGGTGCGCTCCACGCGGTCCAGGCTGCAATCACAGCAATAGTCAATGCGGGTGGAATCCAGCAGTTCGGGGTTAAAGCCGTCCAGCGCCATATTCAGGATATCGGGAATACTTTTACCCTGCTGCAGCAGGGTGGTAACGCCGGGCATTGCGCCGATATTCTTTTCCAGGCGAGTGATCTCATACTCGGTTGCGCCGGGCATGAGCTGCACGATAAAACCGCCCGCGCACTGCACCGTCAGATCCGGGTTGACCAGAACGCCCAGCGCGCAGACCGTTGGTGTCTGCTCACTGATGGCAAAATAGTTGGTGATATCCTCGGCAATCTCACCGGAAACCAGCGGCACCTGGCCGATATAGGGTTCCCGCATACCAAGGTCGCGGATCACATCCAGCGTGCCATCCTTACCCACGGCAGCGCCGACGTTCAGGTGGCCGTCCGCGCGCGGGGGCAGCTCCACGATGGAGTTTTCGACATAGCCTTTTACATCGCCCGCGCCGTTGGAAACGGCCAGAATACGGCCCGCCGGGCCGCCGCCCTTGATCTGTACGGTGACAGAATCAGAATCCGATTTGAGCATCTGGCCCATCATGGCAACACCGGTCAGCAGGCGGCCCAGGGCTGCGGTGGTAACGGCGCTGGTTTTGTGCAGCTGCTCCATTCGGCGCACAATGGCGGTGGAATCAATGCCATAGAACAGGATGCCACCGTTTTCCGAAATGCCGCGCAGCAGGTTGCTGCTGTTTTCATTTTTTGTTTCACACATAGAATCAATGACCTCCCGAAGCAGGGGTGCGGCGGTTAGGCCGGGGTGCCGTCTGCTTCCTGTGTATACTGCTTGACTGCCGTGATGATCCAGCGCTGGCTGTCCGGCCGGACAGGGCCAAAGCTTTCGCCATCGGCAATTTTGACCGGGTCAAAGCCGTATCTGGTTAGCAGCGCTTTGACGGTATCAAGCGGGTAGCTGTATTCCGAGAAAGATTCATGGAAGTCTTCCCCGGTATCTTTATAGTGGATATCAATGCTGAGGTCCACGCGACCTGTCTGTGGGTCATAGCGGTTGCTCCAGCGGCAGGCGGCGTCATCCTCATCAAAATCAAAAGTCTGGCCGGAAAGCACTTTTTCATGCTTATAGGGTGTGTTCAGGTCAAACACAAAAACGCCGTCTTTTTCCATAAAGAACGCGGCTTTTGCGATGGCCTTTTCAAAGTTTTCCAGCGGACCGATGTGGTTATAGGTATCGAAAGTGGAAACCGCGGCGCGGATGGTCCCGTACAGGTCCAGCTGCAAAAGGTCCTGGCACAGCAGCATGGGGTTGGTCAGCGGCAGGCCAAGGGCATCGGCTTTGTCCCGCAGGACGCTGAGCATCTCTTCCGAAACGTCAATGCCGATCATATCGTACCCAGCCTGGGCCAGCATCAGGGTCAGCTCGCCGGTGCCGCAGCCGAAATCTGCCACAATGCCATCCTGGATGCCGTGGGCTTTCAGCTCCCCGGTCACATAGGCGAACAGCGCATCATAATCGGCTGCGCCGTTGAACTCGTCATAAAAATAGGCAAATTCCTGATACGCCATGGTTTAGGCCCCCGGTGCCAGGCAGGCATCCAGATACTGGCGCAGTTCTTCGACCCCGGTCCCCTTTTCGGCGCTGGTCAAAAACACCTGCTTGCAGCCATAGGGGGCGCAGGTGATGCGGAACTCTTCCAGCTGGGCGGTCATCTCAGATTTTTTGAGCTTATCCGCCTTGGTCAGCGCCACAACAAAGGGAATCCGGTGGAAGTGCAGGTATTCCATCATCTGCACATCGTCCGCGCTGGGGGCATGGCGGCTGTCCAGCAGCTGCACCAGCACATTCAGCGCACGGTCCGCTTCAAAATAGCTGTTGATCAGCTCGTCCCAGCGCTCACGGTCCGCATTGGACACCTTGGCGTAACCATAGCCGGGCAGGTCCACAAAATAGGCGGTATCCACACGGTAAAAGTTGATGGTTGCCGTTTTGCCCGGCGTTGCGCTGACGCGCGCCAGATTTTTGCGGTTGCACAGCCTGTTGATCAGGCTGGATTTGCCCACGTTGGAACGGCCGGAAAAGACAAATTCCGGGCGGTCGCTTTCCGGCAGCTGGCTGGAAAGGCCATAGGATGCCTGAAATTCACTGCGATTATAATTCATAAATACAACTCCCTTTTCCGGCTTTTCCGCATTGGTCACATCACGGCAGCAGGTTCCTTGGCGGTGCTCTGCTCGGTTGCGATCAGCTGGGTAGCCTGCGGCATGGTGCGTTTGTGGGCAGCGGATGCTGCGGGCAGGATGAGTGCATGTTTGAGCACCTGAGAAAGGTCACTGACGGGGATGAACTTGACGGCCTTTTTGACCTCCTCATCCACCTCGTACAGGTCGGGCTTGTTGGCTTCGGGGATGAGCACGGTGGAAATGCCCTCGCGGAAGGCTGCCATGCTCTTTTCTTTCAGGCCGCCGATGGGCAGAACATTGCCGTGCAGGGTGATTTCGCCCGTCATGGCAAGGTCGTGGCGAACCGGAATCTCGGACAGCGCAGAAATCAGCGCGGTGGTCAGGGTGACACCGGCGGAGGGGCCGTCCTTGGGTACAGCGCCTTCGGGGGCATGGATATGGATATCGGTGTTCTTGAACTTATCCGGCGCAATGTGGTAGGTTTCGGCATGCACGCGGGCATAGGTCAATGCCAGGTGAGCGCTCTCTTTCATTACATCGCCCAGGCTGCCGGTGATCTCCACCTTGCCGGATCCGTTGGGGATGATGGAAACTTCGATAGGAAGCATCTCTCCGCCCACGCTGGTCCAGGCCAGGCCGTTGGCAATGCCAACAGCATCGGTGCGGGAAATAAAGGTCGGCTTGACCTTTTCGGGACCGAGCATTGCTTTGACCATGGCAGGGGTAACATTGATCTTATCTTTCTCCCCTGCGGCGATCTTTTGAGCGCACTTGCGCAGCACGGCGGTGATGGTGCGCTCCAGAGTACGCACGCCGGCTTCGCGGGTGTAGCCATCAATGATCTCATACAGCGCCGCCGGGGCCATGGTAACGCGGGATTCCAGGCCGTTATTTTTGAGCTGTTTGGGCAGCAGATGGCGGCGGGCGATGTTGAACTTTTCCACGCGGGTATAGCTGGGCAGTTCAATCACATCCATACGGTCATACAGCGGGCCGGGAATGTGGGAAGCATCGTTGGCGGTGGTGATGAACAGCACGTTGCTGAGGTCAAACGGAATATCAAGATAGTTATCCTTAAAAGTCTTGTTCTGTTCAGGGTCCAGCACTTCCAGCAGGGCGCTGGAAGGATCGCCGCGGTAGTCCCCCGCCAGCTTGTCGATCTCGTCCAGCAGGATGACCGGGTTGGAGGACTTGGCGGTATTGATGGCGCTGATGATGCGGCCGGGCATTGCGCCGATGTATGTACGGCGGTGGCCGCGGATCTCGGCTTCGTCATGCACGCCGCCAAGGCTCATGCGGGCAAAGTTGCGGCCCATGCAGGCGGCAACGGAGCGCGCAATGGAGGTTTTGCCGACACCCGGAGGGCCGACCAGGCAGACGATTTGACCCTTGACTTCGGTCTTGAGCTGGCGGACGGCCAGAATTTCCAGAATGCGCTCCTTGACCTTTTCCAGACCATAGTGGTCATGGTCCAGCACCTTACGGGCATGGGCCTGGTTCAGATCATCCTTGGTAAAGGTGTGCCAGGGCAGGCCGATGACGGTATCCAGATAGCTGCGAATCACGCTGATTTCGGCCTGATTGCCGGCCATTTTGCCAAGGCGCTCGCATTCTTTCAGCAGCTTTTCCTCGCTAGCGGCATCCAGGTGCAGGTCCTGAATCTTCTGGGCATACTTTTCCGCTTCGGCACGGGTATCCTCGGCATCGCCCAGTTCTTCGCTGATGATGTGCATCTGTTCCCGCAGGTAGTAATCGCGCTGGTTTTTATCCATCTGGACGTTCACTTTATCGTCCAGTTCTTTCTCAATGGCCAGCACTTCACATTCCTGGCGCATCACAAGCAGGAGCTTTTCCAACCGGCTGGGGATGGAATTTTCCTGCAGAATGGTCTGCTTGTCCTCATATTTCAGCAGCAGGTTGGCCGGCATATATTCGCTCAGGTAGAGCGGATTATCCGAGGAGACGATGTTATACACCACATCCTTGGAGATTTGCGGGCTGTAGGAGAGATACTCCTCAAAGCACTCTTTCAGGCTGCGAACCAACGCCTCGGTCTGGGTGCGCTTATCTGGTGCCACACCGCGCACGGGAGCGGGGCGGACATCAGCCTGCAGGTATTTGCCACTGGCATCCAAGTCCAGCAATTTGGCACGGGATTTTCCCTCTACCAGTACCTTGACCAGATCTTCGGATACACGCAGCACCTGCTTAATTTCCGAAATGACGCCATAGGCATACAGATCCTGGGCCGTGGGCTCCTCTGTCTCCATATCCTTTTGTGCAATCAGGAAAATATTGCTGTTGGCGTGCATGGCAGCCTCGATGGCGGCAATGGACTTCTGGCGGCCCACCTCAAAGTGGACCACATTATTGGGGAACACCACCAGCCCGCGCAGTGCAACCACCGGCAGGTGCATGGCGTTATGGGCCACACGAACCCTTACTTTTGCTTCTGACATATCTTTCCCTCCCCGGGCCAGCTGGCCGCGGATTTTATTTCAAGTACGGCAATCAGCGCTTTGTTCTGGCGCGTTTGCCATGGTTTTATTTTGCTTTTGCCTGCATCGGGCATTCGTACAGCCCACGGATGACCGCGCTGCCGCAGGCAGGCCGCGGCAGCAGCACATTCAACGCAGATGGCAGAACTTCCGCTTTCAACTCCATCACCGGGGCACACTCGCCATCAATTGTGGCAATGATGGGGCGGTTGTCCAGCACCTGCATTTCCACGCTGCGGGCACGGTAAAAGGTCATAAAGCTGCGGAACTCCGGCACGATGGTATCGGCATCCTGCATGTGCCGCCCGGCTTTGTATTTGGCCAAAATTCCCGCAACCTGAATGCGGGAGATGGGTTTGACCAGCACAATATCGAGCAGGCCGTCATCCATGGCTGCATAGGGCGCAGCCTGATAACCGCCGCCGTAATAGCCGCCATTACAGATGGCCGCCATCATATAAGTACCGGTATACTCTTTGCCATCGATCGCAACGCGCAGCTTGTGGCCGAAGCGGCTGAGCATAGCCTGTAGAATCGAGAGCGTATAGGCTGCTGTTTCCCCGCATCCCGGCAACCGCCGGAATTTTGGGATGCCATATGCCACCTGAGCGTCCAGCCCGGCGGCGCAGATATCGATTCCGATACCAAGGGATGTTTGCAGCAGGTCCACCCGGCAGGGCTGTGCCTGCAGCTGGGCGGCAAAATCCAAAAAAGGCGCTTGGCCCGCCGCGCCGAAGTTGCGCACATAGTCGTTCCCGCTGCCGCAGGGCACACAGCCGACCGCTACATTCGCGCTGCCTGCCGCGCCCTGAACCAGCTCGTTCAGCGTGCCATCTCCACCGCAGGCATACAGCGCCGCCGGGGTACCGGATGCCGCATACTGGCGGGCTGCTTCGCGGGCCTGACCGGCATACTGTGTGACAACAATTTGAGGCTGGGGCAGCTGGAGCTGGCGGGCCGCCGCCTGGATCCGGGGCACAAGCTCTGCGCTTGCATCCCGTTTTCCTGCAACGGGGTTGATGAAAAATACCTGTTCCACCGCGGTGCTCCTTCTGCCCAATGGGAACCGCTTAGCCCATCACGGGGGCAGCGGCTCTTATTTCTGGCTCCAAAAATACAGAATATATTGTATCTGGTTTGGCTGTAAATAGCAAGTGCTTACTACAAGATGTTACAATTTGTGCGGATAAAATTCACAAGATGTTCTATTTTGTCCGATTTGTCCGCTCCATTTTTGCCTGCTGTTATTCGCGCGGGCGGGCCAGGGCATCGCGGCGGAATGCCTGCATAGCGGCTTCGTCCTCAAAGCTGGCAATGTACAGCTGGTCCCCCATTTCGCGGGCCAGAACTTCCGGCAGGCGCGGAGCCGCGTTCAGGCAGGAGCGGTACTTTTTCAGCAGCTCCTCATGCGGCATGCGGTAGCGCAGTTCATCGTGGCGGCCCGCACAGCAGCAGTAGCGGTGGTAACGCGCCAGCGGATGGTGCGCAGCGCCGAATGCCACCATATCGGCCCAAATCTGGTACAGGTCCAGCCCGCCGGCATAGTTGAGCATATCCACCGTATAGCCGCCGGCCGGGCGCATGTTGACTTCCAGCCCCAGGATATCCCCCGCATTGCCCAGGCTGGGCTTGACGGTTTTCAGGCGGAAAAATTCCAGGTGGAAAAAGCGGCTTTTGGCACCAAAGGCTTTCAGGGCAGCTTCGCCCATTTTGCGCAGTTCGGGGCTGATTTCCGGTGCAACATAGTACCACATTGGCTTTTTGCCATGGGCAATCTCCATGATGCTGTCCGGCGTAACATGGCTGGCGGCATAGATCGGCTCGGCATTGGCATCGGCCACGCCGTCAAAGGTCACGATCTCACCATCCACAAATTCTTCCAGGATATAGTTGGCCGCATTGGGGCCCTCCTGCTGGAAAAATTTGTTCAACTCGGTTTTATTCTTAAACTTATGGGTGCCGTTTGCCCCCACGCCGTTATCCGGCTTGGCAATGACGGGCCAGCCGACAGTTTTGGCGAAAGCCTGGGCCTCCGTTACATCTGCCGTCACACACCAGCGGGCGGTGGGGATACCGGCTTTCTGGTAGTAGGTTTTCATCACGGATTTGCGCTTGAACTTTTCGATCTCAGCGGATTTAATGCCGGTGGTGATATTAAAATCTGTCCGCAGGCGGGCATCCTGTTCCAGCCAATATTCATTGTTGCTTTCTACCCAGTCGATCTTGCCATACTTGAAAGTGAAAAAGCCCATGGCGCGCAGCATTTCATCATAGTTTTCCATGTTGTCCACACGGTAATACTCGGTCAGTGCGCTTTTGAGCAGGGCGGGCAGCGTTTCGTAAGGGGCATCGCCAATGCCAAGCACATTTACGCCATTGGCACGCAGGCGGTCACAAAAATTCCAGTAATTTTCCGGGAAATGCGGTGAAATAAAAACAAAATTCATTTTTCCTGTACCCCTTTTCCGGCCGCCGCAACGGCATGAAACTTTATTATTTTGTATAATTTTACATTATATCCACTGTTGCGGCGGGATGCAAGGTGTTTTTCGCCCACGGTGGGTTGCTGCCATGCCCGGCATGGGGCAGATTCGGCATGGTTTGCGTTGATATTTTACTGCGTGTATATTATAATAAAGTTGTTTTATTGTTTGATATTTAGGGCAACACCGCACAATTCCCGCCTGACGGCTTAAGCGGTATTGCCTTTACTTATATCAGCTTTCAAATTTTATTTCTTTGCCCCAAAGGATGTGTTACTACTGGCAAAAAATTCAACTTTACCAAAACTTACCCGCAATGGGCGGTTGTTCCTCGGTGGTGCCCTGCTGGGGGTACTGGTGTTTGTGCTGGTGTTCGGGGTCAGCACACTGGATGTAACCAACGATGCCTTTTGCCGCGGTGGATATATTGAAAAGGACATCCAGCAGCATTATGCCGGGTGGCTGTTTTACCGCCAAAGCTCCGCTGGCTGGCCGCTTTGCATTGCCCGCGGCATCAACTACCCGGATGGGCTGAGCGTTGCTTATACCGACTCTATCCCGCTGGTGGCTGCCCTGTTAAAGCCGGTTGCCAACCTTGTGGGCGGAACGTTCCAGTATATGGGGTGGTTCACGCTGGTCTGCTTTGCATTGCAGGGCGGGTTTGGTGCACTGCTGGCAGGGCTGTTCCTGCCGGGGTGCGCGGCACCGCTTGCGGCGGACCTGCCGTTTGTTACCAGCCCGGTTTTGTTTGAGCGTGTGTTCCGGCATACCTCGCTGGGGGCACAGTTTTTTGTGCTGGCTGCGCTCTATTTTTATTTTGCTGCACGGCGCAAAGGGCAGTATGCCTCCCGCGGGCTGTTTGCGCTGAACGTGCTGGCAGTAGGCATCCACCCCTACTTTCTGCCAATGACCTATGCCATCACGCTGGCGCTGCTGCTGGAATATGCACTGCACAACCGCCAGCTTGCGGGGCCCGGCCTGTACCTTGCTGCCAACTTTGGCGGCACGGCACTGCTGGGCTGGGCACTGGGGCTGCTATACGGCAGTGCTTCCAGCGGCGGGCAGGCATTGTATGGCTATTTTTGCATGAACCTGAATGCGCTGTGGAATCCTGTGGGGGTAAACGGCGTGCTGTACAGCCGGGTGCTGCCCACACAGAACCAGGTTTACGGCAATTATGATGCCTTTGCCTACCTGGGGCTGGGCGTGCTGATTGCCCTGCCCATTGCGGTGGTTTTGCTGCGGCGGCAACTGGGCGGCATGCTGCGCCGCCACTGGGCATTGGCCTTCTGCTGTGCGGTTTTAACGGTGTTTGCCATCAGCAATGTGATTACCGCAAACGGCGCAACGCTTGCCACGCTGCCGCTGCCTGCTTCGCTGATCAAACTGTTTTCCATCTTCCGTTCCAGTGGGCGGTTGTTCTGGCCAATCTATTATCTGCTGATGCTGCTAACCCTTGTGGGCCTTGCCCGGCTGAAAGGCCGCTGGCTGCTGGCGGGTGCTGCCCTGCTGGCTGTGGTACAGGTTTGGGATGTAAGCCCCGGCATGGTACAGCGCAGTGCGGCAATGCTGCAGGCCATGCAGACCGATGCGTTCCCCACCGAGATGGAGAGCGATTTCTGGCAGGCAGCGCAGCAGTATACGGCGGTTGTCTCAATGGATGAAATTCAAGATGACGCGTTGCATCTAGCCCTGTTTGCCGCGGACAACGGCATGACGACCAACGACCCGTTTGCCGCCCGCTATGATGAAACGGCACTGGCCGCCCAACGGGAAACGCTGCTAGCGGAACTTGCTGCCGGAACCGTGCGGGAGGATACGTTGTACCTGTTTGCAGAGGAAGGTGCCTTTTTGTCGGCCGTGGAACCGGTGAAGGACAATGCCTGGTGCGGCAGGGTAACGAGTACGGACGGCACATGCAGCTGGTATGTGATTGCGCCGGGGCTGCAGGGGCAGAACTTTGATGCGCTGTGCACCCCCTATGACGAAAATTATCCCCTGCGCCTTGCGGATTACACTGACGCCCTGTGGAACCGCGGTGTGCTGGACGAAACGAAACAGACGGTATGCTTTGCAGATTCCCCCTTTGTGCGCCGCAAGCTGGAACATGCCAGTGTGCTGTGCGCCGATGGGAAAGAATACACAATTAAAACGATTGACGACCACGATGCAGGCTGGCTGATGGTGACACTGGATATCCCGGACGCGACCGTTTTGTGGGATAAAGAATTGGAGAGTAAATAATGCAGGAACTACATGTAAAAAGCCTTTTGCCCGTGCGGCTGGACAAATACCTGATGGAGCAGTTCCCTGCCCTGGGGCTGGGGCGGCTGAATAAGGCACTGCGGGAAAACAAAATTAAGCTGAACGGCAAAAAGCAGCCCCTTGCCACCCGTGTGCAGAACGGTGATGTGATCCGCGTTTACCTGCTGGACGACCAGCTTGGACTGACCTCCCAGGAGGGGCCGGAGTTTTTGCAGGCACGCGCCCCGGCGGAATTTATTTATGAAAACGATGATTTGATCGTGGCCAACAAGCCCGCGGGTATCCCGGTGGATGGCGACGAATCTGACACCCTGCTGAACCGCGTACTGCGCCGCCTGTATGAGGAAAAGCGGTGGGACGTTGCCCATGAGCCGCGCCTGTGCCACCGGCTGGACACCGGCACCAGCGGCCTTGTGCTGCTGGCAAAGACCGCGGCGGCGGAAGAATTTTTGGTAAACGCCATCAAAGAGCGGTTGATTCGCAAAACTTACCTGTGCGTAACCTTTGGCCGTCCGGTACCACCCGCTGCCACGCTGCACAGCTTTTTAACGAAAGATTCTGTGCATGGCATTGTGCGCATTCTGGACGAGCCGAAATCCGGTGCAAAAGAGATCATTACCGCATATGATACCATTGCCGTCAGCGGACGTTTGGCCCTATTACGGGTGGAGCTGGTAACGGGCCGCACCCACCAGATCCGCGCTCATCTGGCCAGCATTGGCTGCCCGATTTTGGGCGATTCCAAGTATGGCAACAATGCCGCCAACCGGGAGCTGAAGCTGAAATATCAGGCTCTGTGCGCCTGGGAGCTGGCGTTCCCCAAAAAGATCAGCGACCCACAGTTTGCCGCTTTGGCTGGCAAGGTGTTCCGCGCACCCAAGCCATGGTATTACCAGCAGGTACTGGATGGAACGCTGAAATAAGCGTTATGCGCCAGGGGATTGATTTTTCGCATCCTGCATGCTTTTACTGCTTTATGATTGCTGCCTTGCAAATTTAATCACAAGCTCTAACCACATTTTCCTATGGCAACACCGCATAATTCTAAGTGCCGATACGGCGAGCGAGGTGCGGCAGATGCCAAGCCAAAAGCGCAGATAATACTGGATGCTGCAAAGGTGAGCGCCGCCAGTGGCGGAAACAGCGAACCGAAGCAGGGGCAGCGGTCGCAGAGTGCGAGGGGCTTTTGCCCCCGAAGCACGATGCGGGTACCGCAACCCGACATTATCGAGCATTTTGGCAACGCAGATGCCGTGCCGCAGCTGCCGGAGCGGTGCTTAAGCCGCAAGGCGGGAATTGTGCGGTATTGCCCTATATTCCTGATGGCAGCAATAAGCACAGACACGGAATAGAACAAATAGAAAACCAGCCGCCGGTTTCAGGGATTTTCCCCTGCCCGGCGGCTGGTTTTGGTTTATTTTGCTTTATCCTGCCCGGATAAATATCAGCGGGTCAGCCCGCCTTTGCCGATAAACAGCAGGCGATCAGGCGATGACAAAGTGGTAGATCAGCGACACAGCAATGATGAGCGCACAGACCACTGCGGTGATGGGCGGTGCCCAATGGATGATACGCTCGGCCATTACATCGTCCTCGCTCTCCTCGTCATCGTCCGCATAACGGCCACGGCGGGGTTCTTCGTCATCGTCGCTTTCCTCTTCCTCATCATCGAACATGCGGGTATGCTCGTCCTCTTCATCCTCTTCATCGGCAAACAGATGGCCTTTGGGGACATAGCGGCGCACGCGGTCCATTTCGGCGTTGGTTGCTTCGTCGTCCTCGTCCTCTTCTTCCGGTTCCTGGGCCGGGGCGGGCGGGGTGAACTGTGCGGTGGGCTCCTGGCTGATGGCTGCCTGAGCCGCGGCGGCGGTGGCAGCGGCCTGGGCTGCCTGGGCTGCTGCGGGGTCAACGCCATTGGCCACGGCGTTGATTTCGCGCTGCTGCTGTTCGGCGGTCTGCCGGGCTTCCTCCAGGATGCGGGTCAGGGTTGCCTTGATGTAAGCGCGGTCGCCGCCGCACTCGCTGCAGACGGAAACAGCTTCCTCGTTGGGGTGGAACGCGCCGCAGGCGCAGAACCAGCCGTTTTCGGTATCCTGCGGGACGCAGGTCAGCATCTTATTGTTGGTGCGGGTCTGAAGTGTGCGGGCAATAGAGCCAGGCAGCACACGGGGGGCCTGCAGGCGGACACGCTTATAATTACGCAGATCCACGCCGCGGCCGTTCAGGAAAGCACGGTCCTGCTCAATTTCCACGCTGGAAACCGGCGTATCGCTGACAAACACAGCGTCATCGGCACCAAACAGTTCGCCGGGCTGCACATTGAGCTGCTCATAATAGAAATCATCCTCGCACAGGATCTGACCAGAAGCATCTTTGCACTTGAAGTGGATGATAAAGCCGGTCAGCGGTTCTGTGCCAACATTCTTAAAGGTCAGGCAGACCGCAACTTCACCCGTGACATCCCCTTTCAGCAGCTCAACACGGACAAACTGGACCGGGCTGCCGGCAGTGTAATAATTGGCACGGGATTGCGCCATCAGGGAAAAATTTTGATCCATTGTGTTTCACCTTGCCTCAATTTTCATCAGACGGTTCGGAGGGCTGTTCCGGCGCGGCGGGCTGCTCTGCCGATGCAGAGGCTGCGGCAGGCGCGGGGGTATCCAGCCCAAAGGGTGCCAGGTTTTCGCCTTTCATCAGGGCGTCAAACTCTTCGCCGCTAATCTTTTCGCGTTCCATCAGCACACCGGCCACACGGTGCAGCTCAGTCATGTGCTCGGTCAAAATGCGGCGGGCCGTCTCGTAAGATTCATCCATGATATCACGGATCTCATTATCAATTTCGGACGCCGTATTTTCGGAATAGCCCTTGCCCTGGCCAAAGTCTCGGCCAAGGAAGGTTTCGCCAGGGTCGGTGCCATAAACCACCGGGCCCATGCGCTCCGAGAAGCCATAGCGGGTCACCATGGCGCGGGCGGTATCCGTGGCACGCTGCAGGTCGTTGGAAGCACCGGTGGAGATATCATCCAGCACCAGCTGCTCCGCCACACGGCCGCCCAACAGGCAGACAATGTTCTCGTTCATGGCGGTCTTGGTCACATAGCTGGGGTCTTTTTCCGGCAGATACATGGTAAAGCCGCCTGCCGAACCACGCGGGATAATGCTGATCTGGTGCACGGGATCATGCGTTTTGCAGAAATAGCCGGTAATGGCATGGCCGGCCTCGTGGTAAGAGGTCAGGCGCTTTTCGGCATCGGTCACAACGCGGCTCTTCTTTTCGGGGCCAGCCACAACCTTGATGGAAGCTTCCTCGATTTCGGGTTCGGTGATGGCCTTTTTGCCCTTGCGCGCAGCCAGCAGGGCGGCTTCGTTGACAAGGTTTTCCAGGTCGGCACCGGAGAAGCCCGCGGTGGACTTGGCGATGGTTTTCAGGCTGACATCGGGGCCAAGGGGCTTGTTCTTGGTGTGAACGCGCAGAATCTCCTCGCGGCCCTTCACATCCGGCAGACCAACATAAACCTGACGGTCAAAACGGCCGGGACGCAGCAGAGCCTTATCCAGAATATCGGCGCGGTTGGTGGCAGCCATCACGATAACGCCGTCGTTGGCGTCAAAGCCGTCCATCTCAACCAGCAGCTGGTTCAGGGTCTGCTCGCGCTCGTCATGCCCGCCGCCAAGGCCGGCACCACGCTGACGGCCCACGGCATCGATCTCATCAATAAAGATGATGGAGGGCATTGTCTTTTTGGCTTTTTCAAACAGGTCGCGCACACGGGATGCGCCGACGCCGACATACATTTCCACAAAGTCGGAACCGGAGATGGCATAGAACGGAACGCCGGCCTCGCCTGCACAGGCACGGGCCAGCAGCGTTTTGCCGGTGCCCGGAGGGCCGACAAGCAGAACGCCGTGGGGAATGCGCGCCCCCAGGGAGTTGAACTTTTCCGGTGCTTTCAGGAACTGGACCACTTCCTGGAGTTCAGCCTTTTCTTCATCCGCACCGGCAACATCGGCAAAGGTTGCCTTGCGCTGGCCTTCCTGCTGGTCCTTGACCTTGGCACGGCCAACATTCATCAGGCCGCCGCCACCGGCACCGCCGCGGTACATGGACATGAAGAGCAGCACCACGCTGCCGATCATAAAGGCGTACAGGATGATTTCAAACCAGGGCACGTTGGTCTTAACGGCGACCATATCGTACTGCATGGGCGCATCCGGGTTGGCTGCATTATACTGGTCGATATAATCCTTGAGGTAGAATTGCAGGAAATAAGAAGGATATGGCAGCTTGTAGGTAATGACCGCTGCCCCGCCGTTCTTGGGGGCGTAAGCATCGGTGCCATCGCCGTAAATTTCTGCAAGCAGGCCGTTGGATGTTTCGTTGGACGTGCCGGATTCCGGCAGCGGATGTTCACCTTCTTTCACGCTCATCTCGATAACGCCGGTGTTCAGGTCCAGGTTAAAGTAGGTGACCTGATTGGATTCAAAGTACCCCATGGCTTCGGACAACATCATGGTGCTCTTGCTGGAGGCAAACAGGCTGGAATAGCTGGAGATCATCACGAGTGCTGCCACCATCAGGACAGCGGCAATGATAATGCCGCTGAAACGCGGTTTGTGCTGCAAAAAATCAACTCCCTGTCAAAATCCGCCAAAACGGCGGGCGATTGGTTATTCTGCCAAGACAGAATTTTATTTGGAATATACTTCCGGTTTTAACACGCCGACATACGGCAGGTTGCGGTACTTTTCGTCATAGTCAAGGCCATAGCCCACAACAAATTCATCGGGCACTTCAAAACCGCAGTAGTCCGGCTCAATATCTACCTTGCGGCGGCTGGGCTTGCTGAGGATGGTGCACAGGCGCACGCTGTTGGGGCGGCGCAATTTCAGCATGGGCACCAAGTGAGACAACGTGACGCCAGTATCCAGAATATCCTCCACGATCAGAACATCCTTGCCGGAAAGATCCTGATCCAGGTCCTTGACGATCTTGACAAGGCCCGTAGAAGTGGTGTTGGCACCGCCATAGCTGGAAACCACCATAAAGTCAATGCTGCAGGGTTCCGTGATGGCGCGCATCAAATCGGCCATGAACACCACGGAGCCTTTCAGGATAGACACCAGCAACAAATCTTTGCCCACGTAATCGCGGCTGATCTGTGCCCCCAATTCAGCCACCTTGTCCTGCAGCTGCTCTTCCGAAATCAAAACCTTGGCGATATCATTGTTCATATCATGCATGGTCTGTTCCTCCAATATTATGATCTTGTTCCTGCTCCGGGGCCGCAGGCTGGCGGCTTTGCCGAATCAACAGGATCTGCTTTGTCCCATCATCCGGGGACAAACCGTCCGCAAAGCCTGCCCCCCACAGCCAAAGCACCTGGCTACCACAGGCCAGCAGCGGCATCAGCGTCCGTTCAGCCACAGGAACTTTTGCCTCATTCAGATATTTTTTGAGCGTTTTGCCAACGTGACGTCCCGCCGGGCGGAACGTATCGCCGGGTTGGCGGGTCCTCACAAAAATATTCTTATTTATTTTAGCATAATCTGCACAATAGGTGTAGTCTTTTTTCAAAAATGATGGATTTTTCAAAAAAACTTCATAATTTAGTTGTTGAATCTCCAGCTCATAGCCCCCTGGCAGGCAGTAAACGCCGGTTTTTAGCAGCTGGTGCGGCGTGGGAATGGCTTCCGGCTGCATTTTTAGCACTGAGCGGCAGTACAAAATGCCGTTTGCCGCGGTCCAGCAGGCATCCGGCGTCAACTGTACCCCACCGCTGCCCTGCCGAACAATGGCCGCAAGAGCCTGCACATATTTTTCTTCAGGGTCACGCGCGCGGGCTGCCAGCATGCGCAGGGCAGCAGCCAGCACCGGGGCATCCGCCGCGGCAAGAATCGGGATGCTGTACCCGCCCCCGCAGGCAGCCTGCGCCAGCAGTTTTTCGGCCAGGTTTTCCAGCCAGATGTTCAGCTCCTGCAGCTGGTTGCACAGCCGCCCCATGGCCCGCTCTGCCGCCGGATTGATGGTTTGCAGCGCCGGAACAGCATAATGGCGGATACGGTTGCGGGCATAGGCATCGCTGAAATTGCTTTCGTCCTGAACATAGTGTTGCCCAAGGGCGGCGCAGTATGCCGTGGTATCGCTCCTTGTCAGGCACAAAAATGGACGGCGGTACACGCCCCGTACCGCCGGAATACCCGCCATGCCGTGCAGGCCGGTACCGCGCGCCATGCGGAACAACACCGTTTCCGCCTGGTCAGATAACGTATGCGCTGTGGCAATGCAGGCATGCTGCTGTGCGGCCAGCGCATCAAACCAGGTATAGCGCAGGCTGCGCGCCCAGTTCTCGCTGGGGTTTGGGGGAATCTGCACCCCGCTGGCAGCGGCATCGTACAAAAAGAACGGCACATGATGCGTGCGGCAGAACTCCGCCACAAAGCGGGCATCCGCATGGGCAGCTTCGCCCCGGATTCCGTGGTCCACATGGGCCGCCATGACGGTGATGCCAAGTTCCGCTTTGCAGCGCAGCAGAAAACAGAGCAGCGCCATCGAATCCGCCCCGCCGGAGCAGGCAACGATGACACGGTCCCCCAACCGAAACAAACCCTGCCGGCGGCAATAGGCCAGCAAGGTTTGTTCCATCGTGTTTACTGGGTTTTGCAATGAATTGTCTGCGTCAGTACTGTTCATGGATCTCGTCCAGATTGCTGAACCGGGTATGGGCGCCATCCCAGCCAAGGCGGACCACACTGGTTTCGCCATGGCGGTTTTTGGCCACGATACATTCGGCTTCGTTTTCGTTCGCCTGTTCGGTTTCGCCGTTCTGGGAATTGTAATAGGCAGCGCGGTACAGGAAGAGCACCACGTCCGCATCCTGTTCGATAGAGCCGGAATCACGCAGGTCTGAAAGCTGGGGGCGGTGGTCCGAGCGACCCGCTGTTTTTTCGGCAGCACGGGAAAGCTGGGACAGCGCAATGACAGGAACGTTCAGTTCCTTGGCCATAATTTTCAGGTTCCTGGTGATATCGCTGATTTCCTGCACGCGGCTTTCGGTGCGCTTGGCGGACTGCATCAACTGCAAATAGTCGATGATGACCAGACCGATCTTATCCCGTTTGGGGTCCTGGTTGATCTGGCGGATTTTTGCCTTGATTTCCGGCACCGAAATACCGGAGGAATCATCCATGTAAATGGGAACGTTATACAACAGTGACGTTGCATTGGCAAAGTCGTTCCAGTCGGAGTTGTTCAGGCGGCCGGTGCGGAATGCCTGGCTGTCAATGCCTGCGGTGCTGGAAAGGATGCGGTCGGTCAGCTGTTCGCAGGTCATTTCCAAGCTGAAAATGACGGTCGGTATCTTTTGCAGGCGGGCCACATTGGTAGCAATGTTCAGCGCAAAACTGGTTTTGCCCATACCGGGGCGGGCCGCCAGAATAATCAGATCCGAACGGCCAAGGCCGGTCAGGATATTATCCAGATAGTTGAAGCCTGTGGGGATACCGGCAAATTTATCGCGGTCCGCACCGGACAGCTTTTGCATGGTATCAATAACTTCCAGGATAGACTCCTGAATGGTTTTAACGCCGGAGCGATCCTGGCCGTTGCGGATATCGTACAGCTTTTGCTCGGCGCTTTCCAGCAGCAGGTCAGAATCGGATTCCTCGCTGGACTGCTGCAGGATATCGCGGGCTGCTTCGATCAGACGGCGGGTTTGATATTTTTCCTTGACGATCTTGATGTAAGAATCGACGTTGGAAATCGCCGGGACGGTTTCCGCAATGCGGGTAATGTACACTTTGGCATCATCTGCGCCCTTGAACACACCGTTCTGAGCCAGAGAGTCCACCAGAGTGATAACGTCCACCGCTTCGCTTTCGCTGAACAGGCGGCGCATTTCCTCATAGACGGCCCGGTTCTGCTCCGAATAGAACATATCGGGGTCCATCTCGGTGATCAGGCGGTTCAGGATGGTTTCATCCATCAGCGCTGCGCCAAGCACGCTTTGTTCCGCCTGCATGTTATACGGCAGCTGAATGCCCAGGCTGGACAAGCTTAATTCATTGTTTGCCATTCAGGCACCTCCCTGCCGTTTTTGTTGGAATGTAATTACAAGACCCCCTGTCAATTACAGCGGAGCCTCCTCGACCTTGACCTTGAACGCGGCCACAACACCCACATGCAGGCGGACTTTGGCATCATAACTGCCAAACTCCTTGATGCTGGCGGGCATTTCGATTTTTTTCTTGTCGATTTCGGTGCCGGTCAGCTTGTACAACTGTTCGGCAACTTCCTTTGCGGTCACTTTGCCATGCAGCTTGCCGGAAGCGCCCCCCTTGACCTTGACAGAAACGATCTGACCCTTGATCTTGGCAGCCAGTTCTTCAGCAGCAGCCTTAGCTTCGGCTTCATGGTGGGCTTTGGCTTCGCTCTTGGTACGGGCGGTGTTCACAGCGTCAGCATCGGCCACTGCAGCCAGACCGCGCGGGAACAGGAAGTTGCGGGCGTAACCGTCCGACACTTCATGGATTTCATCCTTTTTACCAATGCTCTTGACATCCTGTTTGAGAATAACTTTCATCGTGGTGGTTCCCCTCTCTATGTAGTAATTGATATAATTTTCTGCCATTGGCAGGGATTCGCTGATAATTTAATTTGTTAAACTGCACCCACCAGTTCTTCCTGGCATTCCTGGTTGGCGCGGTATTCGTCGATCTGCGCGCGGATGCGGGCTTCGGCTTCCTTTACGGTACAATCACGCAGCTGGGCACCGGCCATCGTCAGGTGGCCGCCGCCGCCCAAGGGCTCCAGAATGACCTGTACGTTCAACTCACCCATGCTGCGGGCGGAGATATTGACACCGCAGTTTTTGGCGATTGCCACAAAGCTGGCATCCACGCCGTTGATGGTCAGCAGGTCATTGGCTGCCATGGGCAGAACCACACTCATGGCGGGGTCAAGCTCATCCGAAGTGGCGATAGCGCAGCCTTTGTAGAGGTAAGCGCCCTCCACAATAGCGGCGCGGGCTTCGTATTCTTCTTTGGAAATATTGAACAGGCGCTTGGTCGCGGCGGTTTCGGCCCCGCGGCTGCGCAGCCAGGCGGCAGCCTCAAAGGTACGCACGCCGACATGCAGCGCAAAACTGCGGGTATCCAGCATGATGCCAGACAGCAACGCCTGGGCTTCCAACTGAGTGATGTTGTTTTGGGCGGGCATGAATTGCAGCAGTTCACACACCAGCTCGCTGGCGCTGGAAGCAAAGGGTTCATGATACAAAAGGATCGGGTTATCAATATGCCCTACCGCCATGCGGTGATGGTCGATAACAACCACGCGGCTGCATTTTTCGTAAATCTTTTGGTCTTCCAGCAGGCGCTTTTGGTATGTATCGGTTACAATCAGCAGGGTTTTGGGGGTGATGAGCTTATAGGTTTCTTCCGGTTCAATAAAGTTGTGGTCCTCTCCCGCCTCGTTGAACACATCCAGCAGCTGGCCCGCCAGCGTTGCCTTGCTGCGCACTGCGATGACCGAAGGCACATCGCACATTTTGCACATGCGCAGCAAACCGATGGCGGAGCCGATGGCATCCAAATCGCTCTGGCGGTGGCCCATGATAATGACGCTGTCGCTCTGGCGGATCTGGTCTGCCAGGGCGTTGGCAATGATGCGGCTGCGCACATGGCTGCGCTTTTCGACCCCATGGGAAATGCCGCCGAAGAACTCAAAGCCATCGACTGTTTTCACGGCAGCCTGGTCGCCGCCGCGGCCCAAGGCAATATCAATGCTTTCGCGGGCCATCTCCTGGCATTCCTGCATAGTAGCGCCGCCATGGCCTACGCCGATGGAAAGGGTGAGCATTCCGCCGGGGTGCAACGCACGCACTTTATCCAGAATATCAAAGCGTTCTTCCATCATCCAGCGGATATCCCGCTCTTCCACCACCGCAATATAGCGGCTGTTGGACACCTTGCGCAGGAAACCGGTCGTGCGGCCGATGTATTCTTCCAGCAGGGTGTTGATGGCCTCCAGCTCGTGCGCCTGCTCGGAGTCCTTCATATCGTTGAACAGCTCGTCATAGCTGTCCACCCCAATAATCAGGTAAGCCGGGCGGCTGGCAGTGTATTCATCCAGCGTGTTTTTGTAGAACGTATCGTTGACCAAAAACAGCAATGTGCCCGTTTTGCTGCTGCGGCTGGTTGTGGCATAGGCCGTGTAGCGGTTTTCGTCAATGGTCAGGTCCTGGCCGTGGGCGCGGGCACAGACGGAAAGGTCAATGCCGGTCATCAGGCGGTCCGGTGCAGCCAGCAGGGCATCCTGCCCCGCCAGGATCTGCTCCCGGAAGGCCGGATTATACCACACCACGGAGCCTTCGGTAATCAGGGCAGTGGGGATGGAAAAATCCGCCAGCGAATACTGGGTCTTGCTGCCCTCAAAGTTGGTCCCGCACAGCATATCGGCCACAAAGCGCCGCAGCCGGCGGATGCCAAGCACCGCCACCACCAACGCAAACACTACAAGCAGCGCCGGTGCCAGCAGCCAGTGCGGGTTGCTGAACGCCAGCGGCACAGCCAGAGCGATGCACGCAACGAGCAGCAAAAAGATAATGACAAAGATATCACGTCTCAGCTTGTTTTTCATCATCGTTCCTCGGTGCCTGCAATGTGGGGCAGGCGGTCACGGTCAGATACGGTTTGGATCAAACTTCCATCAGAATGGGCAGAATCATGGGGCTGCGCTTGGTTTTGCGGTAGATATAGCTGGAAAGCGCCTCCCGCACGCGGGATTTCACGCTGGCCCAGTCGTGCATGTTATCCGCCATACTGCGGTCAAGGGCCATTTCAACCTGCACGCGGGCACCGTCCATCAGCTCCTCGCTTTCCCGCACATAGACAAAGCCGCGGGAAACCAGGTCCGGGCCGGAAAGCAGCTGGCCGGTGCTGCCATCCACGGCTGCGGTAACGATGATGATACCGTCCTCCGACAGGTGGTGGCGGTCACGCAGAACCACATTGCCCACATCGCCCACGCCATAGCCATCCACCATCACGGCACCGGCGGGCACAGTGCCCTCCACTGCCATGCCATCGCGGGAAAGGCGGATGTTCTGGCCATTTTCAGCAATATAAATATTCTGCTTGGGGATATAGCCCAGGTGCTCCGCCGTTTCGGCGTGGCGCTTGAGCTGCTTGAACTCGCCGTGAACCGGCAGGAAATACTGCGGGTGGGCAAGGGTCAGCATCAGCTTCTGCTCTTCCTGGCAGGCGTGGCCGGAAACATGGGTATCGTACATGTTTTCGTAAATGACCTCTGCGCCCAGGGCCAAAAGGCCGTTGACCACCTTGGTCACGGTCTTTTCGTTGCCGGGGATGGGGCGGGCCGAGATAATGATAAAGTCAGTGGGGCCGACCTTGACGGTACGGTGGCTGGCCTGCGCCATACGGGACAGAGCGGACAGCGGTTCGCCCTGGCTGCCGGTGGTGATAAGGACAACCTTCTCCGGCGGGTATTTGTTGATCTCCTCGATATCGATCAGCACATTATCCGGCGCATGCAGATACCCCAGCTCCCGCGCCATTTCGGTGTTGGAAACCATGCTGCGGCCATTGACGGCCACCTTGCGGCCATACTCAATGGCCAGGTCAATGATCTGCTGGATGCGGTAGATGTTGGAAGCAAAGGTTGCCACGATAATGCGGCGGTTTTTGGCGCGGGCAAACAGGCTGCGCACCCCTTCGGCCACAGTCTGCTCGGTTGCCGTAAAGCCGGGGCGCTCCGCGTTGGTAGAATCCGCCAGCAAAGCCAGCACGCCGCGGCGGCCATACTCCGCAATGGTGGAAAGGTCGGTAACGGCATCGCCGGAAAGCGGCGTATAGTCGATCTTGAAGTCGCCGGTATGCAGCACGGTGCCTGCCGGGCAGTCAATGGCAAACGCCAGAGAATCCGGGATGGAGTGGTTGACATGGATGGGCTCCACCGTAAAGCAGCCAAGGCGCACTTTCTGGCGGGGACGGATCTCATGGAACTCTGCACTGGAGGCAAGACCGTGCTCCTCCAGCTTGTTTTTGATCAGGCCAATGGTCAAACGTGCAGTGTAAATGGGCACGTTGAACTTTTTGAGCAGATACGGCAGGCTGCCGATATGGTCTTCGTGGCCATGGGTAATGAACAGGCCCTTGATGCGGTCCTTATTTTCCAATACATAGGTGAAATCCGGAATGACAAGGTCCACGCCGAACATATCGGAATCCGGGAACACCAGGCCGCAGTCCACCAGGATCATATCACCTTGGCATTCATACAGGGTGATGTTTTTGCCAACTTCGCCCAGGCCGCCCAGCGGGCAGATGTGCATGGGAACAGCCGGGGTGGAAGCATCATAATAATGCTGCTTATAGCTGCGGCGCTGCGGGCTGCGGGGGCGCTGCACCGGGGCCGGAGCTGCTGCATTCACCGCATTGCTCGCTGCAGCCTGCTGGGGCTGCGGGGCACGGCGGCGCTGCGGCTTGCGGTGCTGGGGCTGTGGTTTTTCCGCCGCTGCCTGCGGGGCGCTGGCCGCGGGGGCAGGCGCACCGGGTTTGCGGTTCTGGTTATTATTATTTGCGCGCGGGGCACGGCGGGTGTAATTGCTGCGGCCCTGCTGGCGGGGGCGTTTTTCGTTGTTGTGATCTTCCATTGCATAACCTCCATATTGTATTCGGCCAGGGTTGGTGGTTACACACACGGTAAGCACCGTACCCCGGACGTGATGTTTTGTCGCATGTAAAATTTGTACGGCACTGTGCCGATTTACTGAATCAAGGTTGGACGCGAAGAGTTCAGCCGAAAGGCTGCAACCGGGTCCTGAATCAAACTACGACATTGCAATTAAATCTATTATAAGGCGCAGCGGGGGCATTGTCAAATAGTATGCCGGACGCATTTATGGACAAATTACACAAAAGCTTGCAGGGCTGGGCAAAATCGCGTATAATTATCTTTATAGTAAAGCGGCAGGGTTCCGGGCATTGCGGCTGGCCGATAAGGTACAGCGAAAAGCAAAGAAAAGGATGCCATTTTCCGGCACGCCCTGATTCCAGTATTGCCGCAGCAAAACGAGGGTAACATGAAACACATCGAAATTTATACCGACGGTGCCTGCAGCGGCAACCCCGGCCCCGGCGGTTGGGGCGCGATTCTGCGCTTCCGTACCGGAGAAAAGGTGTATGAGAAAGAGATTTCCGGCGGCGAGGCCGGAACCACCAACAACCGCATGGAGCTGACCGGCCTGCTGGAAGCCCTGCGCCAGCTGAAAGAGCCCTGTGACATTGACCTGTACAGCGACAGCCAGTATGTGATCAACGGGCTGGAAAAGGGCTGGGCCAAGGGCTGGCGCAAGCGCGGCTGGAAAAAGGCAGACAAATCCCCCGCCTTGAACCCCGACCTTTGGGCACCGCTGCTGGAAGAAAGCGAGAAGCATGTGATCCACTACCACTGGCTGAAAGGCCACGCAGGCCACCCCGAAAACGAGCGTTGCGACCGCTTGGCCGTGGAGCAAAGCAAAAAATACGGCGGAAAGCAGGCCTGACGCACTGCGCACCGCTGATACAGGAGGATATTATGGACGGAGCATTGGGTTTTAATACATTTGAAAAGCAGGATAAGGTTCTAGTTGGGCTGAACGGCGGCATGGACGCTGCCGTTACTGTGCGCATTTTGCAGGAGCAGGGCTTTGCCGTACAGGCCGCACTGGTGCATTTTGCCGGGATGGCCGACGATGCCGTGGAGACCGCACAGAACGCCGCCAAAGCGTTGGATATAACCCTGCACGTGATTGAAGCAGCGGACACTGCCGCGGACGAACTGCTGAAGTTCCAGCTGCTGATGCAGACGGCTGATAAGCTCGACTGCCGTTTTATCTCCACCGGCCATTATGCCCGCGTGGAGCAGGACGCCGACGTGTGCCGCCTGTGCGCCCCAGAGCACGCAGAGTGCGACCAGACTGCCCTGCTGGAAGTTCTGCCACAGGAAATTCTGGCACGGCTGATCCTGCCGCTGGGTGAATTCGACAAGGAATCCGTGCAGGAAATTGCGCAGGATATCGGCTGCGCGGAATAAATTGCCGCAAACGAACGCAGATGTTTGGATAGAAATGCAGAGCTGCGGATTCCAATGGTTCAGAGATTATGAAAAAGGCATGTGCTTGAATAATAGCACATGCCTTTTTGTTTTACTATTCTTTTGTTCTCTGTTTTTTATAAGATGAGCGTCTGAGAAAAGCAACGGAAATCAAGTGACCCAAAGCCGTCTTATTTCTTTTTGTTCCTCTTTTCCTGGCGCTCCTGCTCTTTGATCAGGCGCTTGCGCTTCTGCTTTTCGGTTTCCACGCGGGGCCAGGGGTTCCAGGTGCCCTCGTTTTCGTGCATCCAGTGGGCGAAGGGATACAAAAGGATGGCCAAACCGCCCAGCAGAATCAGCAGGTAGATGGCGGTGGACAGATTGACCGCCATATCCAGCGCGCCAAGGGCCGCCATCAAAAAGCCGGCATACATGGCGAACTGCCCATTATAGCGGACATAGCGGTTCCAGTTTTCTTCTTTTATGGCGTCCCGCCCCTGGTCCCCCCAGATGCGGGGATTTTTGGTAACGGCATAGCCGTAATACGCCAGCACAAGGCCGACAACAAGCATAAACTGGAACATAGCGTCTCCTCACTTTGGGCTGTATATTACAGGCCCATTTTTTTGTAGAATGGAGTAAAATCAAAGGTGGCAAAATAGTCTGCCGGGGTCTCGGCGCGGCGGATCAGTTGGTGGGAGCCATCCTCGCACAGCAGCACTTCGGCGCTGCGCAGCTTGCCGTTGTAGTTATATCCCATCGAGAAGCCATGGGCACCGGTATCGTGGATGACCAACACATCGCCCATATCGATCTTGGGCAGCATACGGTCAATGGCAAACTTATCATTGTTCTCGCACAGACCGCCGACCACATCGTATTTATGGTCGCAGGGGGCGTTCTCTTTGCCCAGCACGGTGATGTGGTGGTAGGAACCGTACATGGCCGGGCGCATCAGGTTGGCAGCGCAGGCATCCAGGCCGATATACTCTTTATAAATGTGCTTTTCGTGGATGGCTGTGGCAACCAGGCAGCCATACGGAGCCAGCATAAAGCGCCCCATCTCGGTAAAGATGGCAACGTCGCCCATACCGGCGGGCACCAGGATCTCCTCAAACTTTTTGCGGACACCCTCGCCAATGGCCAGGATATCATTGGAGCGCTGCTCCGGCTTGTAGGCAACGCCGACGCCGCCGGACAGGTTGATGAACTTGATGTGTGCACCGGTCTTTTGGTGCAGACGCACAGCCAGGTTGAACAGGATACCGGCCAGTTCCGGGTAATAATCATCGGTAACGGTATTGCTGGCCAGGAAAGCATGGATGCCGAAGTTCTTTGCACCCAGTGCCATCAGGCGGGTATAAGCTTCGGTCATCTGCTCTTCGGACATGCCGTACTTGGAATCGCCGGGGTTATCCATGATGCCGTTGCCCAGGTCAAAGGTTCCGCCGGGGTTAAAGCGGCAGCAGATCGTTTCGGGGATACCTGCCACATTCTTGAGGAAATCCACATGGGTCAGGTCGTCCAGGTTAATGTAAGCGCCCAGGTCATACGCCTTCTTCATGTCCTGCACCGGCGTTTCGTTGGAGGAGAACATGATATCGCTGCCGCTGAAGCCACAGGCTTCGCTCAGCAGCAGTTCGGTGTAGCTGGAGCAGTCCACGCCGCAGCCTTCCTCTTTCAGGATGCGCAGCAGGTACGGGTTGGGGGTTGCCTTAACGGCAAAATACTCCTTAAAACCTTTGTTCCATGCAAAAGCTTTGTTGACAAGGCGTGCATTGGCGCGGATGCCTTTTTCGTCATAAAGATGGAACGGGGTAGGCACATCGGCAATAATTTCCTGTGCCTGCTCAAGGGTGATGAACGGTTTCTTTTCCGGCATAATACTACTTCCTTCTCTCTTGTTGTGCGGTGCAGCACTTCCCCTGCCCTTTTTTGCACATACAGGGCGTATGCGGCCCGCTGGGGCGTACCGTAAAGCAAACGTGGTGAAAATATTCCACCCGCTTGTTTGCTTATTCGATACGCTCTGACCCTCTATGAATAAATATACAGTTATTATATTGCTTTTGCCGCCGCAGGGCAAGAGCTTTTTGAAAAAATGCCGGAATGGTGCAAAAATGCCCCGCATACCGCAGGGCATGCAGGACAAAAGCATGGATCGTGATAAAAATTCAGGGGGGGGGTCAATCCCCTACCGCGCTGTGCTGCATGGCAAGGTGGCCGGCAAGCAGGCGGTTTTCCAGGTGTTTGACCGTCCACAGGTAAGCCGGGTATAGGAACAGGCAGGCCGCCACCCAGGCTGCCGGGTTGGCCAGCTCTGCGCCAAAAAAGCCCAGCACCGGAATCAGCACCAGGCCGATAACGGTACGCGCCACCATTTCGGCCACACCGGCCATCATGGCAAGTGTGGAATAGCCCAGCCCCTGAATGGTATAGCGCCATACGATGAGCGCGCCGAGCGGGATAAAGAACAGACTGTTCCAGAACATATAATCCCGCGCCATCGCCACGATCTCAACCTCGGTCTTGGTATCCAGGAAGAGGCCGATGATCACGACATCGCCAAAGTGCAGAGCAATAAAAGCAAGGACGGAATAAGCAATCACCATAATGTAGGAGCTTTTTACACCGCTGCGCACACGGTCCAGCCGGGCCGCGCCAAGGTTCTGGCCCGCATAGGTTGCCATAGCGGTGCCGATGCTTTCCAACGCACAGGCGAGCAGGTTTTGGGTTTTGCCCGCAGCCGTAATGGCGGCAACCACAGAGCTGCCCAGCCCATTGACGGCCCACTGCATTATAACGCTGCCCACCGCCGTGATGGTACACTGCAGGCCCATGGGCAGGCCCATAGCAGACAGGCGGCGGCAGGCAGAGCGGCTGTATTTCCATTCATCCCGCGTCATATGCAGGATCTTGAACTTTTTGATCAGATAGATCAGGCTGATCACGCCGGAGATTGCCTGCGAAACATCGGTTGCCACAGCGGCACCCAAAACACCCATATTAAAGTTGATGATGAGCACCAGATCCAGCACAATGTTGACAGCGCTGGTCAGCACCAGGAAGTAAAGCGGGGTTTTGCTGTCGCCCAAAGCGCGCATGATGGCCGAAACCATATTATAGAGAAAAACAAAGGGAATTCCCGCAAAGATCCAGCCAATGTAGGTGCTGGCACCATCAATAATATCCGCCGGGGTCTGCATCAGCTCCATAATGGGGCGGGTCAGCGCCACCGTGACAACGGTAAGCCCAACACCCCAGGCAATGCACAGCCAGGTTGCATTGGCCACATGGCGGCGCAGGTCGCTGTCATCATGGGCACCAAACAGCTGTGCGATGGGGATAGCAAAGCCGTTGCACATGCCAATAACAAAACCCAGGATCAGATAGTTGACCGAGCCGGTAGCGCCAACTGCCGCCAGCGCATTGACACCGACAAAACGGCCCACAATGATGGTATCTGCCAGGCTGTAAAACTGCTGGAACAGGTTGCCCAGCATCAGCGGCAGGGTGAACAACAGGATGATTTTGAACGGATTTCCGCTCGTTAAATCTTTGGTCATATGCGTTCCCTCAACAAGATCATTTTTCCACACAAAACAACGCGCAAAAGTAAAAAAGAGGGTGGTTGGCACCCTGTTTTGCTCAAGCGCGGAGTTAATTATACTATAACAAAACAAAAAATCAAGTGGGCTGCAAAGAAAAATATATTCCCCAAAAGCAGCGGCTGAATTGTATGCTTTTACAGCGCCACTGGAGCTCACGCCGAACAGCCAACAAGAAAAGCCGCACACCCGAAGGTGTACGGCTTACCTTGGCAGGGGTAGAAGGATTCGAACCCTCGGCACGCGGTTTTGGAGACCGCTGCT
>OGZI01001182.1_pt1 | contig 27692 bp, 25 predicted proteins | sample 1576711 | NCBI WGS metagenome assembly OGZI01 (sample SAMEA3541482, study PRJEB24748) | human gut metagenome | biome: human gut; feature: human-associated habitat; material: faeces | place: China | collected 2012
CAACAACTATACTTGTTGACAGAAATGGCAATATTGTAGGCGAACCAATGCTCGGTGGAATTGATAACAAAGACAACTATGATGCCCTTATGAAGCAGATTCAGTCTGTAATTGATGCAGACAGCACAAATAAATAAGAATGCACTGTCACTATGAGGAGGAGCTATGTACTCAACTGATTTGTTATTAAATATTGTGAATGGAGACATGGAGGATTATGACATCAAGGCTCTGGCGGAGCACATTCAGGAACTGTATGATAATGGCGAAATGTCTTCGTCACAGTATGATGATCTCATGAGCTACATACAGGATTTACAGTAATTTCAAGAAATCGAGCGCAGATACACCTGCGCTCTTTTGATTTTTATACATTTTTTTCTTCTAACACTTCCGTGTCATCTCCGGCGGAATTCCCTTCCGACATCATATTATCAAATATCGTTTCCTCTATCACTTTCAGACATTCATCCGGCTTTTTTATTATATCCTTACCCCAAAACCGAATGACCGTCCATCCACGGAACAGCAGCGCTTTGTTCACCTCATCATCCCGCTCCATGTTTCTTGCAATCTTTTTTACCCAGAACGGTCCGTTGTTTCCGCGCTCCAGCTGAGGTTTCAGCAGCTCCCAGTCTTTTCCGTGAAAAAATTCGCTGTCGCAGAAAATCACAATTTTATACTTCGTCAGAACAATGTCCGGTTTTCCGGGCAGTTCCTCCCAGTTTTTCCTGTATCCGTATCCGTGCTCTCTCAAAACCTTCCGCAGGACAAGTTCAATCTTTGTGTCTTTTGCATGGATCCGGCGCATGTTTTCACTTCTCCGCTCGCTTACCGGCTTCGGCATGACCGCTCACTCTCCTTAATAATGCACCAGTGCCGTGCATTTCAGCATGGAGGCCAGATCCCTCATGGGTCTGCGCCCAGCACAGGCTCCTTCCGTCCGTTCCAATGCATTTCGGCATGATTCATTGTCCATGACGGTCATAATCTCCAGCCGGATGCGCGCCCTGGATGCTCCGACATAAAACAGCATGGCATCATCGGTCACGGTCCGTTCCGTGAAATCAACCAGAATGACCGCGTCCGCTTCAAGTCCCTTGAATTTTCTGCAGCTCATGAATCTGCACTCTCCGTAAAAACCGTTCTTCGCGGCTTTATTCACAAGGCTGTCTGTTTCCGTTGACAGGGTCAGAATCACGATGTCATTGATTTCGTCCCTGTGCAACCCGTCAATCACGGTATCCATGTCTTTCAAATAGGTTTCCTTACTGCTGAAATGGATGCACGGGATTTTTCCCGCAATGCCGCGCAAAACCTCTGTCCTTCCGTGTTCCGGCAGAAGACTCAACGCGGTCCTGCATATGTTCTCCGTGTTCCTGCAGTTTTTGTGCAGGGCAAGACGGCATTCCGCATTCCGTATAAGCCACGGAACCTGATCGGACTGCACCGTCTGGAGTTTGTCGTAAAACACGTAAAAGGATGATTTTGAATCCGGACGGGCCATCACGGCGTCGTGCAGCAACTGAAGCAGTCCCGCATTCTCCATCGAGTCACGTCCGAAGTCCTGTCCCTCGTCCACGATGACATGATCATACGGGAAGCTGCCGTATGCCGCAAAATCCTTCAATTTCCGTTCCACCCGCCCATAATCCGAAACCGGAACGCCGCAAAGCCTGCACGCGTATCCGTCCAGGGTCATGAAGTCAATAAGCAGATTTTCATAATGAAGCGCAAGGAACTTTTTCAGTTCCGAATTGTAGCAGAGGAAAAGAACCCTTTCTCCGTCCGCGGCATGACGCACGGCTTTTTCAACAGCTATCATGGTTTTCCCCGTTCCGGCGGCGCCGTTTATGACCGCACTTCTCTGCTCCGTGAGGAAATTCAGAATTCCGCTCTGTTCGCCCAACATTCTGTGGAACACGGCGTGTTTCAAGTCAATGTCAAATCCGGGCGGAGGAAATATGTTAAATTCCGGGCAGAGAATCTCACGTACCAGGGCACGGAAATCCACGTCCGAAACATCGGTGACTATACCGGCAGGGACCTCCAGTGCAAACAGGCGGTCAATATACGGTGTGGGATTGGCAAGTGCTTCACTGCCCAGCGTAATTTCCCTGTCCGCTTCCAGCGGCATGTCAATCGCATCAATCCGGGCATCGGAAAGGGATGGAAACCATACCCCGTGCAGGAATTTGATTTTTTCCGTCAGAGAGCCGAGGCGGCTGTTTCCGATCAGTTCCATTAGTTTCCATTTGTTTGCCGACGCCTGCCGGAACGGACCTCCCGAACGCATCGGTGCCCCGTTTCCGTACATCCATCGGCCGTCACGAAAGGAAACAGACCCCGCTTTCGCTTCCAGGCACAGGATTCCCTTCTCCCTGTCGAAGATGATAAAATCCGTCTCGCTTTCATTCAGAATCCCATCCTTCACTTCCGTAAGTCGGAAGGAATGGAAAACCATGCAGGAATCCAGCAGTTTCCTTAACGCCTCGAACATCACGTCTTCAAGACTTCCTGTCTGAAACGGGTTCGGTATTTCCGGAATCATTACGGCCATCTCATTCCATCCCCCTGATTATACCCTGATTGTTTTCATCTGGCCCGTCCGGTCCGTAAATGCACTTCATGCCGTTGGCTGTCGCGGTTTCCATGGCTTTTTCCTGACCGGAAGCAAAATACATGATTTCCGAATCCTGCCAGTAATAATCACATTCCCAGGTACCGGAGTTCCCGGGCACGCTGAATTTCACATCCCGAAGCGGCATCCGTTTCCCAGCAAGCACGCCGCTGCTTTCAAGCCATTCGGCGAAATTCCGCTCTCCGTCGGTTTCCGAAAACTGTGCAATGTCGGAAACCACCGTTTTCCAGCTTTCCCCGCGCATGTCCGTTCCCGCGGTGATGAACACGCATTCGTCCTTCCGTTCGTTTTTCACCGTCTTCCCTTCCGGGACTCCGGTCACATGTTTCCACCCGTCATTTCCGTATAACTGTTCATGGAAAAAACCGAGTCTCTTATTGCCGTATGTTCCGGCAACCACTCCGCGATCCAGGAAAACATTGAATTCCTCACAGCAGGTTTCCGGGAGAAGGCAACAGGAATAACATGCCGCAAGGTTCAGGGAATCCCTTCCCTGGCCGTTGCTGAGGGAACATACCGGGTCATTGGAACAAATGACTGCCGATTCGATTGCCTTTCTGTATATGTGCGGGAACGTGTCGCATTTTCCCTGACGCACAAGTCCGCCGAGGGTGCCCTCCGAATCTCCGCTTGCCGTGTAAATCAGGATTCCGGCCATTTCCTTTCCGTCCGCGGCTTCACCGCAGTAGATTCTTTCCTTCAGTGAGGACACGTTGTATCCGCATTCAAAACTCAATTGCTTAATCAGCAGATGCGAAACGGTATGAAGAAGCAGGAATTTCCCGGAAATATCCCGTTTGTGCTGGCTGCCGATGAATGATTTGTCATAGTTTTCCTGAAGCATTTTCACGCGCTTTTCCAGTGCTGCGTTTCCGCTTCTCCACCTGTTGATTGCATCCTCGTCAAATTCGATGAAAATACCCTCACCGTACACGTTGTAGCCCGGATACCAGTCATCTTCCGCTTTTTTCACGGAAACAAACTTGGAATTTGACTCCCCGTCCGCTATCATGGATGCGGAAAAAGGGCTGATTCTTGAAAAACCGAGCATTACCTGCACTTCGCGTATTTTTTCAATCAGGGAAATGCTTTTTACAAACGGAATGCCGTATGTTTTTATGTCGGTTCCGACACGCTTGAAATCATCGTAGTCCGTTCCCGTGACGGAGGCTCGCCCGGAAAGGGCATCGAATTCCGCGGTCCTGTATTCGATGCTGCCCGTATCGTAATTGATCACCTCGCCCGAAGACATCCGCCTGCCAAGAATTTCGCGCACCTGTTCCCTTCTGCATCCGATGTTATCCGCAATCTTTTCCGCATATTCATCAATCTTGTTCTGTATGAAAACACTCGTCTGTTCTTCCGGAAGGTTCATGCTGTTCTTCATGTCCATGGCCGCCTTGATTGTGTTCCTGAACTCTTCATACAAGGCGCTGTCTTCGACGCGGCTGTTGATGATATCCGAAAACGGCGGAATGACGAGGGAACTTGCCGTTACCGGGAAATACACGGAAGAACTTCCCCTCTGCAGTACCTTCGGATAGCACGGGCACGCATCCGTCCGGTTTTTCCACGGATGTCTTCCTTCGCACGTGAAATCATATCTGTTTTCCGTTTTCTCATCTAACAGTCCGAATATCCCGTCATTGAAAGCATCCTTCAACGTGGCCGATGCATTGCAGGTGGTGCATTTCAGACTGAGACCTTCCAGTCCTTCCGATGCGACCGGGCTTGTCGTGAACGTAAGCTGCGGGTTCGCGCAAACCGGTTTCTGACCTCCGAAACTCTTGGCGTGCGTCCATTTCACCGACGGAAAATCATTGATGTGTCCCCGCTCGCATACCGTCACGATTCTTGCCACGACGAGTTCAACGCGATCCTTCGGACAGTAAAGCCTGCGGCTCATGTTCCGGTTGTTTGTTTTTTCCTGATCCTTCGCCTTTTTGTCAAATTCGGCAATCCATTTCGAAAGGGGCTGGAAGCGGCGGCATTTCGGGCAGAAGTACCATTCCGGGAACCTGGCATACGCGATTCCGTCCCGGTTTTTGCCGCCTGCCGGCATTCCGAAATACCGTACCCCGAGTGATTTTTCCAGACGTTCATCGTGAATGCGCACGATCTGATCGTTCCAGTATTCCGGTGCCGCCGTCATGAGTGTCTGGGAAGGGAAATCAACCATTGCACCGACACCGTACTGCAGCACCGCCTGGGACGCACGCACCGCATGGGATGTTGCGTTCAGTCTGATTTTTTCAATGTTTTTACCTGTCATCCTGATCGTCCTCCTTCCACTCGATGATGGAGCCCGGCACCATCACGTCAACGTTTCTCATGGATGTCATGGTTTCGAATGCCGGATCCTCCCGGAAGGTTCCGAACACTTTCATCAGGCGTTCTCCCGAAGCATCCGGATTTTTCACCATGAACTTTCTGCCATAGCAGAAAATCTCCTCCGCATCTCTCGCCAGATCGTCCCATTTTTCCAGAATGTCCTCCATTTCCCTTTTAAGGTCAGCGGAGTCGTCCTTCATGTGAGGATTGATGCGGCGGTTGACATCAACACAACGTTTTACCATGTACCCGACGATATTATCAACTGTCTTTTTATTGTCTTCCACGCGGAACTTTATTGCATCGGTTTCACCGGACAGCCCGCCCGCCGAAAGCCTTATGTAGGCAATCAGGACCGCATGAAGTGCCCTTTTCCGTGCAGGTGCCGAAAACGGGGTGGCGCCCGTCGGTTCCACGTGACGGTAGAAGGATTCGTGATACGGCCTGAACTGCTCATAATGAGATCTGTCGCGGCTCTTTCCTCCGTCATACATGGCAAACGCCACACCCGGATATTCACGTCCGACACGGCTGGATGCCTGGATGTATTCACTGGTGAGTTTCGGCTGTCCCACCAGAAGCATTACGTTCAGCCGCGCAACGTCGATTCCGACGGAGATCATGTTTGTCGCCAGCAGGACATTGCACGGATACGGCGGCAGGTGGTTCTTCATGTTTTCCGTTGAATACTTATTCTTTTCCAGTTTGTCCAGTGTCTGGTTCAGCTGGGTGGTGGAAACACGGCTGGTCAGTTCGTCCGCGGTTCCGATTTTTCTCACTTCCGCGTTTGATTTCAAACGGTAACACATTCGCTTCATGAAGTCCTTGACGTCATCATCTACCATGGTGGCCGCCTTGCCAAGATCCTTCAGACTGTTGAAATAAGCGGTGAGCGTCCACAGTTTGTCCTTTACCTCGTCACTGGCATTCATATCTTTCGCTTTCTGCAGCATCGCGGCCATGGAGCGGATTTCCATCATTGCCTTGGTCTTGCCCGATGGCATGAGTCCCACGTATTTTCTTCCGAAATTTTCCTTACCGTAATCAATCTTCTTTTCCCTTGCGAAGAAGGAATCCTCCGCATCCAATGCCGGATGGGGGAACTGGCTGACATCCCGGTCGTAAAGAGCGGCGCACTGTTCCACCGCCCGGCGTATCGTCGCCGTTGACGCCACGATTTTCGTCACGTTTCCTTTTCTGCGGCAAAGGGCATCCACAGCGCTCTCGTACAGACCGACCATGGTTCCGAGCGGGCCGGAAATCAGATGAAGCTCATCCTGTATGATAAGCTCCGGTGCCCGGTTCCCGGAATTAAGCGCAAAGAAATTTCCGATCCGGTTCTCCCACGGAAGCATCGCGAATTTATCCACCGTTCCGAAAAGGAGCGTCGGCGGTTCGTTGTACAGTTCCTCGTCCACCACCTGAACTGGAAGCCGGTTCCCGAACGGGCATGCCTGCCTCGTGCAATAAAGGGCAAAGTGATTCCCTCCGTGCATCTTGTAGCCGAAAGCGCCGCGGATTTTTTTATCCCCGTCCCTTTCCTGTGTCATGCGGGTTCCGCACCATGGACATTTCAGGACCTGAAACTTATTGTACGTGTCCTTTGCATATTCCAGATTGTAGGAGGTTGCCTTGCGAAGTTTTTCCAGATTCTTTTTTGCCCCGTCATCAGTGTTCGGCGTGTGCTCCCCTCCGATCCACAGTCCTATGGTGATAGGAACCGTTCCGAGTGCGTAATGCCCGTACACGGGGTTTCTTGATTCGCAGTCCTTACGGATCAGTTCGCAGGCACATATAAGCGTCGAGGCTCTCGTAAACTGCTGCGCCGCAAGCAGTCTGAGCGTATACCGCATGATGACGGTCGTTCCTCCGTCCAGTCCGGGATACCGGAAACGCCGGTAAAAAATGGTCATTGCGGTCAGTCCCAGGTATGCTTCCGTTTTTCCGCCTCCGGTCGGAAACCAGATCAGATCCACCAGGGAACGGTCGGCGCTGTCGTCATCAGTCACCGAGGCCACGTCCAGAAGCATGAACGCAAGCTGGAACGGTCTCCAGGCATACCGATCCTTTGAAAAGATTTCATCCGCCGTTCTGTAATCCATGTTCCTCAAAACATCCGACAGGACTTTTTCATCCGGATACGATGCTGGATATTCTCTTTGGACCGCAAGCTGAACACGTTGCATGAACATGGCACGATTTGCAAGCTGAAACGCATCCCAAGCCATGTCGTCTTTTTCAAGAATGCGGATTCCATTCCTCATGCGTTCGCACGCTTCCCGACAGCTTTTCAGGTTCCTGTCCGCAGCCTTTGCAAAACGCGGTTCCAGTGCATGCGAACGAGCAACCAGATCATCGATCCATGCGGAATATGCATCGACCAGAGTTTTCAGATCATGGATTTTCACACCCTTTTCCGTGGTGTCCAGATCGGAAAGATATTTCATGGACAGTGTCCGGCCGTTGACCCCGCAATCATCCGGAAGTGCGAAATCCATGGACGGAACTTCAAACTCCGGGAAAAAGTCATTGCATATGAATCCCGTTCCGCTATCATCGATTTTCCAGTTGACCGCCGTTCCGAGTCCGGTTCCGTATACATGCTTGTTTCTGTACTGGAGTTCCAGGGATTGTTCTTCTGCATCAAGAAGATCGAAATTTGTGGTTCCGGAATACTGCACAAACGAAAAACCATTATTTTCCGAATCCACCCGAAGCTCCGGTTGGAAAATGCAGTTGCTGCTCTGCGGCCGTTCCGTTTTGGCATTGACCACCATAATTGTCAGGACCGTGGTTCCATTTTCCATCTTCCTCCTGAGAGCCGTTATTTCCACAAGACCGTGATCCGGAATGTGCGATTCATTCACGTAATCCCCTTCACCGAAGACAATCTCGTAATTATTCAGTTCACGTGGTTCCCTGACATAACCGCCCTGAAGCTGATCAGCAAGTTTGTACAGATTGTCAATAAGCTGATCCTCATCCGTGCCCAGCAGGTCACGTTCCTTCAGCTGACGGACCGCTTTCCGGTTGATTCCGCCTGTCAGTCTCAATGTTCTTTCTTCCCTGTCATACTTGACGTAACAGTCAAATTCTTCCGGGACGCTCCAATCCCCCGGTTTCGAGGGTGTAAACGGAATCCGGCAGTCTTCCATGCGGGCATCCCTGTACGTGCCGTACTTTAAGGATATCCTGACACGGTCGGTATTTCCCCGGACAAAAAACGTGATTCCGAAAGAGGACGGCATGTTCTGGGCCGCCAGACTGACTTCCTCGTCCAGATTGTCTTCCGAATCCGGGTCATCATCGGTCTCATCTTCTGTTTTTTTATCCTTTTCCGTTACCGTGATGTCCTTTCCGATATAATCGGACGCATCAAAGTCAACTGTGTCAGCCTGTTTCACGTCTTTCTTTTCGTCTTCCGAGACGGCGCGGTCCACGTCGTTCCCGTCCGCCTGCATTTTGTTTTCCTTCGGAAAAAGAATTCCGATGGAATACCTTTTTTCCGGAACGGTCGTGATCAGTTCATGTTCCGCATCCGGGACGGATACTTCCGATCCGGGACCGAGAAGTTCCGCTTTTACCAGGGCGATGAATTCGTCCCTGGCCTTAATCATTTCAGACTTAATTCCCATGTTTACAATCCCCCGTCAAGATCCAATGGCCGGTTTGTCATGTAAGCCGGCACCGATCTGTTATCCTTTATTATCGTTTCTATTCTGAGAACCGCCGCAAGGGTTCCAAGACGTTCCCGTATTTCAAGCGGAATGATTCCGTCAGGTGCCTCCTGTCCTTCCAGGAATTTAATAATGGCCGTTCCCAGTTCCCTCAGAATGTCTTTCCGCACCCTTCTGATTCTTCTGCATGCCTCGAAATACTCAGCCGCATGATCGAACATGTCCGTGTCATTCGTCAAAAGGGCAATCTGTTCCAAGGATTCCACTGACTGCGGTGCCACGATATGTGCATCCTCATCAATCCAGTTCATCACGGTGTTTTTCTGAACCCGGACACCGTTCCCTTTCATTTCATCGGCAAGCTGCCTTGGAGAATGACCGGTTTTTTTCATGTGTTCCAGAAGATCGTTCTTCCATCTGCGGGATATTTCATAATCCTTCACGGTTCCGTCGGCTATCCGACCGCCGTCGATCAGTTCCTGTAAAATATAATCGACAATATCCCTCGTATCTTCATCCCGGTTAAGGAAGATCATCCGATCCCCGGTTTTCAGATCATCCGCCTTTTTCTTTTCGGCTTCTCCCTTTTCATCGTTCAGTACGTATGCTTCATAATGTTTGGAAAGCATGGCTCCTTCCCCGTCCTCAAACCGGACAAGCACGGAAACATCCACGGGAGGAACCGTGTTGTTCTCTCCTTCCTGGCGCAAGGCCGCGTCGAACTTTTTCGTGACGATTTCTTCCGTGTAGGATGTAATTTTCTCATCCACATTCTCGATTTCATCCACATCCGTGACGGAAACATTTTCTTCGATTTCATCATTACCGTCATCAGCCGTGCACTGACGTTCATTAAACAGCCGCTCCGTCACGCGGCTCCGTTTCTCCCTTGCGTGGAACATGACGGCTTCCGCCTCGTACAGAAGCACCGTGATTTCCGCAGATGACATGCAGCGAAAAATGTCAAAATGTTTTCCAATCAGATTCCCGACAACCAGAATGCGGTCATATGCATGGGTTCCGTCAAAACGGGCCATCGTCACGATTTCAATGCCGGATGTTTCCGGGTCAAGTTCGGGCAGTACGTAATTCCATATGATGTCGGCATAATACGCCTTCGGAACCACCACGGCAATCCAGTGTCCGTGATTTTCTTGAATATATTCCTTCAGGAAACGGCGTTTTGGTGAATCGTCGTATCCCGCATAGTATGCGGTCTCCAGTGAGTCCGCAATTTTCTCCGCGGCTTGTGTCAGGTTGGCCGGTAATGCCTTCAGTTTTTCTTCCAGTTCTTCCAGGCGAACATGCGGCTGCCCCACTTCCCTGCGGATTTTTTCTTCCTTAACGGCATCCTCCATTTCCCTGACGGAAAACGGTGCCGTCATGAACAGGTTCATGAGAGAATATGCATTGGGAATTATGTACGCTCTTTCATCCTCGTCCAGTTCATCCATTCTGACATATCCGACGGCTTTTTTGAAATCCCGGTATGCCTTCCAGTCCGTTTCACCGTGCAGAATCACCTTATGAATTTCGCGGTCCATCATCGCATCTGCCTGACGTTGCAGTTCGACGGTCAAATCATTTCCGTTTACCGAAGGCAGGGTATGCTCCAGAAGGAAATCCTTCGTGCAGGCAAACACTCCCGCTTCTCCGTATTCCTTTATCAGTTCTTCCGCACAGGACAGATCCATGCCGCCGGACACGACCGAAAAACCGATGGATTCCCTGGTCATGACCTGCCCAAGTTCCGTGATTCCTCTTTCGATCAGGCCGTTCCCGCATACAAACATTCCGAGATACTCATTTCCGTCCGATTCCCATGTCATGTCCAGACCGACGGATATTTTTGACGCGAATTTTATCATTGCTTCGTTCTTCCCGGCATTGCCGCCGTACGGATACTCGTTTCCTTCCGTAAAATACGATGCGGTCACCAGATCCTGAAGACGTATTTTCAGATTTCCCGCCTGCAGAACCAGACCGTCCATGCAGCGGTTTGCCCGCTGACGGTCCATGACGATAATGACGGAAGCATCCGTCACGGAGGGGATGTCCTTTTTATCGCATTCAAGCAGCGTCGCCAGGAATTCTTCCCGGACACGGTTCCCGCGTCGGATTCCGCGCCCGTCATAGCGCTCCGACTGACCGTAATACGGCGTGATGCGTGCCCAGCTTTTTCTTCCTATCCTTGCCGTGCCGCCTCCGTAACGGATACTTACCCGTTCCATACCGTCCTCGTCCGTATTTAGGCCGATAAATTCCGCTCTTTTACGATCATAAAGGACTTTATCCCCCGGTCTGAGATTCCTGATGATGGATTCAACATCCTTTTCATTTCCGGCTATTACGGTCAGGGCCGCCCATGCAACCGCAATTGCGTCAAAACACGGTGAAGCCAGATGCAGCACGATGCTTCCGTTGTTTTCCTCCCTTCCGGCTTCATCAGCCAGAAAATCCATAAACGACTGCAGGAGCAGTTCTCCGGAAATGAGCTGATCCTCAAAATAAACGTCGCATTTTTTCATAATCTTTTTCAGATACTCAACTTCCACCGGACTCCCTCCTTTCGCGTTACATTTCAGCCGAAAATTTTTTCTTTTCCGCCCTCAGTTTATAGCCGTCACTGTCAAATTCCACGCATTTTGCGCGTTCCAGTCTGTGCAGATAATTATAGGCGGTGACGTTGGACTGTCCGAGCGCCGTTCCGATGTCCTCCGCACGAAAACCGTTGCTCAGTCCGATTTCCGAAACAAGCCGACAGCATTTTTCAACCGTCTTCGGCTTCTCATTCTTCAGCAATTTCCGAATATCGTTCTGCACCTTGAGCAGTGCCCCGGGAATTTTATAATGCTCCCTTTCCTCTTCCGAAAATTCCGCTTCCATCCGTGTCACACAGTCTTTTATGAACAGCGCCATCTCCTCAATGAGAGGTATCGAAACGGAATTGCCGAACTGCTTGAATTTCTGCTGATTCGACATTTTTTCCGGGAATGAAAAAGTCTCCTTCCCATTCCCGTCAAGAAACGCATAGCCGATAAATCCCTGAAGGCGTCCCCATTCTTCCGGGGTCATGGTTCGGATGCATTTTTCGTTTATGGGGGTCTTCTTTCCCTTCACATCCGTTCCGGCAATATCGCGACCGTTGACCGGATCATAAATCAGATTTCTTTCCTTGCCGGAACCTCCGGTTGCAAGAATGGTATGCGCAAGCGGTCTTGTAATGGAAGCATCATTGACAACCCGATAACCGAATCCGTTTCCGTTGCTTTTCTGCCTGGCCCGATGCTTTTCCAGCGTTTCCAGAAGACCGGATGAAAGGAAAAATTTCTCCGAAACCTCGGTATCCAGAATGTCCAAAACCGAATGGAATATTTCTTTCCGTCCTTCGGTCGGAGTTTCCTTAGGCAAAACATCCAGATGTTTTCCGAAATAATCTCTGCTGAATGCTACCATGTACACTCTCGGCCGGTTCTGCGGAAGCCCGAAATTCTTCGTGTTTCTTATGAAAGACTTTTTATCAAATGTCAGTTCGCCCTTTTCATCCCTTTCCACACCGATGACATGGTAGTTCAGCTCATTTTCCAGGGTATTTAGGATGATCCTGAAAGTCTCTCCTTTGTTATGACTTACCAGGTTTTCCACGTTTTCCAGAAACACGACCTTCGGCATCGTACGGTCGATGATTTCCGCTATGTCGAAAAATATGGTTCCCTTCGTGACATCACGGAATCCTTTTCGGAGACCGACTTTGCTGAATGCCTGGCACGGAAACCCCGCAAGCAGCACGTCATACTCCGTCCGCGTTACCAGCTCCTTGAATGCTTCATCCGTCACATCGTGTCTGGGATCATCACCGAACAGATGCTGGTACGTCCTGCACGCATATTCATCTTTCTCCGCAGAAAGCACGTTCTCGAAGTCTCCGGCCAGTTCAAATCCCCTCCTGATTCCTCCGATTCCACAGCACAAATCAATTGTTTTCATGATCCCATTCCCTCATTTTCCTCATTTTTCGGGCTTCTTAATCCAAACCGATTCCGCGGTTTTATCCGGCCCGTTTCACTCGCATAAAAAATATTATATTTCCTTTAAGTATATCACAGAATCCGCTTAAAACCGTCATGTATTTCGCAATCTTAGCTAAAATTTCCCATATTTTGCATTTTTATACAAAATATCCGTATCACATCGTACTGACGGATGAATGTGACGGGAGTTTTTTCATGCGGATTTTCAATATAATTATGGGAAGAAAACATGAATTATCAGTTTTGGGCAAAAGAGAAGGACAAGGATTTCTCCCTGTCCTGAATATTCTTTGCTTTATACCGATAAGTCCAGCGGTAAATCGCTGATGTCCTTCAGTCTCTTTCCTTCTATCAATGCGTTCAGCATCTCAATGGAATCCTCAGCCCCGGTATCTTTTACGGCTTTCACCAGTTCATACAGTGCAAAATGGTACATACAGTCAATGTCACCGGTTCCCAATGCCAATGAAGCAAGTCTGCTCGGCAGCGGCTCCCCGGTTACCACCACGATATGAGGCAGATGTCCCTTTCTGTTCCGGATCAGATTCAATGCTTCCGTTCTGCTGTTCTGGGCACGGTCACTTCTCATTGTCCATTTGGCTGAAATGGATGCATGCAGGATCGGCAATCCTCCGTTTTTTGCCCTGATATCCGTCTGCATGGCAACCGAATTATCAACGATCACAACCTGGCTGTTCAGTTCTTCATCCGTAAGCGGTTCCCGATATACAACCACATCCGGCGCAACCATGTAATCGTTTCCCATGCTTGCGGCCAGCTTTGAATCAACAGCCAAAAGCTGTGCCAGATAATCCAAATGCTCATACTGACAGAAACTGCTTGTTTTTATCGCATTTCGGTTTCCCAGTTTCACGATGTGCCATTTCCCCGGGCGGACGTTCTGAAGTTTCGGGAATGTCGCCGCCAGGAATTCCATGTTTATCTGCTCAAACTTGGCTCCCGAAGTTTGTCCCAGGGCTTTTTCATGTACCTCAGCCATAAGCTGATCCGCGATTCCCTTTGCAATCTCCTTCGACAGCCTGGATGAGGAATCCGCATTGCTCGGAATCCCGTTTTTGTCAACCGTCAGCACGCCGCCGTCAAGCAGCATCCGATGATAGTGTTTTCTTTCCTCAGTCAGTAACGCTTCCACCTTCCAATATCCTCCTTATCTCTTCTCCGACCGCCTGAGCCACCGGCGGCGGGAATGCATTTCCGATCATGCGGCATGCATGTGTCTTTTTGCTTCCGAAATCCCAGGTATCCGGAAAACCCTGGATTCTCGCGATCATCCGCGGAGTGAGTCTCGGCATCCCTTCAAAATCCTTTGCCGGTGCCTCATTCGCCACGCCGAGTCCATCAACACCGAGCGCTTCCCACGCCTTTCTTGCCCTGACCGGCCCCAGATCCGGACCTCCGTGTTTCTTTGAACCGCCAACAATCGTCGGAGCAATGCTGTTTGCTTCCTTTGCCCATTTTGCGGCACCCTGCCAGCCATTTGCTTTCATAAGATCCAACAGTGTTTCTCCGACCGTTTTGGCATTTTCCGGATGTTCCTCCGGGTAATGGAATTCCCCGTTTTCATTGTTTCTGATTCCGACAATGATAACTCTCGGACGAAGCTGCGGCACACCGTAATCACTGGCATTCAGTAATTTTATCTGTACTCTGTATCCCAGATCCGCAATCCGCTGCAGGATGGATGTTCTGTATTCGGTAAACTTTGGATCAAGCAGTCCGCGGACATTTTCAAGCATAACGGCACGCGGCTGGATTTCACCGATCAGTCGAATTGCTTCCGGGAACAGGTCACGCTCATCTTCGCTTCCCAGCTGTTTCCCTGCCTGGGAAAAAGGCGGACACGGAACTCCACCGGCCAACAGATCTATTTTCCCCTGATACGGTATTCCGGAAAACTCCCGGACATCCCTACAGATCACGTTCCATTCCGGACGGTTTCGCTTCAAGGCGGCACAATAGTCCGCTTCATATTCCACCAATGCCACATGAACGAACCCGGCCATTGCAAGCCCCAGCGCCTGTCCTCCGGCACCGGCACATATTTCCAAACTTGTAAGCATATATCGTAACCTCATCCTTATGTATTTCTCTTTACGTGAGTTACAATTATATCATACGGCAATGCTTTTATCCAGTCGTTTCGGCTTATATTCGCAACCGTATTGGGGAATCCGCTTTATAATTGAAAAAAAAGCACGCCGAAGAAATTCCCGGTATGCTGATTCTGTTTGCCTTTATTTATGCTCCGTGAACCGAATCACGTCATTCGGCGTACAATCCAGATAGGTGCAGATGCGTTCCAATGTAATCAACGTAATGTTCATGTTTTTCTTCAAACGATTAAGCGTATGATTGTCGAGGATCTTATCCTGCAGCATCATATATTGTGTTATTCCACGCTTGCGCATTGTGTCCCACAACGGGCTGTAATCAACCATGATAGGTCCTCCTCCTGCGAACAATCATAGCTGATTTTTGTGCAAATCAATATTGTGCATATATCTACAATGTGCTATGCTGTTCAGACAGGAGGTATAAATATATGCAGGAATTTGATTTTACAAACAGGGATGGAGCCAACGAGTTATCCGAGATGACCGAGCATCTTTCACAAGATGAAGCCGCCGCTGCCATTGCGGCAATTCATGCAACAAGAGATGAAAAGAAAAATACTGAGGCGGAAGACTTCAAAAACTGGTTTGATGCGGCCTTTCTTCCGATTCTAAAGGATTTTGCCGCCCTTACCGGCTCAAAATTGACAATACAGCAGGATTCATTTCATGACATTACCGCCACTTTGGCCAGCCGATGCGGTTTTGATATCACTGCAACTCAAAAAAGAATGCATATGGTTGTAGCGGCTGCCGATCATATTTCAGTGAATAAGTGGTCTGACTCTGATCAGGTAGAATTCACGCGTATCTTTGGTCTGCCAGAAATTGAAAAATAAAAAAGCGATTTTTTTCTTAATTATACATTCTACTATACACAATAGAGCTAATGTAAGAATGCAAAATTTCTGCATTAGCTCTGTTTCTATGATATAATGTTTGAAACAAATATGTCGAAATTTGAAATACGTTAAATCAGACTTGTATGGATAGCTCAAGAATGATTGAACATATTGCAATATTTGTAATATAACTTCACTTTAAGATCATTATGACATATTGCAAAAACTTCCCTAATGTGAGGAAGCAATTTTTTCTTTGGGAGAATTTATAATGATTGATTACACTAAATGGGATGAATACTATGATGGTGGATTTGCCGACGAAGAACCCATAAATAATTTTAATGAAGAGTATGATGAACGATCAGAATTAGAAAAATTGGAATATGGCGGGCAAAAAACCAATGTAACAGCAAAACAAATCATGCAGGAAACAGGTACGACGGCCATATCCGAAAAGTTTTTATATCGAAATGGAGTCGTCATTATTTTACTTGATTATTCAAAAGGTATTTTCGATAAATGGAAAAATGGAAGGATATTGCATTGTCTCGGAGATCGAACGTATACCACCCAACAAAATACAAATGGCCTATCTATAATTGACAGGACGCTTTTTAATGCAGATTCTATTGATAAGATTATAGTTCGTGCGTTTTGGAAAGATGAAACTAAGAAGTATAGACTTGTCAATGGTTTGTTGGTATTAAGTAAAGAGAAACCTTATACTATAGAGGAAAATGGAAAATACAGATGGGTCTTTCCTTTATCTCTAATATCAAAATACAATTTCCAAATGCCTGAAAAATACTCATATTTCTTAGACATAAAAAGCGTAAAAGAAGCAGCACTAATTAATGCAGATAAGGAAGACGGAGTCCGTCTGACAACGTTAAATAAACTTGCCCGTTTTTCCTCCAGCAAAAACGACATCCATTATAAACGAACTCCTCAAAAAAAGATTAAATACACAAGTGTACAGGAAAAAATTGAGAGGAGCAGCAAAATAGCTGAAAATGCACTGATTCTTGCCGATTTTAAATGTGAAATAAATAATGACCACTTTACCTTCATCAGAAAAAATCAAAATGTGCCATATACAGAGGCACATCATTTGGTTCCGTTGGCATACTCAGATTTGTTTAATTATTCCTTAGATGTTGAGGAAAATATAATTTCACTATGCAGTACATGCCATAACCAAATTCATTATGGAAAAGATTCCGAATCACTCATAAAAAAATTATATGCGAACAGAAAAGAATTATTGAAAGAAGCAGGAATTGTATTATCAGAACAGGAACTATTAGAAATGTATAACAACTCTTAAGATGATATCCTCTTTTGTCAATGAATTCGTGTCATATAAAAGGAGATTTCCTGAACACTTACATAGTGCAAGGGAATCTTTTTTACACCTTTTTTCTTAATATATATTTCCACGAATAATCGAACCTGACGGAAGATAGCATTTTGACCCTAAATACGACGGCAATTTCAAAACGGGCCAATATATTAAACGTGCAGGAAAGATTAAAAGATCCGATCATTGAAACACGAGTGTAACGAGTGTAAATCAATGAATAAATTTGGCGTGAAACTTAAAATGGATTATAATGAAAATAATATCATAATATGTGTGAAAATGAGAGATGCATCCCTTATTACCATACTATTACTATGAAGTATCTTTTTACAGAATATTCATATACTGTACTGATACTTCTTTAATCAACCATACCCCATTTACCGACAAATAGAACTGATAACCATCTTCCGCCATCTGCTTTGCATTTACCTGGTATACAACCGGCTTCCCGTGCCGACTCCCGACTATTTTGGCAGTCTCATAATCTTTTGACAGATGCACATACAGCCTGGATTTCGGAATCAATCCAATCTTATTGATGGATTCCACATACTTCTCTCCCGTTCCATGCCACAAAACATCCGGCGGAGTCTTTTGCTCCAATTCCACATCCACCTGAATGGAATGCCCCTGGTTTGCCCGGATCAGTGTTTTATCCTCATTGAAAGAATACCGCTGCTTGGAATCCGTCCGTACAATTTCTTCCAGCATCTGCATGTCAAATGGTCTGCTCTTCGCTATCCCGGCAATCAGATCTTCCGTACGGGCCCATCCGTGTTCATCCAGTTTCATACCAATGGATTCCGAGTGATGCCGCAAAATAAACGCTATGAATTTTCCGGTATTGTCCTGATGTCTCATATTCTCACTCCCCTTTCCACTGTAATGCCTACTCTTTTGACTGCGCCGCCATCAGTCCTTTCAAATATCCAATATTGAATCCTTCCTTACGCCCCTCTTCCAGAATCTTGCGCGTCATTGACAACATGCAAACATCATCCGGCATTTCCGTATCGCTCAGCCATTTTTCCACCTGGGTAACAGGCAATGCTGCACCAATACTTTCAGCGTTCTCTTTCTGCTTTGTATTTTCAAACTCAATACGTAGCATAACGGAAAGAGTCTCGATCACGCCGTCAATGGCATTTTCTCCATCCGCATAACTCCGGTATGCAGACGCCGCCAGATTCGACGCGGTTTTTCCAATGTACTGTGACCACTCGTCATGTGCCGTCCAAAAATGCTCGTGCTCTATAATTTTGCCTGTCTCTTCATCTTCCCTGAATTTTTTACGGCAATCCTTATTCCAGAATCCATAACTGGCTTCTTCCTGGCCTTTCCGGAATCCTTTGAGGTAGGCTTCTTTGCGAATAGACTCCAATAATTCTGAAAAATCATTTCCGCTCCGCATCCAATTTTTATCAACTTCAAACAAATAAGATGCCTCATGCTCCGGTCCGCATTTCTTAAACTTCATACCACAATTCTTCCATTACAATATGTTCTTCTTAGTACGCTCCCATCACCCGCTTAAACACCTTGAAATTCGTATCATCCCGCGGCGGGCAATAGACCGCAAATTCAATGGTTTTAAATGCGTGCAGATAATCCGCCATCGCTTCTTTGGCAGCACGTGCCACCACTTCCGGCTTATTCTGGAACGCTCCGCATCCGAAAGCACCCAGAATCACCACTTCGTCACCATTCAGTACGGCAACATCCAGAATCCTGGTCAGCCTCTTCTTATGGATTTCCAGGAGTTCCCGGTCACTGACTTTTACCGCCCGGTCACCGTTACCCTGGTTGAACCGGTTACTTGGTCGTTCCCTCAGGTTCGGTGCCGCGCAGGTGATCACATCCACATCATACCACTCTGCTTCATTCATCAGCTTCGGCCTGCCCGTATCCGTCTTGAATACGGTCACATCCGGCGTGTAAATGATATCCGCATTGTTGATCGGATTCTTAACATTCCGATGAAGATAATAGAAGCCCTTCATCATTTCCGGTACGCTCAGGCAGAAATACAGGCCGGAACACCGACACAGACATTCCTCCTGTGCGCTGGATCCCCTTGTCACGCCGCCGCCCGGATTTGTGGCAGAGGCAAAGTTATGTACCGCTACCTTCTGGCCTGCATAACCTGCAGCCGCCTCGAAAGTCCGCTTTGTGGATACGATAATCTTTGCTTCGTCTGTGAAACGCGCCTTATCCACAGCAGACAGTTCCTCTTCTTCCAGGATGAGTTTCTGGTTTTTCACCGACTGTGCAAGAGCTTCCTTAATCTTTCCGTTTGTCTTGCACAGCCTTTTAGTATCTTCAAAAACCTCTACATTCTCAAAACTGCTCATATGTTTATCATTCCTTTTTCTCTTTGTTAATTTCATATCTAACGCTATGAAAACGGCTGCGGAATCGCTCCCGCAGCCCAGTACCTGACATTGTCTGCCTCACGTGCCATCATCACGAAAATACTCGTTTACCGTATGTAACAGCAAAATCATATCCACCTCTGATACGCATGATGCATCCAGCTCAAATTCATAGACGCTATTCTTTGTTCTGATTGTCAATGAACCATCTTCCACCTGGATACTTCCGTAGGTTGTATGCAGGTATTTGCCCGGGCAATCGCTTGCCGGACTCGTAAAGAAATAAACCTGATACTTCTCATACCGACTGTCGGATTTATAGACCATGATAAGCCCTGACTGATCCATATATGGTATCCGCCAATCCATGTATTTCCGACCGCATTTATCTTCTGCTTTACGCAGGATTCCCAATGCTGACTGATCCAAATGCATCTCATCAACTCCTTAATCTTATCACACGGGTATTTCGCCGACCGCTGCAATAAAATCCTGATCCCGGTATCCGACTTCGTCGAATTTCCGCAGCCCGGCTTCCACTTCAAATACGTGACCGCAGCAACAACACTTAAGCTTTCGTGTAACAACAATTCCCGGCTCGCCCAGAAGTAACTCCAAGGATGATTTTCCCTCACTGGCTGCCACATACGCATCCATCTTCGCCTGTTCCTCATCCGTCAGCTGGATATGCCACCAATTATGTTCCTCATGGCACTTGGGACATGGCGGGTTGATTTTATAAAGCCTTCCCATAGTCTGGTCTCCTTTCGATTTTCACTCACTTTGAATTCTTTGCAAATCTTAACAGCATTTTCGCTATCTCGTTCTTTGTGATCTCCGAAACCAGAGAGAGAATTTTAATATCTTCCTCTGTTAATTCATCGTGATAAAACACAAGCATTTCTCACAGCGGAATTTGCCGGTGAGAATCTCAGGGACAAGTATTGCAATCCGTGCTTTTTATTGCAAATTCAGTAGATTCATCACCAGTTTTACCATTACTTCTTTTTCTTCTGGATTGGATTCAGCAATCATCAACGTAACTGCCACCAAGGTTCCATCGCTGAGTCGTTTTTCTCCATCTTGGAATAAAGCGTTGTTTTTATCTAGGAATTCAAGAAAAAGTGATGCCGCAATTCTCTTGCAGCCATCCGCATAAGGATGATCCTTGATAATAAAATACAATAGATTTGCGGCTTTTTCTTCTAATGATGGATATGCATCCTTGCCGAATATACTTTGATATACTGCAGCAAGGATTCCCTCAACCTTACCTTTTTCTTTTTCAACTCCAAAGACGTCCGAATGAAACGAATCCTCCATAGCATCGACCATATGACGGCAATCTTCATAAGTGATCCTGTAAATCGGCTGATTTCCTTTTGGCTTCTCCAATGTCTGGTGATCATACTGATCCAATAATACTAAGGCATCCGTATACAGATTTACAGCTCTTAATATGTCTGCTTCCTCAACATTCAAAGTGCATGCCAGCATCCTGGTCTGGATATCAATTGTTTTCTGTAGAGCAGCTAATCGCTTTTCGTTAATTGCATACCCTTGAATAATGTACTGTTTCAAAACATTGTTCGCCCATCTTCGAAACGCGATACCACGTTTTGAATTTACTCGGTATCCTACAGAAAGAATCATATCCAAATTATATATTTTAGGTTTTCTGCCACCTGTACTTTTGTCGGAAAATCCGACAGAAGTTTCGTCAAGTTCTCCGGAAGACAAAATATTTGATATGTGTTCACTGATTGTGGCATGTTTAACTTCAAAGAGAATTTCCATTTGCTTCTGTGTCAACCAAACTGTTTCCTGTTCCGGACTTATCTGAACTTCTATATTCACTTCGCCGTCTGTAAATAAAACTAACTCATTTTTCATTTCTATTCTTCTCCGAACACTTCCTTTAATACCTTTGGCTTCCCGGTCCTGCGATATTCCTGTTCCACTTCGGCCCGCTCCTCCTGAGTCAGTTCCATCGATAAATCTAGCATCAGGGAAAGACCGTAGATATCCGATTTATCGACCCACGGCACAGCCTGAGAAATCTGAGTAAGTGAGAAGCCGTGAGTGATCATACTCTGGCACACCTGCATATAAATTAGTACATTTTTCTGTCTGGAAACCAGATTTTGCAGATGCAGTTTAATTTCCCAATCATTGACCTCACGGCCATACTTAATCGCTTTCACAATACGAAGCATCGGATGATCGGTCTCGCGGATCTCTTTCACCCATTTCTCACGCTTTTCTTCAAATTCTTCCATGGATATATCCATAAATTTGCCATCCTTAATGTCAGTGATGATATCCGGATACTTCTTGCTTCCCCAGATATCCAGATATGAGCAGCGGGCTTCTACCGGAGTGAACAGCACCTCCAGCAGATACTCCAAATCGGGATCCGAGTCCACTCTTGAACCGAGCCCCAACCCGATATCATAGCTTTCTTTGGAGATCAGTTCTTCCAATGTGTCGTGCAAATCAAACATCTCATGAGTGTCCGGATAAACATAATTTTCCATCATATGAATTTCTCCTTTCTTCCAAAACAACAGTTTTTCTTCCGTCTTCGTTGTTACGGTTTCGTTTTCCAGTTCAATTTTTTCGTTGCGACTATATCATCATCGAATTCGAATTTCCAATTAGCGGTTTCTGCGGATAACGTTTTGAGTCAAATTTTCGCTCAGACGTTCCTGCCTGAAATCATAAAGCGCTTTATCATAATTCCGGTACCGGTATTCCGTTCATTTCAGCATTCGCCAAACCGTTGCCGCCACTATATCATCAAGTTTTTTAAATTGCAAGAGGGTATTTTTCAGATAATCAGATGTTTCAGAAGTAAAAAGAAACTACATATATTTAAGATATAAAGGGAAAAATTGACTTGGCGTCGTCCTTATTTAAGATATAACGGGAAACGTGCTTTCCGGTTTCATACCTCTTATTTAAGATATGACAGAAAACACGTTTTTCATTTTTAACACTCTTATTTAAGATATAAAGGGAAAAATTTCCTTCATTCTGATCCCTTATTTAAGGTTTAAAGGGAATATTTAAGAAATGAAGGGAAAATAACAAAAATCTATTACAATTCCTCCACATTCTCAACTACTTTTCCATCTCTCCAGATGCGCTCCAGATCATAAAACAGTCTGTCATCGCGGGAGAAAATGTGTACGATCAGATCGCCGTAATCCATCAGGATCCATCCGGCAGTCTGATAGCCCTCGATCTGACGGCACTCATGACCGGCTTTGCCGAGTTCTTCCTCTACATTATCTGCCATTGCCTTTACCTGGCTGGCGTTGCTTCCGTCTGCGATGACAAAGTAATCAGCCAGTACAGATACTCCATGAATATCAATGACGCGAATATCTTCGCCTTTTTTATCTTCCAGCGCCTTTACGGCAAGTTTGGTCAGCTCTTTTGCTTCCACGGGGATTATCCTCCTCATTATTTTATTTAAATCCTGTTAATGTGTCTATTGATGAACATGACGTTCATGATAGTATTCCCAGGTCTGTTCGGTTGTATCATCCTCTGCCGTGCCCGTTTCCTTTAAATAATTGCGGGTGCTGTCCAGAATCTGATACAGCGCTTCGTCCAGATCTTCAAATGCAAGACGGCGGAGCTTCGGCAGATTTGGCGCCTTATCACGGCGCGGTTCGATGTAATCGGCTACGTACAGGATCTTGTCTAACAGGGACATCGCCGGTTTTCCGGTCGTATGGCAGGCGATTGCAGATAAGACCTCTGGATCGGTAATACCATACTTGTGTTCTGCCATCCATGCGCCTAATTTTGCATGAATCACAGCCGGAGCCCGCAGTTCGCCTTCAGTCAGTTCAATGCCATGCTCCTGGCATTTGCAGATGATAGTCGCATCATCATAGCGCTTTGCACAGTCGTGGAGAAGTCCAGCCATCTCCGCCTGATCCAGATTGGCACTGTAACGCATTGCCAGAGCCATGCATGTGTATGAAACACCCAGCGTATGTTCATAGCGCATCGGGTTCAATTTCTTTTTCAAATGCTTCCGTATCTCTGTAATTCTTTCGTCCATTACACATTTACCTCCTGATACAAGCCGTGCTGTTCGATATATTGGCAGACTTCCTTCGGCACCAGGGAACGAACGTCTGCTGCGTGTCCTGCCCGGAAAGCCGCGCGGATCTCCGCCGAAGCGACATCCATTTCACGGCAGTGAAGACGCAGAATATGCGCCTGATATTTCTGGTTTAAATAGGAAATCTGCTCATCCAGCGAACGATCCGCCTCCTCATGCTCTCTTGCTGCCGCCAAAAATGTGACGGCTGGAAGAACATATTCGGGATGATACCATTTTTCAATGTCCATAATTGAGTCTGCGCCTGCGATAAAGAAAAATTCCACATCCGAATATTCTTCTTTCAATAAGCGAAGCGTGTCTGCTGTGTAGGTATTTCCGCCGGTTCTGCGAAGTTCAAAATCAGACAGCTTAAAATAAGGATACGGCGCGATCGCAGCTGCAGTCATTGCCAAACGGTCCTTTGCCGCTGTGATCGTATGATCCTTTTTATGCGGCGGGATCCTGGAGGGCATATACCAGATGCAGTCAAGATCATATTCTTCATACGCTTGTCTTCCCAACATGATATGTCCATTATGGATCGGGTCAAATGTTCCCCCCATAATACCGATCTTTTTCATCGTCATCCGTATCCTTTCTGTCAGAGATTCATTCGCAGAATGCAGCCCCTTTATTTTGGCAGAACGATCTTACGTTTCTTCTCGTCCTTTGCCTCTTTATAAAGAACAATTTTCTTGCCGATTACCTGTACTACCTGTGCGTGGGTACGCTCAGCCAGAACGGCTGCCAGTTCATTGCCGTCATCGACGCAGTTCTTCAGAATATTCAGTTTAATTAACTCGCGGGCCTCCAGCGCCTCTGCCACAGCAGCGGTCAGTTCTGGTGTCAGGCTGGATTTGCCGATCTGGAAGATCGGATCCATGGTCATCGCGAGACCTTTTAAATAAGCTCTCTGTTTGCTTGTCATAAAATCTATCTCCTGTTAAAATTCAAACTCAGATCCAGTGTGGATTTCTGAGTTTGAAATATTGTAAATGTCAATTATTTATAGTAATCAAATTCAAGACCATACATACGAACTGTATCGCCCTCTTCGATGCCAGCCTCTTCCAGCTCAGCCAGAATACCGCTGTCCTTTAAGAATTTCTGGAAGAACTGGAAGCCCTTCTCAGAATCAAGGTTTGTATAACCAAGCATCTTCTCGATCTTCGGTCCTTCTACCACATAAATACCATCTTCATTGCGTTCCACGGTATACGGAAGATTCTCGCCCTGATACTGGTACTCAAATTCTTTTTCGAAAATAACTGGCTTGCGGTCAACCGTTTTCAGCAGATCATTTACATGGTAAAGGAGCTCTTTTACACCCTGTCCGGTAACTGCAGAAATGGCAAATACCTGGATGCCTTCCGGCTCAAATTCGCGTTTTAAGCGCTCTACCGGGTCTTCCCAGTCCTCTTCGCCGGTATTGTAAATCGAATCTACCTTGTTGGCAGCAATCACCTGCGGACGCTCTAAAAGCGACGGATTATATGCTTTTAACTCCGCATTGATGGTACGGATATCTTCAACCGGATCACGTCCCTCGACGGATGCCGCATCCACAACATGAACGAGAACCTTGGTTCTCTCGATATGGCGCAGGAAATCATGTCCCAGACCGATTCCCTGGGAAGCACCCTCGATAAGCCCCGGAATATCTGCCATGACAAAGCCTTGTCCATCCTGCAGATCAACCACTCCAAGATGCGGGTTCAGCGTCGTGAAATGGTAATTGGCAATCTTCGGACGTGCATTGGAAACGCGTGAAAGCAAGGTTGATTTACCGACGTTCGGGAAACCAACCAGACCAACATCTGCGATTACCTTTAATTCCAGCTGTACCCAGAGTTCCTGTGCCGGCTGTCCCGGCTGTGCATACTTCGGAACCTGCATCGTCGAGGTCGCAAAGTGCATATTTCCAAGACCGCCCTTGCCACCTTTTAAAATCACTTCCCGGCGGTTCTCGCCGGACATATCCGCGATTACCTTACCGGATTCAAAATCCTTGATAACGGTTCCTTCCGGAACCTTGACAATCAGATCCTCGCCGTCTGCTCCGTGACAGCGGCGCTTTCCGCCCTGCTCTCCGTCGCCAGCCACATATTTGCGGACATGACGGAAATCGGTCAGGGTATTCAGTCCGTCGTCCACTTCAAAAATGACATCGCCGCCGCGACCGCCATCGCCGCCGTCCGGACCGCCAGCAGCTACGAAAAGTTCCCGGCGGAAGCTGACATGACCGTCGCCGCCTTTTCCGGATCTGATATAAATTTTTGCACTGTCGGCAAACATAAATACCTCCTTCTGATCTGAAAGAAGCTCCATACAATCCGTATGGAGCTTCTTTATTATTATTCGTTAATTGTTCTCGGGTAAACAGAAACCTGCTTTTTGTCTCTGCCCTTTCTTTCAAACTTTACGACGCCGTCAACCATAGCGAATAATGTATCATCTCCACCGCGTCCTACGTTCACACCTGGATGAATCTTGGTTCCGCGCTGTCTGTAAAGAATGTTGCCAGCTAATACGAACTGTCCGTCTGCTCTCTTCGCACCAAGTCTCTTGGACTCAGAATCACGACCGTTCTTTGTGGAACCAACACCTTTTTTATGAGCGAATAACTGAAGGTTCATTTTAAACATGCGTTACACCTCCCTGAATCGAATTTTAATGTATTTATCTCCATAACTCTCCGCGATATCGGTAAGTCCAAGTATCAGCGAATCCATCAGGAGTTTTGATTCCGCACTTACAGTACCGGTAAAATGAAAAATAAACTGACCTGTCTTTTCATCCACACTGCCCTTGAAACCGTCATCGGTAAATTTCTCCACCGAATTAGCCATATTGACAGTCAGAACGGATACAGCCGCACAGACAATATCTTTGCCGTACTCATCATATCCAGCATGTCCCTTTACTTCCACTCCCGTGGTACATCCTTTGGAATCGGAGTATACGTCTACTTGAATCATTTCAATTAAGCGTTGATCTTTTCGATCTTAACTTCTGTAAAGAGCTGTCTGTGACCATTTTTCTTATGGTAGCCAGTTTTTCTCTTATACTTGTAAACGATAACTTTTTTGCCTTTGCCTTCTTTGACAACTGTTGCGGATACAGTAGCACCCTCTACAGTCGGGCATCCGATCTTCATCTCACCGTTGTTAACAGCCAGAACCTGATCGAAAGTAACAGCTTCACCTGCAGCAGCACCGAGTCTCTCAACTTTGATTACATCGCCCTCGGCAACCTTATACTGCTTACCACCTGTTGCAATAATCGCGTACATCTGATGGCACCTCCTATTATCATTACTCGCCAGCTATGGCGGCTTGCGCACTTTTAGCCTCGCTGTGCGGCACACTTAGATATTCTAGCATCGGAATATGGATCTGTCAATGGTTTTTTCTTGAATTTGGGAGAAAATTTCAAACCAGTGTTACGGATAAAGCTGCTTTTTCCAAGTCCTCATAAGTACCACCAAACTGTTCAACCCTTTTGCCTCTGTAAAATAAGCAGAAAAAAAGCTGGAAGTCCTGATCAACTTCATTTTTCAGTATTTACTAGAAAGAATGGTGAGGATCTCCTTTTACTATTTATTTCACTCAGCCAGGGCTGCAAACCGCTTTCCAATCTCCACTAATATCTCCGCCGTCTTCTGAAGCGAATCCACCGGAATAAATTCATATTTTCCATGGAAATTATGGCCTCCTGTGCAAAGATTCGGGCACGGCAGTCCCATAAAAGAAAGTCTCGCCCCGTCGGTACCTCCGCGGATCGGGCATACCTTTGGCCCAATTGCCAGTTTTTTCATTGCCTCAGACGCAATCTCAATCAGCTCCATATGCGGCTCAATCTTCTCTTTCATATTGTAGTAGGAATCCTGAATATCTGCTTCTACCGTTCTTTTTCCATACTTTTTATTCAGGAACTCTGCCGCTTCCTTCATCAGTTCTTTTTTTGCCTCAAATTTCTCCCTGTCATGATCACGGATAATATATTTCATCACGGTCTCTTCCACATCACCGGAAATACTGTCAAGATGGAAGAATCCTTCGTAGCCATCCGTGCATGCAGGATTTTCATAAACCGGAAGCAGCGACTGAAATTCCATACCAATCAGGATGGCATTTTTCATGGCACCTCTTGCAGAACCCGGATGAATGCTGAT
>OGZI01001193.1_pt1 | contig 27525 bp, 17 predicted proteins | sample 1576711 | NCBI WGS metagenome assembly OGZI01 (sample SAMEA3541482, study PRJEB24748) | human gut metagenome | biome: human gut; feature: human-associated habitat; material: faeces | place: China | collected 2012
CCTTTTCTTACTAACTGGTTAAATGTTGGCATTATTTTCACCTCCTGTTTTATTTGTATGAGATCATAAATTGATCTCGGCGTACGTATGCACGCTAAATCATTATATTAACCCTATCTTTTTTTGTCAAGTTCTTTTCCAAAATTTCCTTGAATTTCGCGGAATACGCGGGTAAAAAAAGTTTTGCATGCAAAAAGAAAAGATGGAAAACTCCCAACGGATATCTTCCATCTATTCTTCCACATTTTTACATGTTTATTCCAAACGGTCAGCCATTTGCCCGTTTTCTCTGCTTCTCCTGTCTCTCACTGGTCAGAATCATATAGATTCCCAGCAGCATCACACCGATGCACAGAACATATTTCGGATTTAACGACTGTCCGGTCTTCGGCGTCTCATCCTTTACCTGCGAGTCATCTCCCGCCTGCGCATTATCTGCCGGCTGCTCCGTCTCTGCCGCTTCCGTCGTCTCTGCCGGCTGGCTTTCCGCCTGGCTTCCGCCTGCCGGTGTAATCACAAACCCGGAGGTTGCCTGCGCCGTTGAATCCGAGTGACGCTCATCCACTACGATGACATAATCACACGCATGCACAAAGGAAAATGACACATTGCCGTCCGCATCTGTATCAGACTGTCCCATATACTCCAGGATCTGATTATCTACATTATAATAGAACAAAGTGCCCAGCTTATTGGCGTTCGCCGCACCGACATTTACGGTCAGCTGCGCCGTCAGGCCAAACAGGTTGTCGTGCGCCAGATGCATCTGCGTTGACCATCCGCTTCCGGTTACTGTGCTCTGCAGGTTCGCCGGCACATTGCTTGTTCCCAGTTCCACGCCAAAATCCGTATCTGCTACAACGCTTGTGTCAATGCTGCTTCCGTCAATCGTCCATGAGATTCCATTTCCCATATCCAGAACCAGCGTCAACTGCTTATCTGCCGCCAGTGTCAGAATATCCTTCGGCACAACCGTGGTGCCGTTCATGGTAATATAGATCGTTGAACCTGGATCCGCCACCGTCATCTGCGTGTAAATCGCATCCCAGCCCTTCAGTTCCTCATTTCCGGTGATATATGCGGTTCCCTGCTCTGCAAATCTGGTCGTCGCAGGCACTTCCGCCGCTGTCGGCTGCACATCTCCCTGTGTCTCCGCCGTCGTCGCTGCCGCCGATCCGGTACCGCTGCTCTGTGCGCCTGCCGCTCCGGCACTGCCCTTTACCGCACCGTTGCCTCTTCCACTGCCGTTGCCGCTTCTGCTGCCTCTTCCAGATGATGTGCCGTTACTCTTTCCGCTGCTGCCGCTTCCGCTGCCCGTACTGCTGCTGTTATTACCACTGCTCGTGTTGCTGCTGTTATTGCTGCTGTTATTGCTGCTATTGTTATTGCTGTTGTCGCCGCTGTTATTGTTGTTACCGCTGTTATTATTGTCGTTGTTATTGTTGTTATTGTTGTTATTGTCATCTGCCGGTTTTTCCGTGTCCTCGGTCGGCTTCTCCGTATCCTCCGTCGGCTTTTCTGTATCCTCGGTCGGTTTCTCCGTATCCTCCGTCGGCTTTTCCGTGTCCTCGGTCGGTTTCTCCGTATCCTCGGTGTCGTCCGGCTTATAATCCGTCACCACAATCGCACCGTACGTCTCCACCAGCTTCGGTGCAGCCGGAGCGCTTCCCGGCACTTCAATCGAGTGGATCTTGAAAGAAGTATTCTGCTCGCCAAATGTTTCTAAGGCTTTGCCAAGGCAGAGCGTCTGAATCTCACTGCCGTCAAATGCGCCGTCTTCCACGGTTGTCACGCTCTCCGGAAGTGTCACTTTTCCAAGCTTGCAGCCGTAAAATGCATTTTCACCGATCATCTTGGTGCCGTCATATACCTCGATGGTTCTCGCCCCCTGCGGGCAACGGTATAACGTAACCCCGTTCGCCGTGTAGAGCGCATTGTCGTATGACATAAAGTATGTATTTCCCTCTTCCACATCAATGGACTGCATGTTGACACATCCGTCAAATGCGTCCGACGCAATGGTTTTGGTTGCCTCGGGGATCACGATGCTCTCGAGGGACTCGCAATTTTTAAATGCTTCTTTTCCGATCGATGGAAGCTCCCTGGAAATACTTAAGTCCGTCAGTCCCGCACACTCTGCAAATGTGCCGTCGCCGATTCCTTCCTTGCTCTCCCATGTTGCACTTTCCAGACTGGTACAGCCGTAGAACACATTGTCTCCGATCTTTGTCACGCTGTCCGGAACCGTGACCTCGGTCAGATATTCACATCCTGCAAATGCGTTATCTCCGATGGTTGTCACACTGTCCGGGATCTCCACCGATGTGATCGTCGTATTGAGGAATACATCATCATCAATTTTTGTAATATTGTCCGGAATGACAACCGCGTTCTCCGCTCCGACATACCCCTGCAGGGTTGTCCCTTTTATGACAAATCCGTCCTCCTGACCGGACGCTGCACTGAGCTCTCCTGGATAGATCATTACCACAAGCATGGCAACGACCAGCACATAGCCTATTTTTCGTTTTATCCGGTATTTCATTAGCACTCTCTCCCATCATCCTTTATTTCGACGCAGCCCCGCCCGTGAACCTCACGCGCAATCCCACGCTTTTACTCTGCTTCCCTGCATTTCTTTGCCACCAGAAACAGTCTTCCGTCTTCTGTAAAATTGTTACAGGTCGACAGGGTCAATAGCTCGTCCCCGTAGACCGGCAGATCTGTTCCGGTAAACACCGAGAGTTGTATGATATGATCGAGGTAGTCGTTAAACGCCTCCTCGGAATCCGCCTGTATAAAATCATAATAACGAAATTCCTGTGAATTTCGGTACTGCACCTTTGCCAGACAGACGGCAAACACTTCATAGGTGCCTTTCTCATAAATTGTATCAAATCTGATCTGCGCGTGCTCCCTCCAGTAATCTTCATCCAGATACTTCTTGAGACTTCCGAACATCGCACCGCTTTTCATGTTATGTCCGTAGATAATAATATTGGTGCTGCGCTGCACCAGATCCGTTCTCGGATCCATAAACAAGGTTCCGTTGATATCGTCCTCCCCGTTTACATTGCGCTTCAGATAATAATCCCCGTCATTCGGGGTAAGCATGACCGGATAGTCAATCTTCGTCCCGTCAATGGTGATCCATCCGGCAAAATCACTGTGCTGCGCCACGATGGCTTCATATTCCGGCAGAACCGGAGGAGGCGGTTCGTTCTCCCGCTCCGTCTGGTCTAAGCCCGCCGCAAGTTCCGGTGCGTCCTCTGAAAAAAAGGTGTCATTATCCACCATCTCTGCGGCTTCTGTCGGATTTTCTTTTAACATCTTCAAATACTTATTCGCCTGACTGCCGCGGTGATTCGTGTAATCTGACCAGAAATACCAGCCAAAACATAGAAATGCGGCCGTCACACACACCGCACCGAGAATCTTTCTGCTGCGGTCCTGCGCCCCCTGCCGGAGTTCCTCCCCCGCCTGTTGTTCCGGTGCCTGTGCCTGCGTCATATTCTTCGCCGCGGATTTTGCCACGGCATCTGCAATATCAAGAAAAAATTTCTTGCCGACTTTGCTGCCGAACTTGATCTTCCCTGTTCGGATCAGCCAATAGAGGCGTAGAGCGGTTTCCGGTTCATTGAGATCGACGGTGCTCTGAATCTTTTCGATTTTCTTCGCATCTTCGAGTCCTCTGGCATATTCCTCTTCTGTGTCAAATGTAAAATTCCCTATCTTATATGCCGCCATGATCGGAACCGCTCTCCCTCCTCTCTGTCTTTATTTTGTGGTTGTTCCGGTAACTGCTCCGGTAAACTCACCGTAGTAAGTCTCGCCGTCCGCCACCAGGTAGCTTCTTACTTTATAAGAGTATGTTGTCTCTGCCGCAAGCTTTTTATCGGTATAGAAAGCGTCTCTGGTACGCGTTACCTGCTGCCACTTTCCATCTGCGCCGGCACGGTATACTTCGTATCCCGTCACGGCACCGTCGCCCGTCCAGCTGATGGACAGACTGTCTGCGGATGCGCCTGTCACAACCGCCGCGCCCGCATCGCACGGTCTGATGTCAAACGTCAGGTTCTTTGTTGCCGTGTAATTGCCTTTTCCTGCAACTGCCGCCACACCGGTACCTGCCTTGCGGTTGTTGGAATACATCAGTGTGTAGTCGCTTAAAAGTTCCAGTGTCTTGCCATCGTCTTCCACTGTCACGGTCGGCTTGATGTCAGATCCGGTATATACCTGTGTCTGAATCGAACCAATGTCGCACAGATGTATGCTCTTGCGCAGAATCTGGAAACTCAGTTCCTTAGTACCTGCATAATGGGTTCCGCTTGCTGTGATTACCAGCTTCGCTACACCCGCGTTGATGTTGTCTTCATAGGATACCGTGTAATCCTTATCTTTTTCCAGCTGCACACCGTCTGCCCATACTTCCGGCTCCGGTGTGATTGCTTTTCCGGTATATGTGTAAGTAGAAGAAATACCCTTCACTTCCAGTCCGTCGATCGGCGTCTGGTCTACAGTAAACTGCTTTGTAACGGTTCCTGTGTAGTTGCCGGTTCCGGCAGCCTCCATTTCGTAGATTCCTGCCACTCCTGCCGGTCTGCATGTCACGGTATAATCGGTGTCTCTTACGAGTGCGATCTCACCCCACTGGAATGTTACATTCTGTGTAATCTGCTCTGAGTAGGATACCGTGTCCTCAAATCCGCTCATCACCACATCTTCATCGGTGATGTCCTTCGGTGTAATCTCGATGGTGCATTTCTTGGTTCCGCCGTAGCTTCCCTGACCGATCAGAAGAAGGGTCTGCGTTCCGGCACTCATGCCATCGCTGTTGTCGTCAAATGCAAAGCTGTAGGAGTCTGTTGTCAGAACCGTCTCGCCGATGCGTACCTCTGTAATGCCCAGATCATCCGGCGTATATGCGCTTCCCGTGAACGGGTAACTGTCACGCAGTCCTACAATCTCCGCCGGGCTGATGTCGCTCGCAATATGAAATGTGGTCTGGCGGTAATTCGTAAATCCGCCGGTTCCGTTGATCCGCATCAGCACAGTGCCGATCTCTGTGTTGTCCGTGTCAAAGCTCAGTGTATAGTCCTCACCCTGCTTTAAGGTGTAATCGCCGCAGGTCACTTTGACTTCCGGAATCACCGGCTGACCTGTGTATGCCTGATTCGGAATCGGATCCACCGTAACATCCGCCGCTGCAATATCGTGGCTTACGATGGTAAACGGTGCCGTTACGCTTCCCGCATAACTTCCTTTTCCTGTCACGGTCACAGTTGCGGTACCGCACGCCTTGTTGTTCTGATAAGATACCTCATAATCCGTACCCGCTGTGAGTACATTGCCGTCCAGTGTTACCTGCACTTCCGGTTCCACCCCGTTGTCGCTTCCCATATACGGATAGGAAGTTCCGTTCGGGAACGTGACAATCGCTCCGTCAAAGCTCTTCTCCGTAATCGTGTATTCCACGGTGCGGGATCCCGTATAATTTCCGATACCGGAAATCACCGCTGTCGCTGTTCCTGCATTGATATTGTTGCTGTATGCAACGGTAAAATCGCTTCCCTCTGTCAGCTGACGTACCTCAACCTCTGTTCCGTACTGATATGTCACAAGAACAGTCGGCTTCTTTTCCGTTCCGTCATAAGAAAAGCTGTCCGGAATCACTTCTACCGCAATCAGGTCGGTGCCGGATGACGGTTTTGCCAATGATTTCGCCACGATCTGGAAGGATACTTCACGGCTTCCGATTACGTTGCCTCCATCACCGGTAATCACGACTGTACCGGTTCCTACATTCGTATTATCCGCGTCTGCCTTCTTTGCAATGGTATAGCTTCTTGCCGGCAGAATGTAATCCGTTGATCCGATGGTTGCCTTTAATGAGAACTCCGGCACAATCTCCTTACCGGTGTACTCTCTGCTTTCGATCGCGTTCTGCGTTCCGTCCAGCACCTTCAGGTCGTCCATCTGAAGCGGGTTAATATCAAAGGTTACCAGCTTGATCAGACCAGCATACTCGTTCTTACCCTTTACCATAATGCTTCCGCCGTCTGTTCCCGCCTTGATGTTCTCTCCGTAGGTCACATCATAATCGGACGTGGACAGTGTCTTGTTCCCTATCTTAACGGTAACCTGCGGGCGGATCTGTGTTCCGCGGTACAGGTAGCTGCTCTCTACACCGCTTATCTCCAGAATTCCCGCATTTGCAACAATGCTGAAATTCTCTGTGAGTGTTCCGGTAAATCCGTTTTTCTCATTTCCGATTACCGTCACGCTCGCAGTCTTATCACCGATCTTCACGTTGTTTTCGTATGTATGAATCACAAAGTGCTTTCCGGATGTCAGCTCTGTTCCGTAGTAGCTGATGCTCGGGATTGCCTCCACCGGATCTCCGGTATACTGCTGATCTCCGATTGCCACCTGGATGCCTGCCTCCGAAAGATCCGCTTTGATCGGAACCGTCTTCTCCACGCTTCCCGCAAAGCCTCCCATACCCTTGATGGTAACTACTGCGTTGCCGACCCAGCTGTTGTCTGCATAGACCAGCGTATAGTCGGTATCTTTCTGAAGTGTTGTTCCGTTCAGCACAACACTGATCTGATCGTCAAACGTGATGTTCTTATCGCCGATTGCAATGTCCGTCTCTCCGGCATTCACATAATCTTTGAACCACAGTTCATCCGGAACGGTAATCTCGGCGTCCGCAATGTTTGCGCAGATCTTAAAGGTCTTCTTCACGCTTCCTGTGTAATTGCCGATTCCCTTGAGAATGACAACCGCGTCGGAGCCAATGCTGTCGTTCTTCTCATAAGTACAGATATAATCCGTACCCATGACAAGTTCTGTTCCGTTATAGTACAGCTTCGGCTGCGGTGTTGCCGTTCCGTCCACCAGCGGCTGCGGTTCGATCGCTCCGATCTTAAAGCCGTTTGCCGGTGTATATCCGCCATTGCCAATACTTGCAAGTGTGATCGTAAAGGTTGTGCTTCTCGATCCTGTAAAGTCCGTACCGTCCTTTGCCGTTGCCGTCAGCGTCACGGTTCCGCGGCTGGTATGATCCGCCCCGTAGGATACCGTGTAATCCGTCGTGCTGATCTTCTGTCCGTCATAAGTAAGCGCCACTTCAGGCTCTACCGGGCTTCCGGTATACTGCGTCTGATAACTTCCATCGGTCACTCCGCCGACAGAGAGCTCTACGCTGCTGTCCGTAAGATCTCTCGGTGCAATCGCAAAAGTCTTCTGCCATACACCGACGTATCCTCCCAGACCTTCCACGCTTACCGTTGCGGTTCCCGCGTGGATATTATCCGTATATGTCACGGAATAGTTAGAATCTTTTACTAGCTTTTTGTTGCCCTCGATCCGTGTTACCGTCACCTCCGGCTCAAATGCACTTCCGTCATAAACATACTGTGTGCCGTCGGTAAGTGCCGGGCAGCTGATCGTAAATTTGCTCTCGTTTGTGATGAGCTGGCCAATTCTGAATTCTGCCGTCTTGCTTCCGGTAAAGTTGCCGGTTCCGGTCACTGTCACCGTTGCGGTTCCGGTTCCTTTGTTGTTCGCGTAAGCCACCGTATAATCGTTGACCGGGCTTAACGCATAGGTTCCGTCTCCAAATTCATAGCTTACCGACGGTGCCGGTGTGACAGCCATTCCGTTGTACTCCTGCGCGTCGATCGGTGCGATCTTTACCTCCGGCTCTGCCAGATTCTTCGGTGCAATCGTATAATCTTTCGTAAAGGTTCCCTGATAGTTTCCTTTTCCGGTAATCGTCATCGTTGCGGTCCCGGCATCCACATTATTCTCGTAGGAAATCTTGTAATCATCCTCGCCGAGCTTTTTCTTCAGATCTGTGCACTGTACCGCAGGTACCGGTGTAATCTCTTCCGAAGTGTATGTATAGCTGGACTTTAATCCGCCAAGCGTGCAGTTGTTGTCCAGGCTTCTCGGCAGAATCGCAAATGTCAATGTTCTGTCATCTGTTCCGTAGTAGTCTCCCTTACCGGAAACGGTGATGGATGCCTCGCCGGCATTCAGGTTGTCCGCGTAGGAAGACTCATCATACGCGATCACTTTCTCGATCTCATCGGCTGTCGTAAGCTTTGTTCCATCGCTCAATGTCAGTTCGGTGATCTTCGGGTACAGGCGCTCGCCGGTGTAGGTCGTCTCGTTCTCATCCACCTTCCAGCTGATAATCTCATCCAGAGATTTTCCGCTGATGGTGAATACAATAATCTTCGTTCCTGTGTAGTTGCCGTTACCCTGTATGGTCACATTTGCCATCGGTCCCGGTTTCTCGTTGTTCGCGTAGCTGCCAGCCACGATCGAATAGTCGGTCGGTGCGGTCAGTGTCTTCTTATTATAAGTAAGTTTTATCTCACTTTCCGTAAGGGTCACTGCATTTCCGTCGTACGCTTTCTTGATCGCCTCGTAGGAAACACCGGTTGCAATGTCCTTCGGACGAATCGTAAAGGTTGCACTCAGTTTTGTGGCGCCGTCGCTGTACACATAGCATCCGTTTGCCGTCGGCTGATCCTCCAGCGGGATCTGCTCTACTGTAACCGTCGCCTCCCCGGCATTGATCGCCTGATCCGCATTGGTTCCGTCACTGTAGTTGACCGTATAATCTGTTCCCTGCTCAAGGACGCTCTTCCAGAGTCCGAATCCGCCGTCCGATACCGAAATCTCATCCGCAGCAAGCGTAATCGGATCTCCTGTGTATACCGGGTTTTCTGCCGGATTTACCGATACATCATAATCCTCATCAAGCTTAGATGCGAGCAGATACTTGATCTCCTGCTTGCCGTAGAATTTGCCTTTTCCGGTAATCGTTACCGAAGCCGTGCTTCCTTCTTTTGAAATATCCTTGATGCCGTCATACTTTAATTCGTAATCAGTTCCTTTTACCAGCGTATTGCCCTGGTTATCCGTGAGTGAAATCTCAAGCTGGTTATCGTTTTTATTGCTGGAATACCACAGCATTGCCCAGTATGGTCCGTCATATCCTGTCACCATCCTGTCCGCGCTGTTGGTTACCTTAAGGTTCTTGTCGTTGATCAGTGTCTGGATATCTACCGCTGTAACCTCAAACGTCCTGGTAACAACGCCTGTATAGTTGCCGCTTCCGGTAATCGTCATCGTGTAGGTTCCGATGTCTTTTACCGTTGTCGGTGAGCATGCCACCGTATAATCGGTTCCCTTTTTCAGTGTATGATCTGTCTTTGATGCGGAATGATATACAACACTCTCTGTCGGAAGCGCAATCTCTGCTCCCGTATAATCAAACAGCTCTCTGTCAATGCTGGCTGTAATCTTCGTGCTTGTAAGATTGCACTGGGCAATCGTATATGTCAGGCGCTTCGTTGTACCGGCCTTAAAATTGCTGTTGGAGTTGCTCGGCGCGATCTCAACGCTCGCCGTACCTGCAAATATCTTGGTATCTGCAGAGTAGGTCAGCTTGTAATCCGACTCCGGAAGCGTTACCATGTCCGCGCCCTGCGCAAACTTTACAACCACCTTCGGCTTCACGTCCGCGCCGTCCGGAGAATATTCCATCTTATAGTTTGCAGTGCTTACCTCGGAACCGTCCGTATCCAGATAGTAGCATACCGCCTTTGACATGTCCGCCTGCTCGATTGTGAATTTACCAGTCACAGCGCCGCCGTATGTTCCCATACCCTGCAGCGTAATGGTTGCTGTTCCTGCATTCGTGTTGCTTGCATAAGTAACGGAGTAATCCGTTCCCTCAACCAGTCCCAGGTCGTTATTGCCACTCTTCCACGTAATGTCCGGTTCCGGTGTCTGTGCATTGCCGTTATAAGTGACTGTCGCTGCCGTCACTTTCTGGATCAGATCTGAGAGATCAGCACCTGCCGCCTGATACTCCACGGTGTAAGTTCCCTGATAGTTTCCGATACCGGTGATGACACGGCGGTAGGTTCCGTTTCCGGCATTGATAATATCTGTTCCGACGGTGTAATCCGTTCCCTTTTCCAGCGTCATGCCGTTGTAGGTTGCAGTGATGACCGGCTCCTTGTCCGCTCCTCCTGCCGCAGCAGCCGTCACAGACACCGTCATGCCGACTTCTTCCTGATCTTTATTGCCAATGTCCTTTGCCTTAATTTCAAAATTTACCGTCTTTGTTCCGTAAAGAGAATTCTTTCCGGTAATCGTCAATGTAGCCTGTCCGACATTGACATTGTCGGAATATACCGCATCGTAATCCGCCTGGGAGATGGTCTCCCCGTCCACCAGAAGCTGAAATGCCGGCGTCCACTCACTTCCGGTATATACATAGGAAGTCTTGTCAAAAACAACATTCGCATCCGTCGCATTGCGCGGTGCACCGCAATATCTCTCTCCGGTATAGTTGCCGGTACCGGTCAGTGTAATTCCTCTTCCTGTCTTGCTGAGGGAAATCGTGTAATCTGTTCCTTCAACCAGATTCTTCACGCCGTCTACGGCATCCGCATCCGCGCGCGCCGTATCCTTTACCTCTTGGATGCAGGCTGCAAGTGTGGCAGATGCATTATCTGGATCTGCCGCCGCATCAGCCAGCACCTTATCCCAGTCAATACCGTCCTGCAGTGTCACTTCCACTGCCGCGTCTGATATATCCTTCTGTGCGATCACGTATTCCTTCTGAATCTTTCCGCTGTAACCGTTCTGTCCTGTAATGTACAGGTAATAGGTTCCCGCATTCACAAGCGCGGTTGTGTCCGTGGCAGGATCAAACGTTGCTGCCGCGCCACCAACCATCTGTGCATAGGACAGCTGGTACTGATCGTTCTCTTTTAATATGGTATCTCCCACCTATACCGCAACGGATGGGATCTGCTGTCCGCCGTTGTATACCGGATTCTCCGGGCTGACTGTCACCGCATCCTCTGAGAGATTCGGTGTGACTGTCAGATTACAGGTGTAGCTCTCTCCGGCATAGGTTGCCGTGATCGTCGTACTTCCTGCGGCAACACCCTCAATGGTTGCCGGGTTACCTGTACTGCTTACTTTTGCCACCGCTTCATTGCCTGAAACCCACGTTACGGTTCCCGTGGCATTCTGCAGTGTGAGATCCTGATCCGTCCATCCCTCACCGATGGTCATGCTGTTCTTGTTCAGTGCTACGGCGGCGCTCTTTTTCACATTACTGCTCTGCGGTGCCGCCTGTTTTGCAGCATTGGAGGAACTTCTCCCGGATGCTGCAGTCACATCATAGGTGTATGCGTTTATCGCCGCACAGCTTCCGTTCACTGTATACATATCCTGCCAGCCGGCATTGCCGAGAATATAGCTCTCTCCTTCTGCCGTACCGCCATATACATAAAAGGACGCCCCGCTCAACCGGACGATCACGGAAAACCTGGAACCATTATCCATTACCTGATTCGCCAGCCCTGCGGAATAAGTATTCTTTCCTTCCTTCACGCTGACTTCTTTTTGGAAAATGCGCGTTCCCGCATCCGGCGTCATGCCTGTCACATCCTTGTAATATTCCACGGTAGCCGTTGCCTTGCTGCCGTCATCCACATGTGCGTAGAAGTCAATACTGTCCAACAGCTCTGCTCCATCCGCATTGCGGTCCGCTGTAAATACCGCAGCTACAGCCTGGGTCTCGCACGGTGCTCCCGCCAGTACCCCGTCTCCGTTCCGATAGGTATTTACCGTTCCCTGTCCTGCCCAGACAGTCGTCGGCCATTCCACCATCGTCACAATCAGGCATACTGTCAGCATAAACGCCGAAATTCTCTTGCATACATCCTTGTACATACGCGCCATCTCCTTTGATCTATCCCTTTAGCGTTCGTCCCATTTTATGAAACTCTAAATTATACCTTATCTATTTTATCGACATCTTTTCACGGTTCTTTAACATCTTTTCTAAAAAAATGGGGCAGCCAAACATTGTCTGGCCGCCCCATTCTGTAATGCAGATATAATCTGCGCTTTATTCTTCTGTATCCTCGGACTCTTCCGGCGCATTCTCCTCTAATGTGTAATTCTCATCTGCCACATCGGTGTCATCAAAATCGTCGAAATCATCGAATGCAATCTCCTCGTTCTCATCAATATCCGAACTCAGCTTGATATTGCGGTATCTCTTCATACCGGTACCAGCCGGGATCAGCTTACCAATGATAACGTTCTCCTTCATACCAATGAGCGGATCAACCTTACCCTTGATGGCAGCTTCCGTCAGAACCTTTGTGGTCTCCTGGAAGGATGCTGCTGACAGGAAGGAGTTGGTTGCAAGAGAAGCCTTTGTGATACCAAGCAGTACCTGCTTGCCTTCTGCAAGCTCCTTGCCCTCTTTCTCCAGAAGCTCATTTGTATCCTCGAAGTCAAGCGTATCTACTAATGTTCCCGGGAGCATATCGGAATCTCCGTTTGTCTCCACACGGACTTTCTGCAGCATCTGGCGCACGATCACCTCGATATGCTTATCGTTGATCTCAACACCCTGCAGACGGTATACACGCTGTACCTCGCGAAGCATGTAATCCTGAACGGCACGCACACCCTTGATTTTTAAGATATCATGCGGGTTGACAGAACCTTCGGTCAGCTCGTCGCCGGCCTCTAAGACTGCACCATCCATAACCTTGATTCTGGAACCGTAAGGAATCAGATATGCCTTGCTCTCTCCAGTCTCATTGTTCGTCACAACGATCTCACGCTTCTTCTTGGTATCTTTGATATTGGCAACACCGCTGAACTCGGTAATGATCGCAAGTCCCTTCGGCTTTCTTGCCTCAAAAATTTCCTCGACACGTGGAAGACCCTGTGTAATATCGGTACCGGCAACGCCACCCGTATGGAACGTACGCATGGTAAGCTGTGTACCAGGCTCACCGATGGACTGTGCCGCGATGATACCGATTGCCTCACCAACCTGTACCGCCTGGCCGGTTGCCATATTGGCGCCGTAGCACTTCGCACACACACCCATGTGGGAACGGCAGGATAATACGGTACGGATCTTCACCTTTGTAAGCGGTTCTCCGTTCTCATCCACACCCTTGCTCATAACAAGCGCTGCGCGCTTCGGTGTAATCATATGATTTGCCTTCACGAGGACATTGCCCTCGGCATCGCAGATGGTATTGCAGGAGAAACGTCCTGTAATACGCTCCTGAAGGCTCTCGATCTCTTCCTTGCCATCCATGAATGCAGTTACCCACATACCAGGGATCTCTCTGCCTGTTCCCTCACAGCAGTCAGACTCACGAACGATCATATGCTGTGATACATCTACCAGACGTCTGGTCAGGTATCCGGAATCGGCGGTACGAAGAGCGGTATCGGACATACCTTTTCGCGCTCCATGCGCAGACATGAAGTATTCCAGTACGTCAAGACCTTCACGGAAGTTGGACTTGATTGGCAGCTCGATTGTTCTACCGGTTGTATCTGCCATAAGTCCTCGCATACCGGCAAGCTGTTTAATCTGCTTATCAGAACCACGGGCTCCGGAATCCGCCATCATGAAGATGTTGTTGTACTTATCCAGTCCGGAGAGAAGTGCATGTGTCAGCTGCTCATCCGTCTCTTTCCATGTCTCTACGACTTCCTTGTAACGCTCTTCCTCTGTGATAAGACCACGCTTATACTGCTTTGTAATGCGGTCCACGGTATCCTGAGCGTCCTTGATCATCTGCGGCTTTTCCGGCGGCTCGGTCATATCGGAAATGGATACGGTCATTGCCGCTCTGGTGGAGTATTTGTAACCCATCGCCTTAACAGCGTCCAGCACCTCAGCGGTTCTGGTTGCGCCGTGAATATTGATGACTTTCTCAAGGATCTGCTTATTCTGCTTCTTTGCTACGAGGAAATCGACCTCGAGCTTTAATTCATTGCCCGGAATGCTTCTGTCTACAAAGCCCAGATCCTGCGGGATAATCTCGTTGAAGATGAAACGTCCCAGCGTGGACTCTACGATTCCGGTAATCTCTTTTCCATCCGGCATGGTCTTGCTCATGCGGACTTTGATTCTGGAGTGAAGTGTTACCGCGCCATTCTCATAGGCAAGGATTGCTTCGTTGACGCTCTTGAAGAATTTGCCTTCTCCCTTTGCGCCCGGTCTCTCCTGTGTCAGGTAGTAAATACCAAGTACCATATCCTGCGAAGGAACGGCTACCAGTCCACCGTCAGACGGCTTTAACAGGTTGTTCGGAGAGAGCAGCATGAAACGGCACTCTGCCTGTGCTTCCACAGAAAGCGGAAGGTGAACAGCCATCTGGTCACCATCGAAATCGGCGTTGAACGCGGTACACACAAGCGGATGAAGCTTGATTGCCTTACCCTCTACGAGGATCGGCTCGAATGCCTGAATACCGAGACGGTGCAGTGTAGGAGCACGGTTCAGCATAACCGGATGCTCTTTGATGACGTCCTCGAGCACATCCCAGACCTCAGTCTGCAGTCTCTCGACCATCTTCTTCGCACTCTTGATATTATGAGCGGTTCCGTTTGCAACAAGCTCCTTCATGACGAACGGCTTGAACAGCTCGATTGCCATTTCCTTCGGAAGACCGCACTGGTAAATCTTTAACTTCGGCTCTACGCAGATAACGGAACGTCCGGAATAGTCAACACGCTTACCGAGCAGGTTCTGACGGAAACGTCCGGACTTACCTTTTAACATGTCGGACAGAGACTTGAGTGCTCTGTTACCCGGTCCTGTAACAGGACGTCCGCGGCGGCCGTTATCGATCAACGCATCTACAGCCTCCTGAAGCATACGCTTCTCGTTGCGGACGATGATATCCGGTGCGCCAAGCTCTAAGAGTCTTCTCAGACGGTTGTTACGGTTGATGATTCTTCTGTACAGATCGTTTAAGTCAGATGTTGCAAAACGTCCGCCATCCAGCTGTACCATCGGACGCAGATCTGGCGGAATGACCGGGATGACCGTGAGGATCATCCACTCCGGCTTGTTGCCGGACTCGCGGAATGCTTCTACAACTTCCAGTCTCTTGATGATGCGCGCGCGCTTCTGGCCGGTTGCATCTGCAAGCTCTGCCTGAAGTTCTGCGGAATCCTTCTCAAGATCGATCGCGTGTAACAGTTCCTGGATTGCCTCGGCACCCATTCCGACACGGAACGCATTACCGTACTGCTCTCTGGCTTCCTGATATTCGCTCTCAGAAAGCACCTGCTTATACTGTAATGCCGTGTTACCGGCATCCAGTACAATGTATGATGCAAAATATAATACCTTCTCAAGAGTTCTCGGAGAGAGGTCAAGAATCAGTCCCATGCGGGACGGAATTCCCTTAAAGTACCAGATATGGGAAACCGGAGCTGCAAGCTCGATATGTCCCATACGCTCTCTACGAACGCTTGCTTTTGTAATCTCAACGCCGCATCGGTCACATACCACACCTTTGTAGCGGATCTTCTTGTATTTACCACAGTGGCATTCCCAGTCCTTGCTCGGTCCGAAAATCTTTTCACAGAACAGACCGTCCTTCTCAGGCTTTAATGTTCTGTAGTTGATCGTCTCAGGCTTCTTAACCTCGCCTCTGGACCACTCATGAATCTTCTCCGGTGATGCCAAACCGATCTTAATGGCATCGAAAGAGATAGACTGGCCTGTTGCCTCTTTATTCATTGTCTCTGGCATTTATGACACTCCCTTCTATCTATTCTTCGTCAAGAACGTCGTCTGATGACTCATCAAAAAACTCAGAATCGTCTTCATCCTCTTCCTCATCTTCTACGTCTACCAGTTCCTCGTTCTCTGTATCAAACTGCTTCTGGGAGAATCCCATCTTTGCAAAGGACTCGCTGTCTTCAAATGCAAAATCCTTATCGCCGGAAATGATAGAATTCAAATCGGTATTACCGTACTCACTGGTCTCCATGAGTTCTACTTCGTTGCGGTTCTCATCGAGCACTTTGACATCCAGTCCGAGGGACTGCAGCTCTTTTAAGAGAACCTTGAAGGACTCCGGAATACCCGGCTCAGGGATATTGTCACCCTTGATGATCGCCTCGTAAGTCTTCACACGTCCGACCACGTCATCGGACTTCACTGTCAGGATCTCCTGTAAGGTATAAGATGCACCGTAAGCCTCGAGTGCCCATACCTCCATCTCTCCGAAACGCTGTCCACCGAACTGTGCCTTACCACCTAACGGCTGCTGCGTTACTAAGGAGTAAGGACCTGTAGAACGTGCATGGATCTTATCGTCTACCAGGTGATGCAGCTTCAGATAATGCATGTGTCCGATTGTAACCGGTGAATCAAACGGCTCTCCGGTACGTCCGTCACGAAGCTGTACCTTTCCGTCACGGGAAATCGGCACGCCCTTCCACAGTGCTCTGTGTGCGCGGTTGTCATACAGGTACTTCATGACTTCCTCATTCAGTGTGTCTTTATATTTTGCTTCAAAGTCTTCCCACTCGAAGTTGACGTAATCATTGGCAAGCTCCAGCGTATCCTGGATATCAATCTCCTTCGCACCGTCGAACACCGGTGTCTCGATGTTGAAGCCAAGTGCCTTCGCAGCAAGGCTTAAGTGAATCTCGAGGACCTGACCGATGTTCATACGGGACGGCACACCCAACGGGTTCAGCACGATGTCAAGCGGGCGGCCATTCGGAAGGAACGGCATATCCTCTACCGGAAGTACACGGGAAACGACACCCTTGTTACCGTGACGACCTGCCATCTTATCACCGACGGAGATCTTTCTCTTCTGTGCAATGTAAATGCGGACTGCCTGGTTCACACCCGGAGACAGCTCGTCGCCGTTCTCTCTTGTGAATACCTTTGCATCCACGATGATACCGTACTCGCCGTGCGGCACCTTCAAGGAAGTGTCACGCACTTCTCTTGCCTTCTCGCCGAAGATTGCGCGGAGCAGTCTCTCCTCGGCTGTCAGCTCGGTCTCTCCCTTCGGAGTTACCTTTCCGACTAAGATATCACCGGCGCGAACCTCCGCACCGATACGGATAATACCTCTCTCATCGAGATCCTTCAACGCGTCGTCGCCGACACCCGGAACATCTCTTGTGATCTCTTCCGGTCCGAGCTTCGTGTCACGCGCTTCTGCTTCATACTCCTCAATATGGATGGATGTATAAACGTCATCCTGTACCAGACGCTCGCTCAAAAGAACGGCATCCTCGTAGTTGTAACCTTCCCAGGTCATGAATCCGATCAGCGGGTTCTTACCGAGTGCCAACTCACCGTTTGCGGTGGAAGGACCGTCTGCGATCACTTCGCCAACCTCCACGCGGTCGCCCTTAAACACGATCGGCTTCTGGTTGTAGCAGTTGGACTGGTTACTTCTGGAGAACTTCGTCAGCTTGTATACATCTCTGCCGCCCTCGTCATTCTTGATGATGATCTGGTTGGACTCAGAGCTCTCAACAACACCGGCTTTTTTCGCCACAACACACACACCGGAGTCTACCGCTGCCTTCGTCTCCATACCGGTACCGACTACCGGCGCCTCTGTGGTCAGAAGCGGCACCGCCTGACGCTGCATGTTGGATCCCATGAGTGCACGGTTTGCATCGTCGTTCTGCAGGAACGGAATAGATGCGGTAGCGACGGAGAACACCATCTTCGGGGAGACGTCCATGTAATCAAACATGGTCTTCTCATATTCCTGTGTCTCATCCAGATAACGACCGGATACGGAATTACGGACGAAATGTCCTTCCTCATCCAGTGCCTCATTCGCCTGTGCTACATGGTAGTTATCCTCTTCGTCTGCGGTCATGTAGACAACTTCGTCTGTGACACGCGGATTCTTAGGATCGGATTTATCGATCTTACGGTACGGAGCTTCAATAAATCCGTACTCGTTGATTCTTGCATAGCTTGCCAGAGAGTTGATCAGACCGATGTTCGGTCCCTCAGGCGTCTCGATCGGGCACATTCTTCCATAGTGGGAGTAATGTACATCTCGCACCTCGAATCCTGCACGGTCTCTGGACAGACCGCCCGGTCCCAATGCGGAAAGACGTCTCTTGTGTGTCAGCTCTGACAGCGGGTTGTTCTGATCCATAAACTGGGACAGCTGGGAAGATCCGAAGAACTCTTTTACAGCTGCGGTTACCGGCTTAATGTTGATCAGGCTCTGCGGGGAAATACCGTCCAGATCCAGGGTGGTCATTCTCTCACGAACCACTCTCTCCAGTCTGGAAAGACCGATACGGTACTGGTTCTGTAACAGTTCTCCGACCGCACGGATACGTCTGTTGCCCAGATGATCGATATCGTCATCATGGCCGATGCCGTACTCCAGATGCATGTTATAGTTGATGGATGCGAAAATATCATCCTTGGTAATATGCTTCGGAATCAGGTCATGCACATTCTTGTGAATGGCCTCTTTTAAATCCTCCACGTCCGGATATTCATCCATGAGCTGCTTTAATACCGGATAGTACACGAGCTCTGTGATGCCGAGATCCTTCGGGTTGCAGTCCACATAATGTCTCAGATCTACCATCATGGAAGACAGCACCTTGATATTTCTGGTCTCGCCCTGAATCCATACATACGGAACAGCCGCGTTCTGAATATCATCCGCCAGGGATCTTGTCACTTCGGTTCCTGCCTCGGCGATGATCTCGCCTGTGGACACATCGACAACATCCTCTGCCAGAACATGTCCGTTGATACGGTTGCGCAGCATTAACTTCTTATTAAACTTATAGCGTCCGACCTTTGCAAGATCATATCTTCTCGGGTCAAAAAACATAGCAGAAATAAGGCTCTCCGCACTCTCAACTGTCAGCGGCTCGCCTGGTCTGATTTTCTTATATAATTCCAGAAGTCCCTCTTCGTAGTTGGTTGCCACGTCCTTGCCGAAACTTGCAAGAATCTTCGGCTCCTCACCGAACAGGTCTACGATCTCCTGGTTGCTTCCGACGCCAAGTGCACGGATCAATACCGTGATCGGCACCTTTCTGGTTCTATCTACACGGACATAAAATACGTCATTGGAGTCTGTCTCATACTCTAACCACGCACCACGGTTAGGGATGACAGTACAGGAATACAGCTTTTTACCCACTTTATCGTGAGCGATTCCATAGTAGATACCCGGGGAACGCACCAGCTGGCTGACGATAACACGCTCTGCGCCGTTGATCACGAAAGTACCGGTCTCTGTCATCAAAGGAAGGTCGCCCATGAAAATCTCATGCTCATTGATCTCGTCAGTCTCCTTGTTGTGAAGTCTGACCTTGACCTTCAAAGGTGCCGCATAAGTTGCATCTCTTTCTTTGCACTCCGGAATTGTGTACTTTACATCGTCCTCACACAATGTAAAATCTACAAACTCCAGGCTCAGATGACCGCTGTAATCAGCGATTGGAGAGATATCATCGAAAACTTCTTTCAGGCCCTCGCTTAAGAACCACTGATAGGAGTCTTTCTGGACTTCTATCAGATTCGGCATTTCCAATACCTCTTTCTGTCTCGAGTAACTCATACGTATGCCCTTTCCAGCTTTCACTGGACGTATTCTGTTTTTCTCCATTGACGTTTCACCTCTCGTTTTTATTTACACTAAGCTGCCCCAAAAGTGGCAGCAACTGTCTCAATCCACCGTAACCACAAGATACGGTATAGGCACATCCGGCGGCATACAACGCGAAAAGCGCGCAATAAGCCCAATGCACCACAATAGTGCAACGTATATGATAGCACAATAGCAAGTGCCGCGTCAAGGATTTTTTAAAATATTTATTTCTTCTCCGTGAGTACGCAAAAAACGACGAAGGAAAGCTCTAAAGCCTTCGCTCCGCCGTTCGCCACCGCTTATGAGACAAGAAAATTTGCCGCCGCGCGGGTTCTCTGTTCCATCTGTTTTTTCTGCATAAAAAATGCATATTGCTGCAGGGTCTGCTTCTTTTTCTGTTCGGATACCGCCTGTCCGTAATCCAGATCCTCGAGCCGGCTTTTTCCTGCCGTTACATTCAGCCTGGTGTTGGTACTGTAGCGGTACGCATACTCCAGTGCATTGCTCTGTGCGCCCATACCGCTGCGCCCTGCACTCACTCTGGCAAGCGCATCATCCACCTGCGTCAGATCAAAATCTTTCGTCACATCAAAATCCGCAATCCCAAGTGCCTGTAATGTGGCATCTGCAGTCGTAATCTTCATTCCGTTGCCAGTGGCATCCGTCATGATATTGTACTTCTGCGACGTGCCATCCAGAAGCGGCTTCGTGTTAAAGCTTGTCTGTTTTGCAATATCTGAAATGCCCTGCTTATACTGCTCGATCTGCGCCTGAATACTTGTCCGCTCCGCATCTGTGATCGTCGCCGTATTGGACGCCCGAACACCAAGTTCACGGATCTTCTGAAGATAATCCGTAATCCCGCTCATTGCGCCATCCGCCACATTCAGCATATCTTTTGCCGCGCCAATGTTGTTCTCCCCGGCCTTATAGCTTCTGGTCTGCGTCTCCTGCTTCTGGATGATCGCAAGCTCCGCCGCACCGTCTGCCGCCCGGTTCACTTTTTTGCCGCTTGCAAATTTCCCGTAATCTGCATAAGATGTGCTGCTTCGCTGCATCGAAGTAATACCGTTCATAAAAGTCTCCTTTCTGTTCTTAAGTTCCGCCGCTCTCTCTGCCCGTCTTTTCTATTTTCTTTATAACACACAATACCGCTACTCTTCAAGTATCTCCTGAATATAATACCGGCTTTGTTTTGCGAGATCGACAAAAGTGTCCCCCACCTGCACAAGCGGACATGACAACTTATATTTGTTAATCATGACCACTCTTCCCATCCTGCCATCATTCAGGATCACGTTGCGCTGGATCATCGTCTCGGCAATCCGCTTCAGAAATGTCATCAGATAGTTGGCGTCCAGACGGTTATACCCCTCATCCTCCATCTTCTTGATCGCTTCAAATGCCGAGATGCCCGCTTTATCTCCCTGGCACATCGTAAGGGCATCGTAAGTATCTGCCACCGCAAGAATTCTGGAAATACAGTTGATGTTATCCCCCATTACCTGCAGTGGGAACCCGCTTCCATTCACGCGCTCGTGGTGCGTCAGAACCGCCTGTTTAATCCGCTGGTCTATGTTCATCTTCTTAATAAGGTTGTATCCGCTCACGACATGTTTCTCATATCGTTCCGTCTCGTATTCTTGCAGAAATTCCGTCTGTTCCTGCCCGTCCTTCCAGAGTTCAAGAAATCCAATGTCATGAAGCAGCCCCGCCGCCATGACCTCCTCCATCTCCGCCTCGGTGCATCCGCTCCACCGTGCAAGAAGCTGTCCAAAAAGCGCCACGTTAATGGTATGTGCGTACAGACCTGACTGCTGTTTTTTCATATGAAGCAGCATGTCCGCAAGATCTGTATCATTATCTGCTTTTTTCAGCAGTCCGTTCAGCGGCTCCAGCAGCATGGAAATGTTCACATCCTTACTCCGGTATACAATATCTTTCAGTTCTTCCGAAATCGACTGTTCGGCAACCGAGAACTCTGCCTGGAACTCTTTCAGATGCTGTTCCTTCGCCGGCGCACTCTGTTCCTGCTGTTCCGGGCGTTCTTTCCTGCCCGTCGGATATTCCACCATCACACTGTCCACAAAATGTCTGGTCAGCAGCGCGACGACGTCCTTCGTGACGACCGCTCCGTCCGGCACAATCACCGCCCCTGTCTTTGAAAATACATCCTCTCTTATGATCATGCCCTCCCGCAGGCGGTTGACCGACATCCTCAAACATGGCATGGTATCTTCTCCTCTTTCCCGTACTTTCATCCTCTGGAAAAGTACTATTTTCCTATAAAGTCTGTTAGTACTATCATATACCAAGTATTTTCTTTTGGGAAGTAGGGAATTTATTTTCCCGTACCGGCGCAGTTGCTACGGGAGCCCGCTGTCCGGCAGAGCCGGCCAGCACGCGGCTGTCGCCGCATAGAAGCAGAGCAAATAAGCAAATCGCGCATGCTGCGGGAAGCATTCTGTCCGGCAGAGCCGGCCAGCACGCGGCTGTCGCCGCGCATAAGCAAAAACGGAGCCATGGCAGGAAATAAATTTCCACCATGGCTCCGTTTCCGCTTATATGCTTCTCGTAGCTTACGCGATTATTTTAAAGTAACCTTTGCGCCCTCAGCCTCAAGTTTAGCCTTGATGTCGTCAGCGGTTGCCTTGTCAGCAGCCTCTTTGAGAACCTTAGGAGCTCCATCAACGAGATCCTTAGCTTCCTTTAAGCCTAAGCCAGTTGCCTCACGAACAACCTTGATAACCTTAACCTTGTTCGGGCCAACCTCTGTTAACTCAACGTCGAACTCAGTCTTCTCTTCTGCTGCTGCGCCGTCACCAGCACCTGCTGCTGCAACTACAACGCCTGCTGCTGCAGATACGCCGAACTCTTCCTCACAAGCCTTTACTAAGTCGTTTAACTCTAATACGCTTAACTCTTTGATAGCATCAATAAATTCTGCTGTTGTCATCTTTGCCATGATTATTTTCCTCCATTTAATATTGAGATTGTATCACGATGATACGTTTTCTGCCTGCAGATCCCTGCGGCTTTTTTCACTACATTCGATCCGGATTATTCTGCCGGAGTCTCTGCTGCTTCTGTTGCAGGAGCTTCCTCTGCCGGAGCAGCCTCTACTGCCGCGTCAGCTGCACCGCCCTTTTCTGCGATCTGATTAAGAACGCGGGCAAGATTGGTAATCGGAGACTGTAAGCTTCCAAGTAACTTGGAAAGAAGAACTTCTCTTGACGGAATCGAAGAGATTGCCTTCATGCCTGCCTCGTCATAGAAGTTACCCTCAACTACGCCAGCTTTTACTTCAAGAGCCGGAGCTTTCTTAGCGAAATCTGCTAATACTCTTGCCGGAGCTGTTGCGTCTGTCGTAGAAATTGCGAATGCATTCGGTCCCTCAAGAACGTCTCTTAAGCTCTCGAACTGTGTTCCCTCTACGGCACGGCTTACTAATGTGTTCTTATATACTTTATAAGTAACACCAGCTTCTCTTAATGCTTTACGTAACTGAGTATCCTCTGCAACGGTAAGTCCACGGTAATCAACGACTACAACAGACTGCGCATCTTTGATGTTTTCAGAAATTTCCTGTACGATAGGCTGTTTTAATTCTACCTTTGCCACGAATCGTGCACCTCCTTTTTAGATTTTACGCATATAACAAATCCGAAAGGATATAAAAATCCCTCTCTGCCTAGACAGAGAGGGATCAGAATCTCATTCTCAATGATTGCTCATGAAAGTCCCTCGGCAGGCTCTACGATTACGCCTTGCGGCACCTGCTGTCTTCGGCCATTATATGCAATCCACATACGTGGATCCGCCACTGCTGTGGCATCCGTCTCATGTGAGACGACTGCATCCATACGGACGCACCGCGTTACAACGCTTCTGCATTATAACACTGTATATTGCGGCTGTCAACACTTTTCGCCAACAACACAAACTAGTTTGTGATCTTGGTTACATTTAACTTAACGCCAGGTCCCATGGTAGATGTAAGAGTTGCGCTCTTTACATACTGACCTTTTAAGCTGGACGGTTTCGCCTTGTTGATAGCACCCATAAGGGTCTGGAAGTTGTCGCTTAACTGCTCCTCAGTGAAAGAAGCTTTTCCTACTGGCACGTGGATAATGTTGGTCTTGTCCAATCTGTACTCAATCTTACCAGCTTTGATGTCGTTGATAGCCTTGGTAACATCCATTGTAACAGTTCCAGCCTTCGGGTTCGGCATTAAGCCCTTCGGTCCAAGTACACGACCGAGACGTCCAACAACGCCCATCATGTCAGGTGTAGCAACGATCACATCAAAGTCTAACCAACCCTCGTTCTGGATCTTCGGAACTAACTCCTCGCCTCCAACGTAGTCAGCGCCTGCTGCCTGTGCCTCATCTAACTTTACGCCCTTTGCGAATACTAAAACTTTTACAGTCTTACCTGTTCCGTGCGGCAGTACAACTGCGCCACGGATCTGCTGCTCTGCATGACGTCCATCACAACCGGTCTTGATATGAAGCTCGATTGTCTCATCAAACTTCGCTGTAGCGTTCTTTTTTACTAAGCTGATTGCCTCAGCAACATCGTACTGATTCGCCTTGTCAAAAGACTTTACAGCGTCCTGATATTTCTTTCCTCTTTTCATGAATATAAACCTCCTGGTGGTAGTATCGGGAGAGGACCCTCCCACTATATCGTTCCATAAGAACACCGCCGGTGCTCTCTGATGCATTACACTCTCGTGTCTTACTGCTCTACGTTAACGCCCATACTTCTTGCAGTTCCTGCGATCATGCTCATAGCTGCCTCTAAGGATGCTGCGTTTAAGTCTGGCATCTTTAACTCTGCGATCTCCTGTAATTTTGCCTTGGAGAGAGTTGCAACCTTATCCTTGTTCGGTGTGGAAGAACCGGACTTGATGTTGCAAGCCTTCTTGATCAGTACCGGAGCAGGCGGAGTCTTTGTAACGAAGCTGAAGCTTCTGTCTGCGTATACAGTGATTACTACAGGGATGATTAAATCGCCCTGATCCGCTGTTCTGGCGTTGAACTGCTTTGTAAACTCAACAATGTTCACACCGTGCTGTCCAAGTGCAGGTCCGACTGGAGGAGCTGGTGTAGCCTTGCCAGCAGGAATCTGCAATTTGATATATCCTTCTACTTTCTTTGCCATTGGAATTGCCTCCTTAATTCATTCTTTCCTGATTAGGATTGCTCGCTTAATTTGCAAGCTTTACATCTGCGAAACTTATTTCTACCGGCGTTTCGCGGCCGAAAAGCTCAACATTGATGGTCACGCTCTGCTTGCCAGGATTCATCGCCTGAATCACGCCGATGGTATCTTTCCAGACTCCTCCGGTGACAACTACGGTGTCTCCCTCAGCAAAATCAACCTCAATGTTCTCTGTCTTGATCCCAAGCGGTCTCATTTCCATATCGGTAAGCGGTACCGGCTTCGATCCCGGACCAACAAATCCGGTAACACCACGGGTATTTCTGACAACGTACCAAGTGTCATCATTCATAACCATATTGATAAGCACGTATCCCGGAAACATCTTCTTTGATACGGATTTCTTTGCGCCGTTCTTCAGCTCAACGACCTCCTGCATCGGTACGCGGACCTCTAAGATCTGGTCTTCCAGATGCCGGTTCTCAATTGTCTTGTCAATGTTCGCTTTTACCTTATTCTCATATCCTGAGTAGGTATGAACTACATACCAGTGTGCCTCTGCCATAAATCACCTATGCCTCCATTAAAAACTTAAACCAACAAGGAAATCAACGCCATACTGAATCACAAAATCCAGAAGCGCGATCACAAGACCCATTACTACGGAAACAGCAACAACGGCTGCTGTCTGTCTTGCAAGTGATTTGTTGTCCGGCCAAATGATCTTTTTGAATTCAGCCGACAGGCCGCTAAAAAAGCTCTCTTTCTGAGCAGCTTTGTTCTCGGTTTCTCCCATTTTCTCACTCCTTTGCCCAAAAGCCTATTTGGTTTCCTTGTGTAATGTATGAGTCTTGCAGAATCTACAATACTTCTTGGTTTCCATTCTGTCCGGATGAGCTTTCTTGTCCTTTGTCGTGTTGTAATTACGATTCTTACACTCAGTACATGCCAATGTTATTTTCGTGCGCACAACTTCCACCTCCATTAAAATTCTTTGTGCTTTTCTTATGTCTTTTGTTCCCTGCGACCGGGCTTAGGTTCCCCTCAGGAAAGGAGTCCTAAAAAAAGGCATAAAAAAAAGACCTACTTCCATCGCTAGTCTAATATATCACAATCAATATGGAGCGTCAACCACTTTTTTAAACTCGTGCAATGAAGTTATTTTAGCACTACATATAGTGTGCCGCAAGTCTTTTTTCTGATTTTACAAATCTATGGCGTAATTTTTATTTTTACTGTAAATATTTTATATCTATTTACCGATAAAAATTATTAGAAGTATATCTATTGTGCATTTAAAAATACAGTTTCATTATATATAAGCAGGAAGCAATATAAACGGATTTATATCCCTGCATATGCGAAGGCATATGATTTCATGGAAGAAAGGAGGGATTCCAATGGCAGTCATCGACAGTGCCTATCAGTATTACCTGAGCACTTATGCCGGTTCCGGCATGTCTCGCTACGACACGCACAAAAAAAGCCAGCTGCGCGCCGTATACAATAATATTGTCAAAGTTAATAAAGATTCCCCCCTTTACAAAATCAATTTCACCAGGGATACCGGCCGTTTTGCCATCGACATCAAGGAGCAGGCCCGCTCGATCGAGAATTTTATCGCAGCGCTTTCAAACAATGCTCCGGACGACAATGCGGAACACGCTTTTTCCCGGAAGATAGCACAGTCTTCCGATGAGGACGCTGTGAGTGTGCAGTACATCGGCTCGAACATGGACGCGGACAACTCCAAGCAGTTCGATATAACGGTAGAACGTCTCGCCACACCGCAGGTCAACCGCGGCGTGTATCTTGCCCCGGGCGCAAGTGACTTTGTGCCAGGCAATTACAGCTTCGACCTGAACACCAACTTAAGCTCTTATGAATTCCAGTACACGATCAGCGGCAGGGACACCAACGAGACCGTGCAGCGCAAGATCATGCGGCTGATCAATAATGCCAATATCGGCTTAAACGCCACACTGGTCTCCAACGACCGCGGACAGAATGCGCTTTCCATCACGTCGCAGCAGACCGGTCTCGGCGATAGCGAGCAGTACCTGTTTGAGATTATGCCGGCGCCGGACAGTGGTTCCATACGCGCCATGCGCACGCTCGGCATCAACGACGTCACGGAAATGCCGGTCAATTCGCTCTTTTTGTTAAACGGTACCGAACATTCGTCGCTGTCCAACACATTTACTGTCAACAACGCTTTTGAACTGACGCTGAAAGCCCCCAGTGCCGACGGGGAATCCGCAACGATCGGCTTCAAAGCGGATACGGATGCGGTCGCAGACAATGTGCAGTCGCTGGTCAACGTCTACAACAACATGATCCAGCTCGGTCACAATTACCACGGCAGTCAGGAGTCCGGCAAGCTTCTCCACGATATGGAGAGCGTTGCAAAGTCCTATTTCAACGAGTTGGAATCCATCGGGCTGAATCTGCAGCAGGACGGATCGATCCAGATTGACAAGAACCTGTTGACCGACGCCGTTTCCGCACCGGACGCACGCGAAAGTTTTCGTACCCTGAACAATTTCAAAAACGGTCTTCAACGCAAAGCCACCCAGGCTTCCATCGACCCGATCAGCTATGTCAGCAAAGTCCTGATTGCCTACAAGAATCCGGGGCACAATTTTGCGGCGGCTTATCACTCTTCGGTGTATTCCGGTCTGATGCTTGATACCTATTGTTAAAGGAAATTGCCGCAATAAGCGTAGTCCTCTTTGGGGTGATAAGTAATATTACAGAAATACCAGAGAACAAAAAAGTTCCAGAATAAACAGACGGCGGCAAATCTTTGAGGCAAAATTCACGTATTTCTTCCATGCCGTGGCTGGCATCCCATTCCGTGTCTTGG
>OGZI01001225.1_pt1 | contig 26999 bp, 32 predicted proteins | sample 1576711 | NCBI WGS metagenome assembly OGZI01 (sample SAMEA3541482, study PRJEB24748) | human gut metagenome | biome: human gut; feature: human-associated habitat; material: faeces | place: China | collected 2012
GCGCCCGCTCCTCTCTATCTTCCGGCAGTGTCCAACTTGTTCTTGCAATTTGCGGAAATCTTTTTTCTTATTTTTCATTGCTTTTTGCGAAAAGACATGCAGCAAACCATAAAAAATTTTCATAGAAGGACACATGATGCTAGACCACGCAAACCTCTTGAGAGGTGCACCGCCCAAGTATAGCATTTCACAAAGCATGGGATATCCCAAAGGCAGAAGCGCATATGTTTTTGTGTAGCGGTTAGAACAAATTTATTTTCGCCCTGCAACTACTATGCTTTTGAAAGCGTTGCTGTACGCTTTTTCAAGTGTAGAATATATACAACACCATTTTTAAGACAGCATAGTATGCAGTACATCCAAAACGACCCTCTACATCTGGGACACATGAGATGTAGGGGATTGTTTTGTGATAGAATTTCAGACCTCAAAAATTGAAAACGGTTTTCAAATTATATTGACAACAAAAACACTTTGTAATAAACTGAAAACAGTTTTCAATTTCAAAGGAGCGGATCCAGTGGCACGCAAAGCACAGTATCAAACCAAACAGATGGCTGAATTACTTGCCTTTCTGAAATCCGTCCCTGGTAGCCATATTACGGTCAATGATATTTGCGACCATTTCAAAAAGGAAGGCATCACAGTGGGAATGACGACGGTGTATCGTCATTTGGAGCGCATGGTAAAGCAAGGCGTGGTTGCAAAATACATCATCGAAGGAAGCAGCAGCGCCTGTTTTGAATATATCGGCGGACAGGATGACTGCGAACCGCCGAGCTGCTACCACTGCAAATGTGAAAAATGCGGCAAGCTGCTCCATGTACAGTGCGGCGAAGTCGCTCATTTGGGACAGCACATGTTGGAGCACCATGGGTTTGAAATGGATTCTCTGCGGACGATATTCTACGGAATTTGCAGCGAGTGCAGGAAAACAGGCTGCTGACGGACAAATCATTTTTGTGAAGGAAGGAAAGTTATGGATAAAAAGGCGCAAAGAATCCTTGCCGGGTTTACCTGTGCTGCCTTTGTTATTGTCGCCTTCTTTTCCCTTCTTTTCATCGCAAAAGAGGCCCATCACGACTGCACAGGAGCGGATTGCCCTGTCTGCGCCTGCATTCATCAGGCCGAACAAACATTAAAACAGATCGGAACCGGCTCGTCTGAAACGGCCGGGGCGTTTGCGCCTCAGTTTCCGCTGGTTGTGGCATTTCTTTGCCTTCCTCTGTTTGTACCTGTCGCTTCCCTTATCAGCCAGAAAGTAAGAATGAACAATTAAATAGAATCCTTTGATACAAGGGAATACTATGCCCATTTTCCAATCGGGGAGGTTATCCCTTGTATTTTTGCACCCATTTTTAAGCAAATACGCGAATTTACGGAGGATTCAATTTTATGAAAAAATATATTTCAATTCTGTTGGCGGCGGTACTGGCTCTTGCCTGCCTGTCCGCCTGCGGCACTTCCGATAAACCGGCAGATGCCGATAATTCGGAGAAGCTGTCTGTTGTAACTACGATTTTCCCCCAATATGATTTTACCCGCCAGATTGTAGGCGACAAGGCAGACGTTACGATGCTGTTGAAGCCCGGCGCGGAAAGCCATTCCTATGAGCCGACCCCGCAGGATATTAAGACGATTCAGAACTGCGATTTGTTCATCTACACCGGAGGCGAGAATGATGTATGGGTGGACGATATTCTGAACTCTATGGGCGATCAGAGGCCGGACACCCTGCGTCTGATTGATTGTGTCCCCACCGTCAACGAAGAAATCGTTGAAGGGATGGAGCACGAGCATGACCACGACCATGGGGAAATTGTGGAAAGCGAAATAAAAGACCGCCCGCTTTCTGATTTTGCCGGAGATTTTCAATCGGTGCTTCCCTACTTTGAGGATGGAACGCTGGACGAGTATATCACAGAAGAAGCCGAAGAAAATGAGAAATCCTTTGATGAAATGAAGCAGGAGTTTTTGGAAAAGAGGAAATCCGATTACAATACGCTTTCCATTGAGGGGAACAGCGTTTCTTTCCACACGCCCTCCGGGACTGTATCTGCGGAGTATGAATATCAGGGGTTTCAGACGATAAAAGACGACGATGGAGATATTACCAGCGTGTGGTATACATTCCAAGCCAAAACGCCTGATTCAGGAGCGCCGGTTTATCTGGCCTTTAACGACCATGGCACCGGCGCAGGCAGCCATGAAGAAGAACACGAGGAAGAAATCGCTCATTTCCATCTGCGCTATGGTAATGAAAGCGTGGAAGCTCTCATGGGTGTGGAAAATTGGGCCCCCACGTTTTACGCTGCTGACGCTGCGGCAGACGAGATCAAAGAAGCCCTGGCAGGACACTCCCACGAGCATGAGGAGGAACCCGACGAACATGTGTGGACTTCTCCGAAAAATGCGATTGAAATTGTAGACAAGATCACTTCTCTTATCTGCGGAAAAGATCCGAAAAACGACGATTCCTATGAAAAGAACAGCGCCGATTACAAAGAGCAGTTGGAACAGCTGGACGCTTCTTTCCGCGAAGTTGTAGACAGCACTAAACGGAAAACGATTCTGTTTGGCGACCGTTTCCCGTTCCGGTATTTTGCCGACGAGTATGGCCTTAGCTATTACGCCGCCTTTACAGGCTGTTCGACGGAAACCGAAGCCAGCGCCGCAACGGTTGCATTTTTGACCGATAAGGTGAAGGAAGAACAGATTCCAGTTGTCTTTACCATTGAGCTTTCCAACGGAAAAATCGCAGATTCCATCTGCGAGGCTACTGGGGCGAAAAAGATGACCCTGTATTCCTGTCATAATGTGACGAAAGAGCAAATGGAGAACGGGGCTACCTACCTGTCTATGATGACGGAAAATGTAGACAGCCTGCGCGCTGCCTTAAATTAAAATGAGCAGCGGCGGCGCGTGAGTACTGCCGCTGCTGTTTTTTGAATGGAGGTTACAGAAACGCGATGAATTTAATCACATGCAAGAATATATCTTTTGTATATGACGGCGTTCCCGCTGTAAAGGATTTGGATTTTTCAGTAGAGCCGAACGATTATCTTTGCATTGTCGGGGAAAACGGCGCGGGGAAAAGTACGCTGGTAAAGGGGCTATTGCGTTTGAAAAAGCCAGCGTCCGGTACGATTCACATGGGAAACGGGCTTTTGGCAAAAGAAATCGGCTACCTGCCGCAGCAAACAGCGGGACAAAAGGATTTCCCCGCCAGTGTCTATGAAGTCGTCCTTTCCGGCTGCTTAAACCGATTGGGGTTAAAGCCCTTTTATACCAAACGGGAAAAAGAACTTGCAAATGAAAACCTGCAAAAAATGGGAATTACAAAGCTGAAAAACCGCTGCTATCGTGAATTATCCGGCGGCCAGCAGCAAAGGGTTCTGTTGGCCCGCGCTCTATGCGCCACGAAAAAGGTGATTTTATTGGATGAACCTGCCGCCGGGTTAGATCCTGTGGTGACGCAGAACTTATACGAGCTGATCCGGCAAATCAATGAAGATATGGGAATCACCATCATCATGGTTTCCCATGACATCCACGCAGCGGTACAGTACGCAAAACATATTTTGCACCTGTGCCATTCCCAGCTTTTCTTTGGTACAACGGAGGACTATCGGAACAGCGAAGTGGGCAGCCGTTTTATAGGGGGTGTTTCCCATGCTTGACTTGCTGAAAGAGATGTTTTCCTACCCCTTTATGGTTCGCGCAATCCTCGTGGGAACCATTGTGGCCCTTTGTTCCTCTCTGCTGGGGGTAAGCCTTGTCCTAAAGCGGTACTCCATGATCGGGGACGGGCTTTCCCATGTTGGCTTCGGTGCGCTGGCTTTAGCGACGGCACTGAATATGGCCCCGCTGACGATTTCCATTCCCATTGTGGTATTGGCGGCCTTTCTGCTGCTGCGGATCAACGAAAGCAGCAGGATTAAAGGCGACGCGGCGATCGCTCTAATTTCCACCGGTGCATTGGCCATAGGGGTGATGGTCATCTCTTTAACCACAGGAATGAATACGGATGTGTGCAACTATCTGTTCGGAAGCATTCTGAGCATGTCGCAAAGTGATGTGAATTTAAGTGTAGTTCTATCCGTTATTGTATTAGTGCTGTTCATTCTATTCTATAACCGTATTTTCTCCGTTACGTTTGACGAATCTTTTGCGAAAGCGACAGGCACGAACGCGGGGCTATATAACACGCTGATTGCCCTGCTGACAGCCTTGATGATTGTTTTGGGGATGCGGATGATGGGCGCTCTTTTGATCACCAGCCTGATTGTGTTTCCCGCGCTGACCTCTATGCGGTTATGCAAAAAATTCAAAGCTGTGATTATCAATTCGGCTATCATATCCGTGATATGCTTATGGGCAGGACTGACATTTTCCTATGTATACGCAACGCCTACGGGAGCCAGCATTGTCCTATGTAATATCATTGTCTTTTTCCTCTACTGGGTCATACAAACCGTGAAAGGGGTGATTGGCCGTGCGTAAAATATGGAACAGGATTGTTCCTGCTTTATTGCTCTGCATGCTGCTGTCCGCTTGCGGCAATGGCGGCGGTAAAACAGGGTTCAATGTTACACCTCCCGATTCAAACAGTCCGGAGTCTTCCTTAAATGTTGAATCTGCCGCTCCAGAAACCAAAGCCCTTGAAGAGCCTTCTTCCAGTGTGCCGGCAAGCCGCCCTCCTACGCTTGGCAGCGATTCTCCCAACACACCGGTTACAGACACAACAGGTGAATCGGCTGAGGGCGATGTGTTGGAAATCGGGGAAAAGATGTTTTTAACACAGATCAGCGATATGTACTGCAATTTTGATCGCTATAAGGATAAAACGATCATCGTGGAAGGAATGTATGCACAGTTTTATTCATGGGACGGCAGTGAAACTGCTCCGGTTGTATACCGAAACGGCCCCGGCTGCTGTGGAAATGACGGCTGGGGAGGTTTCCTGCTAAAATACGACGGGGAATTTCCCAATGAGAACGACTGGATTAGAGTAACAGGCCACCCAGAATTGGTTACAGAAGGATATTACACCAATTTATACCTTAATGTCGCTTCTCTTGAAGTAAAAGCGGAACGTGGAACAGAATTTGTTACACAATAATCACATGATCATTGAACTAGTACTTTTAAAATTTTTCCCGCAGTTCGTACAAAAGGATGGGAATCGTAGATGATAGGATAACGGCAGAGAGCGTCATAGCACAATCGATTAGAACTGCAAAAAAATTGTGCTGGACGCAAAGAGCGCTGTTGAGAAAATCGTCAAAAAGGCCAACGAGAAGTCTGAAGGAACGTAAAATGGACAACTTGCTTTGCTTGTAGGATATGTACATATGCAAGAACACAAGGCGGCCGATTATAACCTGTCGCCTTGTGCTCTTGCATTCCTAAATTGTGGTATATAAAAAACGGACACTTTAATTTCTCTCCCCCCCGGAGAGGCCGGGAGCGCCAGCTTCGCCGGACGTGTCAGGCTGTGCAAAAAAGAACGACTCAATCCAATTCTATAGATAGTGCGACCTGTCGGATATTCCTTGAATCTAAAAGAAAGGTTGTCTCCAGAAGCCGTTCGCCTAACACGGAAAACACGATGATGAAGGACTAAGGTTATCAAACAGCCATAAAGAGGGCCCGAGCACGATGCATTTACAAACGCGCTCGGGCGGTTTTGTATGAGCTGTTATATTTTACCATAATCCGAAAAATAATATAATTCTTCTTTCTCTCAATCACAAAAGTGCAGCAGAGTCAATGCCCCGTAATATATCGGTGAATTGTTTCCAGCAGAATGTCCGTGACCATGTCCGATTTTTCGCTGAACCAGTATTGTGCCGTTTCTCCTGATGAGACGGGCATATACGACAGATAGGTCAGCGCTGACAAGTTGCTGACAATTTGAGGGTCCCGTTCAGATGGCGATGAACCCATTAATTTAATGATCCGCGCAAAAAAGTCCTCTTCGAACTTCCGAAACTGCTGCCACTGCTCCTTGCTAACTTTTTGGTTGATATAAAACATATCCTCATAATTGGCAAATTTGAGCTTTCGGTACAATTGGCGATGGAGCACGCTCAACTCTGAAGGCGTTGCTCCTTGCTGACTGGCGTCCAACAGGGCTTGAAATATCTGCTCCATTTGCCACATTACGGCTTTTAGGAAGAAATCCTCTTTCGATTCAAATAATAAATAAAAATAACCTTTTGATCCTCCGGTCAGCTTGATCAATTCATCTACAGTTACATTTTTATATCCTCGTTCCATAATTAAGGCCAATCCACGGTCAAAGAGCAGCTGCTTGTGCGACAACTTTTCTGATTCGGAAAAAATCTTTGGCACCCTTATCACCACCTTTAAAAGTTTAAGATGAGTTATATTATAGATATTTTTACACGAAAAGTATAGACTTTTTTGGGCACACGAGCTATAATGACTAAATAATAGAATCAGTCAAATAAAAACGCCCTAAGGCGCTTATTTTAAATGTTGTTTTTGACTTGTTTTTATTTTTAGTCAAAAACTACAAACAAATTATAAGTAACTTCCTCATCTATATAAGAAAGGAAATGAATCAAAATGCAATTGAAAATCACTACAGATTATGCGATTCGTATGATTCTCTATTTGGCACAAAATGAGTCAGTCATTGTATCCGCTACGGAAATTGCTCAAGCAATGAAGATTCCGCACTCCTACTTAATTCAAATCGGAGCTGTTTTGAAAAAATCCGGGCTTATACAAGCACATTCTGGACGGCTTGGAGGATATTCACTTGCAGAGCCATCAGACACCATTACACTGTATGACATCGTCGCTGTAATGGAGAGTACTACTCTCATCAACCGCTGCCTGGAGAGCGACAGCTATTGCAGCCGATCCGCCGCTGAATTTTGTCCCGTCCGAAAAAGCTATTGCCTGCTGCAACAACATATAAATAATTTTTTACAGTATCTGACTATTGCAGAACTTTTGAAAAATCATATTTCACACGAAGGTCCTCCCCCATCCTCCGCGCGGGCACCGCAGGCTGCCGAGCTTTCGTCTGCTTTTTTAATTGCTGAAAAAAGATCATAACAGCATTGTTTGACTGGAGGCTTGTCATATGAAAAAGGTAGAGAATTATTTAGAAACGTTAAAGCTAAAAAAATGCTTGTTTGGAGGAATTGCCCCGAAGCAGATTGAAATTGTGATTCAAGAAATCTGTATGCTGTACGATTTGGAACTGTATAACAAAAACAACGAGTTAGAGCAAGAGCGCAAAAAAAATGAACAGCAGGACATCAGGATGGAAAAAGTAGCAGAATACGTTCGGCAAGTGTTGGAAACACTCCGGTCTCAAATTCAGGAAACAAACCATCAATTAAATCAGAGCAGTTCTGCCTATAGTGTTTTAGGCCGAAAGATGGAAGAAATGGAACTGCTATTTGCTTCCTCAGCATATCAAAGATCACATGTTTTCAAATGTCGGAGGCGCAAAAAACGTGTTGTTCTCAGGAAGGGGGCATCAGAGTGAGTTCTATATGTTTTCATTCGCAAGCGGCCACATGGCCGTAGTATTTCTTGGCTGTGACCCAGCGATTTACTAAAGGAGGAATAAAAAACATGTATAAAAGAAAACGATTGGCTTTTTTGTGCTTGGGTATGGTGTTCGCTTTCTTAGTGAACAGCGTCCCCGGATACGCTGCGGAGGGCATAGACAGTCTGCCTGTTGCTGGAACTGTATCAATAGACAATAGTGTTCCAGCAGACCCCTCTTCAATATCAGAAGCTGCTTTTGATACTGACTTGCCGGACAGTCGGTCATCCGCACCAGAAAGCGAGTCTACTTCAGTACCCGCAGATATTTCGAACGAAACCAAACCGGATGACGTAATAGATCCTGCATCATCTACCTCTCGTGTGGAAGCAGAAACCGTCACGGAGCCAATCGAAGGAAGCGAAACGGGCACAGACAGTGAAACCCTTCTTCCAGCAGAAATTGAGCTTAAAAAAATAGCGCCTGTGGATGAATCTCCTTCAGAGACTGCCGCAAGAAGCGCCGATGTAGGGGACATCCCTATTGATGAGCAACACTTCCCCGGTAAAGTGTTCCGGGAATGGTTGTTGGGAAAGCGAGAAGGAGATCCAGCTAATCCCAACGTGTTCGGATCAGACGACGGCGTTTTAACGGAATCAGAACGGGCCGCCGTAAAGGAACTCCGCTTCCATTACAGTACTCAGTCTGGTCCTCTGCCCCCGGCGGAGGGGCTGGATTTAACAGGCATTGAATATTTCCCCAACCTAACAATGCTATCCGTTCAAAATGTTGAAATCACCAAAGACCTCGACGTGAGTCAAAACACGAAGCTCAAAACCCTCTCTCTTGCTTTAACCGGAATCAAAGGTACGGTAGATGTAAGCAGTCTGCCTGATTTGGAAGTATTAATTCTTTCTCGCAATGAAATCACTTCGTTGGATGTCAGCCATAATCCTAAACTAAAAAATTTGGGCGTATCCATGCTTGAAAAAGATGGCCTAACCGGGAAACTTACAGAACTGGATTTGAGTAACAACCCGGCTTTGACATATATAGATATTGACGGAAACAAATTGTCATCATTAGATTTGAGCAATAACAAAGAGCTTACCACTATCGACGTTGACAACAACGAACTGCAGGCTTTAGATGTGAGCATGCTTCCAAAGTTAGAATATCTGTATGCTGAATCAAACGCGCTCCGGAAAATTGATGTTACGAAAAATCCTGCGCTCATCAGACTGTACGTCAGCGGAAATGCCGGCATCACTTCGATGGATATGAGTAATAATCCAAATTTGAAAGAGCTTGGAGTACAACAAACTACCCTTTTCTTTTTAGATGTAAAGAATAATCCTAATCTTGAGATCTTGCATGTTGGCAACAATCCATTGCTAGGGTTTGAGATTCCCGATGGGGGCGGCTCTCTCCCTATCCTGTATTATAATTTTTTGCGGGCAATTACAGTAAAAGCAACACCGGAAGGCACTTTTGACTTGGGGCAGTTGGTTCCCGAGCTTGATTCCAGCCGTATCTCTGATTTGAAAGGTGCTGACAGAATTGAAGGGACAACACTGTATGGCTTAAAGGACGGAGTCGATGTCACCTATTATTACCGTATAGGAACAATGAAAGATGGCAGAAAACCCAATATGCTCGCCCGAATCCATATTGTCCAAGATCCTTTGCCTGTGGGCGAGGCAGAGTTGAATGTCCATGTCTTGAACAGTACAGCAACACCGGAAATGCTGAAACAGATGAATCCCATACTGATAGCGGCCGACGGCACCCAATATCAGCCTAATGAAATAGCAAATGGCTTTAGAGCCAGGTTCCAGGATATTCCGGAAGGTGATTATACTGTGAAATTCACCTATCCCAGCGGATATCGTTTCAAGGCAGGAACTACTGTCTCTAATTATCCTTATCTGGATACCGGGTCTACGGTACATGTCACCGCCGGGAATGTCATGAATAATTTCTATACCCGTTTGAGCGGTGCATATTCTATTTTCTATGATGTCAATGGAGGTGATGCCAATGCCTCCACTACACAAACTGACCTCATTCCAGGTCAATATTCCCTCAACAATGCGCAAAAGCCCACACACAGTGATCAAGCTGGACAAGCTGTCGCCTTTATTGGCTGGACTTCCCAAAAAGACCTCACGGTTTACAGCAAGAGTTCCTCCGGGCTTGATCTGTCCCGTTTGTTGAACAGTGTACAGGTTATCGATAAAGATGTTACAGTTTATGCGCTGTGGGGTCTCGATGAAAATGGGAATGGTGTCGCTGACGTTTTAGAAAACAAAGCGCTTCTTGTATTCCGTGTGGTTAATGGCACATGGGCAGATGGCAGCCATGGCGACAAAACCGTAGTAGTGCTTCTTGAAGATGGTAAAGGCACTCTTTCGAACGCCGATGTGCCCACAGGAATGAAGCCGAATCAAAACTATACAAACGGCCACTGGGATCAGACGCCGGACACAACTGTTGGTTCAATCAGTGGAAACCACGCTTATACATATCTTTATGACACAGCTGCTTCTGTACCATCTACCCCGCAAAATCCATCACCGTCAAAACCAGCCGCTGTTTCTGCATCTACGCCGCAAACAGGAGATCCGTTCAATATTGTTCTTCTGCTGGGGCTTCTCTTGGCCAGTTGTACAGGACTGCTTTTGACCATCGTTATTAGGCTTCGAAAAAACAAATACAATTAAAAAAATACTGCTGAACGCCAGAAGAGACGGCAAGCATTTGCCGCCTCTTTCAAAAGGAGAAATCAGATATGCAACGCAGAAGCGGCAAAAAACTCAGGACTCGTAGCCCGACATTGACTGCTTTAACTGTTTTTTTCTTAACACTGATTTCTATTTCCCTAGCTTCTCTTCTTTTTTACTCTTTGATGATGAATACCGCAAGAACAGAATTCAAACAAATGGCTCAAATTGTCTCAAATGCAACTATTTCGTCCGAAAAAGATCAGCTATTGGATGTTTACGCAGAATTTCATAAGCAAAATTCAGATTTTGTAGGTTGGATTTCTTTAGAAGGAACCTCTCTGGATTATCCCATCATGCAAACTATAGATGCACCGGAGTATTATCTTCGGCGTGACTTCAATAAAAACTATTCTTTAGCTGGCACACCATTTTTGGATGCACGAAGCGATATGGAAAATGGGAACAGTTTAATCGTTTACGGCCATAATATGAATGACGGAAGTATGTTTGCAGTATTGCAAAACTATTTGAAAGAAGGTTTTCTAGAACAACATCCCGCGTTTGAATGCGACAGCCTATTGCAGAAACGTCATTTTCAAATCTTTGCAGTTCTGCACTTTAAAGACTCTCCCGAAAATGCCAGTTCATATTACGCCTTTCCTTTGGATGAAACGTCTTTTAGCCAATGTGTTGAACGAATCCAGGCAGATGCACTATATGAAACTCCTTCAATAGTTACATGGGGTGATCAGCTTTTGCTCCTGTCTACTTGTGATCAAAACGATGCAGAGTCCCGAATTCTAATTGCATGTTACAGAGAAAAGCAAGATTTATGACATTATAGAAAGGGTGTTTATATTTGGATAAGAATGAACTGATTGAGAAAATTGCAGGCAATACAGGTCTGACAAAAAAAGATGTTGGTATTGTAATCAACACTTTTATCGTAACAGTCACCAAAGCCTTAGTTGAAGGCTCAAAAGTGCAATTATTAGGTTTTGGAGTTTTTGGAACGCGCGAAAGAAACGCCAGAAAAGTCCGTAATCCCCGCACGGGAGAGAGTATAGATCTTGCAGCTTCCACTGTTCCCTATTTCAAGCCCGGAAGAATTTTAAGAGACGTTGTAAAATCCATAAATCATCCCATATAAAAAAAGCTTGCATACAATAAATATCCCCCGGATCCCCCGGCAAAGCCGGGGGTTTTTCATATGTGGGCATAGCTCTAGAATACTAGCGTGCGCGTCACGTCACACAAGTACAGTCTGCCAGCCGCGAAGGTTCTGTTACTTGTCGCCCGTAAACGGGCTTTTTAGAAGTTCAGCATGGTCAGTTGCTCTCCTGCTTTGTCTTGCTCATACTGGCGTTAAATATACTCCTGTATCTTCTTTGCATTTTTTCCTGCTGTGTCCACGTGGTACCCTCAGCACCAGAATTCCCGATTTCGGTATTTGTATTTCAGTTCCGGAAACTTCTCGTAAGCATCAGGCGGCTCTTTCCTTTCAGGATCCCCATGAACCTCGATACGCTATCTTTGGCGGCATCTCCATCAGCATGTGGATGTGGTCTGGGCACATCTCCGCTTCGATGCTCTTGATCCCTTTCCAATTGCACAGCGCCCTCAGGATGCTCCCGATTTCTCTTCTTTTCTCACCAAAGAACACTTTCCGCCTGTATTTCGAAGCGAACACCACACATTTGTAATTCCAACTGCTATGCGATAAACTATTTACGTCGTTCATTTTTGAATGACCTCCCTTTGCTTGTTGTGCTGTCGGCAGACCGCACTTCCAGTATAACAAAGGGAGTTTTTCTTTTTTCATTATCGACATCAGTCTTCTTTTGAATCTCTCGCCTTGCGAATGGTTTTCGGCTTGCAAATCACTTAATTGCTTTGCAAATTCATTACACGCAGTGTGACGGATTCTCGTCGAAAACCAAAAATATTTTTTGATATCTATGAAAAACGGGCTTTTAGGAATTATTCCTAAAAAGCCCGTTTTCCCTTGATTTTATGCGACAAAATCGACTGACATCTTTTTTGTCACATGAACTTGGTGGGGCCTCAGGGACTCGAACCCTATTAAAACGGCTTTATAATCAGTCAAATCGGCATTACTGTGCCACCACTGTGCCAATGCTCAAAAGTCGGCGGCATTCAAAGCTACGGCAGCCTCCATTCGTTTCCTGTCCCGAAGCTCGGCGTATATATCCATCGTAGTCGAAAGTTGGGCGTGCCCGAGCAACCCTTGCGCCGTCTTTTCTGGGAGATCGGCCTCAAAGCACAACGTGGCAAATGCATGCCGGAGTTGGTGTGGAGTGACATCAATGCCGGTCCGGCTACGATATCTGGAAAGCAGACACCCCAGCTTTTTATATGTCATAGGAGCATCCGCCCCAAAGACAAAGCAATTATCTGCTTTCCGGTGAGGTTCTAAAACATCTCTCAAACGGTCGAGATAAATCACATCACGCTTCCCCGCTTCTGTTTTAGGCTCCTTGAAATTCCCATTGTTTTTTCCGGCATAGTATAACGACCGCCAAACATGGATGATACCCGCTTCTTCATCTATATCCTTCCATTGCAGCGCCAGCGCCTCACCGCGACGTAAGCCGGTATACAACAGAAAATAGAAAAACAAGCCGTCGGGTGTATCCGCATTTTCTTTTATGATAGCAATTTCTTCTGCGGTCGGCATTGTACGCTTTGCTTTTGGCAACCCATCCGGAACATGGGCCAGCGTCGCGGGATTTGCCAAGAGATTATAATGCTCACACGCCCATGCAAAAATCTCAGTAATTACGATAAGATGGTTTGCCACGGTCTTTCGGGCGTATCCCCTGTTCCCTAACCAGTCCAGCCATGCACGCACCTGCGTAGTGGTAATATCCTTTATGGGCGTATTACCGAAGCGATCTACCGCCCGACGCTTCGCCACACGATATCCGTTCACAGTGTTGGGAGACAGCCGCGATTCCTTATACGCCCACCACTCGTCTGCCATTTCCTCAAAACTGGGGCCACTTTCAGCCTTTTGCTGGTAAGCCACCATCTTCTGTACTATTTCCCTCTCCGTCTTTCCCCGAAAAGCGACGCGCTTGCCGTTGATGGTGACTTTCTTCTCGTACAGGCCGTCCGGTCTCTGATAGATTTTCTTCTTCGCCAACTAAAAAACCTCCTTGTGATGCACTTTGACAAGCCCACACAAAGAGGTGTATAATCATGCTGTTGGGGCAGATTTTACACCTTCCTGTGTAAGCTGTTCTATATAAACGCTTCGGTGTTCCAGCACCGGGGCGTTTTTTTGTTATACCATATGTGGTTTTGCTACTTCCTTTTTTATACGTTGGCTTTTTAATCCGTCGATGTGCTCGAACAAATTGGGCCGTATAGATGCCCACATAGGATCTAATATAAAATCAATTCCTTCTCTACGCGCAAGTTTTGCTGCGGGAACAAAATCGCTATCCCCGGCGATTAAAATTATCTGGTCCGCAAGATGCTTATACGCTATTGCCGCGATATCAAGGCCGATTTTCATATCAACGCCCTTTTGCTGACCCAGTGAGAAATTCAAATCTTCATCTTTTAAATCGTCTATGCCAATTTTCCCTGCGCATAAATCTCTTGTTGCGGCAGGCTTCAAACCAATACCGGCAAAAGCGTCCGACAGCTCCCCCATTCGCAATGCAAATTTTCGTTTCGTTTTCAATTGCTCCAAAAACTTTTCCATCCAATAATAGGTTTCAGAACGTCCGTAATCGATATTCCTTTTTTGCAAAGGGTGGTATAAACTCTTTTTGATCGGCATGCAGTCATAGTACAACACACGATAAAGCTGCCGCTGCTCGTTCGGCTTATCTCTTGGGGAATCATCTATGTGTGCCCTACAATATGTGTATAATTCCGTCGCACGTTCCTCAGCGGTGACTTGTCCCCACAAGTAAGCTGCACGCTTTCTGTAAAACCCACCGTCCACTAAGATTGCAGTTTTAATCATTGCCCGACACCTCGTGATAAAAAGATGAGGCCCCCAGATTCAGCAATTCCCTTATCAATGGGACGCTTACTACTGGGGGCCTGTTTAGCTTTATGCAGAAGCGTAACCGCCTCTGTGTCCTTATTATATGCCTCACAGTAGAAAAAGTAAACATGATTTTTCAAATCTTTGTACTTTTGTGCAGATTTCCCTGTATTTTAATATACCTTTTGTATATATTTCACCGCTGGGCGTTTTTTATCGCCAGCGCACTTCATTCAAATACATCTCCGCAACTTCGCGGCGGACGCCAATGCGCGTTGCAAGGTCGTCCATTGTTTCGCCTTCAAACAGAACATCATCCGGCCAAGGGGCCAAAAGGCACGTAGCAAACAGGTCGGCTTCATCTTCGTAGCGTGACGTCTTGAGCAAAGTGCAGCGGTCAAGAAAAATGCGATTCGTGCCCTTATGTAAAAGATGGTGCCCCAGCTCGTGGGCAAGCACAAAAGTCCTGGTGCGCTCGTCAAGGTTGGAATCGACAAACACAATCGTGTGGCCCTCTATTCTCTTATAGATGCCCCGAATACCGCTCATTGGCAGAAAGAACAGCTTGACTTTCAGCAGTTCTAAAATACTTTCCGGGTCATTGGTGCCATATTTGCGAATGACAGCACGGGCGCGATTCAACATCTGCATGTGCTATCCTCCTTCTGCACACTCAGTCTTTTTTCTTTTTATTCTTATACGGATTATACTTTTCGCGGTTCACCTTACGGGCATATTCAAGGCCCATTGCAAGAGCATTGCGGATGCTCTCTTTTGCCTCTTCGCTCGCAGGATCGCCGTCAAACATCAGATCGCCGCTTTCTTCAAGCTCATCCATCATTTTTTCCAATTTTCGCGCTATATCTTTTTGTTCTTTAATACTAAGCCCGTTCCGGCTCTCCGGGGCGGGCTTTTCTTCGTTGGAAGCCATTAGTTCTTCAACAGTGACTCCGAAGTATTCCGCAATTTTCAATTTATTAGCATCAGTCGGAATTGATTGCTTCCAACGACTAGCTACGGATTTCTGAAATCCCATTTCAACGACTGCGGCTGTAGGCGAAATTCCTTTTTTGTTGCATAAGCGTAAAAAGTTATCATAAAACACAATAAACGCCCTCACTTTTTGGATGTTTTTACAAAGATGAAAAAGTTCACACTTAGGCCTTGAAAGTAGAGAGTGTTTACGGTATAATTGCATCATAGGGTTGAAAAAGTTCACACTTCTACGTGAAAAGCCTTTTGCTTTTTATTATATTGTCCGACAACAACATAATAACACAGCTTGTGAACTTTTTCAACACTTTAAACGACAAATTTGAAAAAAGGAGGGGTATGGATTGACTAAGGACTGGGTTCCTGATTTTGAAAAACGTCGGAGTACATGTCGACGAAAATTTAAAATCCGAATCACAAATAACGATCTCGCGCAAAAACTTGGAATCACGAAAACGTATGTTTCTATGATTCTGAGCGGAGAACGTAATCCACCAAATGCCGAACAGACATTCCGCGCCGCGCTCGATGAGCTAATCGCAGAGAAGTCTGCACAATCAGAATAGCAGGAAATATGTACCATAAAACGGACAGAAAGGAGAACGTAATGGATACTGAAAAAATCAATCGCCTAACCGACGCGCTGCTCGCGTTTGTAGAGCGGGCATCAAAAGAGGCGGCCAGCGAAACAGAAGTGGAAGTTCTGCCGCAAGTCGCCTCTGTGCTGGTTGAGATTATCAAACTGAATGTTTAAGGAATGCTTTTTGTAATCTCAACCACCTTGTTGTAAATTGCTTCAAAGAACTCTCCTAAACGTTGACCGCCTTCGGCACTTACCCCTAAATTTGTGTTGGCAACCTTGGAGACACAGATTTGCGTAGCAATTTCCAACGCTTTTTCTTCTGGTCTATTCAATTTTAATTCACCTCCTTCCACGACCATTGTAACAGGTACTTTGGAGGTGTACAAGCAAGAAAGGAGGCAACACAATGGCCCGTGAATCCCCTGGGTACCGTGACCAGCTTGAGAGCATCATCACGGCGTTTCCCAAAGGCGAAAGACTGACAGTGGCGGACGTGGCGCATTATACAGGCTGGTCTCGCCGCGTCGTATCAAGGATTTTTCCTTTTAAAGAGCTTGACGGAATTAAGTTTATTACGCGCACCACACTTGCACGATTACTTTCATAGGAGGATTCCACCATGCATAAAGAACCATGGCCCGTAACGCTTGAATTAACGGGCAAGCAAATTCGGCAGATTGATGAATTAAGCCTGCTCATCCCCGCGCCAGCGCCTGACATCGTCTCAGCGCTTTCGCAAAGCGGCTTCAACTTTGCTCTTGAAAATTTATATGCGCAGAAATGCGGTACGAAAAAGCCGAAGCCAATCGACTGGGGTGCGATCGAATGACGGGCCTTGCATGCATCTGCTTCGGGTTCGTACTCGGAACAGCTTTCACGGCGGTCTGCCTTCTGGCGGACAAAAAGAAAGCGCCTGCCCGATCTTGCACATCGGACAAGCGCAACCCAAAAGGGTAGCCCACAAGCTACCTTCAATATAACAGTTTTGGAGGAAAAAAGCAAATGAATACGAATTTTACGCTTGACGTCAACATCCATCTGCCGGCTGCGGTGCTGGACTTTTTGGAACGTCTGTCAACCGGGCACGCCGTGTCCGGACCCGCAGTTCAGGCGGCGTCTGTTCCGGCTCCGGCGGCGCAGCCGTCCCCCGCTCCGGTACCTGTCACACCTGTGCCCGTGGCTCAACCCGCTGCGGCTCCCGCGCCCGTAGCCCAGCCTGCCCCCGCACCGGCGCCTGCGGCCGCACCTACGACAGCGAGGGCGTTCCGGTTTGAGGACATTCAGCTGGCGGCGACCTCTCTTTGCGACACAGGCAAGCGCGCGGAGGTTCTGGCGCTGCTTGCGAAATACGGCATCCAGGCACTGAGCGCGCTGCCCGCCGAGCAGTACGGCGCTTTTGCCACCGAGCTGCGCGGACTGGGGGCGAAGATCTGATGGCTGATAAATTCAAGATCCGTCCGCCCTACCCCGATCCTACCGAGAACAAACAGCCTGTCATACGGGTGGGGCAGGAGTATTACCGGTGGCTGGCGATACAGAAAATCAAAAACGGCGGTCTGCCTATTGGCGCCATCGTAGAGCAGTGCATTGATTTCTGCCGCGAACACATGGAGGGCGAACAACATGCCAACACCTGAGAAGCACGCGCTGCTGTCCGCATCCAGCGCGGAACGGTGGCTGAACTGCACACCGTCCGCACGGCTGGCCGAGGACATGCCGGATAAAAGCACCCAGTACACCGAGGCCGGGCGGCTGGCCCATGCCATCGCGGAGCTGAAGCTGCGCAAGCAGTATCTTGAAGCAATGGGGCCGAGAAAGTTCACCACCGCCCTGAACAAACTGAAAGCAGACCCGCACTTCGAGCCCGAAATGCTGTCCGCCACGGACGAATATATGGACTTCATCAACGAAACTTTCCTCGCATTCCCCGCGCGGCCGTACATAACCGCCGAGCAGCAGGTGGATTTCAGCGAATATGTGCCGGAGGGATTCGGCACGGCGGACTGCATCGTGATCGGCGGCGGCGTGCTGCACATCGTTGATTACAAGAACGGCGCCGGCAAGCCCGTGGAAGCAGAGCGCAACCCGCAGATGATGCTGTACGCCCTGGGCGCGGCGTCCCGCTATTGTCTGATGTACGACATCCAGACCGTGCGCATGACCATCGTGCAGCCCCATGCGGGCGGCGTGAAGACCTGGGAGACCAGCTATGCGGAACTGCTGGACTGGGGCGCCAATACCGTGCGGCCGCAGGCGGAAAAAGCATACAGAGGCGAAGGCGAACAGGTCCCGGGCAGCTGGTGCCAGTTCTGCAAATTGAAAGGCAGCTGCCGGGCCCGGGGGCAGCATTTGGCCCTTGAGGCGTTCGGCCAAAAACCCGCGCCAACGTACAGCGACGAAGAGATCGGCGGCATCCTGCGCCGGGCACAGGGGCTGGCGGCATGGGTAAAGGACCTGGAAGAATATGCGCTGTCCCAGGTTCTTGCGGGCCGGGCCATCCCCGGCTGGAAGGCCGTGGCTGGGCGCAGCGTCCGAAAATTCGACGACATGGAAAAGGCATTTGCGGATATCAAAGCGGCCGGCTATGAGGAAGCGCTGCTGTACGAGCGCAGGCCGTTGACGTTGGCAGCCATTGAAAAAGTTTTAGGAAAAAAGGCGTTCCAGGACGCCGCCGGCGCGCATGTGGTGACCCCTCCGGGAGCGCCCACGCTTGTGCCGGATACCGACCGCCGCCCCGCGCTCAACGCGGCAGAAGAAGCTTTTAAAAATCAACAATAAAAGGAGTATGACGTTATGAACACGAACCCCTGCACACTCACCACCGGAGAAGTCCGTTTTTCCTACCTGCATGTTTTTCAGCCCTATGCACAGCAGCAAGGCGCCGAACCAAAGTACAGCGCGACGCTGCTCATCCCGAAAACCGACGTTGCGACAAAGGGCCTGATCGACGCGGCCATCAACGCCGCGACCAACAACGGCGTGAGCAGTAAATGGAACGGCATCCGCCCGCCCCAGCTGTTCATCTGCGTGCACGACGGCGACGGCGGCCGCCCCAGCGACGGCATGCCTTTCGGCGACGAGTGCAAAGGCCATTGGGTGTTGACCGCCAGCAACAAAAACGCCCCCTTCGTGGTGGACGCCAACGTGCAGCCCATCCTGCAGCAGAATGAAGTGTACAGCGGTATGTACGGCCGCGCAAGCATCACGCTCTTTCCGTATTCCAGCAACGGCAGAAAGGGCGTCGGCTGCGCGCTGAACGGCATCCAGAAGCTTCGCGACGGCGAGGCACTGAGCGGCCGCGTGAGCGCGGAGGATGCGTTCGGCACACCCGCGCCCGGCACGCCCGCATACGGCGTGGTGCCGCCGCAGGCTCCGGTTTACGCCCCGCAGCCGCAGGCGCCGGCCTATCCGGCCTACGCTCAGCAGCCTGCCGCCGTACCCGCCGGCTACCCGCAGCAGCCCGCGGGGCCGCAGATCGACCCCATCACCGGCCTGCCTGTGTAAGGGGAGGCCGGACGGTATGCACCATCTCAACATTGACATAGAAACATATTCGTCCGTAGACATCAAAACCGGGGGCCTGTACAAATACGCGCAGGCCCCCGACTTTGAAATACTTCTGTTCGCCTGGTCGCTGGACGGGGGACCCGCTCACGTCGTCGATCTTGCGCAGGGCGAGGCCATCCCCGACAGCATTCTTTCCCTGTTGTTCTGCAAAGACTGCCTGAAGCATGCGTACAACGCCGCATTCGAGTGGTACTGCCTTTGCCGGCATTTCAAGCATCTGCCCTTTGACGCCGGGTGGCTGACGGAATGGCGGGACACGATGCTGCACGGGCTGTACTGCGGGTATACCGCCGGCCTTGCGGCTACAGGCGAGGCGCTGGGCCTGCCGCAGGACAAGCGCAAGCTGTCTGCGGGCAGCGCGCTGATCCGCACATTCTGCGTGCCCCGCAAGCCGACGGCACGAAACCCGAGCACCCGCGTGCGCCCGGCAGCGGAGCCGGAAAAATGGCGCCTGTTCAAGGAGTACAATGCGCAGGATGTGGTGACGGAGCAGGAGATCGAGCGGCGGTTGTCCGTTTGGCCGGTACCCGATGCGGTACAAAAACAATGGGAGACGGATATCCTCATCAACGCGCGCGGCGTGGCGGTGGACCTTGACCTTGTGCACGGTGCGCTCTCCTGCAGCGCATGCGTTACGCAGGAGCTGACACAGGAAGCCGTACAGATATCCGGCCTTGATAACCCCAACAGCGTCGCGCAGCTTTCCCGTTGGCTGGAAGACGAGACGGGCGCGGAGGTGGCCGACCTGCGCAAGGACACGGTGGCCCGGATGCTGGCGGACGGCGCGCCCTCAGAGGCGGTGCAGCGCATGCTGGAGATCCGCCAGGAGCTTGGCAAGACCAGCAACAAAAAGTATGCGGCCATGGACGCCGGTGCGGGCGAAGGCGGACGCGTGCGCGGCCTGCTGCAGTTCTACGGTGCGAACCGCACGGGGCGGTGGGCCGGCCGGCTGGTGCAGGTGCAGAATCTTCCCCGGACGCATCTTCCCGGCATCGAGCTCGCCCGCGAACGTGTAAAGGCCGAAGACGTGGACACGCTGCGCATGCTGTACGGCAGCGTGCCCGATACGCTGTCGCAGCTGATCCGCACGGCGCTGGTGCCCGCCCCCGGGCACCGGTTCGTTGACGCCGACTTTTCCGCCATCGAGGCCCGTGTCATTGCATGGCTGTCCGGTGAGGAATGGGTGCTGGACGTGTTCCGCACCCACGGCAAGATCTACGAGGCCACCGCGTCGCAGATGTTCGGCGTTCCGCTGGAGCGCATCAAAAAGGGCAACCCCGAGTACGACCTGCGCCAGAAAGGCAAGGTCGCCACGCTGGCGATGGGATACCAGGGCGGCGTGGGGGCGCTCATCAACGCGCGCAAAACCTATCACATCCCTGAAAGCGAACTGCCTGACGAAGAACTGCCCGGTATCGTGCAGCGCTGGCGGCAGGCAAACCGGCGCATCGTGGCTTTCTGGTACGCGGTGGAGGCCGCTGCAACTGATGTGGTCCGCACCGGACGGCCGCAGGCCGTGGGGCGCCTGCTCTTTGCACTGCAGGGCGATGCGGATACCGGGCAGTGGTTTTTAACGGTAACGCTGCCCAGCGGGCGCGTGCTGTTCTACGCAAAGCCGTTCCTTGCACAAAATGCCAAAGGATTCGAACAGCTGCACTACTACGGAATGAACCAGACCTCAAAGAAATGGGGCGTGCAGGAGACCTACGGCGGCAAGCTGGTGGAGAACATCACCCAGGCCGTGGCGCGGGATTGCCTGGCGGAGAACATCGAGCGGCTGGAAGCGGCGGGATACCCTGTGGTATTCCATGTGCACGATGAAGTTGTGATCGAGACAGAAACAGAACACGCAGACCTTTCAGCGGTCTGCGATATCATGGCCCGGCCTATCCCCTGGGCGCCCGATCTTCCATTGAAGGCCGAGGGCTGGACAGGCGGGTTCTACACGAAAGACTAAGGAGGCGCAGCGATATGAAAAAATACCAGGGCCAAACGGTACTTACGATAGAGGACGCTGTTCCGTGCCGGAACGGATGCGGCGCAGAGCCCGTGCTTTGGCGCCGGGGCGCCCGCCGTGCGGTGGTCTGCCCGAGATGCGGAAGCTTTGGGCGCAAATTCGACGAGGGCTCGCTTGCTTTCACGGTGGACGCAGCGGTAAGAAGCTGGAACAGCGGGACGCGGTTGTATGTAGATCTGTGTGACGAAAAGAGGGCAAAACGTGCTGCAAAATGACAGAAAAATAAAGATCAGTTCCGCGGGCAGCCGCCGCGCCGCACGATGGCCCGCGCAGGAACTCTGGATCTCCGAGCTGTATGACCGGCTGCGCGTGCCGGCGCGCGGCACGGAGACCATGGCGGAGTATCTGGCCATGAAGAAGGCCCGGCAGGACGAACTCAAGGACGTGGGCGGCTTCGTAGGCGGCGTGCTGCGCGGCGGAGTGCGTAAGGCCGGGGCCATTGAGGGGCGCGACGTCATAACACTGGACATGGACCATGTGCCGGCGGAGGGCACGGCGAACGTGCTTGCGCGTCTGGACGGGCTGGGCTGCGGGTATGCCGTCTACTCCACCCGCAAGCACAGCCCCGCCGCACCGCGCCTGCGCGCCGTCATCCCTGCCGACCGGACGCTCACGCCGGACGAATACGAGCCCGCAGCACGCAAGCTGGCGCAGCTCATTGACCCCACGCTGGCACTGTTCGACCGGACGACGTTCGAGGCCGTGCGCCTCATGTACTTCCCCAGCTGCTGCGCGGACAGTGAGTATATTTTTCAATGCGCGGACAAGCCGCTGCTTTCGGCAGACGGCATGCTCGCGCTGTACGGGAACTGGGGCGACGTTTCACAGTGGCCCCAGTGCCCCGGGACCGCGGGCCGGACGCCCGGGAAAGCCGCAGGCAAGCAGGAGGCCCCCACGGCCAAGCACGGCGTGATAGGTGCATTCTGCCGCACCTATGACGTATATGCCGCCATGGATAAGTTTATCCCGGGCGTGTACGTCCCTACGGATATCCCGGAGCGGTACACCTATACCGGCGGCAGCACGACGGGCGGCGCCATCATCTACGAGGGCGGGCAGTTCCTCTATTCCCACCACGCCACGGACCCGGCCGGCGGGCAGCTGTGCAACTCGTTTGACCTTGTACGGCTGCACCTTTTTGCCGACCAGGACGACGATGCTGCCCCAGGTACGCCGGTGAACAAGCTGCCCAGCTACACGGCCATGCGCCGCCTTGCGGTGGCGGATGAGAGCGTCACGGCGCTGCTGGATTCAGAGCGTTATGCCGAAGCGGCGGCAGCTTTTGCCACGCCCGCGGGGGAAAGCCCGGAAGAAGCCGCGAACTGGATGCGCGGCCTGAAACGTCATCCCAACACCGGGCGTTACGACAACACCGTGGACAATGTTCTCCTTATCCTGAACAATGACCCGCGGCTCAGGGACCGCATCGCGCTGGACGAATTTGCAAGCCGTGCCGTGGCACGGGGGCCCTTTCCCTGGGACAGCCGTGAAGGACGGCGCATCTGGGGCGACAACGACGACGCGGGTATCCGCTGGTACATCGAAAGGGCCTACGACATCACCGGAAAGGAAAAGGTCATGGACGCTTTGTCGCTCTGTGGCCGCGCACACGCCAGCGACCCGGTGCGCGAATATCTGGAGGGCCTTGTGTGGGACGGAACGCCCCGGCTGGAGACCCTGTACGTGGACTACCTGGGCGCAGACGACAACATATACACCCGCGCAGTGACGCGTAAAGCGTTCTGCGCCGCGGTGGCACGGGCTCTGATGCCCGGCACGAAATTCGACTGCATGACCGTGCTGACAGGCGCGCAGGGCATCGGCAAGAGCACGCTGCTGCGCAAAATGGGCCTCCGCTGGTTCTCGGACAGCCTGAAAACGTTCGAGGGCAAAGAAGCCTGCGAGCTGGTGCAGGGCGTGTGGATCGTCGAAGTGGGCGAGCTGGAAGCCATGAACCGCAGCGAAGTGGGCCGCGTAAAGCAGTTCCTTTCCCAAAACGAGGACATCTTTCGCGTGCCATACGGCCGGCGCACAGATATATACCCGCGCCGGTGCGTATTCTTCGGCACCAGCAACAACAGCGAATATCTGCGCGACGGCACCGGAAGCCGGCGCTTCTGGCCCGTAGACGTGGGCATACACCATCCGACAAAATCCATTTGGGCGGACCTCGGCAACGAAGTGGACCAGTTGTGGGCCGAGGCCGTGCTGCTTTGGCGTTTGGGCGAGCCCCTGTTCATCTCTGACGAGGCCGCCGAACGGGCAAAAGAAGTGCAGGAAGGCCACCGCGAACGCGGCGCCCGTGAGGGCCTGATCCACGATTTTGTGGAGCGTCCGGTGCCGAGGGATTGGATGAAGTGGGATCTTGCCCGGCGGCGCATGTTCTGGGCGGGCGGCATGAAAGGCGACGCGGCGGCAGACCTTGTAGCGCGCAGCCGTGTGTGCCCGCTGGAGGTGTGGTGCGAAGCACTGGACGGCGACCCGAAGAACATCCGGTATCAGGATGTGCGGGAGATCAACGATGTGATCGCCCGTATAGACGGGTGGAAGCGTTCAGAAAAGGCGATGCGGTTCGGGCCATACGGCGTGCAGAAAGGCCTTGCGCGGGAGGCGGCAGAGGACGCCAAGGGGTAGAAAGGTTCCCGCGCAAAGGGCTTTCAGGATGTAACGATTGGCCGTAACAAATGCGTAACAAACGCCTTTTTTGTAACGTTGGCCTGTAACCGATGTAACCTTTTGTAACGTTCAAGGTTACACCGATTTTCCGCAGTGTGAAGCCAAAAACTAGCTATTGTAACTTTGTAACCTTTTTTTCTTAGAGATATATAGATTAGGGGAATTAGAGAATATATGTACATGCCTAAACGCCTAATACGCCTAATACGCGGATGTATACGCGCGTGCGCGCGCGAGTTACACGGGCGGGTTTTCAAGAAAGGAGAGACAGGTTTTGACGGAGAGCCAGATCGAAGCGCGGCTTGTGCGCATGGTAAGCGAGCGCCGGGGGCTGTGCTACAAATTCGTTTCGCCGGGGAACCCCGGCGTACCGGACCGGATCGTACTTGCGCCCGACGGGCGGATCTATTTCATAGAGCTGAAAACAGAGGTGGGCAGCCTGCAGCGCATTCAGGAATACCAGATCGGCGCGCTGCGCAAACGGCACGCAGACGTGCGCGTTTTGAAAGGGCTGAATGCGGTGGAGGCTTTTGTGGATGAGGTGATGCCGGTATGAATTTTGTACCTCATCCTTATCAGGCCTATTGCATCGGACAGATCATTGAGAAGCCGGCGCTGGCCCTTTGGCTGGATATGGGACTGGGCAAAAGCGTTATAACCCTTTCGGCCATCGCACGGCTGCGGTATGACCTGCTGCAGGTAGGCAAGGTGCTTATCGTTGCGCCGAAGAAGGTGGCGGAAGCCACCTGGCAGCAGGAAGCCTGCAAGTGGTCCCACCTGGAGATGCTGCGCGTCTCCACGGTACTGGGCAGCACGCAGAAGCGCATCCGGGCGTTGGCTGAGCCGGCGGACATCTACATCATCAACCGGGACAATGTGGCGTGGCTGGTGGACTATTACCAACACGCATGGCCCTTTGACATGGTGGTGCTGGACGAAAGCAGCAGCTTCAAGAACCAACAGAGCAAGCGGTGGAAGAAACTGAAGGCCGTGCGGCCGCATATCCGGCGCATCGTCGAACTGACGGGCACGCCCGCGCCGCAGGCACTGCTGGACTTGTGGCCGCAGGTCTTCCTGCTGGATGGCGGGCAGCGGCTGGGGCGCACGGTGGGCAGTTTCCGGGAGCAGTATTTTTTGCCCGACAAGCGCAACGCCACGACGGTGTTTACCTACAAGCCCCGGGAGGGCACGGAGCAGGCCGTGCGTGCGCTGCTTTCGGATATCTGCATCAGCATGCAGGCCAAGGACTATTTGACGCTGCCCGATATGGTGGAGCACGATATCCCCGTTGTGCTGGACGCCCCCGCGGTGCGGGCCTACGCCAAGCTGGAGCGCGACATGCTGCTTGAAGTGAGCCCGGACGAAACGGTACTGGCCGGCACGGCCGCCGTGCTGACGAACAAGCTGCTGCAGCTTTGCAACGGAGCGGTCTATGACGACGCACATGGTGTACACGAGGTGCATTCGTGCAAAATCGAAGCCTTTTTGGAACTGGTGGAGCAGCTGAACGGACAGCATGCGCTGGTGTTCTATACCTTCCAGCATGACCGGGAACGCATCCTCACCGCGCTTGCCCGCAGCGGCCTGCGGGTGCGGGCGTTCTCCGGGCCGCAGGACGCCGACGCATGGAACGCCGGACAGGTGGACATATTGCTGGCGCATCCGGCGAGCTGTGCATACGGCCTGAACCTGCAGCAGGGGGGACACCACATTGTGTGGTTCGGACTGAACTGGAGCCTTGAGCTTGTACTGCAGGCCAATGCCCGCCTGCACAGGCAGGGCCAGCGGGAGCCGGTGATCGTCCACAGGCTTATCGTACAGGGCGGCGTGGATGAGGACGTTGCGGCCGCCCTGGGGGACAAGGACGAAGTGCAGCAAACTTTGCTGCGTTCTCTCAAGGCAAGAATCGAAAAAGTGAAGGGAGCCTCTTATGTCTGATTTGATAGACCGTGAAGCGCTGTTGAAGCGGTTGCACGATGCCGGAGGCTGCGGAGCGCCGCCGGAAAGCTGGGCCGATGGGTATGACAAGGCGATTGATCTGGCCTATGGGATGGCAGAGAACGCCCCAACCATCGACCCGGTGCACGCGGCAGGCGCGTGCTACTGCCGGGAGTGCCGAAACTATAACAAACCTCGATTAGAATGGTGTTCTCATCATATGGACAGAGAAAATCCAGACGATTTTTGCAGCCACGGCCAGCTCAGGGAGGGTTCACAATGAAAATTTTAGTAGCCTGCGAAGAAAGCCAGGCAGTAACGATTGAGCTGCGGAGGCTAGGGCATGAGGCGTATAGTTGCGACATTATACCCTGTTCCGGAGGGCACCCTGAGTGGCATTTGCAGGTGGACGCCCTGGAACTTTTGAAAATGAAATGGGATATGATTCTTGCGTTTCCTCCTTGTACCCATTTGGCTGTGAGTGGTGCAAGGTATTTTGAGCAAAAGCGCAAAGACGGACGGCAGCAGGCGGCAATTGATTTCTTCATGCAATTTGCAAATGCTGACTGTTCAAAAATTGCAATCGAAAATCCGGTTGGAATCATGTCAACGGTTTGGAAAAAACCAGACCAGATTATTCAGCCATGGCAATTTGGTCATGGCGAAACAAAGAAAACGTGCCTTTGGCTGAAAGGGTTGCCGCCGCTCATACCGACAGAAATTGTTGAAGGACGGGAGCAGAGGATATGGAAAATGCCGCCGAGCGAAGACAGAGCAAAAAACCGGGCAAAGACATTCCCGGGAATAGCCCGTGCTATGGCAGAGCAATGGGCCGGAGACATACGGGAGGATTGACATGGAGAGATATACATACTTTGACGGTGGAAAATGGCGGCTTAAAATTGGCGATACAGAATACAGTGGAGACTGGGTTGAACGCC
>OGZI01001291.1_pt1 | contig 25958 bp, 13 predicted proteins | sample 1576711 | NCBI WGS metagenome assembly OGZI01 (sample SAMEA3541482, study PRJEB24748) | human gut metagenome | biome: human gut; feature: human-associated habitat; material: faeces | place: China | collected 2012
AGCTGTGCTATTTTGTGCGTCGGGCCTAAAAGCCGACGCTAATACGTTGCAGAATCATAATCACCCGCATATGAACTGCCTCCCATTTCTCATGTCCAAGAAATGGGAGACAGTTCAGCACCGGGGAGGGCTTTCGCCTATCTGGGGGACGGATCGCCAGCATCCTATTCCTCAAAATCGAAATATTTTCAATTTTGAGGAATAGGACCGGTGCGTTGCCCAATTCGCCGCTCGCGCTCGACTTAAGCCACTGTCCTACGCCAGCTCCTGCATGCGGCGGTAGATTTCGCAGATGCCCTTGATGGTGAGTTGGCCGTCTACCACGTCGAAGGCATCGGTCGAATCGGCGACGATGCCGGCGAGACCGCCCGTGGCGATAACGGTGGCATCCTCGCGGCCCAGCTCGCGCTTCATGCGCGCGACCAGGCCCTCGGCCATGGCGGCAGCGCCCACCACGGCGCCGACCTTAATGCACTCCTCGGTATCGCGGCCGATGGCGTGTTCGGGCGCCTCGAGCGGCACGCTGGCGAGCTTGGCGGCACGGGCGGCAAGCGCGTCCATGGAGATGCGGATGCCCGGCGCAATCGCCCCGCCAATGTAATAACCGTCCTCATCGATGACGTCGATATTGGTCGCGGTGCCAAAGTCCACCACGATTGCCGGCGCGCCGTAGAAAGTCTCGGCCGCAACGGCGTTGGCGACGCGGTCGGCGCCCACGGCCTGGGGGCGCGCCGCGCGCAGCTTGGTCACGGCGGCCGTCTGCGGCCCGATGACGATGGCGTCTGCGGCAATGCGGTCGGCCACGGCGTGCCACTCGCGCGAGAGCTGCGGCACCACGCCCGCAAAGGCGATCGCGTCAACCGCATCGAGCGAGAGGCCGTACATCTTAAAGAAACCCATCAGGCGCACGTGGATCTCGTCGGCGGTATAGGAGCGGTCGGTGGGCATACGCCACGACTGCACCAGCTCGTCTCCGTCAAACAGGCCCATGGCCGTCTGCGTATTTCCCATATCGATAGCGAGCAGCATGTCTACTCCCGGTGTTGGCATAAAAGGACGCGCACCATTGTATACGTGCCGTCGACGGCGCTCGGCTGCGATTCGTTTACGGTGATAGGGGCTGAGGGGTTTAAATATGAAGAAATTATGCTCTACGAGATTTTCCTTGCCGTTTACCGAACTCCCGCGTAATATTCTTTCTTGCGCACATGAGGCGCCCAGACATTGCGGGGTGGAGCAGTCTGGTAGCTCGCCGGGCTCATAACCCGGAGGTCGTAGGTTCAAATCCTGCCCCCGCGACCAAGAACTTGCAGCTCGTCGGCCTAGCCGGCGAGCTTTTTTGTTATTCCGGGACCGTGTTTTCGGTCCAATTCCCAACCTCTCAATCAAAGATCTCGATCTGTAACATCTAGACCCGATTTGGGCGGCTAGATGTTACAGATCGAGATATACCGGTGGATTGGGTCCCGTTTGTCTAAATCTATAACACGAGGGACGGATTTCGCCGAGTTGTTGTTATAGATTGAGATTTTCTAGCAGGCGGGTCCCGTTTGTCTCGATCTGTAACAGTAAGACCCGATTTTGCCGCGTAACTGTTACAGATTGAGATAAACCGACGGGCCGCCCCGCCCATCCCCATCCACCTGCCGCTACCTGCTGTCCGCCGATTTTCCGTTGTGCCGCTGTGCCCCCATGCCATATCCTCTAGACAACTACGCGGCATCATCGCCGCCGCGCCTACAAGAGAGGAATATCCATGACCGCACCTGCATCCAAGCTGCTCCAGCCCATTACGGTTGGCCCCCTTGAGCTCAAGAACCGCATTATGTTCCCGCCGCTGACCACCGGCTACGAGGAGCGCGACGGTTCCATCGGCGAGCGCAGCCTGGCCTTTTACGAGCGTCTGGCCCGTGGCGGCGTGAGCTACATCGTCATCGGCGACGTCGCTCCCGTTATGACCGCGAGCCCCACGCCCAAGCTGGCGACCGATGCCCAGATCCCCACGTTTAAGGCCCTGGCCGACGCCGTCCACAAGCACGGCGCCAAGGTCGCGCTGCAGCTGTTCCACCCCGAGTACGACGTGCCCGGCGTCGGCCGCATGGTCATGGGTTCCATGGCCGCCGCCAAGGCCGCGCAGGAGGCCAAGGCCGCCGGCGACGAGGAGACCTTCGCCGCCAAGATGGCCGAGTCCAACGAGATCCGCAAGCAGGCCTACGCCAAGCTGCACCACGACATGCAGCACTTTGTGAACGAGGCCACCGTGGAGCAACTCACCCAGATCAAGGAGGCCATCGCCGCCTCGGCCGCCCGCGCACAGCAGGCTGGGATCGATGCCATCGAGGTCCACGGCGACCGCCTGGTGGGTTCGCTGTGCTCTGCCATCCTCAACAAGCGTACCGACGAGTACGGTGGCTCGTTCGAGAACCGCGTTCGCTATGCGCTCGAGGTCGTCGCCGCCATTAAGGAGGCCGCGCCGCAGCTGATGGTGGAGTACAAGCTCCCCGTGATCATGGAGAACCCCGACGGCACGCCGCGCGGCAAGGGCGGTCTGCAGCCCGACGAGGCCTGCGAGTTTGCCAAGCTGCTCGAGGGCGCGGGCATCGACATGATCCAGGTCGCGCAGGCCAACCACACCGGTAACATGGGCGACACCATTCCGCCCATGGGCGCCATGCCCTACAACTGGACGCTGCCCGTGGCCGAGCGCGTCAAGGCCCTGGTCTCTGTGCCGGTGGCAACCGTCGGCCGCGTTGTCTCGGTTGAGGCCGGCGAGAAGATCCTGGAGGACGGTTCGGCCGACATCGTCGCGTACGGCCGCTCGCTCATGTGCGACCCCGACATTGCGCTCAAGGCCGCCACGGGTGAGCCCATCCGCGAGTGCCTCAACTGCAACAAGGGTTGCGTCGATGCGATTCAAAACCGCCAGTACATCTCGTGCGTGCTCAATGCCGAGAACGGCGACGAGGCGACCATCGCTATTAAGCCGGGCGAGGGCGACAAGAAGATTGCCGTGGTGGGCGGCGGTATTGCCGGCCTGGAGGCCGCGCGCGTGGCGGCCAAGCGCGGCTACGACGTGACCGTCTACGAGGCGAGCGATCATCTGGGCGGTCAGATTGTGCTGGCGGCCGCGCCCCCGCGCAAGGACGAGATCATGCGCTCGGTCGAGTACTACGAGAAGATTCTGCCCGGCCTGGGCGTGAAGGTTGAGCTCAACCATGCCGCTAGCCCCGCGGACCTCAACGCCGCCGACGCTGCGATTGTGGCCGTGGGCGCGCACGACGTGGTCATCCCCGTTCCGGGTGCCGATTCGGACAAGGTCGTCTCGAGTTGGGACGTGCTGGCCGGCAAGGTGGAGCTTACGGGCCGCGTCGCCGTCATTGGCGGTGGCCTGGTGGGCACCGAGACTGCCGAGTACCTGCTGCAGCACGGCTGCGAGGTGGCGATCGTGGAGATGCTCGACAAGATTGCCGCGGGCGAGTCCGAGACCATTCTGCCACTGATCATGAGCGATTTTGCCGAGCACAACGTGGAGCAGCACGTGAAGACCCGCCTGACCGCCATTACCGACGAGGGCGTGGAGGCCATTCGCACCACCGAGGACGGCGCCGAGGAGCCGGTGAAGATCGCCTGCGATTACGTGGTGATGGCCGTGGGCTCCAAGGCCAACGCGTTTGACCTGGACGGCGTGACGGTGCCCGTGACCTGCGTGGGCGACTGCTCGGGCGAGCGTACCGCCGATATTGCGAGCGCCATTCGCACGGCGTATCACGCGGCCAACGAGCTCTAAGCAAGAAAGCTATCGCGTATTGAGTGGGCGGGGAGTGCCGTATCGGTGCTCCCCGCCTTTTTGCCAATAGAGTGTCCCTGATCAGCGGGTTCAGAAAATCCGAATCTTGAGCACCCGAAAATCCGAATCCTTAGAACATGAAAATCCGAACTATATGAACACGAAAATCCGAATCGCAACTACCCGAAAATCCGAATTTGCTACAGTGGAATAGAAGAATCAGAAAGCAGGACCTGGAAATCTGCGGGGGTGGCTCATGGCAGGTGAGAGGCTACATCGGGACGGATACATCCCACGTATCGTGGATGCGCAAATCGAGCGCTACCTTCACGTCTTTGGCGCGGTCGAGATTGCAGGCACCAAGTGGTGTGGCAAGACGTGGGCCGCGCTTGAGCATGGGGCGTCCGTCTCGTATGTCGACGAGAATCTCGACCTCGCGCGTGCCGACCCGGCGATGATGTTGCTGGGAGACCGTCCGCATATTATCGATGAGTGGCAGCGCGTTCCCCAAATTTGGGACTACGTTAGACACGAGGTTGACCGCACCCGGGGTACGCGCGGCGCCTATATCCTCACGGGTTCCGCCACGCCTGCGTTTGGCTCAAAGGCGGAGGCGCCCGCGCATAGTGGAGCCGGCCGCATCGGCCGCGTCCGCATGTACCCCATGACGCTTGCCGAGACAGGTGAGTCCAGCGGCAAGGTGAGCCTGGCGGGCTTGTTTGAGCATCGTTTTGAGCCCTGTCGGTGCAATGGCGATACACCGGGGCTTGTCGAAGCCGCCTGCCGCGGCGGCTGGCCCGAGGCGATCGATATGGTTTCGGCTGACGCCCAGCTCATCGCTCGCGAATATCTCAACACTACGTTTTCGAGCAGCTTCCCGGCGGTTGGTCTCGACCCCGATATTGCTCGTCGAGTCTCCGCATCGATCGCGCGCAATCTGGGACAGGCGACCACGTATAAAACGATTCTTATGGATATGTTCGGTGCCGAGGGGGAACCCGCAGCGTTTGCCGACGAGACCAAGGTGCGCAGGTACCTGGATGCCCTCAAAGGCATGTTCATTCTCGAGGAGGTCCCCGGTTGGGTTCCCGCCGCGCGCGACAAACGACGCTTTACCGTCAAGCCCAAGCGCTATCTGGCAGATCCGAGCCTTGCTTGCGCCTTGCTAGGTATGTCCTTGCAGGCGCTGCTTGCCGACTGGCAGACATTTGGTCTGGTGTTTGAGAATTTGGTCATACGTGATCTTTCGGTCTACGCACGTTCGCTCGACCTGCTGGATAGCACGCCCGTGCGCTATTATCGCGACGATTCGGGCCTTGAATGCGATGCCATCGTGCAGCTAGCCGATGGACGGTGGGCCGCCTTTGAGATTAAGGTGAGCGAAGATAAGGCGAGCGCCGGCGTTGAGAGCCTCAAGCGCGTTCGCAAGAAGGTCTGTGGAAATCCTCGTTCACGCACACGCGAACCGGAGTTTATGGCCGTGATTGTGGGGGTGGGTGAGTACGCCCGCGAGGTCGAGGACGGTATCTACGTGATACCCGTGCGCGCGTTGGGGTGTTAAGGGGCGGCACGCCGTGTGCCCGCTGCCCGGTGCTGCGGATTGGTGCAAGTGGTCAGGTTTGTTTGCACCATGTCCTTGGCATATGGAAGAAGCTGCTATTCGTAATCTTTAAGACATCATTAAGGCTTGCGCTGTGGAGCAAACCGCAGGTCAATGCTATTCTTTTACCTTATCGTATGGTGTTGTATTCTGCCTGAATTCTCTACCTGCGAACAACGGATAAACGCGACCGAGCGGAAAGGATGGCACGCCCGCTAGCAGGGCAAACGTAAACGATGAGTGGCATGGACCGACATAGCGAGCTCCAGCAGCACAAGACGGCGGCCGAGTACCGCCAAGCTGCCGACGAGCACGTGCGGACCCTCAAGGATTTCTGGAAGGATTTCCTGGTGAGCGGTCTGTTTGTGCTGGCCGCCATCGTTGCCATCTTTGCATGCCTGGCCTGGTTTGCCGCGAATAACCGAGTGAGTGCCACGGGGAGCACGATCGCGGCGAAGGGCCCGCGGTTTGTGCTCTCGGGAACGCAGGGCGGCACGGCGGGTAAGTACGACACTCAGGACAACTACGCGTCGGACAGTACAAGCCTTGCCGTGAACAATCTTTTCAACCTCAATAACATGAGCACCGATGGCGGTCTCTCTCCGGGGTCGGCCGGCCAGCTCCAGCTCAACGTCAGGCCGCTCTGCAATGACCTGCACGATATCACGGTGGAGATGACCTGGGAAATTTCTGTTCAGACGAGCGTTGCGGGCACGGGCGGCACTGCTGCGGATGCATCGAAAAACGAAGAGATCATCAACTCGCTTAAAGATTTGGTGCGCGGTCATATCCTGGTTTTTCAGGGCAAAGACACCTCTGGTTTTACTCCAATCCGCTGGTCCCCACGACAACCACGGTGACCCAGGACGGAGCCAGCGTTACCGTCATCACGCAGAGCTTTACCATTCCGGCGTCGGACTTTTGCCCTGCGGACTCAAATAGCACGACCGAAACCGTACCCAAAACCCTCTACTGGATTTGGCCGGAGCAGTTCAAGAGCTATGTTCGCACGGGCAACGCCGGCTACGGTGGCAACCTTTTTGCGAGCACGGACCCCGCCGCGGGATACGCAGCCCTCGTCGGCGACATCAACAATAACCACGCGCGCTATTTCCGCGCCGATAGCACGAGCGTGCCAGGTCAGGCGCCTAGCGCGGTTCCGCCTGTCGGAGCCGGCATGTCCTCTGCGGATGTGGAAACCTGCGCCAGCTACTACAACAACGCCGACGAGATTATCGGCAAGAACGTCAAGTACATTCGCGTGCGCTTCACCGCCAAGGAGGCGGATAAATAAATGGACGAGCAGCTTAATGCCCGCGAGCAGGGCGATATCAAACACAACGAAGGAGCGGCAAACCCCGGCGGCAACGGGTTCGGCTCGCACGGCGAAGCGCGTCCGGCTGGCCGCATCGAGCGCATCAAGGCTTGGGTGAGCGACCACCGTCGCGAATCCCTGGCCATCGTGGGTCTGGTGGCCGTGCTTCTCGTGTTGCTGGGATTGACGCTCGGATGGTTCGTCGATGCCAATCGCGGCTCCACCGTCGGCAAGATCAAGGAGCCGGCAGAGCTCAAGGTGCTGGGCCCCAACGCTACGGCAACAGAGCAGATCGACCTGAGCTACAACCCCGAATACGGCGATACCAAGACTGGCAGCACGGTGACGCTCAAGCGCCCGTTTTGCGTGCAGACGGGCGGCGACGGGTTTGAGCTGCAGCTTGCGAATACGACCAACATTACGGGTCTCACTATCGAGCTGTATAAAGCTGAGGATACGGGCCCAGGTGATGCTCACGATGTGAGCGGCACTGCGGGCGGCAAGCCCTATAGCTGGAAAATGTATGAAACGGATCTGCTGAAGAGCTTCACGCCCATCGAAGACCCGGGCGAGGGCGCAAGCGACCCTACATTCAAGGACTATCAAAACGTCCAGCGCAACGCGCGCCCGCTCTACCGATACAAGAAATTCGGCAAAAGCGAACTCAACGCCAAGACGCTCGACGGCTCGACTGGCAATGACACACTCAACTTTATCATCAAGCTTTCGTGGGACGAGAGCACCAAAGAGACCGACGTGATCTACCTGATCGCGCGCAACACGAGCGGTAAGTAGGAGAGGGGGCGCACATGGAGAAGCAAGAGAAGCAGCAGGATGCCGAGTGCGAGCAGCTGGCAAAAAGCAAAAGCCTAGTCAAGAATAAGCTGGTTGTGGCGGCAATCGCGCTTGTTTGTGCCGTGGCGCTCGTGGCGGGTGGCTACTTTACCTATTCCGCCTACATCGCCAACGGATTTCTTAAGTCCGTCGCCGCGACAGGCACCGCTCAGAGCCTGTTTGCGAGCGACCTGCTCACGGGCTACATGAGTACGCCTAGCAGCGACGAGCTCGACCGTGCCCAGCGCTCCGTTACGGTGTATCCCAGTAGCGGACAGTGCAGCTTCACCTTTAGCATCTACAACTATTTGTTGAGCAACAGCAACTTCTGCAACGACAAAAATGTGACATACACCTTGACGGTCGAGGGGTATGGGCTCGATGGCGCCACGTGGAGCTATGCGCCCCAGCCCGGTGGCAGCGTTACGCTTCCGGAGAATCAGCCCACCAAGCACGACTACACCGTGACGTTCCCTGAGGACAAGTTGGGACATGCCTACTTTGTGATTAGGGCGACGGTGGTTTCAGGCGATAGCCCCGGCACCGAGCTCACCTGTCTGGCGGCGAAAGTCGTGCCGTCAAAGAAGGCCGAGGTCAAGACCGCCGCGGTTGAGGGTGCGCTGGTTGACGAAACAGATGAAAATACTTTTGCTGATTATGCTGCCTGCAACTACCGCGTAACGGTCACGGGAGCACCGACAAGCGTCACGCTCAAGTGGGGGGAGCACGTGGAGATCGACCCGTTCTTCCCGATCAACCATAGTGCGACGGTGGATACCGCAACTCGCACGGCTACGTTCACCATGGAGCCTGGCTCGATGATCGTCAACTTCTACCGAGTGGACGGCAAAACGCCCGATGACTGGAAAAAGCTGGGTATTAGCGCAACCAAAACCCCCCCAAACGCGCACGACGGAGACTCAATAACTCTGGAAGCAGAGTTTTTAGGATAAGAGGTACGGAATCGATGAGAACGGCAAAGCGCATACTCGCAGAGTTCATGACGGTGATCATGGTGCTCCAGGCATGCTCGCCCACGGTTGCCGCTGTGGCGGCCGGCTGGCAAAACATTTCGAGCGAGATTGCCGCCGCGTCTGCGGAGGCATCGGATGCAGCCGAGAGCGGCGAGACCAAGAGCGATGTCACGACCGGGTCTGGGTCGAGTGATACCGGCGCCGCGGGTGACAGTGCTGAGGATGACGCTGCGAAGGACGACGCTGCAGCGGGCGATACTTCCGATAGTGCCGCGGGTTCCGATTCCGCGGGCGACCAAGCGGAAGGCGACGACTCTGCCGGGGATACTGCCGCTGACGATGCCGAGCAAGACGCAGATGATGCAGCTTCGGAGGATGCCGCGGCCCAGGCGAATGCGACGATCAATACTCTGGACGAGCTTGTTAGGCTGCTCAAGGCTAACGGTGCGGAAAGCATCATGTGCAAAGACGATAACAGCGGAATCAAAAGCCTCGATGTCAAGTTGTCGGCGGCGTTTACCATCCTGTCCAACGCCGACGCTTCGCTTTACTACGATGCGCAGATCAAGAGCATCATCACGGGCGATGCGAAGCTCACCGAGACGGCCAAGAACGGGGCAAAGAACGATATATCTTTCCAGGGCTTTGGCAGCGATGAGCATCCGTTTGAAGGCAGAATCTATAGGTCTCTGAATGGTGTTGATAGCCCTGTTGAGCTTACGGCTAACCGGACGGTTTTTAATAACCTCAAGCTGACTGACCAAAACAATACAGTCAAGATAAAGTGGGTAGGCGCAACTACCTATAGCGCGCCGATGATCGCTTCGAAGGTCAGCGGTGCGGAAAACAGCGAAGTGAGCAAGGCGCTCATCGCGTCGGTTGACATCGCGGATCCCGTGAACGCTGATGTGAAGGACACGACTTCCGCCTTGACGGCACCTCTCCTGGGTACGACGACGGGCAACCTTACCGCGAACGTTACCTATAGCCTCACCTCCACCTGTTCCCGAAAGAATCTCAACGCGAATGCGACGGGCAACATTGGCTTGATTGCCAACACGGTCGAGAACGGGACCTTGACGCTTGAGTCCGTCACGTTCCCCAACGATCTGGCCTCAGGCGGAACCGTCGAAACGAGCTCTGGCAACGCTGGCCTGCTCGTAGGCGAAGTCAAGGACGGTGCGACCCTGAGCATCGGAACCCTGACCAACGTTCCCACCGCCACCATCCAGTCCGCGAGCGGCTCCGCCGGTGGTGTCGTAGGCCTCGTCGGTTCGAACACAGGTGCCACAGTCAATGTCACGGAGGCTCTCGACCTGCGCGCGCTCACCGTCAAAGGTGCCACCGCCAGCGGCGGTTTTATTGGCAAAGCGACCGTGCTCACGCTGGGCGCGGATAATAAGCAGATTAGGTGTCCTCTAAATATTGGCGATGCGAGCAGCGCCTGTACCGGTGGCGTTATAGGCGACGTGAGCTTTGCGCAGGGATTTACCGTTAAACCCAATATGTTCGACCTGGGCGATCTTGTGACGCTTGGCGCGTCGCAACGTGCTGGCGCCCTCTTTGGCGTGGCTGATATCTCCAATGGCGACATCGTGGTGCAGGGTGGGACGTATAAGAGCAGACTCGCCTCAGGAAAAGACGGCACTGCTCCTGGCAGCTACGGTGGCCTTGCCGGCAAGGTGTTTGCGACGGCAAAGGGCGACAATGACGTATTGCGTGCCTTTGTTGTCCAAAAGGATGCAGATAATAAGAATGCGTGCTCAGTTGAGTTTGACCTTGCGAGCGGGCTGTCCCACGCAGGCGGCGTCGTTGGCTATGTTGGCGATACTACGAATTCCAATTCGCAGCCCATGGCCGTCGTGCTTAACGGAGTGAAGGTTGCGTGCAAGGGAGATGCTTCGGCGCGAACGACCACCGGAAAGCTCGGTGGTGCCGTGGGTGTTGTCGACACGCGCAGTGTGCTCGACGTGCGCGATTTTACGCTTACAAGCGATAATGCCATTGGCGGTGCAGCAAACAATCGCGCGGCTGGCATTGCGGGCTCCGCATGGAATGCCGTAATCAAGTTCAGCGGCATCACAAACCTGTCGGGCGCAAGATTTGCCGCAAACGGCACGACGGGCCAGCTTGTCTACGAGAACAACAACGCACTGATCTTTGCTATTGGCAATGGCTCTAACGGCAACGTAGCCGACAAAGGCGCTACGGGTTGGACCTACAAGCGCAGCGGCACAGCCTCGAAGACGGATGACATCACGACCTATGGCGAGGTCATTCGCTTGGGCGATAGTTTCATTGCGCTTGACCCCATCACTCACAAGCTGACCCTGCCGGCATCTTTGGCGCTGACTGACGGTGCCTGCAGCCTAGCCTCAGTTAAAGATTTCGCCAAGCTTGCGATTACCTGGCAAACCAACGGCTACTACTCAATGGTCGAAGGCGTTACCGAAAACAATCTGAATGGTTTAAAGTCCTCGACCATTACGGTGAACGGCACAATTGACCTCGCCGGCACAGGCCTGACGGGCTTCACGCAGGACCGCGCAAGCGATTCGCAAGTTTTCTCGGGCACGTTGAATGGCAACAGTACGATCAAACTTGCCGTCGGCGAGGCGTACGGCATGCGCGGGAACGACCCTCTGGGCGCCAACGACACCAGTGCCGGCAATGGCAAAATTTACCGCCACGGACGTCTTGGCCTGTTCGCAGCAATCAACGACACGACCGCCGACAGCAAAACTGTCTCCAACGTCACCATCGCTGGCTCAATGAAGTTCGATAACGGTTCGGCCATCGATGCCGGATCTCTTGCGGGCACCGTTGTGGGTGGCCTGACGCTGTCTGGCGCAACGTGCGAGACGAATATCACGTGCGATGATACATTCGCGAATGATGCGAACGTTGTGAACATTGGTGGTATTGCAGGCAGCGTGTCGGCAGCTTCCACGGTTACGTTTAAGGGTAACAGCAAGGCTCAGGCGACCATCGCTACAACTAACACGCTTAAAGGCAATATTCGCATTGGCGGCGCCATCGGCTATGTGGGCAATTATGTCTCGACATTCAACGTTACGGGCCTCGAGGTCAGCGGCAAAATCGAAACCGGCAATTGCGACAACGGCAAGATCGCCCAGATCGGTGGCCTGATCGGTGGCATCGCACAGAGCTCCTACAATAATGGGACAATAGCCAACTCAGCTGATAAGTACGTTAACATTTCGGGCCTTTCGTTCAATTCATTCGAAATGAAAGTCGGCAGGAACGGCGATAAGCTTAATGGCACGGGCGGTCTCTTGGGTTATAGCTGGGGCAACGCGGTCGTAACTATCGGAGATGACAACATTAACAAGAGTGAAAACTCCTATGCTTTGAAAACGACCAACGCTTCTATAACCGCGACTGTGGATGATTCCAAGGAGCTTGGCGGCCTTGTATACGCAGCCAGCGGTCACTGGATTATCAACAACTACGCCATCGATCTCTCGGGCACAAAGATTGATGCAGGCGCCGCTCAGACGCTCGGCGTTCTAGTTTGCCGCGGCTGCAAGGTGGATGATAAGACGACATATGGCGTCGAGAGCTACCTAGGCCTGTACTTGGAGGACAGGGCTTATTGGGATACCGCCTATAGGGTGCCCACCGGCGAGGGGGCCATCGTTGCGTCGGGCGTAACGTCCTTCGATGAATGGGTTGGCAGCGGTGTAAAACCAAACAACGGCAGCAAGCTCATGGACGCCGACTGGAACACGGTCGTTTCGCTACACACACAGAAAAACAAGCTGGACATGGACGGCGATTCCACAAAAGACAACAGCTACCATAATCGCTCGTCTTTCGGTCGAAGCCAGAATACGAACGGCAATACCCGCTACTTCTACAACCTCGACATAGCCTCTAAGAGTTGTGAAGGCGGCTTTAGTGGCAGTCAAATCGATACAGCGGAAAAGCTGCTCTTATGGTCTGCTTACCGTTATGCTCCCGAAGGTATTCGTTCGACAATCGTTCCCAATGGTACGACAGGGCTCGATGATTCCATAGCCATAACGGGCACAATCGATTTGGCCGGCTACAGCTATTATCCCACTCAGCCGAGCGGAGAGGTGACGGTTGAGAATGCGACCATTACCTTCTGTTACTCCAAGATCAAGGCCGAGCAGAATGGCAACAAGCTAAATTCCGATGCTACCCAGCACGAGAACATGCACTGCGGTCTTTTTCAAACGGTGGCAGACGGCGATCTCACAGTAAGCAACGTCACTTTGGGTGGTACCGTTGGGCCCGTTATCAATGACGGGAAGAGCTCTACTGACGCTATTGGCGCGGGCGGAAGCTCATCGGGCGCGCTCGTGTGCCGCTACGTGTGTGGGTCCAGCGACGGCAATGGCACCAAGATTAGAAAGATCTCAATTGATGATCTTACGCTCAACAATCTGATTGTCGACGGCGCCAACAGCGCCACGGACGCTAACGCCTATATGCCTCTGCTCATCAACGAGATGCAGAAGTACGTGAGCCTGAACGCGAAGATTATCAAGACTACTGGGTACACGAGTGGCACCAAGGCGGCTACGTCGCTGTTCGGAAAGCTTGGTGTAGGCAGTGAGGCCGATCAGGTGACGGCGAAGTTTGAGCAAATCAGCTTGCCCAGCCAAAATAGCAATACGATTTTCACTCATGCGAGCCTGCTGGAGAGTTTTGGCTACAAAAGTACGGGCACAGGCTCTGCGGATTACACCTTTACTAAGGCCAATGCCAATGCCGGAATGGTGACGTACGGAAGCGAAATCGATGCAAAGGGTAAGGAATACTCCGGCAAGCAGCTTTGGTACTACGACGAAGCGACGTATGACACTCCTAATGGCTTGGTAAAGGCTGGGGATAAGCCGGCGAATGTCGATGCCCCCGTGTTCGGTGACTACCTTCCTTATGTTTACAAGGGAAAAGCCACCGAGGATAGCGTCCAGTATCACGAAATTAAAGTCAACCAGCGCATTCCAAAGCTGGTAACGGGATGTGGTACCTACGGCGATCCTTATTCCGTCACAAACGCGGCGGAGATGAATGCCATTGCCAACTACATTAATAACATGACGGCGCTTGACGGCTGGGAGGTCACCATTGTCGCCGACCAGGGTAGGCTCTGCACTCGCCGCAGCAGCGATCACTCGACCGACAATGAGGTTACGTACGTCTACAAGCAGGCGAACGGTACCGATAATAAATGGGAGAAGAAGACCGGAGACGCGTCGACCAATTCCTCGCAGACGCTGAGCGACGAAACCATGCATCGCTATATGCAGAGCGCGTATTACAGCATCGAGCCTACTGAGGGCAATACGATTACTCTCGACGGCGCATCGTTTGGCGGTTTTGGAAATAGGGCCAACCCGTTTAGGGGCGTCATCGTTGGCAACTTTGGCAGTGATGATAAAAACGCAACCATCAAGATAGAGAATAACAAGGGTTCGCTTCGCGGTCTTATTTCCTATAGCTACGGCAGCGTTGTGCGCAGCCTCAACATCAACTATGTGAATGCGCAGGCGACTATTACTTATTCTGAGAAGGATGCGGACGGCGTCCCGACGGCGTTTTTCGGCGGCGTTATCGGCTGCATCCTTGGTGGCGATAACATTATCGATGGCGTGGTCGTAAACAACCCAAATAACGGCTCGTCGACGTACGACTTTACGGTTGCTGGTGACGGGGGTAAGCGTCATCTTGTCCCTATCGGCGGTTACGTCGGTGCCATTGCGGGCGGTGGCGTGATTTTCCGCAAAACGGGCGAATCGTGGCGCGGCGGCACAAAGAACAAAAAGTACAGGCCCTCTAAGGAAGATGCCGCAAAGTATGGCCAGTACGACAACCCCTACGTTGGTCGTGTGATCGATGGCTATGCCTTTAGAGAGGGCTGCAATGTCGACAACGGTGACGCTAACTACAAGATCAACGAACTCACAGATAGGGGGACGCCCTGCGTCACCACTACGGGCACCGACTTGAAATACCTCGGCACTAACGCCGAGGCGCCCGTGACCACGGTCGAAAACGCCCAGGGCCTTTTGGTGCTCTCGGCCATCATCAGCTCGGGTGCGGGTGCTGGCGCGGCACATACCAACTACTCCAATAATGGCGTGTTCCGCGGTTCCAAGGCTTACTGGGGCAGCGATTCGCAAGACCCGGCGATATGCGGCTACCTGTTTGGCAACAAGGAATATGGCAAGGTGCGGAATGCTGACTACGCAAACGTGGGCAAGCCTGCGAGTGCTGCCAGCGATTTCGAAATCGCCAAAAACGACGATCAGAAGGCCCCCGGCAAGCAGGGGTGGCACGGCCCGCTCGACCATGATGACGATGTAAATTCGCCCTACCTGGTGGCGTCCTACGCTGCCGACTACCAAACGGGCTACGTGTGCGCGTCGAAATCGATCGGCATGAGCCTGGAGTTCAAGGAAAATGCCACCTATGATATGACTGGCTACGGCACGGGATACGTGGGTCTCAGCGGCCGTTACTATTCCAATGCTTGCAGCTCGAACGAGGCGTCCACCGATCGCGACCGCATCACGCCGCACGTGGCAACGATCGACGGCAACGGGGCCACCATCACGGTGGGCACCAAAGATGCCACTTACGGCGTCGTCGAATATGCCGATGACGACTATAAGGTCTCGGGCGTGGGCGGCCTATTCAGCACCGTGATGTTCACCTCAACCAATGTGGGGCAGAGCGTCACCGCGAATGACGGCGCTCAGGTCAAAGACCTCACCTTTAGTAACTGCAACGTATCGCTCACGTACAAAGACGCCAACGGTAGCATTGCCCCGGGACCGGCATCGAACGACCTCATCGGCACCGGCCTTTTGGCGGGCGCAACGGCCAACTACGACGGCAACACGCGTGGCGTCTACCGCAACGTACAGATGAAGAACTGCACCGTGTTGGGCGCAAAGAGCGTAGGAGGGCTTCTTGGCAGCTCGGGCCGTACCAGCCGAAGGACGGATAACGACGTGACCTATATGGTCAATTTCGGCTCCGGCACGCAGGCGCCCGCGAATCTCTGTGACTGCTCATACACTGGCCTTAGCGTCACGGGCGAGAAGTACGTTGGCGGCTATGTGGGTGCGATCGCCTCGCCGTGCGGCGTGTGGACAACCGCGGCCACAGGGGTATACGAGAAGACTATTGGCAAAAACTCGACCATAACCGCCACGGGTACAACACCCTACGTGGGCGGCGTGTTCGGTTATACCTCCAGTAACGTATCGGTGAACACCAAAATTGGCATCACGGAAGCCGTCGCATCGAGCACGGCAGTCATCTCTGGGGTAAATGTACTCGCCACCGGGTCGAACACCGATAAGTACATGGGCGCCGGTGGTGTGGTCGGAAGCGCCTATAGAGGCGTTATTTCTATAAGCAACGTGCGCATTGATGCCGGAGGCGATGCCAAGAGCGCCATCATCGGCGATGCCACCGGAACGAACAATAGCATCCGTAATGCGGGCGGCTTGATTGGCGAGGTCACGAGCAGTGGCAGCCCCAACACGTACTGGTTTGAGGACTGTAGCGTCGAGAATATCAACATTGCCGGCACCGACCAATGCTCGGGCGGACTTATCGGCTACTACTTCAGCAATGTGAACATAGCCTGCAACAATATCGCGATTGAGAGCGCCACGATCAAGGGCAGGTGGAGCGGCGGTCTACTTGGCGCGATTAACAGCGGTGCCGACGTCATCAACGTCACCAACACAAAGGTATCTAACACAACGTTTGGCGGAACCTCCAACGGCGGCATTGCGGGCGACGGACGCGGCCAGTTCCATCTGGTAAACGTGCTCATGGACAGCAATACCTACAAATTGGGCTCTAAGCAGGGCGTGCTCTTAGGCGAGGTTGACACAAACGGCTATAGCCTCTCCGCAGCGGGCGTGAACGTAAAGCTCGGCAACGGCAAGACCACGCGTGATCTGCCGCCGATGGTTTACACGACCAATGCGGCCGCCGTAAACATGAAGTCGTATATCGCGTTTGGTGACTATAACGACACACTGGAAGCACCTGACAAGGGGATCACGCTCTACGGCGCGGACAATACCGCCACCACGGCAGCGAGCCCGTATGTGACCACGAGCCCCGTAAGCACGCTGGCGGCGCGTGCCTCCGACAACGACACCACCGATCGCTACCTGTTTGGCGACGGCGCCACCATCGACACCGCGGCGACCGTCCAGAGCGAGGCAGGCACCGGTGTTGCCGATCGCTACACCTACACGAATATCGGCGGCATTAATGACAACGGCGCCTATCAAAATAAGTCGAGCTACGATGCCTCATCCGTGGCCAGTAAGTTCAATTCGAATAATGATACAAGCAGCAACCAAGCCACAGCGGATTTCCCCGTTTTGGTGATCTCTGGCAACGACAACACGACGGTCAAGAGCTATCTAAACATCGTCACGAACGGCGGCTTCTCCGATGCCTGCAGATTGAATAACGAGAATGGCACCAATCCGCACGTGACGGCCAAAGCAGAGGTTTTCCAACTCAAGGACGGTGTGTTCGTTAAAGACGGTGACGCGTCGAACAATCCCACGCTTCGCGTAGTGAACAATGGCAAGAACAATATGTCGTTTAGCCCAAGCTCCGATTGGGACAACGGCAAAGGTCGCTTTACGCTCCTGACCGTTACCTTTACCGAGGCGGGTCAGAGCTACAACGTTCAGGTGCCGATCATCGTTAAGCGCAAGCTCGAGATCGATTTCACTGCAACGTATGATTACGGCACTCAATTTAAAGAAAAAGACTACGCTAACCTTGGAAAAGATGCACACGTGCTTACGAGCTTTGGCGAGCCGATGACGGGTCTGCTTACCTGGACATACAATTCTGCCAATGGGAAGGAAGTCGACTTTGGCTGGGACAGCTATATGGCTGCTGGCGGCTCGATGAAGGGGCTCGGCAAGAGTATCCTCTTCAATGGTGCCGACGGAAGGTTGCCCCAGGGCACCCAGCTTACGCTCATCGATGCGAACGTTGATGGCAAGGCCGGTGGCAGAGAGTATCACTATACGGTGGGCGAAGGCGGAGCAACGAGCGTTTCCCTGAGCGGAAACGACGGCTTTAAGGATTCTGCGGGCAATCCATATCAGGAGCGATGGCTGAGCGAGATCTTGGGTGTGTCGGCCACGCAGGATGGCGCCGGCACATGGACCGTGTGTGATAACGAGGCAGAGGCGACCGCTAAAGCGAAACTCGATGGCAAGTGGACGCTGTTTAAGGTTGCGGGTGCTGACGTTCCCAGCAACAGTCGCTATACGCTAAAGGTACCCAAGGAGAAGGATACCGGCAGAGAGAAGCGTGCATCGGAGAGCGTCTACCTAGTTGTCAACGTGCCCAAGTCGGGCGACGGCGTGACGCAAGCTAGTATCAACGGTTTTACGGCTTCGTCTATTGACTCGAATTCTTCGGGTGGCCGCATATCTTGGAATCTGCATCATGTTTTACGCACCGATGGCAGCGACGATATTCAAAACAGTACGGCATCGACATACAGCATCTTGTCCAATTATGAGCAGAATGTAGTCGACAAAAAAGATGGGGCGTGCATTCCGGTTTCGAAGTCGGAGGACGGTGCCGCCTACGTTCTTTCTCTCGATGTCATGGATACGGTTACGTTTAGCCCGAGCCAATACTATACAGAGAGCGACCATCTGTTCTATCAGCTCGATACATCGCTGTGTCGCTATGGCGCCAACAACAACCTAATGGGAGTAAGCAGTTTCCCGAGCGGAACTTCGGCAATTGCGAAGTTCTATGTTGCCATCGGCAATCAGAACTACAGGTGGAGTGGCAGCGATTGGGAGCCGTATGACGCTTCGACGCCTGCGTTTACACAGATTGTGACGGATACGGGTGATGACTCACTGAGGCTCACGCTCGACCATGACCTTGCCGGAATCCGCAAGCGTGCAGCGGGCGGATCCTTTACCGTGCGTACGGTAGTGGAAGAGATTCGCCTTACGCCGGACGGCTGCAACAAGGTTATCTCCCTGTCCAAGCAGTCTGGCGAGGACGCCTGTACCAAGATGTCCTATACCGCCAAGCTTTCGACGCGTAAGGAAGGCCTTAATACCTCGAGCCTGACGCAGACGAAGCGCGGTAACGTCGGGTACTATCGCATGGACACGGGTGATACGACCATTACGCTTTCTGCGCCAGATAAGTCGCAGCTTGGCATTAACGTGGACGACCTGCGTCCGATCGCGAATGGCACGATTGGTCTGGGTGCCACGTATGAACTGGGTGGACTCAGCAACGCCGCCGAGGCAATTGCGAACGCAGACTCTGTTGTGTACACGCTCTCGCTTCAGCGCCGCGGAACCGACGGCACGTATGAGAGCGTAACGGATGATATCTCAAACTACGTAACAGTGACGGAGAGTAAGCTTGCCGCGGTCGCTCCCTCCGGTAGCACGATCACCTTCACTGACTCGAAGGAGAACGGCAAGTTCAAAACGAAGAACGGTAATACGACGTTTAGCCTGCCCTTTACCGTTAAGGTCAACACGCAGGTTGAACAGCGTGAGCAGTTCTACGCGAACTATCGCTTGGTGATGACAGCGAGCCTGGTTAAGGGTGACGTGGCGAGCGCAACGCCTCAATCGCCCGACTATGTGACCTATACGCTCACGAGGGTGAACCTCAACGGCATCGACCACTAGTTCCGAAGCCAACTGGCTTCGCAAAGGGGGCGGCAACCACCCGGTTGCCGCCCCTTTTCTTGTTCTCCTGGCCTGCTGCTGCCCCAGCTTCCCACCTAGCTTTCCAGCTTTCCACCTTAGGTGGTAAGTTAAGTGGAAAGCTGGAAAGCTAGGTGGAAAGCTGGAAAGTAAGTGGAAAGTTGACATGTAGGTGCGGGCTGAAGAGGGGTTAATAATTACACAAACCATACCAGCCAAACAAAAAGATACCAATCTGGTTGGTAAAACACCGTCAATGAGCCGCGAGCTAACTAGCTGCGTAAATAAAACCTAAAGAACTGTTGCAAATTAATGGCAAATGCCCAGATGCCGCCGTGCGATTTTCAATTAACTGTTACGCGCAAACAGCAAAATGCTACTATCTAACATGCACGTAAGAAAGCAGATTAACGGTTAAGGCTAAGAAGTGGCAGGTATGTCGGAAGCAACAAGGACTCGCACGCATGCGCCCGAGGTTAGGCAGCGCGCCGTCGAGGTCCTCCAAGAGGGGGTCGGTCATCGCGCCCTCGCCGCGGAGCTCGGCATTCCCCAGGCCACGGCTCGTCAGTGGGCCCGCGCATATGCCGTGGGCGGTGCCGACGCCGTTCTCAACGCCGTTTCGCATCATCACACCTATTCGTACGAAGTTAAGCTCGCCGTGGTCAAGGACCGCTTGGAAAACGGCTTAACGGTTCGCGAGGCCATGATCAAGCACAAGATTCCTAGCGAGTCTTCAGTCAAGGCTTGGTGCCGTCAGTACCGCGAGAGCGGTGAGTCCGCACTGGTCGATAAGCCGCGCGGTCGCAAGCCGCGCGTTAAAAAGGCGGAATAGCAAACGGGATGGTGCACCCACAGGGGCGCATTTTTCTTGCCGCCCCTCTGCTCCAATGCGGGCGTGCCCTTACCCCGTACGCCTAAAACTCCCCAGTTGACCGAAAACCCGCCGCCGCTACTCCTCAATTGAGCTATAACGTTAAACAATTGCAGCGTTTTAGCATGGGGGAGTGATGGTATGACGCTACTGTATTTCCTTACCCTGTTTCCGCTGGTACCGGCGCTGGGCATGCTGCTCGCGCGCGGTGACCGCGCCCGCGATGCGGCGGGGCTCATAGGCTCCGGCATTATTATGGCGGTGACAGTTGTAGTCGCCGTCATGTTTTTTGGCACGGGTCCGCAGAGCTTTGAGGTTGCCCCCGGCACCTCGCATGTGCTCTCGATCATCAGCTCCGCCATCGACGTCATCCTGTGCGCTGTCATCCTGTACAACGCGTACAAATATAGGAACGCGCTCACCACGGTGCTCGGCATAGTCCAGCTGGTGGGCTCGCTCGCCTTTGCAGCCATGACGCTGCCCGCGGCCGAAGCCGTCACGGCAACGCCACTCTACCTGGACTACATGAGCGTGATCATGGTCCTCGCCGTCGGCATCGTTGGCAGTCTAATCTGCTTGTATGCCCTGGGCTACATGAAGGACTTCCAGGCCCATGACGAGCACGAGGCCGCGCTGCGCGGGCAGACCGCGCCCGACCGTCGCCCGCAGTTCCTGGCGCTTATGTTCCTGTTCTTATCGGCCATGTTCGTCATCGTGACGAGCGATAACCTGGAGTGGCTGTTCTGCGGTTGGGAAATCACCACCGTGTGCTCGTTCCTCATGATTGGCTACACGCGCACGCCCGAGGCCATCAAAAACGCCTTTACCCAGATCATCCTCAACATGCTAGGCGGTATCGCGTTTTTGGCCGGCCTTATGTTCCTGCACGTCAACGGCATGCCGCTGACCATCTCGGGCATGATCGAGCTTTCCGGCGCCGGAACCGCGCAATCCGCGCTGCTGGTGATGCCGGTCGTTCTGCTGTCGCTCGCCGCGCTCACCAAGGCCGCACAGATGCCGTTCCACACTTGGCTGTTGGGTGCCATGGTTGCACCCACTCCCACGAGCGCCCTGCTGCACTCGTCAACCATGGTCAAAGCCGGCGTGTTCCTGATGGTCAAGCTGAGCCCACTCTATGCCATCTACCCCGTGACCGGCTTTATGGTCACGAGTGTGGGTGCCATCACGTTTTTGCTCGCTGCACTCATGGCCATCTCGCAGAGCAACGCCAAACGCGTGCTCGCGTACTCCACCATTTCCAACTTGGGCCTCATCAGTGCCTGCTTGGGTGTCGGCGCGCCCGAGGCCGTATGGGCGGCCATCTTCCTGATCTTGTTCCACACGGTGGCCAAGTCGCTGCTGTTCCTGTGCGTGGGCACGGCCGAGCATCATATCGGCAGCCGCAATATCGAGGACATGGACGGCATGTTCAGCCGCATGCCGCACCTGACGCGTCTGATGATGCTGGGCATTATGGGCATGTTTGTGGCGCCGTTTGGCATGCTCGTGTCCAAGTGGGGCGCCCTGGTGGCGTTTGCGCAGACCGGCAACGTGCTCATGATCATGGTGCTTGCCTTTGGCTCGGCCGCGACGTTTTACTTCTGGGGCAAGTGGCTTGCCAAGCTTTCGGGCGTCGACCCCACGGCTCAAAACGTTGAGGTCAATGTCCATAAGACCGAATGGATGGCCCTCAACGCCATCGCCGCGCTGCTGATTCTGTGCTGCGTGGCGTTTCCGGTTATCTCGAGCGGTCTGGTGTCGCCTTACTTGGCCATGGTGTTTGGCCGCGTGCCGTACGTTATTGGCAAGGACGCCATGTATCTGATGGTGGTTATCGTGGCGTTTATCGCCGTGGTTCTGCTGACTTCATTCCGCGTGAGCAACAAACCGCACGTAAACGTATATCTTTCGGGTGTGGGAACCGACAATTACCGCCATTTCCGCGGCTCGATGGGACACGAGGTGAAGGCCGAAAAGCGCAATTGGTACTCGGAGGACGCCCTTGGCGAGAAGCGTATTGGCCCCGCGGGTAGCGTCGTGTGTTGCAGCATTATCTTGTTTGCGCTGCTGTGTTGCGCGTGGATTGGGCCCGAGCGGCTTGCCATGAGTGCGCCCTCGGTGCTGCGCGGCAAGTATTTTGAAGGCTCGGGCGTCGTGGGCATTTTTATTGGCACCGTGGCGTTTGCCTTGATTGCGCCGCTTGTGGGCGGCTTGATCGACGGCGTTGACCGCAAACTTTCGGCTCGCATGCAGGGCCGCGTGGGCCCGCGCCTGCTGCAGCCCTTCTACGACGTTGCCAAACTGCTGCGCAAGGCCCCTGCCAGCGTAAACACCATGGACGATACCTACATGGCGTGCGCGCTCATCTTTACCGTGGTGGGCGGCGGCATCTTTGTGTCGGGCTCCAACACGCTGTTATGCGCCTTTATGGTGACGCTTGCCGCGATTTTTGTGGTGCTGGCGTCCGCCTCGACGCAAAGCCCGTTTGCCCAGGTCGGTGCCGACCGCGAGCTGCTGCAGGTTATGAGTTACGAGCCCGCCGTTCTGCTGATGAGCGTGGGCCTGTACCTTGCCACCGACAGCTTCGATTCCATCGCCGTGACGGGGCAGTCGGCCCCCATCATCGTGTACAGCGCGCCCATTTTCCTCGCGCTGCTCGCGGTGCTTACCATCAAGCTGCGCAAGTCGCCGTTCGATCTTTCGTACTCGCATCACGCGCATCAGGAGATCGTCCAGGGCGTCGCCACCGAGATGAGCGGCAGCACGCTGGCCAAGATGACCCTTATGCACTGGTGCGAGACCGTGCTGTTTTTGATGTGGGTGGGCATGTTCTTTGTCTGGGACAACCCAGTGAGCTGGCTGGTCGCCCTGGTCGTGATGGCTGCGACGTACTTTGTCGAGGTGCTGATCGACAACACCTTCGCGCGCAGCACCTGGCGCAGCTGCTTTAAGCTCGGATGGGGCGTGGCGCTGGTGTTTGGCCTGCTCAACCTTATGCCCATCCTCGTCGACGTGTTTATTTAGGAGGCGGCATCCATGGATCATAAAATGTCGCGCTCGCCGTGGGTTATTCATTACGACGGCTCGAGCTGCAACGGATGCGATATCGAGGTGCTGGCCTCGCTCACGCCGCTGTTCGATGCGGAGCGCTTTGGCGTGGTCAATACCGGCAACCCCAAGCATGCGGACATCTTTTTGGTGACGGGCTCGGTCAACGCTCAGAACTTGCCTGTCGTGCGCCAGATTTACAACCAGATGCTCGAGCCCAAGTGCGTGGTGGCCTGCGGCATCTGCGCGTGCTCGGGCGGCGTGTTCCGCGATGCCTACAACGTGATCGGCGGCGTGGACCGCGCGATTCCCGTGGACGTGTACGCGCCCGGATGCGCCATTCGCCCCGAGACCGTGATCGATGCCATCGTGGAGGCGTGCGGCATCCTGGACCAGAAGGAGGCCGTGATGCGTGCTGGCGGCGATCCACTTACCGTGGGCGGTGCCGCTACCTGGGACGGCGGCGTTGAGCTGGGCGAGGACGGGTTTGTGGCTGCGGGGGCCGGGGCTGACGGTGCCGGTGACGCGCCTGCCGGGAAGCCTGCTGCGCCCGCCGCTGGCGACGCACCTGCTGAGACGCCCGCCGCTGCAAAGGAGGCCGAGTAATGCAAGAGGCAATCTATACCACCGTTGGGATCGACGAGCTCCTGTCGCATGTCCAGGCGCTCAAGGGCGCCGGTGCCCGCTTTGTGCAAATGCACGCCGAGCGCAACGTCGACGACGGCACGTATCGCTTGGTCTATACGTTTATCAACGTTCATGCTGCTCAGGAGCATATTGCGCAGGACGGTAGCTATGCGATCGAGAACCTGGTGGTTGAGGGAATTGATCGGCACCAGGAGATTCCGTCCATCAGCTCGTACTGTCCGGCGGTATTCCCGTTTGAAAACGAAGCGCACGACCTATTCGGTCTTGCCATCACCGATATGCAGATCGACTTTAAGGGCTTTTTCTACCAGGTCTCGACTGCCGAGCCCATGAGCGTTATCACGCCCGAGGTGAAGGCTGCGCGAGAGAAAGCCATGAAGGTCCGTGCCGCTGCCGAGGCCAAGGCGCGCAAGGCCGCGGCCGAGAAGGCCGCCGCTGCTGCGGCTGCTGCAGGGGAGGGCGCTGCCAGCGCCGGCGATGCCGCGGGCGCCGCTGCTCAGCCCGCTGCGGCTGCCGGCTCCGATGCTCAGCACGATGAAGCTGCCGCCAAGGCCGCGCTCAAGGCTGCCGAGATGGAGGCAAAGCTCGCCGCCATGGATCCCGAGAAAGCGGCCAAGGTCCGCGCGGCGCTTGCCGCCAAGGCCGCCCGCGACAAGCAGAAAAAGGAGGCGTAAAGTCCATGGCACATCGCTCCGTTATTCCGTTTGGCCCGCAGCACCCGGTGCTGCCCGAGCCGCTTCATCTGGACCTGGTGATCGAGGACGACCGCGTCATCGAGGCAATTCCGCAGATCGGCTTTGTGCACCGCGGACTCGAGAAGCTCACCGAAAAGCGCGATATGCACCAGTTTGGCTATATCGCCGAGCGCATCTGCGGCATCTGCGCCGTGGGCCATAGTTGCGGCTATGCCAGCGCCTGCGAGCGCATGCTCGACATCGAGGTACCCGGCCGCGTGCAGTATATCCGCACCATTTTGCACGAGCTTTCGCGTATTCACTCGCACCTGCTGTGGCTTGGCCTGCTCGCCGATGCCTTTGGCTTCGAGGCGTTGTTCTATCGTTCGTGGACGCTGCGCGAGCAGATTCTCAAGATCTTTGAGAGCACGTGCGGTGGTCGCGTGATTCTGTCGATCAACGAGATCGGCGGCCTTAAGCACGACATTGAGGACTCCGAGCTGGCCGGCATTGTCCAGACGCTCGACGCCATGCGCGCCGACTACGAGGCCCTGGTGCATACGTTTTTGGACGACGACAGCTGTGGCGAGCGTCTGCATGGCGTGGGCGTGATCAGCAAGAAAGACGCGCTGGAGCTTTCGATGGTCGGTCCGTTTGGGCGCGCCTCGGGCGTGGATTACGACGTGCGCATGTTTGGCGACGGCGCCTATGCGGATCTGGCCGCGTTTGAGCCCATCGTGGCGACCGACGGCGACTGCTATGCCCGCTGCCAGGTGCGTTGCGCTGAGGTCACGCAGGCCATGGATATCATCAAGGAGCTTGCCGGTAAGATTCCACACGACGGCATCGGCGGGCGCACCAAGCTTACGCCGGCCGACGGCGCGCGCGGCGAGGTTGTGATTGAACAGCCGCGCGGCGAGGCGTACTACTATGTACGCGGCAACGGCACCAAGAACCTGGACCGTTTCCGCGTGCGAACGCCGACGTCGCAAAACCTGGCGGGTCTGACACATGCGCTGCAGGGCGTGCTCCTTGCCAACGTGCCCATGATTATCCTGACCATCGACCCCTGCATTAGCTGCACGGAAAGGTAGGCGCGGCATGAGCTTACTGACATTTGCCAAGACGGCCTTGGGCTCTATGGTCAAGCAGCCGGTCACGGTGTGCTATCCGCAGGAGGAACTGACGGCGCCCGAGCGCCTGCGCGGGCACATCGTCAACGACATGGACGTGTGCATCTGCTGCGGCATGTGCGCGCGTCGCTGCCCGGCGGGCGCGCTCGCGGTCGATCGCAAGGGCGGTACCTGGTCGATTGACCCGTACGCCTGCGTGGTGTGCGGCGAGTGCATCGAAAGCTGCCCCAAGCACTGCCTGACTATGGACACCGCACGCACTCCAGTCGCGGCGGACAAGACCCCCACGGTGGAAACCAAGCCGGAGTAGCGCGAAAACGGGGCCGGTG
>OGZI01001308.1_pt1 | contig 25713 bp, 30 predicted proteins | sample 1576711 | NCBI WGS metagenome assembly OGZI01 (sample SAMEA3541482, study PRJEB24748) | human gut metagenome | biome: human gut; feature: human-associated habitat; material: faeces | place: China | collected 2012
GTTTACGGCGTGGACTACCAGGGTATCTAATCCTGTTTGCTCCCCACGCTTTCGCGCCTCAGCGTCAGTTAATGTCCAGCAGGCCGCCTTCGCCACTGGTGTTCCTCCGTATATCTACGCATTTCACCGCTACACACGGAATTCCGATTGCCTCTCCAGCACTCAAGAACTACAGTTTCAAATGCAGGCTGGAGGTTGAGCCCCCAGTTTTCACATCTGACTTGCAATCCCGCCTACACGCCCTTTACACCCAGTAAATCCGGATAACGCTTGCCACCTACGTATTACCGCGGCTGCTGGCACGTAGTTAGCCGTGGCTTATTCGTCAGGTACCGTCATTTGTTTCGTCCCTGACAAAAGAAGTTTACAACCCGAAAGCCTTCTTCCTTCACGCGGCGTTGCTGGGTCAGGCTTGCGCCCATTGCCCAATATTCCCCACTGCTGCCTCCCGTAGGAGTCTGGGCCGTGTCTCAGTCCCAATGTGGCCGGTCAACCTCTCAGTCCGGCTACTGATCGTCGCCTAGGTGGGCCGTTACCCCACCTACTAGCTAATCAGACGCGAGGCCATCTCAGAGCGATAAATCTTTGGCAGTCAGAGCCATGCGACCCAACTGCATCATGCGGTATTAGCACTCCTTTCGGAGTGTTATTCCCCTCTCCAAGGCAGGTTCCTCACGCGTTACTCACCCGTCCGCCACTAGGTAACTCAATCCGTTGGACGAATCCTCCGTCATGAGCACCCCGTTCGACTTGCATGTGTTAAGCACGCCGCCAGCGTTCATCCTGAGCCAGGATCAAACTCTCAATAAAATGGTATCCAAAGAACGTCTCCGTTCCTCAAATCATCTTATCGAAGCTTAATTCATAGCTTCAAAGAAATTAAATCAAGAGCCTTCTTCATCAAGCTTGCGCTTGCTCAGAAGGACTTCTCGTCCTTTCTGGTGCTTCGTGTTTCTCTCACGTTGTTTAATTTACAAGGTACACGCCCCTGTCAGCTTTTCTGCTGACGTGCTATTTATTTTAGCACTCACACTTTCGCTTGTCAAGAACTTTTTTCAAACTTTTCTGAGGTTTTTCAGCCTCATGGCCGTTCTTTTTGTTCTTTTCAAGCAGATTCCCGCCTCTCGGCGCGAACTCCTTTAGTTTACCACGCCCTCACTCATTTGTCAAGCACTTTTTTCAGCCCGCTTCCGAAAGTCCGTCCGGCTTCCGCCCGGTCTCTTCCGTCCACTTTCCTGTTTTTTCATGCCCTCCGTGAGGCGCTCAGTTAGAATACCAGCTTTCCTCCTCTTTGTCAACACCTTTTTCTCTTTTTTTCAGGTTTTTTTCTCGGCTGTCAAACCGGACCGGATCACTGGTATTCTAATCCATAGCATGCACAAGATCTGCCACCCTTATACCTGCCTGCGCAGCTTTTTTACCAGCAGGAGCAAAACAGGGATGCCGAAGCCGAAGAGCAGGCTGCCAATCCTGGCCGGGCCCTCCATCCACCGCTCCAGGGAAAAGGCGTCGGGAAAGAGGAACCAGGCCCCCGCCAGGGCCAGCAGGAGCAGGGGAAGTACGGCGTGCTTGCGCTCCTTTAAAGAGAATACGGACTGGGCCAGGACGGAGCAGGAGCCCGCCAGCAGGTTGAGCAGGGCTAGATCAGAGAACACCCAGAGGGCGATGATGACCGACTCCACCCGTTGGAAGGTGCCCTCGATGCCGATCCCCTTTACCATCATAAAAAAGGGCGTGTCCATGCGAGCGGTCAGCCCGGGCCCGAAGTTGCCCAGGCAGACAAGCTGAAGGGCGGTAAGCACCAGACAGAAGGCGGCCGCCCACCATAGCGCACGGCGGCGGTCTCCCTCTCCCCGGGTGACATTCCCCCCCAGGAAGGCGGCAAAGACCACATAACCGAACAGGCCCAGCACCGGAACGGCGGCGGAGAGCACCCCCGGAAGATCCTCCGTCCACAGGGGAAGGATGTGCCGGGGCTCCACCTGGAGTACGCCCAGGATGAGGGAGAAGCCCAGGCCGATGGCCAGGGCCAGGTAGAACACCTCTCCGGTCCGTGCCAGCACCCGCACCGGCTTGCGCACCAGCCAGAGGGTGAGCCCCAGCAGGGTCAGCAAAAACAGACCCAGGGGGGCGTTCCGGTAACTGGTGGACAGGAAACGGAGGGCGAAAAGCCTGGCGTTGGCGCTGAGCAGAAGCAGACCCCACAATAAATAGAGAAGAAGTACCCCCTTGCCCAACCCCCTGCCCAGGACGGTCTCGGTGACCTGGGCCAGCCCCGCCCCCTCCCCTGCCGGGCGCAGGAGGGCAAAGAGTACCCAGCACAGCCCCAGCAGTACCGGCAGGGCAGCCAGGGCGGACAGCCACCCCGCCTCTCCGGCCAGGGCGGCGGTCTGGGAGGGCAGCACGCCGATGGCCGGAGCCAGGAGGGCAGCGAAGAGGAGCGCCAGGAGCTGGCGCAGGGAGATTCGGTCGTCAGGCATGGGTATACCGCCTTTCCTTTGAGCTGCCGCCCTCACCGGGCGGCGTCATAGCTGCGCTGAAGCTTGGCCGTCACGTGCAGCTCCAGCTCCAGCGCGCCCAGAGAGGCCCCTTCCAGCGCCTCCTTGTGCCAGGGCCGGGCCAGGGCCGCCCGCCGGAGCAGCCCCAAATAGTCCGCGTCCAGCTCCTGTGCCAGTTCCAGCGCGGACCGGATGCGCGCCTCCTCCACCTGGGCCAGGGCCGCCTCGAGGGAGGCGTGTACCTCCTCCGTTCGGAGGTCCAAATTCCCCTCCGCCATATTGGCGTCCAGCGTACAGGTGAGGGACAGGCCGGTAAGGGCGCCCCCGTCCATCACCGGGCGGACGGAGGTCCTGGCCCCCACCACACGCAGGGCCGCCACTCCGCCTCCATCCAGGGGCAACTCCACCACATCGGCGTCCACCTGGCCCAGTACCAGGTTGACCCCCAGGGCGGCGTCCCCCTCAGCCCAGCCGGCCAGGCTGTCCCCTTTTAATATGCCATACCCGGCGGCGGTGAGAGCCTCGTCCGCCTCTACCGCCGGGAGAAAGGTGGCCCCCTGGGCATAGAGATCCGAGAGGGCGTCCTTTACGGTGCGGGGCATGGAACCGGCCAGCAGACCCGCGTCCTCCGCCAGCGCCTCCAGCCGGTCAGCGGCGGAGCCGTCCTCCCCCGCTGCTGTGATCGCCTTGCCTGCTGTGCCGCCCCGCACCAGATAGAGGGCGGTGTCCAGCCGGGTCTCCACATCCCGGAGAATATAGTCCAGGGCGGGCTCCACCCCCTGCCTGGCCAGCTCCTCTCCCAGCAGGAGCTGGCCCACGTGGCCGAAGTAGAGGTAGGAGGAGCCCTCCCCCTGCATCCCCAGCACGGCGGCGCTGATGGTGCCGGCCTGGCCGGACACAACGGTGGCCGCCCCCTCCGCCGGATCGCCCGAGCCGCTGGAGGCGGTTACCTCCACCTGCCCCTCCCCGGCCCGGTCCACGCCCAGGGTCTGCATCAGCTCCATGTCCTCGATTTCCCGGGCATAGGGCAGCAGGCCGGGCCCACGGCGGCAGCCGGTGAGGGTCAGGGCGGCCAGGCCGGCCAGCAGCAGGGCTGTTATGCGTCTCATTTCTGATTCCTCCGGTTTCGGGTTTTCAGGGCCGCCGGGCGCTGCTTTACCTGGGGCAGGGGCTGGCGGAACACCGCGTGCCCCTCCACCTGCTCCCCGGCATTCGAGGCAAAGGGGGTCAGGTAGGACACGCCGAAGCTTTCAATGCCCGCCAGATGGATCACCAGCGCCGACAGGCCGGCCACCACGCCGAACAGGCCCGCCGCGCTGGCCAGCAGGGCCAGCAGGAACCGCCAGATGCGCAGGGCGCCCGCCACCTCCTGAGAGGGCATGGTGTATCCGGCGATCCCCGCGATGGCCACCACGATGAGCACCGCGGGGGAGATGATCTTGGCCTCCACCGCCGCGCTGCCCACCACCAGGCCGCCGATGATAGACACGGTCTGCCCGATGGACTGGGGCAGGCGTAGCCCCGCCTCCTGGAGAATCTCAAAGGCCAGCAGCAGGACGATGACCTCAAAGACGGAGCGGAAGGGCACGTCCTGCTTGGCGGCAATGATGGACAGGGCCAGGCGGGTGGGAATCATCTCCTGGTGGAAGGTGACCATGGCCACATAGAGGGCGGGCAGAAGCAGGGTGCCCAGCATGCACAGGTAGCGCAGCAGGGTGAGGGCGGAGGCCAGCAGCCAGCTCTCGCTCTTGTCCTGGGGCGCCTGGAGGAAATCCCCCAGCACGCCGGGGGCCAGGTAGCCCAGGGGCAGGCCGTCGATGAGGATGCCCACCCGCCCCTCGGCCAGCCCGGCGCAGAAGCGGTCGGACCGCTCGGTATATTGCACCAGCGGGAAGGCGGTGCGGGCGGCGGGGACGATATACTCCTCAATATTGCCCGTGGCCAGCACCGCGTCGATGTCAATGTCCGCCAGTTGGGCGGCCACCTGCTCCACCAGGTGGGGATTGGTGAGCCCCTCTATATAGAGGATGTCCACCGACGTGACCGACTGGCGGCCCACCACCTGCTCGCGGATGCGCAGCTCGGGGGCCTTCAGGTGGCGGCGGACGATGCTGGTATTGGTGCGCAGGCTCTCCACAAAGGCGTCCCGGGAGCCCTTGAGCACCGTCTCGTTGCTGGGAGAGCTAATGGATCGCTTTTCCTCGGTGCCCACAAAGAGGGACAAAACCGCAGATTCCCCGGGAAAGAACAGCAGGCACCATCCCGCCACCAGGTCAAAGGCGGCTTCGTCCAATGTGGTACGCTCGGCCGCAGAGAGATTATACAGCGCTCCCCCCATCATCTCCTCCATGGCCTGCCGGGGAGTCCCGCAGCGGGCCAGCGCCTCGTCCTGGGCCAGCGGCCGGAGCACATAGTCGCTGACCCGCTCCATCTTCACCATGCCGCTGAGGTAGCATAGGGTGAGCGTGCACGCGCCGCCCTCCCCCAGGGACACCGGACGCTTGGTGAAGTCCACGCAGTCCTGAAAGATCTGCTCCAGCCGTTCCAAGGTCAGCGGCCCGTTAAAGCGGGGCTCCTTCCGGGGATGGGGTACGCTGGGGGCACGCTTCCGACCAAAAAAGCCCATGGCGCACACCTCCTGTTGTCTATTTTGCTGAATCGAACTTTTTTAGGATGGCCCGTTTTCGCCCGGTTATACAAATTTAAACGAACCAGTTGCAATTTTCCAGGGATGTTGATATACTTTATAAAAACTACAAAGTTCAATAGATGAACTATCCACTTTCCTTCTGGTAATTATCCCATGTCCTCCGCAGGACAGGGTTCATTTTATGTGATAAGGAGGAGCCCCTTATGAAGCCCTTTACCCAGACTGCCGACACCCTGGACCAGGAGCTGGCGGACAAAATCGACGGCATTCTCGCCGCCCATGGCGAAGATCCCACCCAGCTGGTGGGCATCCTGCTGGACGTGGAGGCCGCGGTGGAGCGGCACTACATCCCGGAGGCCGCCGCCTACTATGTGGCGGAGCGCCTGGGGGTGAAGCCCACCCAGGTCTACGATGTCATCTCCTTCTATACCGCCCTTCACGACAAGCCCAGGGCCAAGTTTACCCTGGAGGTGTGCTCCTCCGCCCCCTGCCGGGTGAAGGACAGCGACACCCTGCTGGAGCGGCTCAAGCGCCTTTTAAATCTGGAGGTGGGCCAGGTGACCTATGACGGCCGCTTTTCCATCGAGCAGGTCCCCTGCTTCGGGGCCTGCGACGTGTCCCCCGCCGTGCGGGTCAACGGCGTGGTATACGGCCATCTGGACAGCGAGGAGCGTATCCTGGATATGCTCCAGCAGCTCAACTAAGGGGGAACGGACATGAGCAAGACGGTTTGTTTCATCACCCGGAATTTCGGGAAGTACGACCCGGACAGCCTGAAGGGCTATGAATCCATCGGCGGCTTCCGGGCGCTGCGCAAGGCCCTGACCATGGAGGGCTGCGACATTGCCGACGTGCTGGCCGCCAACGGCGTCCAGGGCCGGGGCGGCGCGGCCTACGACATGGGTAAAAAGTGGCGGCAGGCCCGGGAGGTGCCCGGCGCCCACAAGTGCGTAGTGTGCAACGCTGACGAGGGCGAGCCGGGCACCTTCAAGGATCGGGAGCTGCTCACCCACGACCCCTTCCAACTGCTGGAGGGCATGATCATCGCCGGCTGGGCCGTGGGGGCGGACAACGGATACATCTACCTGCGGGAGGAGTACTCCCACCTGCGGCCCCGGCTGCTCTCCGCCATCGCCCAGTGCGAAGCGGCGGGCTACCTGGGGGAGGACATCCTGGGCTCCGGGCTGAACTACCGCATCCACCTCTACTCCGGCGCGGGGGCCTATGTCTGCGGCGAGGGCTCCGCCCTGGCCGAGTCCATCGGCGGCCACGCCGGTCGGCCCCGGATGAAGCCCCCCTTTATCAAGCAGTGCGGCGTGTTCCACCTGCCCACCTGCGTCAACAATGTGGAGTCCCTCTCCCTGGTGGCCCCCCTGCTGCTGGACGACGAGGGCTACTATAAGAGCCAGGGCACGCCGGACTGCCCGGGCACCAAGATGATCTCGGTGTGCGGCAACGTCAAGCGCCCCGGCGTGTTCGAGGTGCCCTTCGGCATCACCATCCGGGAGATCGTCTATGATCTGGCCGACGGCATGGAGAACGAGGACTACCCCCTGCGCCTAGTGCAGCTTGGCGGCGCGTCGGGCCGCATCTGCTCCCCCGCCCAACTGGACACCCCCTACACCTACAAGGGCATGCGTCAGGCGGATCTCACCGCCATCGGCTCCGGCGCGGTGCTGGTGGTGGATGAACGCACCAGCGTCATCGGCTTTCTGCGCATGACCCAGGAGTTCTTCTCCCACGAGAGCTGCGGCCAGTGTACCCCCTGCCGGGAGGGCAACCGCCACATCTCCCTGCTGCTGGACAAGGTGGCCGAGGGTACCCACACCGCCCAGGACATCGCCACCCTCAAGAAATTTGCCGACATTATGTCCAGCGCGTCCCTGTGCGGCCTGGGTGAGACGGCCCAGTCTGCCCTGCTGAGCTGTATGAAGCGCTTCCCGGAAGTCTTTGCCGTAAAAGAGGAGGTCGCCGTCCGATGAGCGAAATGGTACATATCACAATCAACAAGCAGCCGCTGGAGGTGCCTGCGGGCACCCGCATCATTGAGGCGGCCAAGATGCTCAACATCGATATCCCCCACCTGTGCTACCACCCGGATCAGACCATCAAGGCCCACTGCCGGATGTGCATGGTGGAGGTGGTGGGCTCCCGCAAGCTGACGGCGGCCTGCTCTACCGTGGCGTGGGAGGGCATGGAGGTCATCACCGACTCCAAGAAGGTGTACGATGCCCAGACCGGCGTGCTGGACCTCATCCTCTCCGATCACAAGACCAACTGCCTTTCCTGCGCCCGCAACGGCTCCTGCGAGCTCCAGGCGCTCTGCCGCCGCTTTAACCGGCTCCACCCGGAGCTGCCCGACATCTCCTCCGACGAGCCGCTGCGCATCGACAACCCCTCCATCGTCCGCGACCCCGCCAAGTGCGTCAAGTGCGGCCGCTGCGTGAAGGTGTGCGCCGAGGTCCAGGGCTGCGCCGCCCTGACCTACTCCGGCCGCTCCGCCGGCTTCAAGGTCACCACCGCCTTTGACCTGCCCATGGACCAGACCGACTGCGTGCTGTGCGGCCAGTGCTCCCTGGTGTGCCCCGTGGGGGCCATCGTGGAGACCGACTACACCAACGAGGTCACCGCCGCCATCCAGGACCCCTCCAAGCATGTCATTGTCCAGGTGGCCCCCTCCGTCCGGGTGGGCCTGGGGGACGAGTTCGGCATGGAGGCCGGCGCCGTCGTCACCGGCAAGATGGTCACTGCCCTGCGGATGCTTGGCTTTGACAAGGTGTTCGACACCAACTTTTCCGCCGATCTCACCATCATGGAGGAGGGCAGCGAGCTGCTCAAGCGCATCCGGGAGGGCGGGAAGCTGCCCATGATCACCTCCTGCTCCCCCGGCTGGGTCACCTACCTGGAGAAGCACCACCCCGAGCTCATCGACCACCTCTCCACCGCCAAGAGCCCCCAGGCCATGTTCGGCGCGGTGGCCAAGACCTACTATGCCCAGAAGATGGGCTGGGATCCCCACGACGTGGTAAGCGTGTCCGTCATGCCCTGCACCGCCAAGAAGTACGAGGCCAGCCGCCCCGAGCTGGGCCGGGACGGCTATCAGGACGTGGACTACGTCCTGACCACCCGGGAGCTGGCCAAGCTCATCCGCTATGTGGGCCTGGACCTGTCCGTGCTGCCCGAGAGTGAGTTTGACTCCCCCCTGGGCACCGGCTCCGGCGCCGGCGCCATCTTCGGCGCTACCGGCGGCGTTATGGAGGCCGCCCTGCGCACCGCCTACGAGCTCTACACCGGCAAGACCCTGCCCCGGCTGGAGTTTGACGCCGTACGGGGCGACATCAACGCCATCAAGGAGGCCACCATTGACCTCGACGGCACCCCCCTGAAGGTGGCCGTGGCCAACGGTCTGAAGAACGCCGAGGAGCTTATCCGCCGGGTAGAGCGCGGCGAGGCCGACTATATCTTCATCGAGATCATGGCCTGCCCCGGCGGCTGTATCGGCGGCGGCGGACAGCCCATCGGCACCAACAACGCCGTCCGGGACGCCCGCATCCAGGCCCTGTATGAGATCGACCGGAGCCTGCCCCTGCGCAAAAGCCATGAGAACCCGGAGATTAAGACCATATACGAGGAGTTCTTCGGCGCGCCCCTGTCCCAGCGCTCCCACGAGCTGCTCCACACCCACTACCATGCCCGCAAAAAGCGGCACGATTTCTCCCATCTGAGCTGACAAAAGGGCCCGGGAGCGCCATTCAGCGCTCCCGGGCTTCAGCGTGTGGAGAAGCCTCGACACGCTTCTCAAAAATGCAAGCATTTTTGAGAGCTGAACGTTTTGAACCTTTAAAAACGTTCAAAACGTTGTTTGATCCAACGCGAACAGCTCAGGCCGGCCTCTCTTGGCTCGCGGCCAGTTCACCTCCAGGGAACCCCGACGGCCCCAAGCCAAAATATTTTAAATAGTACTTGACAAAATCGCCTTTTGCGCCTATACTGTAGCAAATTAAATTGAGAAACCGATGATAAAGAAGAGTAGTCCGGTATCAATGCCTCTCAGAGAGCCGCGGGTGGTGGAATCGCGGCAGGTAGCGCTCGGATGAATGGACTTTTGAGGGCACAGCGAACAGCCTTTGGGCTCAGTAGCGCGACGGGGACTCCACCCGTTATCCGGGGAGCATGGGCTGATCGGCCCGTGAAAGTGAGTGGGCGTATGCGCTGGTATACGTCAATCCGGGTGGCACCGCAGAGGCTGAAGCTACAGTCCTTTGTCCCAGAGAAACAATCTTGGGGACGAAGGGCTTTTTTGTACCCTTTTCCCCTGCAACACAGAAAAGGAGTGTATCAACATGAGCAAGATCCCCCACCGCCTGTATCTGACCGAGGACCAGATGCCCCAGAAGTGGTTCAACCTGCGCTCCGCCATGGCCGAGCAGCCCGATCCTCTGCTCCACCCCGGTACCCTCCGGCCCTTGGGTGTGGACGACCTCTCCCCCATCTTCTGCGAGGAGCTTGCCCGCCAGGAGCTGGATGGCGCCACCGCCTATGTGGATATTCCGGAACCCATTCAAAACGTCTATAAGATGTACCGCCCTTCCCCGCTGATTCGGGCTTACGAGCTGGAAAAGGCCCTGGATACCCCGGCCAGGATCTACTACAAGTTTGAGGGGAACAACACCTCCGGTTCCCATAAGCTCAACTCCGCCGTGGCCCAGGCCTATTATGCCAAGATGCAGGGCCTAACCGGCGTCACCACTGAGACCGGGGCCGGCCAGTGGGGCACCGCCCTCAGTGAGGCGTGCAGTTACTTCGGCCTGACCTGCGACGTGTTTATGGTCAAGTGCTCCTACGAGCAGAAGCCCTTCCGAAAGGCGGTGATGAATGTATTCGACGCCTCTATCACCCCCTCTCCCTCCCCCACAACTGAGGTGGGCCGCCAGATCCTGCGTGACCACCCGGACACTACAGGAAGCCTGGGCTGCGCCATCTCCGAGGCGGTGGAGTCCGCCGTCCAGAGCGGCGGCGCCAAGCGCTATGTGCTGGGCAGCGTGCTCAACCAGGTGCTCCTCCACCAGTCTATCATCGGCCTGGAGAGCAAGCTGGCCATGGAGCAGCTGGGGGAATATCCCGACGTGGTGGTGGGCTGCGCCGGCGGCGGCTCCAACCTGGGCGGGCTGATCGCCCCCTTTATGGCCGACAAGCTGCGGGGGATACGGAATCCCCGCATCGTGGCGGTGGAACCAGCCTCCTGCCCCTCCCTCACTCGGGGCAAGTACGCCTACGATTTCTGCGACACCGGCAGGGTCACCCCCCTGGCCCGGATGTATACCCTTGGCTGCGGCTTCATCCCCTCCGCCAACCACGCCGGCGGCCTGCGCTACCACGGCATGAGCCCCATCCTCTCCAAGCTCTACCACGACGGCTATATGGAGGCGGTGGCCTATGAGCAGACCCGCGTTTTTGAGGCGGCGGTGCTCTTTGCCAAGCGGGAAACCATCCTCCCCGCCCCTGAATCCGCCCACGCTATCCGGGGGGCCATCGACGAGGCTCTGCGGTGCAGGGAGAGCCGCGAGGCCAAGACCATCCTTTTCGGCCTCACCGGTACCGGGTACTTTGATATGACCGCCTATGAGAACTATCTCAGCGGAAAGATGAGCGATTCCATCCCCACCGATGCCGACCTGCAGAAGGGTTTCGACAGCCTGCCAAAAATCCCCCAGAACGAGGGTATTTGAGGCTTTACAGCAAAACTTTAGGTTGGTTTATGCTGTTGTAATATGCAGATTTTAAAGTCCTATGATTTACTGTACCTATTGGGCCGCAACAGATACAAAGAGGACGACGGAAATGCGTGGAGTTACCCGGCAATCGGTGAAGGGAAAACTCAAGGGAAAATGATCACTTCCTCAAGAGGTTTAGACCTTCCCACTTGCCGCTGCCTTCCCTTTGTGGTATAGTCAAGAAAAGGAGGTTGGTATAAATGGGCTTTTTGTTGTCAAAAAAGGGTAGTCTAATCAGCGATTATTTCTTGCTTCTCGACGATGTCGGCCAGTTAAAGGGCGGAAATATGGTAGACTTGGCGCTCTACGATGACCACCTTGAGCTTTCTGCACCTATGTCACCAACTCCTATCTCTCTCTCCTATACGCAAATAACGGATGTATACCACGGAATTGAAACTGAAATCAAGGAAAAAAATAAATCTGTGATAGGCCGGGCGCTTGTTGGTGGTCTGCTGTTCTCCGGTGTTGGTGCTGTCGTGGGAGCTATTAGCGGGGCCGGAACAAAGCAAACAAAGACCAATAAAACGGTATTTATTATCAGCTATACAGCATCTAGCGGCGAAGATGCCTTTTTAAAATTTGAAGATACCAGACACTACAAGGGCACAAAAATCAATAAAAAGCTCAGAGAGCTTTGCAAGATATCTGAGCTCATTATTACAAATCTTTAAGTCGATTGTTTGGAGTTCTCAGGTCACCAATTATAGAATAGAGAGGGCCGCCCATGACGGGCGACCCTCCTTATTTATACCTGTCCGTTTTTTAGATTTGCCTCGGCCAGCAGAAGTAATTTCCGAATCTCTGGCTTATTCACAACGGCACGCACGGATTCCATCATCGTGTCTACTTTTGCTTTAACGACCGGCTCATTGTAAGCCGTCACAATTTCCAGCCGGGCAATCTCCAAGTCAGAAACGTCGATATCGGCATAAGCAGGCATGTCCTCCGGAATGCACATGCTTACAAAATCATACTGTTCCCGAAGGGCCTCTTGTCGCGCCAGTTCCCCGCAATTTACGAGCCGTTCGATATTGGTCATTCTGTGCACAATTCTGTCCATTTCCTCAGTTCTTGCGGGCAGCTCATAGGTTTTTCCGTTGATTTTTACAGTGTACTTCATTATATTTTCTCCTTTGAATTTTATTTTGAGTAGGTCACCCTCCGGTAACTAGCGACATTCCTTGCCGATTCGTTTCTTCGTCGATTCTAGGCTTGAGGAAACGTGCCGCTTCTCTCGGCTTGAACTCGATGTCAACCTTTACGCGCTGCGGTGCGGCGCTTTGCCCCTGCTCCTGCTGGCCTGTCTGAGCATATGCACGGTGAGCGACGAAGGGATCTGCATAGGCCGCAGATGGTGTCATTGCTGCGGTGGCAACGGTGACGCGCTGTTCCATACTCGGCATAGAGTTTTGAAGTGTCCTTAATATGCGGTTTCGACTAGCCGTTAGGCTTATCCCGCCTTCCCCTCCTCCGGATTCCATAGGAGCTGCGCCCCCCCCCACCGAAGCAGGAACCGGAACGGCGGCGCGTGCTGCTTTTGGTGTGGCCGTTTCAACCTCTACAGAGCCTCCGCCAAATATAGCGGACGGGATTTGAGAAATCCAGTCTAGCAAGGTTTTTACTGCATTGGGGATAGTTTCTGTAAAAAAAGTTACGATACTATCCACCCAATCCGCAACTGTATTTTTTATATCCTCAAAGAAAGATATGACTGCATTACGGAAATCCTCGTTTGTGTTCCATAGGGTTAAAAGTGCCGTAATCAGGCTCCCGATCAGAGTTATAACTAGAACAATCGGGTTCGCATTCATGGCCGTGTTCAGTCCAGTTTGTGCTACAGTCGCTCCAGTAACTACAGCCTTCAATGTCGTTAAAGCTGCGCTCACTGTTTCTATAAGAGTCGAAATCGCTATAGCACCCTTGTATATAACCACAGCCGCCGTTACTGCTGCGATCGCAGGGGCTAGAGCTTTAAAGATATCAACCAAATTCCCCAGCGAATCCAGTAGGGAGTCGACATCAATACCAGAGATAAAATCTGCGATCTTGGTTCCTATCTCCGAAATAGCAGGGGCAAATTTTTCTAAAAGAGCATTTTTAACATCAGCTATAGTTTCACCAACCTTTGCCATAGCTTCGTCCAATGCCACCTGATTTTCCCGTGCTTTTATGACCGACTCATTATTCTCTTCGAATGATTTTGCCGCCTTTGAATATGTACTAGAAAGAGTATCCGCTATAAGCTGATTTCTTTGGGCCTCAGTGGATAGCTCCGACAGTTTTGCGTTAAACTCGTCCTCAGAGATTCCCGCCCAGTTGAGGGCATCCGCCAAGACTCCCGTAACTTCTCCTGTTTTTGCTGTTTCGTTGGCGGCTTCGATTAGCCCCTCAATGGGTAGGGCGTCACCGAAGGTGCCGTACACTCCAGCGGCAATTTCTGCCCATGTAGCTATGTCCGATTCGTCTTGCGCCAGTGTTGCTAACAGTTGGGATGCTTCGGTAGCTGTGTCCGTGTCCCCCAGGATTTTATAGAACTCAGTATAAGATTGCTTTGCGGCTTCCGAACTTAACCCGGCCGCCTCAAAGGCGGTGTCTAGCTTCCCCTGGGCTATTCTATATTCCTCTGTTGTTTCGTCCAGATTCCAGATTGCACCCGCAAGATCCGTCAATCCACCGATAGCTGTTTGAACTCCATTTGAAATCAGGTCACCAATCGCAACCCCTTTTGCAGTGTCCGACAATTTACTAAGTGACGAGCCAAAGCTATCAGCATCTTTTTCCGCGTTTTCAAATGTGTCAGACAATTTTCCGACGGATTCGGCGGATTTTTTTGCTTCTTTACCTAAATTATCAAATTCTTTTTTTATATCGCCTGTATCAAATTCTACACCCAACTTTACAGTACCGTCGTTTGCCAATGCTACACCTCCTTTGCGAAATAATTAAGCTACATTAAAAGTTTGAAATAATTTCTTCCGTCAGTTCTTCCCAGCGTCGGCTCATAGTCTCGATATAAGCAGGCGCGTCTCCTTGTCCGTGCACCTGTCCGCTGCAATAGTCCGCAATAGAGGACAGCGCATCCCAGCTTCGCATAATCTCTCCTTGCCCATTTCTGCATTGCTGGCAGAGCATGTAGAGCGTCCTACGTCCGGCTGGGTCATCCATTGTATCAGCCGTTTCTTTTGCGTACTTTGCCACAAAGCGAAGCATCGTCGGATTATCGTTGTACTTATCCAAAAGTCCAAAATAATCATCTGGGGTCAAGATTCCACTTTTAAGAAGGTCTAACCCATTTTGATCGATAGACTCTGGTTCTACACGGCCGGATGCGTTCACCTCCGCTTCCAGCGCCTTCTTTAATTCTGTCCGCTTTCGATCAAACTCTTTCCAAACGCGGGACTCTGTTACTTTAAATGCGTGCTCCGCTCCTTGCCACTTTGCCTTTGCTACCTCCTGGAGTAAAGCGTTTTCTCCCGCATATTGCTCTTTGCGCCATACCTGGGTCGCCGCATGGGCTTTTGTGGCCGCCTGGAGGCCGTTCCATGCCTCTATGTATTCCTGGCGTGCCTTCTTAAACGCGGTATCAAGGTCTTTTGCAAAATGGTTATATTTACTCATAAGTCCCTCCATTGTATTCTTTCAGCGCGTCGCAAAGGGCGCTCGCCTCGGCGTCAGTCAACTGCAAGCCTTTGAGTGGGGTCTTGCTTCCGTTCCCGTCCTGCCGCCACACGCGCACATCAAGACGGGGTTCTCTGTTGTTGAAAGAAACTACATTCAACTCCCTGGAGTAGTCGCCGCTTTCGCTCAATGTGGCGATATGCTCCATAATCCTCACTTCAAATCTGTTATTCAGCATTTAAACCACCTCTTTTCTGTTGCAGAAAGTCCATAGGGCGCAATCTTCACCGCAGATCAACCGCCCAGGAAGGGGGCATACCTTCCCTGCCGTCGGCGGTTTTCCGTCCATAATACCACACCCAATCTCCCTATAGCGGGCGCACCTATCAGAGCAAAATCCCTGAGTACTTTTGCTGAATGGGCAACGCTTAGACGTTCCCCTCTTAGGTTCCAGTGTGGCGGGCTGGTGCCTCTCCAGTCGTTCGTATGCGCTCGCGGGGAATGTCCCGCATGAAGTGACCATATCCGGCTCGTACTCGATGCAGGCCCCAGTCCGGCGAAATCGTCGCCCATGCTTGTCCACTTCCCATCCAATGCTTTCCAAATTAAAACATCCTTTCTATTCGATTTTACAATTAGGATCATGTAATCTAATAAATTCTTTGCATCCTTGATAATGTCCGATTTCTCCTGTGGGGCGCGGTCTATTGGAAAATGCTACCCACTCCGCCCCCTGGGTGTACCAGTTACTTCCGAGGGAGGGGGGGGGCTAATTTGACCCTCCTTTTTTATGTGCTCAAAAATGCGTGATTTCTCTAGCTTCGCTCGGGGTTCGCGCTCCTCTCTTGAGTTATCTAAATAGCCGGGCCAGATCCTCGGCCAGCCGCTTCCCGTGTCGTAGCTGGTATCGGGAAAGCCGGATCAAATGCCGCTGATAGGTGCTCTCGTGCATCCATTTCGGTTTACCTGGACGGAAACGAACAAATGAAAAGCCATCAACCGGCCACGGCGGAAGGTTCAGGTATTTTTTTACATAGTTCATTCCATTCCAATAGTCAACCATGCTGTCCTTTGTCTGCTGCTGGCTTTTGTAATTCAGCTTTGCACATTTCCGGCACAAGAAGCCTTTCCGCCCGGCTACATACAGATAGCGCACTCTCGCGCCGCATCCAGGGCAAAGAAAAAAGGTCTGTTGCCCGCCGTAGCCGTTGGCTTTGTGGGATAGCCTGATTTTGTATCCTCTTGGGGGGAATATCTCGCAAAGGTCATTGTCCTGGTAAATGTCCAGGTATTTCCCGCCGCAGAATATCCCTCCCCATGCGTGGGTGTGCTTTAACTCAAAGCTGTCTATGCGCGGCATCTGCTCCGCCTGCTCATGGGTTTTATTCCACCCTCCATTATTGCAGCGAAAATACACTTTTCCCCTCCTGATTGCTTTTATGCCTAAATACTATGTAAAGATTGTAAAGATGCAAAGTATCCTCCTCTTTCAAAACCGCCAGAAAACGGCGAAATGCGCCAATTCACATATAGGCCCTCAGTCTCCTTGATATCCTGGGGTGACGCAGGGCCCGCAGGGCTGCCGCCTCCAGCTTGCGAACCTCCTTCTCCGGTACGCCGGTAGCCGTCGAGATCTCTGCCGTGGTTTGGTTGAGCCAGTACCGCCGCCGGATTTCCTCTTTCTGGCCCTCTGGCAAGCCCTCCACGGCTCTGTGAAGGGTATCCCATACTCCAACACCCTCCAGGGCTTCCGTTGCCTGTGGGTCTGGTATCACGTCGGCCAGGGTGAGCGGTTCGCCCTCTCCTTCGTCGAGCGGGGCGTCTATGCTGACGGCGGAGAAAATGGGGTCACGCTTCTGCTTTTCGCTCCGCCGCCCCTCCGCCTCACTGAACGCCGATTTTACCGGGTAAGTGAGGTAGGTAACAAACCGGAATCCCGCCGACGGGTCATAGGCCCTCACGGCCTCCAGGAAGCCCAGAAAGCCCGCTTGCATAAGGTCGTCCAGCGTGACACCCCCGGCCCCGTTTGTGACTCTCAGGCGCTTGTATGCCATATCATGCACCAGCCGCCGCACCTGCCCCCAAAGTTCCATGAGCTTGTCCCGCTCGCCCGCTCGGATCGCCGCCGCCAGTTCTTCATTACTCATTGCCTCGCCGCCCCTTTTGTGGTAGAATGTGGGTGACAAGCTCACATACTACCATGCCGGGGCCGCTCTCATTCGCTGGGGGCGGTTCTTCTATTAGTTCGCGTCCGATTCAAAGAAAAGGATTGCTCCGGGCTGCTCCTCGAAAATCTCGCAGTTCGTCAGGCCCATTGCTCTGATTTCGCGGTCGCCGTCGGCCAACTCCACCAGGGCAAGGCAGGCGACGGGCTGCGCTGTCCCTCCGTCATAGGCATACATGAGGTTAGAGGGGGCGGGGATAATCTGAATAATCGTTTCGTTCATGGTTCAGTTCTCCTTTTTTATGTGTGAATTTTTGTGCATTTCCATCCAGTCCTCAAGGCGCTGCGTCACCAGCCAGCCGGAGCGGTTGCGCCTATGGAACACGGTGGGCGCTCCATCCTGAAACCGCTCTGCGTCCCGGACGGCCTGCGCCATAGCCTCCGGTACATTCAGCCGCTCGTTGCGCTTGCACTCGATATGTACGCCGGGGAGGCCGGACAAGTCCGGCACTTCCCCATAGCTCTGCGCCCGGCCCGGCTGCACGTCGTAGCCGTATCCCTGGAGTATGCGGGCAAGCTCCAGCTCACCCGCACGGCCCTTGCGCTGGCTTGCCCTACCCATTGGAATCTCCATTCAGCTCATTGCTGATCACCTCCAGGTGCTCCGCAATTTCCTCCAAAGCCTGCGCAATCTTCACTAATGCGTTGTATGTAGCATCATTCATGGTTTCGCTGTCTCCCTTGCTTTTTGTCCTGCGCATCTTGTGGAAATCATGGAAATGATGGAATTTATGCCGCATCATTTCCATTGTTTCCATCGTTTCCAGCTATAGCCGGGTTAATAAAATATGCTATCTGAGTCCGATTGTTATACCCCACATCGGTTTCAACTTCCTGGAGGTATCTGCGCTCTACCAGGATATTTAAGGCTGCTGTCATGTCCTCCACTTTGCCAAATTTTCCGCGGCACAGCCTGGTTAGTTCTGAGCGGGTCACCCTGTTTAGCCGGACAGCAGACAGCCGCTTTAGAATATACTTTGCATCCGCTTGGCTTTCGTTTGCCCCCATGAGCTGATAGGCGGCCTCTGCGTGGCCGGAAAAGAACTCCCCGAGACTTGTAGCTGAGGCCATAGTTTCCGCGCTTATGGGGGAGTCTGTGGGCGGCCCCAGGCACTCCGCTGCGTGCATCAGCGCCGCGATACGGACAACGGCCCCGGTCAATTTGCCGCCCCAGTCCCGCATGAACTCCCACTCGTTGCCCAGCTTCTTTTCTATGTACGCCTGGTAGCTCTTGCGCACCTCGTCGGCCCCCACCTTGCGGATTGTGTCACGGGAGACTCCGGCGTGTTTGGCGATTTCTTCATCAGTATGGATTGGTTTGCCTTTTTCAGATTTCTGTAAAGGGCTACTATGCTGGTTTATGCCTGCTTCCATCCGCTCCTTCGCCTTTGCCGCTACCAACGGCTTCAGCACCAGTGCCAACTCACCTCGCTGGAAGGGGATCAGATTGCGCCGTCCGAACTGATTTTTGATGATCCAGATCTTGACTTCGTCCCGGTCGAAAAACTTCATCTCAATCATTTTTACCGACAAAAAGAAAAGGCATGAGAACAGCGTCAAAACTGTTTCCCATGCCTCTAATCGGCTAACCCTTGTGGGCGGTACTCATGCCTATTTCTTTTTATGTATTATACCATATAAGGGAGGGATAGTACAAGTGTTTTATTCGCTCTGACAAGGTTTTTCAGGCTTTTTAGTGGTCAAATAGATGTGCTTAAATGGGGGGTGACGATCACTTTTCCGAACCTTATCCGGCTTTATAAAGCCACGCACAAACGCGCAAATGACTCTTGCCTCTTCGTCTTCTGCTTCGGTATAGGCTATTGTGATCTTCACCGTGCGGCCTCCTTCTCTGCTCCTTGTTTCCAGGCTTCAATCATCCAGGCCCGGAAAGCCTCGGCAAATTTATGTACGCCCGCGTTATCTTCATGACGGGCCATAAGTTCATCCAGCTTGTCCAGGTCTATCTCCAGAATAGCGCGGTCTTGCTTTAATCCGTCCTCATAAGAGAAATTGAAAGCCTCCACCCAGGCGACGGTAACCCCCTTCTCCTTCTCTGAAAGCGCCCGGCCTACAAGCCGCTCCTGGTCGGCGATAAACGCTTCCGGCGTGGTGGGGAAACGAATCATTTCCGCTTGCCCCCTTCCAATTTTCTACCAGAAAGACAGGCAACCACGGAATCAAGCGTTTTCCGGGGACGCTTCCGCTGGTTCAGCAGGGCGGTAAGCTGTGCAAAGTTGGGGTATTTCTCCCTAAGAGCATTTTCTTTCATTGCTGTACCCCCTTACCCACCAGAACCTTTTCATGTACCAGTGCAACCGTCAGAATATGCCGTATAAATTCCTCTGTATTGTTCCTATTCAGGATGCAGAGAATTTCACCCTTCATCTGCTCTTTTTGATTTTCCATGCTTGCATCCTCCTTCACCCTTTGGTACAATGGGAGGCGGACACAGCCGTTGTACTCTGTTCCGCTTTGCCGTCCCCGGTGTTAGTAGCGCCGGAGGCGGCTTCTTTTATGCGTTCTTCCAGAGCAGCCAGGGCGCGGCGATACGCCTCCACCTTGTTCTCCTCATCCTTGCCGATGTAGATGCTACACCGGCTAATGCTACCCGTCTCAATGTTCATTGATGCATAGGTTTCGCCGGGGTGTCCCGTGTAGACGGTCACACAGTCACAGGCTTCTCCAGGATCCAGGTGCGCCCCGCAGAGGGGACAGGTTCGATAATAGCTCACTACATTCACTCCCTTTTGCAGTAACTCAGGAACTGTTGCGCCGTAAATCGCTTTTGTCAGCAGATCAACGTGAAAGCGGGCGTTGCTTCCGGCCAGTTCTAATTCGTGGATGGAACTCTTTCTGGTTATCATCATTATTCCTCCTTGCGAGCCGTTGGCAAGGATGGTATAATATCCCTGCGCGGCCCGGTGTGTATTCTTCCTTGCGGGTCGTGCTGCCGTCCCTGGTGCTGCAATCACTGGGGGCGGCTTTTTATGCTTTGGGTTAATGGGTTGACCCTGGTTGAGACTGGAACCAAACTTTTTCTATATTGATTTTTATTTTCCTCATGTATGAAAAGTTATGTATTAGGTTCAACCTGACTCAACCCAATCCTTCAACAGCTTGCAGCATAAGGGTTTCCGTATTTCTCCGCCAAGTTTAGCCTCAACCCAACATAAGAATATTTTCCCTTCGGCTGGATCTTGGAGAATCCCGCTTCCATCATAGCCGCTGAAAAATCGTTCTCGCGGCGCACGTAGTCCCCAGCGTCGTTGGCCCAGTCCTTATATTCCAAGTAGAGATCGCGGGCACCGACGCGGGCGTTCGGTTCTCTGATGCATCTTTCTTCAATGAAGTTCTCCAGCCAGTTTTCCCGTGCCCGGTATTGCTCTGTTTCCTGCGCCACTGCATCGGGTATATCCAGTTTGAAGTTATTGCGGATGAAGTTCATTGCCCCTTGAATTGTCCAGGCCAGAATTATAGGGCCTGCCTGCTCCACAAGCACATCCGCATAGTTCTGAACTCCTCCATTCTGCGGAATTACCGCATTGAAGGGAACGATGGTCAGCCGCCGCCATGTACCGTTGTCGGTACTGCCCACACGGGGCAAATGGTTTGTGAATAATACAAGGGTATGGGATGGGGTAAAATCCTCCGGTGCACGGTATTTCTGCTCTGCACGGATAATATCTGTGCTTGCGATCCGCTTCACCGTGGCGACGGATAGCCGCTTACCCTCCTCTAATTCCCCAGCGATCACCAGCCGTTTCCCGCGCAAGGTCGCCAGCTCCGGCCCCCTGTTCTGCCGATCTGTCGTAAGGGTTTCAATGTCTATATGACCGGAATAGTCACCTAGAACGGCTCCCAGCGCATTAAAGAGGGTGCTTTTTCCGTTCCGCCCGCTGCCGTTGGCAATGATCAATCCCTCGTGAAATACCTTTCCGATAGAGGCCATGCCCGCTACAAGCTGGAGAAACCCGGCGAGGGAGCGGTCGCCGCAGGTAACCGTATCAAGAAATTGCATCCACATCTCCATCCCCTGGCTGCCCGGAGAAACGGCGGTCATCTTTGTGCACCAAAGGAAGGGGCTGTCAATCCCGTGCGGCCTCATCTCCCCGGTTTTCAGGTCTACCACGCCGCTGGGTGTGTTCAGCAAAAACGGGTCGGCGTCCAGCTTGTCCGCTGGAATCACAAGGTCATGCTTTGCAAGCTCCAGTATGCCGCCAATCCGCGCCGCTCCTCTGGAGCGCAGGGCGTGAGTATGGTAGGCTCTGGCTGCGTTGACGGCTTCCTTTGCCTTCTTCAATGCCTCCGCCGCCCCTTCTTCCTTTGAGGCCACAAGCGCCTTTGCCTCGGCCTCCGCATGTAAGGAGGTGCTTAATTCCCCCAGCGCATCCAGCAGCATCTCCTCAGTCAGCTTGACGGCCTTCTCCGCCGCCTTGTGGTCGTTTGCTTCCCACTTCCTCCCATTCCACCAAAGCCACCCAAGAGCGTCCGTATAGGCCAGCAAACCACGATACCAGACAGAAAAGCGGTTCGCGTTGCCAGCGTCCGAGAAGTCAGGCGGCATTACGTCGAATGGTTCGCTCACTCTCTCACCGCCTCCCGGTAAAGGCCGTAAAGGTCAAGGTCTACCACCTGCTTGTCCGCCTTACCAATGTCCAGCACTTCATAACCCCTCTCGGCATAGGCCCGGACGATTAGCTCCTTGCTGCTCTGGCCGACGAGCTGTGCCGCCTGGAGTTGCTGCTTGGCAAGGACAACGGACTCCTCCGATTCCTCCCCGGTGCGCAAATCCCTGATGCGGACGGGGAACGCTCTTAGGTAAATGCTCATTGTGGTTCTCATAATGCTACCTCCATAGATTCATTTTTCCGTACCCACTCTGCCAGCCCCTCCCGGCTCACCCGCACGCGGTGTCCAATTCGGATAACTGGGAATCCTGCTACATGGGTCAGGTTGTACGCTGTCTTGGTGCTGATCCCCAGCTCCTCCGCCATTTCAGCCACAGAGAGGGTTAGCCGCTGCACTCGCTCGGTCATGTTCTCACCTCCTCGATCAGTTCGGCTACCGGGACGCCCAGTCCCAGTGCCAGCTTGCCCGCTGTCTTAGGCTCACAGGTTCCCCGCCGGATGATGGTGCTGATGTTCTGCCGGGAAATTCCACAGCTTTCAGACAGCGCCGCTTTGGTCATTCCCCGTTCAGCCAGCAGGGTTTCGATTTTCGTTGTGCTGATGTTCATTAGCTCACCTCCGAAAAGTTCTTTTCAAGAACATTATAACACACATTTTGTTATCGTCAAGAACATTTTAAGTTTTTGTTGATTTTTTGTTCCTATCAGGATACAATTAAATAAAGGAGGTGGTTGTATTGGAATCTATTAAGTCAGCACGCAAGCATCGAGGCTGGACGCAGGAACAACTAGCTAATGCGATTGGTGTAAAAAGATCTGTAATCTCTAAGTATGAAAGTGGAAGCATAAGCCCATCAATGGATACACTTCGTAGCATAGCAAATGCACTCGGTGTCAGTACGATTTCATTAATAACGGGCGAAAAAGAGTTTTCTTCTTTTGTACGCATCGCAGATGACGGTCTTTTGCAGTTAATGAAACAAGATTATGAATCTGATAAAGACTTTTATTCCGCTTTTTTTGACAAGAAAATTTCCTTTTTGGTAATAAATGATGATACCGATAGACGATTGATGGAAGCATACCTTGCATTAAACACTAACGGTCAGCAGAAAGCCGTAGAGCGTGTAGAAGAACTAACCGAGATACCAAAATACCAGCGCCAGCCGCCCCAGGACGCGCCCACCGCCCCATCCGAGGGCAAGGACACCACCCCACCCGAAAGCCCGTCAGAGGGGCCGCAGGAGGGCGAATAGAAGGGTGTCCCCAATAGCCCCCCTGTACGGCGTTTCACCGTACCATAAAACAACTCTGACATTTTGTCAGAGTTATTTCCCTCAAAAGGGGCACAAATCCCGCCCCCTATCTCCGGATTTTCGCGGATTTCAACCTGCTCAAAAATGAGCGGGCTCGCCAGGATGGGGTGGTGAAACGCCCCCGCTATCTTGCAGGTCATGGACAAAATGTCCTTGATTTTACTACGGAAAAAATGTTTTCTGGGATGAGCATATCTTTCGCAACTTTCCGCGAAAACCAAATTTCTGATAAATAGTTCTTGAAAAGAGAAAATAGCTGGCCCGGCGAATTGCCGGGTCAGGGGTTGCATATCTGCAACTCCTTGCTATGGGACAGGGGTCGCCACAAGGTCAATATTATTGACTTCGCCCGCTCGGTGGAGGCCGACGGAAAATTCCGTCTGCTAACCCGTCATGGACAAAGAGGTAACTGGACATTTTGTCCACTTACCAACACGGAGAGCCGACGTCAAAACGATTTCGGTTGAACATGTTAATTGTCTTAAATGCCTTTTGCTCATTTTTGAGCGAAAGTACGGAGGCCGACCGGCCTAAGACATCGCAGGAGGGCAAATAGGTGGGGTCTGCGAATCACCGACTAATGGGTTGCGCGGTATACCCTATTGGGGATAGCTCCTGTCGCATTTCACGACGCCAGCGGTAGCGGTAGGGGACGCGAATCCCGCCCCCCTAGCCCCAGATTTTCGTTGGCAAGGGGTCGCCAAAGCAGCGACCCCCATACAACGGAAAAAGCTCCTTCACCCACAATGGGCGAAAGAGCCATAAAAGAAACCGCCGTCGATGCTGCGAACATCGACGACGGCAAGCAGTACAAAATACCCAGGCTACCAACCAAAGGCACCAGACTGCCCATTTATAATATCATAAATCGGGCTGTGGTGCAAGCTGAGAAAGGAGCGCATCATGGCAAAAAGAGCAGCGCAGGGAGCTGGCACCATCCGCAAAAAGACGGTGATCCGCAACGGGAAAGAATACACCTATTGGGAGGCCAGGATAACCACAGGCCGGGACCCAGGCACAGGGAAGCAGGTACAGCGGTCTTTCACTGGCAAGACGCAGAAGGAGGTCCGGGAGAAGATGCAGGCGGCGGCGGTGGCCGTCAACACCGGGACATACATCACGCCGCAAAAGATGACCGTGGGCCAATGGCTGGACACCTGGGCAAAGGACTATCTGATCGGCGCAAAGCCCGCCACAGCGACCATCTACAAGAACAACATCAAAAACCACATCAAGCCTGCCCTGGGTGCTGTGGGCCTCTCTGACCTGCACCCCCACATGGTACAGCAGTTTATAAACGGCATGGAGCTGTCCTCGGCCTCCATCCGTCTTGCTTATAAGGTTCTACATATGGCGTTGGAAAAGGCCGCCAAGCTGGAGTACATACCCAAGAACCCCGCCGCCGGGAGCGAACTGCCAAAGCTGGAGCAGAAGGAAATACACCCGTTGGACGATCAGCAGGTGGCCATACTCCTGAACTCTGCAAAGGGCGAGGATATAGAGCATCTAATCACTGTGGCCCTGTTCACCGGCTGCCGCCTCTCGGAACTGTTGGGCCTCACCTGGGACGCCGTGGACTTCCAAAAGGGCACCATCACCATCAACAAGCAGCTTGCCCGTACCAGATACAGGGCAAACACTCCCTTTGCCTCACCTAAAAATGGAAGGTGTCGAATCATCACCCCGGCGGCTTCCGTTCTAAATATCCTGCGCCGCCAGTGGCGGAGACAAGCCGAAATGAAACTAAAGGCCGGGGTATTATGGGCGAATCCATACAACCTTGTCTTTACAGACGAGGCGGGCGGTATATTTGATCATAACCGGGCAGGCAGGCATTTCAAGTCTATCTGCAATGCTGCGGGGCTTGTGGGTGTTCGTTTCCATGACCTGCGTCATACCTACGCTGTTAGCGCCATTCGGGCGGGCGATGATATCAAAACCATACAGGGCAATCTTGGACACGCTACGGCATCCTTTACCCTAGATAGATATGGACACTTCACTGAGCGCATGAGAGAGGACAGCGCCGCCCGTATGGAGGGGTTTATAAAGGCCGTGTTTGGTCTGTAAAGGGAAAACTCAAGAGAAAACAGCATGAAAATTCCCTAAAAATTCTCCTCTATCCATTGAGTCCCTAGCAAAAATAAAAATCACTAATTTTCAACTTTAGGTTGCACATTGTCCCCCGGCTGGCTATAATAGGAGGGACAATAAACACAAAAGAAGGTTTTGCCATGGAATTCCGCGCAAACGAGGGAAAGAGCGTCACCATAGAGGTGAGCGGAAAGACCTACGCCCGCCACGCCATCCAGACCCATTTCGTCCAGGTGGGCGAGAGCTATATCGACCTGGTGGAGCAGTACGTCAAGCCCCTGTGGCAGCCCGGCGACCTGCTCTCCTCCAGCGAGAAGATCATCGGCCTGTGCCAGAAGCGGGTGGTCTACAAGAAGGACATGAAGGTGGGCCGCCTGGCCCGGTTCCTGTCCCGCTTCGCCTCCCACTCCTCCGCCGGCATCGGCGTGGACAGCCCCTACAAGATGCAGTTCGCCATCAACGAGCGGGGCGCCCTGTTCGTGCTCTGGGCCGCGTTCTGCGCCGGCGTGGCCAAGCTGTTCGGCAAACGGGGCGTGTTCTACGAGATGGTGGGCCAGGAGGTGTCCGGCCTGGACGGCTTCTACGACCACGAGTTCCAGGAGTACGGCGAGTTCGGCATCCGCATCCCGGAGAACCCCGGCAAGGTGTGCGACGAGATCGAGGCCGCCACCGGCGTGCAGGCCATGATTGTGGACGCCAACGATCTGAACGTGGAGATTCTGGGCAAGGCGTCCTCCGTCACCCTGGACGACGAGACCCTCAAGGGCCTGATCCGGGACAACCCGGCGGGCCAGTCCCGGGAGCTGACCCCCTTCATCCTCATCCGCGAGGTAAAGGAGGAGCGCGCGCCCGAGGAGGCGCAGGCATAAATCCGTTTACAGACAGCACAAGAGGCGGAATTCCCCC
>OGZI01001311.1_pt1 | contig 25680 bp, 20 predicted proteins | sample 1576711 | NCBI WGS metagenome assembly OGZI01 (sample SAMEA3541482, study PRJEB24748) | human gut metagenome | biome: human gut; feature: human-associated habitat; material: faeces | place: China | collected 2012
TGTTCGCTCCACCGCCGCAGCCGCAGTCCAGCACCATGGCATCCGGGGCAGGCTGCAAAAAATGCAATCCCCACGCTGCCATTGCACTGTGCCCAAAGTTCATCATGGCAACCATGATCTTCCCGCCAAGACCTACAGGTTTGCGGGTGTTTTCAAAAAAGGACATAACTTTACCCTCTTTCTGTTTACCGTTCACAATGCAATGCTTTTCACAAGCTGCGCCCACTGCCCCGGGTGGCAGGCAAGCAGCTCCTCGTGTTGCAGGTTTTGCTCATGAAGAACAGGATGCGCAAAATGCCGCTGATAGCGGGCGCGATATTTTTTGCCCATCTTCAAAGCGTAGAAGATATGGATCTCGGTGCCGAGTATATGGATTTTATCCGGCAGCGGGGTGATAAGATCGGAATAAAACTGGTTTTTACAGCTCTGCATGGTCACATAGGGGCGGGCATCGCCGAACATTTTCAGAAAGGCTTTGACATAATCCTCCGACTCCTTGGCACGCTTGTCCAGACGCTTTTGGAGAAATTTTGCCTTGAACTTTCCGTCACGAACCACGGGGTAGATCAGCGGCAGCAGAAGATTTGTCTGTAAGATTGCCGCCAACGGCGACGCCTGATCCAAATCGGAGCTTCCCAGAATGCCGTAGTCTATGCGGATGTTCCGCCGTGCCGCCAGCAACCCTACGAAGGAGCCGCCCAGAGAGCAGCCGTAGGCTGCCCGGATGTGACCACCACAGTGGGTCTTGAGGTAGGCTTCAATCTTTTGAGTCTCCTCCAGCATGGTGGAAAATTCGGTCTGCTCGGTTTCGTCAAAGCCATCGTAGCTGACACACAGCACCCGGAAACCGTCTGCCAGAAGTGGAATCACCGCACCAAAATTGCTTTTCCAATGGCAACAGGTACCCGGCAGCAGCAACAGCACCGGGGCATCCTTTGCACCAAATGGGTAAATCTTCATCGTGATACGCTCCTTCTGCTTTTAGGCAACACCGCACAATTCCCGCCTAACGGCTTAAGCACCGCTCCGGCGGATCTCCGCGCCAAGAGCCGCCGCAAGCGGCGGTTGCGCTCCGAAGCGCCTCGCTGCGGCTCGGTGTGCGGCACGGCATCTGCGTTGCCAAAATGCTCGATAAGACATCCAGTATTATCTGCGCTTTTGGCCTAGCAGCTGCCGCACCTCGCTCGCTGTATCGGCACTTAGAATTATGCGGTATTGCCTTTAGTTTCTGCCTGTAAGAAAAAAACACATTTCTTCGGGCAGGACAACGCCAAGAGTTAGATAAAGCTAATTTACAGTGCTGCAAAAAGCCGCTGCTCAGCGGCTAGTTTGCCCAAATAATACGCCCTGCTGCTAACTCTGTCAAGAAGTTTCGGGACTTTCGGAGATTCTGAGAGAGGCTCCCGCATCATAAAGTGCTTGAGTGGTTATGCATAACTAACTATATAAAAGTATACTGCACATCGGCAAAAAGTCAAGGGTTTTGCGGCAGAAGAAATTTATCTGAATCGAATGACGGTAAGCTGATTGAATGTGATTTACCCAATACGGTGCGAATCGCAACTGTATCTTCCCAAGGACACACCGGTTTGACGGCAAAAATAACGCTGTATCAGCAGATTCAGAAGGCGCGACAAATTATATGGAGAAGCTCCTGAAAGCGATTATCATGTGTGTTCTCTTTTCAACAGTTTGTGAGGGCATAGTAAGGCAACATCGCACAATTCCCAGCTTATAGCTTAAGAGATGCTCCGACGGCTGCGCTGCCAGAAATCATACGTTTAAACGATAGAATTTGCTATTTGCAGCGGGGGACATCATCACAACGATAACTGAGAAAAAATCTCATTATATGAGCGCCGCAGGGTATTGATCGAAACCCTTTATGAGCGGCACAATGATATAGTTGGAAACCGTGCTTTTGAGTTCGATGCAAGTTTCCATACCATCCGCAACGATATTCGGGTACTGGAATTGAAATATTCAATCTATACAAGGATGGGCGCAGGTGGCGGCGTGTTCATTCTGGATTCGAGCCGACTGCAACAGCGATGGCTGACAGTACGCCAAAGAGAGTTGCTGATAAGTGTTTGTGATATGTTGGACGACAAGAAAGCCCTATTGATGAAATCCATCATAGGTGGATTGTCGCCGTGAATTGTGAACGCCTCGTAAACAATTAGCACTTACTATTGACCGACTGATAATAACTGGAGTATGCTAAATTTGCGGATTTATTCTGTACCAGCACCTTTACAACTGAATACACAGCATAACAGGTACTTTACTTTCCCGGTGGGGCGCATAGCAAGGTCAAGGCAGACCCTAACCCACGGCAGGGAGAGAACATAATGATACTCCAGATGCCCCACAGCTTCAGATGGGGTGACCGCGCAGGGGTTGGAATCAGTAAGATCCTTGCAGAGTCAGTGTACGGTCGTCGTCAGCGGCTTGCCTGTTATGTTCCCAAGTCTGGGGGCAAGCGGCAAATTAGACATTTTTCTTCAGCATTTATTTTGATGTACACGGTTTCTTTTATTATTTACATAACCGTGCGATTAACGCTATTATGCGCATTATTTGTTTTTTATTGAATTTACATCAAGATTTGCGGGGAAAGTGTACCCTCACGCCCGGATAGAACAGAGATAATATATAAAGAGCTCGGAGGACCTTACCAAATCGGTAAGGTCCTCCGGGCTCTTTTTTCTCCCCCGGAAAGTGTATTCAAGAGGGTTACACAGAATAACGATACAGCACGGAAAGGTAGTGAACTTATGATTAGACCAATTCTGAGAGATTGTGCGAAATACGCACGCGGACCACCAAAGTGAATCAGAACTGATTCACTATCTTGGATCAAAACCGAAAAAGTGAATCAAATCTGATTCACTCCCACATCTCGCCTAAATCTGCCCCGTGTGGGGCAGATACTCCGCGTCGCACACGGACGCGACATCACCCGCAAACCCGCCGTTTGGCGCGTTTGTGGGGCTGCGGGGCGGCGTAAGCCGTACAACTTAACACTGGAGAGTAAAACTTACTACACACAAAATGACGATACTATGAGATAATAGATATATACCAAACAAGAAAGGATGATGCAAATGACTTTTACAGAACTTCCAAAGGCAATCTCCGCAGAAGAACTGCTCTCCACGCCGCTACCGCCGGTTAAGTGGATCATTCCCGGTCTGCTCCCAGCCGGATTGGCGTTGTTTGCAGGTCCCAGCAAGGCAGGCAAAAGTTGGCTGACCTTGTGGCTATGTTTGCAGATTGCGCAGGGTAATCCTGTCTGGAATCGAGAAATAGAGCCACGCACCGTGGTTTATTTCTCGCTGGAAGATACATTTAACCGTCTGCAAAACCGCATTTTCCAGCTAATTGACGGCGGCGATGCCCCGGAGCGATTGATTCTTCAAACCGAATGTCCGAGCATCGGGCAGGGTTTAGAGGAACAGATGGAATCTTTGATTCATACATACCGCGATGTTGGCTTGATTGTCATCGATACACTTCAAAAAGTGCGTGTAAGCGATGGAAACGGCGGGATGTATGCGAATGACTATAAGGAGGCAGGTGTATTGAAAAAACTTGCTGACAAGTATGGCATCTGCATTTTGCTGATTCACCACTTGCGTAAGCAGAGTGCGGCTGATCCGTTTGACCAGATTTCAGGCTCTACAGGTCTTATGGGTGTGGCAGATACCAGCTGGGTTATGCAACGCAAGCGAATGAGCCAAACTGCTGACATTTTGCTTACTGGACGCGATATGGACGATAGAACGCTGCATTTGCGGGAAAAAAATTGCATCTGGACTTTGGAAGATGAAGAAACCGCAGAGGAACGAGAGATCAAGGCTGTGCCAGATTACTTGTGGAAAGCAGCGGAGCACATCGAAAGTGTAGGAAACTGGCAGGGAACGGCCTCCGAGTTGCTTGCAGCGGCAGGTATTGAAAATGCTAAGCCGAACCAGTTCACCTACAACATGGCGAAGTATTTCGATAAAGTGTTCGAGCCGAAAGGAATTCACTATAAAACTCATCGGAAGAACAAGGTACGCCTCTTGAACTTCTACGGTGACGATGGTGACGGTGGTGACGATGATATTGACATAACTCAATTATCGGGGTGGGGTATCCCAGAAAGACCGTCACCATCGTCACCATCGTCACTCGGAGCGCTTGAGGGAAGCAAGCATGGGCGAAGTGTTGCCACAGGACAACCCGCCGAAAAGCCTACGGGGACAGCCCCGAACCCCTGTGAGGCTGCTGGCGCATGAGAAAACGCAGTGTCGGGATCAATGTCCGCGTCAGCGTCACCGAAAAGAAAAAAGTGACGATGTTGGCTCAGAAGTGCGTGGTCTGGTAGAAACAAAGTTGGTACAAAAGTGTTGAATGGTGATTTCCCACAAGCTATACAAAATATGGAAATTTTATATGACAAATAAAAGGACTGGATTGATATATATTGGGGAAAATCATATAATGAATTTAAAAGGTTATTTGCCGCAAATTTCAATCATATAGGAGGTTTAAATGTATCTTTCAAAATTATCTATACATAATTTCAGAATATTCTCGAATCAAACAGAAATTGAATTTTCTAAGGGACTCAATTTGCTCGTTGGCGAAAACGGATGTGGAAAAAGTGCGACAATTGATGCTATTCGCGCACTTCTTAATGAATCGGATTTTTCAAGAAAAGGAATATCAGAAGAAGATTTTTATGTAGACTACAGTAATCCTATTTCAACATCTACGGATTGTATTGAAATTGTGGGAACATTTTCAAACTTGAATGAGGACCAAAAAATCGAATATTTGACATGGCTTACAAATACGTTTGATGCGAGGCTTAATTTGGAAATTCAGCATACGACTAACACTCGAAATATTTATAAGCAACATCGTTGGGGAGGAATGTCATCTGGCAGTATATTTGATTGGGAACCACTAAATGATATTCAGTGTGTCTATTTACCTCCTCTTAGGGATGCAGAGCATGCCTTGAAATCCGGGAGAGGCTCTAGACTGGCGAGATTGATTGCAAATCTGTCTGAAGATAAACTAAAAGAAACCAGAAACCAATCAAAGAAGATGCAGCTGGAAATACAACTCGAGAAATTCAATTCTTCCGCTGCCCAAGATGACGAAATCATACGAGCAAGTCAGTTAATCAATGAAAGCTTAGAAAAATCTGCAGGTGCAGTATATGGCCAGAAGACAGCGATTCAATTTAATCAATTGACATATGAACGAATTATAGAATCCCTTCAGATACTATTCTTCCCAAAGGGAAATTTAGCAGCGACAGTTAACTTGTTTAGGAGCCTTTCAGAAAATAGTTTGGGTTACAATAACTTGATCTACATAGCGACAATCCTTGCTGAGTTTGAGGGCTTAAAAGATAAATACACAACTCCCCGAATTTTGTTGGTTGAGGAACTGGAAGCGCATCTTCATCCGCAACTTCAAATAAAATTGTTGAATTATTTGCAAGAGCAGGCAAGGGAAAACGATATTCAAGTGATAATAACAACGCATTCTGTCTCCCTAGCATCTGCTGTACAAATCGATAGTATAATTTCTTTTAACCAAACTGCGGTAGGCATTGAGGTTGTTCCACTGCGCAATTGTGGTGTTGAAGAAAAGTCAAAAAAATTTATTGAACGTTGGATGGATGCCACGAAATCTACATTGCTTTTTTCAAAAGGTAATATTTTAGTAGAGGGTATAGCGGAAACCATTGTCGTTCCAAGATTGGCACAAGTGTATTTAAAAAGAATGATGCAAACGGGAAAGTGTAAGGTGTCCAGTTTAGAGGAGGCAGGGATATCTGTTATAAATATGAACGGAATCTATTTTACACATTTCATGCAGTTGTATAATGGATATCAAGTTGCTATTCCTGAAAAAAATGATGGAGAATCAATGTCGGCATACAATAGTCGTATAAAAGAATTAAAGAAAAGAGATGGCGCATATCAGGCTACTGAATACACGAAAGTCTTGCACATTCCGCAGAAGTGCGTGGCATTAACAGACAATGATCCGCCAAAAGAGTTGGGCTTTCCTCAAAAGGGAGAACATTTAGCCGGAAAAAACCCTTTCCTCTATTACAAAAGGCAAGCGGAAACAATGACGGAAAATTGTAGAGTATTTATAAACTGTAAAACTTTTGAATATGACCTTGCAATTGAAAGCCACCACAATGCGAAAGTGATGTTGGAAGTGCTCATGCAATTAGTTACAACTAAAATGGGTTGTGATAAGATTGAGAATTACATCAAAATGATTAATGAGGAATCACAAATTGATGATACAGAAATGGCAGCTTTCATCCTTACACAAATTGAGACTCCAGATGTTGGGAAAGGACTATTTGCACAATTACTTTGTGATGCCGTTGATGATATGTTTGATATTCCAACATATATAATGGATGCTATTGATTTTATGGTAGGGATAAAAAATGAGTGAAAATACAGAAGCTCTTATTTCTGCTCTATGTGGCAACAATATAAATACAAAAAACTATTCACTGTGCAATGGACTCTTATTTGACAAATGCCGATTTGATCAACACTGCGATTTACTTCATCTTACAAACAATCAAGTAACCTATATTTTATCAAATATGAAGGCAGACATATATTTAAATGCCTGTCCAGGAAGCGGAAAAACAGAAGTAGTTGCCATAAAATGCGCATTTGAAATGTTGCGCTGGAAGTCAAAAGCGAGTGGAATGGCAGTTTTGACATTTACTAATTCCGCAGAAGATGAAATCCGGGAAAGAACGGTGTCATATCTTAGACATCAGATTCAATATCCGCATTTTCTTGGTACATTTACAAGTTGGCTACATGGATATGTTGCCAATCCGTTTCTCTCTTTTGTGGTAAAAGGAAGGTCAAGTCTATCTGATGCAAAGCTAAAAATTGTCGATTCATCCTGCAGGAGTGAATTCCTTAGTGCATTTAAAACAAAATATACTTACGGAAATCTTCGGCACATTCCGGCCAATCATTTTTTCTACAATATAAAGTCACAAAAATATTGTTATTGTGGGAGTAATGAGATTGCTGAGAAAAAAGAATTTTTGGAAAAGTGCACTCAAGATATAGATTGTATAAAAAAGGACTTGCGGGAAACGAAGAAAAGATTTAGAGAAAACGGCTTTTGCACGTATGAAGATGTAGAATATTTAACCTATTATTTGTTAAAAAAGCATACAGATGTCGCAACATTGATTGCTAGGCGTTTTCCTTTTATTGTTATTGATGAGTGTCAAGATTTGTCATATGTACAACTTTCGATTTTGAGTGAGTTACATAAAGCGGGTACAAAAATTCATCTTGTTGGAGACTTGAATCAAGCTATATATGGATTCCGTGATATTGAACCGACTGATACGGAAAATTTCATTAAAGAGAACAGCTTTCAAGAGATGCTCTTATCGGAAAATTTTCGAAGCAATCAGGCAATCGTAGATGTTTCTGGACGAGTAGTTAATCGAAAAGAGATAGTGGCTGGAAAGAAGAAGCAAAAAGTAAAAAATCCCCTTGTTGCGTTTTTATATAAAAGCGGTCATGAAGAAAAACTTCTGCAGGTATATCAAAAACTACTCTTACAAGAGAAACTCTCTTTACAAGAATGCCGTATAATTGTCAGAAATACAAATCTAAAGCGAAAGCTTCTTGGTATAAAATATGACAATTCCCAAAGAAGCCCGAACGGGATAGAGGATTTTGCACATTTTGTATACCTACAGAAAAGTGCGGAGGTGACATCTTTTCAAGATAGCATACAATATCTAGGACGGGCTGTTCACCGGGCATATTTTATAAATGAAGAACATAGTAGTGCAGAAGATTTGTATAGACCGATATGTTTTGATTCAACAACATGGAGAAGCATTCTGATGAATATAAAGAACGCACTTGTTGCAGATGCTGACGTACTCGATTTGGATCAAACATGGGGTGAATGGAAAGTAAAATTGTCCCATGCTCTTGCTGCAGTTAGTGATGATAATGTTTGTGAATTGGCTTTGGGTCGCTTAAGGAACGGTGTGAAAAGACAAAAAGTCATAACGTCGTTTGATCAGAAAATTAAAGCGATGCAAAACTGTGGCATAGAGCTAGAAACAATACATAGCTGCAAAGGAAGAGGCTATGATGCAATCCTGTTTGTATCTTCACCAAGACAAAATAATACGTCTGCAAGCTATTGGAAAAACTGGTTCCCGCGATGTGAACATGGAACAACTGAAGCCACAAGACTTTCTTATGTTGCATTCTCCAGAGCAAAACAACTTCTGACATTGGGAATTCCAAATTCAACGAGTTCTCCACTTGATAATATGGATTTAAAGCTTCTTCAAAGCTATGGCTTTAAAATTTATGACTGTAGTACAGACGCGTGGCTTGAAGAATAGTCTCTATATCATAGTCTATGCGTCAATCTTTCAATATAAAACAGCATATTTTATAAAAGGGCAGTATAGGAAAAATAAAGATAAACAGACAGACTAAAGAATCTACGGCACCGTCAGAAATGGCGGTGCCGTTTTTGTCAGTAATAGGTAGATTTTAGGGCGAAAGATTGTTGGGTGTGGTGATAGCTTTCTGTCGCGGTTGTCGGTATGCTTTGTAGTACCGCAGGTCAATAAAACATACAAAGGAGCGTTGAAAACAATGGCATCTATCAGAAAACGCGGCAGTAATAGCTATTTGATCGTGGTATCCCGTGGGTATGACTACGAAGGCAATAGACTGAAATCTGTGCAGAAAACCGTCAAGCCACCTAAGGAATATACACCGAAGCAAGCTGAAAAGTGGGTAAAAGAGCAGGCAATTCTATTTGAACGAGAGGTACAGCATACGCCGGAACCCATCAATCGAAGCATAACGCTGGCAAAGTACATCGAGCATTGGGCGGCTGACATAGGACCGAAGAAGCTGGCGGACTCTACATACCAACGAGATTTGCAGGATATTCGCAGAATCCTGCCTGCACTTGGAAACTACAAACTGATGGATTTGCGCAAGGAAGTCATCCGAGATTTTTACGAAGAAATGCGGCACAGCCCGCGTTTGGACGGCAGAGGGAATCTATCCGAGAAGTCAGTCGAAGGTTTACACAACACGCTATGCGGTATCCTGTCGGCGGCTGTGGACGAGGGGTACCTGACACATAACCCCGCATGGCGGTGTTACAAGCCGAAAGGGAAGAAAAAAGAACGTCCCGTGGCTGACGAAGAAACCGTTAAGAAGTTGATTGCCGCTTTTGAGGGGCAAAGCATGAAATACGAAACCTATTTCAAGCTGGTACTGGCAACCGGGCTGCGGCGTGGGGAAGCCTGTGGGCTGAGGTGGAGCGATATCAACTGGCGAAAGCGTACCATTCATGTACAGCGGGGTGTGGTCAAACTTAGTCACCAAGAATCAATCACTAAGGACCCTAAGACCAGCAGCGGTGATCGTATGGTCTACTTGAGCAAAGAAATGTGCCAGCTACTCAAGGCGTGGCGGAAAGAGTGTGAGTGGGATAGGCAGCAAACCGCGAACGAAACCGTATCTGAGGATGACTACTTATTCCGCCAGCCTAACGGCAAGCCAATGAACCCTTGCACGTTCACTTACAGATTCAAGCTGATTTTGAAAACCAACAACTTGCCGTTGGATTTGAATGTGCATAGCTTACGGCATACGAACGCCAGCCTGCTGATTGCGCAGGGCGTGGACGTGCGCACGGTGGCTAGTCTGTTAGGACACGCACAGGCAAGTACAACGCTGGATATTTATGCCCACGCCTTTGACAAGAACAAGCGAAAGGCACAAGAGAAACTCGGAAAGGCGATTGGATTATGATGAGAAAAATCAAGCTGACCCGCGCGAACAAAAGTATTCTTCTGAAAGCACTTGCACCTTACTATTACCAGCAAAGGGCGCTTGGGCATAGCACAGAAAAACCGGGGCGACTGATACTGAAAATTGATTCTGTCCCAGCCGATAAAAAAGCTACTTTTTCTACAGAAGAAATCCGCCTCATGCGAATCACTATAAACAGGCTGAGGAACGAGCGTCTAGGAAAAGGGCAGTACACCGATGCGGCAGACGATATGCTGCTAAAATTATTCTGAAAATCAAACACTAACAAAAACAAAAAACCTCATTGCAAAAAACACATTGCAATGAGGTTTTTTGGCGAGACCGGGAGGATTCGAACCTCTGGCCTTCCGGGTCGGAGAACTACGACACGGCAGTATAGACCGACGTTATACCGTTAATTTTGTTGGTTCTGCACATTTACCGCCAAAACAAGAAAAAGCCTGTTGTCGGTTATCACAACAGGCTTTTTCGGTGTTTTATAGTGCTACTGCACAGTAGTGGTCAAATGGTAGTCAACTGCGGATAGGCAGAAATTCAGGCAGCCAAGGTGCGGGCATCTACTTTGCCGTCCATCAGGCGGCAGTCGGCATAGGAATGGCTCGCCCTATCGTTTCATAACCACCTGCATGGATGGCGCAGCCGAACGGGGATATATGTCTGCCTCCAGATTTATACATTCTTCACGAGCAGTGCCTGATACGGTTCCAGTTCGACATCTGCCAGCCAGACGGTCTGACCATCGGCAGTGCGGTAATTTCCGCCTAATGCGTCAAGGCTGGCCCCTGCCGGGTACTCGGTAAAGTTGAACAGCCCCACCAGCGTTTCCTCGCCGTGCTTGCGTACCAGTGCCAGGACGCCGGGGTTGTGGGTGTCCCATGTGGTTACCCACGCATCCGGGGCAAAGCACTCGTCTGCTCGCATTTTGCGCAGTTCTTCCATGCCCTGCCACAACTTGTTCGGCAGCGTACCCTTTTGGGTGCGCTGCTTTGCGTTTTCCCAGTTAAACGCACTGCGGTGCAGGTTGCGGCTGTCGTCTGCCCGATTGGGGTCGGACTTATAATCCCAGCCGTTGAGCTGGGCAATCTCGTCGCCGGAGTTCAGCATCGGAAATCCCTGCAAAAATGCCATGACGCTATGCAGCAGCAGGTCACGGCGAACCGCGTAGTCCAGCGCGATCACATCGCCCGATTCCAGCGCCTGCTCCACGCCGCACAGGCTGGCGGTGGTGCCGCAGCTGCGGGCATCGCCGGTAGCAGGGTCGTAGTTGTACAGCTCGCCCTTTGCCCAGCTTCCGGGGAAATCGCCCGCATAAAAATGGTAGAGATACTCCTTGTGCTTTTGGGGGTCAATATCCAAACGATTCTCAGCCGCTTCATCCAGACCCCAACCGATATCATCATGGCAGCGCAGATAGTTTACAAACCAGCAGTTGCCCGGCAGGGCGTGCAGGGCGTCCAGCTGTGCCTTCAGCAGGCGGGTGTCACGGCTTGCCAAGGCCCCCCACAGGTTGACCATGGTGGACACATTGTAAAGCATATGACATTCCGGCTTTTCGGGTGTGCCAAAGTACGCCGCCAGCTCCTTGGGCGCCATGACCACTTCGCCCTTGAGGATGACCGCAGGGCAGACACATTCCAGCACCATGCGCAGCATCCGCACGATGGTATGTACCTGCGGTAAATTGCGGCAGGTCGTGCCAAGCTGCTTCCAAATGTAAGGTACAGCGTCAATGCGGAACACCTCCACACCCAGATTTGCCAGATGCAGAATACTTTTGGTCATGTCCACAAACACCGCCGGGTTTGCGTAGTTCAGATCCCACTGGTAGTCGTGGAAGGTGGTCAGCACCCACTTGTGCATCTCCTCGCACCAGGTAAAGTTGCCGGGCGCGGTGTTGGGAAATACCTGCGGCACGGTCTGCTCGTACTGGTCCGGGATGGTGCGATCCTCAAACAGGTGGTAGTAGGCTTGAAACCACGGGTCGCCCGCCTTGGCCGCCTTGGCCCAGCGGTGGGTGCTGGCGGTATGGTTCATAACAAAATCCAGACACAGGCTGATGCCGGCCTTGCGCAGTTCGCAGGTCAGATTTTCGAGGTCTTTATTCGTGCCGAGAGCCGGGTCTACGGTGTCGAAATCCTCCACCGCATAGCCGCCATCGTTGTGGGGATGGGGCATCTGCAGTAAAGGCATCAGGTGCAGATAGGTCAGCTTTTGCTCCTTGAAATAGGGCAGCTTCTTTGCCAATTCTTTCAAATTTCCGGCAAACAGGTCGGTGTACATCGTCATGCCGAACATATTGCCCCGCTTGTACCAGTTCGGGTCGGCGGCACGGGCTTTGTCCAGCGCTTTCAGCTCGGCGCTGCGGGCGTCGTAGGCGTCTGCCATCTCCCGTTCAAGAACCTCCAACCCTTCCCGGTTGTCGTACAATTCCATGAACAGCCATTCCAGCTCGTCCTTATGGCGGGCAAATCGTGCGGAAAATTCCTGCGCCATGGGTCAGCCCTCCACTTCTGTCAGAGTGGGCATGGCGGGGATGGCACCGCGGCGGCTGGTGGTGATGCTGGCCGCCTTGTTGGCAAAAGCCAGAATATTTTCCAGCTTGTCTGCCGTCAGGGAGTTCAAATCCTCCTTGCACAGCTTGGACAGCGCTGCCCCAAAGAAGGTGTCGCCTGCACCGTTGGTGTCGCCTACCTTGCAGGGAACACCGGCTACATGACCGGTTTTTTCTCCAAAGCGGTAGAACACACCGTTTGCACCCAAGGTGACAAAAATCAGCCGAATGCCGTTTTGTGCCAGCTGCGCCGTGCCGTTTTCGCAGTCGGTGGTGCCGGTCAGCAGGGGCAGTTCCTCGTCCGAAACCTTCAGGATATCCACCAGCGGCAGGGGAGCTTTCATCTGCGCGATCGCTTCTTCCTCGCTGTGCCAAAGGTTGGCGCGGTAGTTGGGGTCGTAGGTGATGATTGCCCCCAGCTTTTTGGCGCGGGCGGCAGCGTCCAGCGTGGCGGTGCGGGCGGGGTCGGCGGTCAGACTGACCGAGCCGAAATGCACGATTTTGGCTGCTTTCAGGGCTTCCTCCGGGATATCCTCTTTGCGCAGCATCACATCAGCGTTGGCACTGCGGTAAAAGCTGAAATCCCGCTCACCGGAGACATCCACCGAAACAACGGCCATGGTGGTGGGGTGGTCGGCATCGGTGACCATATAGCGGGTGTCTACCTTGTTTTCCTGCAAAACCTCGGTCAGATAGCGGCCAAAGGCATCCTCGCCCACCTTGCCGATAAAGGTAGTCTGTGCGCCCAACTTGGCGGCGGCAACCGCCAAATTGGCGGGGGCACCGCCGGGGTTTGCCGCAAACTGCGGAATGCCGCGTTCATCCCTGCCGGTCTGGGTCAGGTCGATCAAAACTTCACCAATCGTTACAATATCCATGTGTATCTCTCCTTGCTGAATGTATCGAACAAAAAGAAGCAGCTTTACTACTTCAAAAGATAGCGAATATAGGCAGCTGCGCGCTCCGGGTGCGGTGCATTTGCAATGACACCGAGGTAAACGGATCCCTCGAAGCCGGCTTGTGCTATGAGGGGCGTGTCGGAAATATCCAGCGTTACGCCATCGGCAGACAATTCATCCAAGCTGCTGAAATCTGCATCCAGTGTACGCAGGTCAAGAAAATACTCTTCGTCCTGCAGTTGATCCCGCGCAGCGGTGTCCATTAGAATAACATCTAATTGCTGTGCGCTGACAGCAGCCAGCAGCTTCAGCTCAGAGGCATAGACATATTGTTCATCTGCATTGGCAGTTTCATTTATAATCAGCCCGGTCAGCAGATTGACCTGCTGCTTTTTTGTCAGATGCACATCTTGGGCAAAGCCGTCAGTAAGCTGCCCGGTCAAATCAGAACCGGCTGAAATGTTCACAAGGCTAACGTACAGTACAGCTTCTTTTTTGGTGAAATGCCGATAAGCGGCATATCCGAAAATGTACAAAACGATTAAAATTCCAATGATGGGGAGTTTGTAGTATGCCCAAATGTGTTCCCATCTTTTGCGCCCATGCAGAGCGCGCAGGGTGGCAAGATCAGCGCTCTTCATCGTGCGATTCCTCATCTGCTGCATCGGGATCTCCGCCGATAAGATGAATGATTTTCACCAAGAGGAAAGAACATAGCATGGCACAGAAGCCCATTCCCAAAAGAAAGGCGGGCGCGAATACGCAAACTGTGATCCACCCCATGACAGCGTAGATGAACGCCATCAGCAGGGTGCAGAACAAATAGCGAACCCCGACGGCAAAGGAGGTCCTTAAAATGCCAAGCGTCGTATTTTCAAAACGTGCCAGCAGGGGAAATGCGTAAAGCAGTACAATGGCGTACAGCACGGCAGCACCGATCACCAGCGCTGTCAAAATCGTCCAGAATGCACTGGTGTTCCAAAGGCGGCTCAACACGAAGCCATCGACGCCCAAAAAGCAGCCAAGTGCCAGCAGGATAAGCCATAACTTTGTGGCTGGTTTGAAATTGCTGCGAAACGCACGGAAGAACATACGGGTAAGACCCTCATCACGATCCTCTGCCATTTTCAATGTGCAGTAAAACAGCGCCGTAGTGGAGGCACCGATCGTAAAAATCGGCAGGCTGCATATAAGCCACAAAATGTTCAGATAGGCGCTGTATGTCAGCTTTGTCAGCACAGAAAACCACGGCTTGTCCCACAGGTCACGCATACTGTACCTCTCAATCTCCTGTGGATTCACGCAGGATCAGATTCGTTTCCGTATAAACAGTCCGATAATTCAGCGAGGGCTCCTCAATACGGGTCATAAGCAGATTGGCGGCGGCATACCCCATGATTTGCCCGTGAATATGAATGGATGTCAGCCGAGGTGAAAAATACGATGCTCCTTGGCTGTCATCAAATCCGCAAATCCAGATGTCATCCGGAACGGAATAGCCGAGCCGATGCAAGGCGTTGATAAGATCCATTGCTATAAAATCATTGGCGCAGATAAAAGCGTCCGGCATGGTCGGGCAACCGCGCAGCGACTGATACAGATACTCCGAATAGTTTGGCTGTGCTTTTTGCGTTGCGCAGGTCGGCCAGTCGGTTGCCATACCAAAATGCTCGGCTGCATCTTTGTAAGCCCGGTAACGTTCATAAAAAGACTGGCAGTGCTCTTTATCCCCGGCAAAGGCGATACGTTTTCGTCCGCGCTGTGCCATCTGCGCCATCATGTTCTGAATTTCGATACGGTTTTCCATATACAGCCGATCAGCCTGCAGCGGAGGGCGCATTTCCATCACGGGTGTGTCCACAAAAAGAAGCGGAATGCCCAGCGTACAAAGCATCTGGGCGTAATCATAGTCAAATACTTCAAAGCAGATGATGCCTGCCGTGTGCTCTGTGTTTAAGGAAGACGGCAGCTCCTTTGCGGCCAGCTCAGCGGGCGAAATGCGGTGGATCGTCATACAGGCGTGAAGATGCTGAAGCTCTGATTGAAAGCGATCCAACATCATTGCGGCAAAGTGGGAGTTATTCAAAAAACGGGTTGTCAGTATGGCAATTTCCCGCTTATCGACGGGGAGAATGGAAGCATCCCCGGCATTGCTGTTCCCATCAAATACCGGAAGGTAGGAAAATTGCTTGTATCCCATTTCGGCAGCCTTGCGCAGGATCTTCTCCCGTGTGGCATCGGCCAGAACGCCGGTGTTATTGATAGCCTTGGAAACCGTATTGCGGGAGAGATGAAGCTCGTTGGCAATATCCTGAATGGTGACTTTGGTAGACATGGTCTGCCTCGATTCTGTATAAGTAAGAAATGTACTTTAACTAATATATTCTGTAGGTATCTCCGTCCGGGAGATTCCTGTGTTTCTGATACCAGTATAGTGCATATGCACAAATTAGTCAAATGTAAAAACGCAAATCAGCATATTGCACATTCGCACGCACTGGTTTTTGTGCAGCTGCACGAATGTACCGTAATTCGCTTAAAAACGAGGAAAACGCCATTGACTTTTGCGATTGGTGATGGTATAAATAAATCACAGGGTTTTACAAATGCACCATTCAAGGAGGCTTGAGCAGAACATGTTGTGCAAATGTAAAACAAAGAAGAAACGGTACAGTGAAATCAAAAGGAGGAGAATGATTCATGAAACCAAAGTCAGTTGCACCCCAAAGCGCGGTCATGGCGGTTGACCGTAAACTGCATAATACATGGGTGTACATTAAGCGTCATTGGCAGCTCTACCTGCTATTTCTGATGCCGGCTGTATTGCTGACCCTTGTATTCCGCTACATTCCTATGGGCGGTGTACTGATCGCCTTCCAAAAATACAACCCGTTCAAGGGCATCTGGGGCAGCGAATGGGTCGGGTTCAAGAACTTTACGCGGTTCCTGTCCTCGCCGGATTTCATGCGGTATTTGATCAACACCTTGAAACTGAGCGTCTATGGCTTGCTGTGGGGCTTCCCCATTCCGATTTTGTTGGCCTTCCTGCTCAACCGCATTAAAAGCAATAAGATCAAGCAGAAGGTACAGCTTGTCCTGTATATGCCCAACTTTATTTCCGTGATCGTGCTGTGCGGTATCGTGCGCGTTCTGCTGTCTGTCACAGGTCCTGTAAATGGGCTGTTTCATACCGGCATCAACTTTATGACATTGCCGGAGGCTTTCCGCCCGATTTACATCATCAGCGGAATCTGGCAGGGCGCAGGTTGGTCCTCCATTATGTACACAGCCGCGCTTTCCAACGCCAGCCAGGAGCTGAAAGAAGCCGCCATGCTGGACGGCGCGAACCTGATTCAGCAAATACAAACCGTTGAATGGCCCGCCATCAAGGATATGGTCGTGATTCAGTTCATCCTGCAGGCAGGCAACATTATGAGCATCGGCTTTGAAAAAGCCTACGCCCTGCAAACGGATCTGAACCTGAATTCGGCAGAAATCATCGCCACTTATGTATATAAAAAAGGTCTGTTAGACGGTGATTACAGCTTTTCAACAGCAGTCGGTCTGTTCAACACAGTTATCAATGTCATATTGCTTATCGCTGTAAACAAAATCGTTGCCAAGATGAACGATGGGCAAGGCTTGTAAGGAGGTGTCCGCTATGTCTAAGAAAAAGTCGGGAATGCAGATCTATACCAAGCAAGACAAAGCCATCCTCTACTGCGGCTATGCACTGTTGGCTCTGTTTCTCATCGCCATTATTGTGCCGATGGTTTACATTGTGATCGCTTCGTTCATGGATCCCGTCACATTGCAAAACAAGGGCATTTCCTTTGACTTCAGCAAATGGAGCCTGGATGCCTATGAGCGCGTCATCTCGGACAAACAGATATGGGTCGGCTTCAAAAACGCTGTTCTTTATTCGGTTATATTTACCGTCATTTCCGTTGCCGTAACGATGCTGGCAGCCTATCCGATGTCGCTGCCGGACTTCAAGGGAAAGAAATTTTTCAACATCTTATTCGTTATCACGATGTTTTTCAACGGCGGTCTGATCCCTACCTACCTGCTCATCAACAATATCGGTCTGCTGGATTCCATGTGGGCGGTTATCCTGCCGGGTGCATTCAGCGTCTGGAATATGATCATTGCCCGTACCTACTATCAGGGGATCCCGCGTGAGCTTCGTGAGGCAGCCGATGTGGATGGTGCCAGCGAAATGCGCTACTTCTTTAATATCTTGCTGCCGGTTTGTATGCCGGTAGTTGCGGTGCTTGCTCTTTGGCAGTTTGTCGCTATGTGGAACAGCTATTTTGACGCGATGATCTACCTGAACAGTGCCTCCAAACAGCCCCTGCAGTTGGTGCTGCGCTCTATCCTGATCCAAAGCCAGCCTGAATCCGGTATGATTGCCGATATTCAAAGCACGGCTGAACGCGCAAAAATGGCCGAGCTGCTCAAGTATGCAACCATTATCATTTCCAGCCTGCCGCTGCTGGTCATGTATCCCTTCTTCCAAAAGTATTTTGATGCAGGCATTATGGCGGGCTCCGTCAAGGGCTGATTGTTAGGAAAACTCGACCGGGATTTCCCGGCCGCAATATTAAAAAAGGAGAAAAACGCAATGAAAAAATTGATTTCACGCTGCAATTTCCTCAAAATGGGCGCCCTGGCGAGCGCTGTTATGATGCTGGCCGCCTGCGGCGGCGGTGCCGGAGGCGGAAAAGATTCGGCTGCCAATGTAGATGTTACCGGCACCGTTTCGTTTCCTCTGGCGGAGCAGGTAACCTTTACCGGCATGACAAGCTATCCGGTCGGCAGTGAATCCGATCCGAACAACCGTACCATTTTCAAACGTCTTGAGGAAGCCACCAATGTACATATCGACTGGACGGCTATTCAGGCTGACCAGTGGAGCGATAAAATCACCCTGAATATGTCCAACCCCAGCACTCTGACGGATTTTGTCTTTACGGCAGATTTCAGCGACAGTGACCTGCTGCGCTACGCAGATCAGGGCGTTATTGTCAATCTGGAGGACTACATCGACAACAATATGCCCAACCTCAAGAAGGTTTTTGAGATGTACCCGGAGTACCGTACCATGTGTACAGATTCCGAGGGACATATCTGGGCGTTGCCGTGGATCGAGCAGTTGGGCGCTGAAAAGACGGCGATCCAAACGGTGGGAAATATGAGCTTTATCAACAAGAAGTGGCTGGATTTCCTGGGTCTGGAGATGCCGACGACGGTGGATGAATTTGAGCAGGTACTGATCGCTTTCCGCGACAACGCAGATGCCATCAAGAGTGAGTTTGGCATTGAGGGCGATATCATCCCGATGTCCTGCATTGTCAACAACGGTGACCAGGACCCCAGTATTCTGATCAACGGCTTTGGCGAGGGCTATGGTGATGCCGATAAGGATCGCCACATTGCCGTCACGGATGACCTGAAGGTTATCTGCGCGGCCACTCAGCAGGGCTACCGTGAAGGTCTTGACTGGCTGCACAAGCTGTATTCTGAAAACCTCATTGACCCCGAATGCTTTACGCAGGAATGGTCCACCTATGTTTCTAAAGGCAAGGCCGGTCGTTACGGTGTCTGCTTTAGCTGGGATGTTGCCAACATCGACAACCTGACCGATTGGGAACCCCTACCCGCACTGACTGCCGATACCCGCAATATCACCCCGCAGAACGGCTCCTTCACCAGCGGCTTTGGGCGCGGCAAGTGTGTTGTCACCGCCAAGGCATCGAACCCCGCGCTGGTTTGTGCCTGGCTCGACCAGATGTATGCACCCCTGCAGTCTCCCCAGAACAACTGGGGTACCTACGGCGATGAAACCGGTTTCAATATCTTTGAAATGTCCACGAACGATAAGGGCGAGCCGATGCTGAAGCACGCCCCCCTCGGCGATGCGTCCCCCGTTGAAGTCCGCGAAGCACAGTGCGTCGGCGGTCCTCTGGCGGTTCTGGATGATTACTACGGCGTTTATGTCACCTGCCCGGACGATGCACAGTACCGTTTGGACTGGATCAAGGATATTTACACCCCGGATATGAACAAAAAGTATGTTTACCCCAATGTTTTTATGAGCAACGAGGACACCGAGCAGGTTTCCAACCTTCAGGCAGATCTCCAAACCTACATGAACACCCAGAAGGCAAACTGGATCATGAACGGTACTACCGATGCTGAGTGGAATGAGTACCTCGACAAACTGGAAGCCTACGGATTGTCTGACTATCTGGCGATTATGCAGAAGTATCTTGACGCCTATTACGCAAAGCAATAAGTTTCACCAGGAGGAATCCATGAGCAATACAATTTTGCAGAAAGCACGCGATTACGAGGAAGAGCACAGCGCTGCCATTTCTGCGGCAGAGCGCCCTGCCTACCACTTGACCCCTTATGTAGGCTGGATGAATGACCCGAACGGCTTTTCCTTCTATCATGGGAAATACCACCTGTTTTACCAGTATAACCCCTACGCAACACAATGGGGTCCGATGCACTGGGGACACGCGGTCAGCACAGACTTGCTGCATTGGGAGTATCTGCCCTGCGCCATTGCTCCGGATTCTCCGTCTGATAACGGCCCCGGCTGCTTCTCCGGCTCGGCAACGGAGCTGGATGATGGCAGGCAGCTACTGCTCTACACCAGCGTGGTTTCTGAAAAACAGCCGAATGGTGAAATGCGGGATATTCAGACCCAGAGCGTTGCTGTGGGCGATGGATTGGATTACGAAAAACCTGCCTGCAACCCGGTGCTGACCCAGAAAGATTTGCCTGAAGGATACAGCAAATTCGACTTCCGTGACCCGAAGATCTGGCGCGAAGCTGACGGCACCTACTCTGCCGTGACCGTTGCCCTGACCGAGGACGGCAGCGGTGCAGCCGTACTGTTCCAAAGCAAGGACGGTTTCGACTGGCATTTTGTTACCGTGCTGGCGCGCAACAACAACGTGTACGGCAAAATGTGGGAGTGCCCGGACTTTTTCCCGCTGGACGGCAAGCATGTACTGATGGTCGGACCGATGGAAATGCGTCCGTCCGGTGAGTTCCACAACGGACACAATGTGATAGCATTTGTCGGCAGTTATGATGAGAAAACCCATACCTTTACCCGCGAACAGGTGCAGCTGATGGACGGCGGCATCGACTTTTACGCCACCCAAACCACGCAGGCACCCGATGGGCGCCGCCTGATGACGGCGTGGCTGCAAACCTGGTCTGACACCGAGGATAAGCCGCAGGGATGCAAGTGGTTCGGGCAGACCATCTGCCCGCGCGAGCTGCATCTGAAGGACGGACACATTGTGCAGACCCCGGTTCGGGAGCTGGATGCCGCCCACGGTAAGCGCACTCTGCACGAAGATGTGACTGTACAGAATGAAACTGTGCTGGCTGGCATCGGCTGGCGCATTGCCGACCTGACCGTCACCGTGGCAGCGGGCGAATACCGCAGCTTTACCGTTAAGCTGGCAGCCGATGTAGCGTATCACACCCGCCTGACCTATGACCCCTACACCTCGCTGCTGACGCTGGATCGCAGCTGTGCCGGTTCCCGCGCCGATATTGTGCATACCCGCAGCTGCAAGGTGCGCAGCCAAAACGGTGCTCTCAAGCTTCGCATCCTGCTGGATAAAAACAGCGTGGAGGTCTTTGTCAACGATGGCGAGCAGACGATGACAGCGTGGATCTACACCCCGCAATCCGCCGATGGCATCACCTTTGCTGCAGACGGTCAGGCAACCATTACTGTGGAACAGTTTGAGCTGAATCTGTAATCTGGTATTCCTTTCATTTCTCCTTCATCAACACAGCCCCGTTCTGGTTTCCTTCACCAGAACGGGGCTGTGTTTAGGGCGCTGGGAGTGGAGTGAAACTCTTTATAAAATAGTAGCACCGTGTAATTCAAACGCCAATATAGTGGCATTTTGAATTGCACGGTGCTGTTTTGCTATAAAAAAATGCGAACTAATGAAATTGTGCCGAGAGAGGGATTAATCCTCGTTTGAGTTTTGGAGCAATGCGTCAATATCTTTAGGTAAGGGAGAAGAGTGCGTAATCGTTGAGCCAAAAGACCATTGCAACTTCCACTCAAAATACTTTTCATGTGTGATCTTGCCCGTATGATATCTGTACTGCATTACTGCGTAGGTGTTAAACAGGCAGTTAAGCAAGTCGTTCTCAGACCAGAGCATTGTGGGCTGCGCGTTGAACGGAGAGGTTCTTGCGTTTGTATGAATGATGGGGACTATATTGCTGTCTGCCTCAGCCTGAATCTTGTCGAATGGCATAGTCAATGAGCATCTGAGGACATCCGGCATATCCTCATCCAACCAAAACAGTGTTTCCATAATACCTTCCAGATTGCCGGTATCCGGCTCAAGCAGTGCGCACTCAGCCACATTGAGTGCCGCTGCTATTTTTTTTACCATATCCTCTTTCGGAACGCGAAAACCTGATTCATATTGTGCGATACGGTTGGCAGCACCATCCGTAAAACCGACCAGTTCACCTAATTCACGCTGCTTCATGTGACGATGCAGACGGACGCGCTTGATTTTTTCTCCGATTTTCATGGGATGACCTCGTTCGTTGTTTTATGCTGTCATTATACCACATGAGAGATAAAAATCAACAATTTAATAACATATATGTAAAATCATTGACAAGAATACTGTGTGGGTGTATTATCAATACAACAGATATGATGTAAATTTAAGCGAGGGGGGGTTCCTATATGAAACCCATGAAGCAACCAAAAAACTGCTATACAACAGCCTTTTATGCTGAAAATCTTATTTGCAGGTGACATTTGTCTACTTGCACGTGGGCCGCCCACGCAAAACATTTTATCATTTTTGCTGTAGCGAATCAAGTCTGATTCACTATTCAGAGAGCAGGACGCAAAAGTGAATCAATTCTGATTCACTCCCACGCCCCGCCCAAACAAGCCCCGTGTGGGGCAGATCGATACCTTGCAAAAGGTACGAAAAAGCGACCAGAATGGTAGTATGTATGCCAATGATTACAAGGATATTGGTGCATTAAAGGAACTTGCCGATAAGTACGGCATCTGCATCCTGCTGGTGCATCATTTGCGTAAGCAATCATCGTCAGACCCCTACGACCAAATTTCCGGCTCAACCGGCATTATGGGTGTGGCAGATACGACATGGCTTATGCATCGTCAGCGCATGAGTAAAACCGCGACAATTCGTGTAATTGGACGCGATATGGACGAGAAAATGCTGCATATCCGGGAAGAAAACTGCATCTGGACGTTGGATGAGGAAGAAACCGCAGAACAGCAGGCGTTGAAAGCTATTCCCGACTACCTTTGGAAAGTTGCAGACTACATTGACTCAGTTGGAAAATGGCAGGGCACAGCTACGGAATTGCTTGTTGCAGCGAATATTTCTGATGTAAAGCCTAACCAGTTCACCCGGAAGATGGCGCATTATGCCCGCGATGTGTTCAGCCTTCGTGGTATCGAATACAAGTACACCCGCACTGAACAAAAACGTCTGTTTGAGTTCTTCCATGACGATGATGACGGTGATGACGATGATATTGATATATCGGAGTTGTTCCACTGGGGTATCCCACAAACATCGTCATCATCGTCAGCATCGTCATTAAGGTCGCTTGAGGAAAGCAAGCATGGGCGAAGTGTTGCCACAGGGCAACCCGCCGAAAAGCCTACGGGGACAGCCCCGAACCCCTGTGAGGCTGCGAGCGCATGAGAAAACGCAGCGTTGGAATCAATGTTCGCGTCACCGTCACTGAAAAGATAAAGGTGACGATGTTGGCGAGAAAGTGCGGCTTGTCACTCTCGGAATATTTGCGCCAGCGGGCATTAGGCTATGAACCGAGTGGACACCCGCCCACGGAGGTATTTGATGTGTTGGATAAATTGGATGAAATTGCAGAAAGCTGTCAACCGAGTGCAGGCGTTAAAATTACAGCCTGTGCAGATGAAATAAGGGACCTGATCATTGGCGGTAACTAAGATTTGGACGATTAAGGACAGTCTGCAACGCGTCCTTGATTACGCAGCCAACCCGGACAAAACCGAATACGATGCTCTTGCCCAGACGCTGCACTATGCGGAGAACGATGCCAAGACTAAGCTGAACGAGAGCGCCCAGCTCGTCACCGGCATCCATTGCAGGGTAAATCATGCGTGGGAGGATATGCGGGCGGTGCAGGAGCGCTTTGGTAAAGCAGACGGCGTGGTGGCACTCCACGCTTACCAGAGTTTCCGCGAGGGGGAGGTAACCCCGGAGCAGTGCCATGAGATCGGCGTGGCGCTGGCCCACAAGGTCTGGGGCAAGCGTTTTCAAGTGCTGGTTGCTACCCACATGAACACGGATAACTTACATAATCATTTTGTGATAAATTCCGTATCCTATGTGGACGGCAAGAAGTACGAGCAACGCCGCAGCCAGTATGCTGAGTTCCGGGCAGCATCCGACAAGCTGTGCCGGGAGTACGGTCTGTCGGTGGTGGAACAACCAAAAGCCAAAGAGCCGGCGCGTTACGCCCGGATGCGGGAGGCCATTGACCAAGCCTGTGAGGATGCCAGCACCGCCGAGGATTTTCACAGGGCGCTGTATCGGCAAGGGTATATCTTCGGCGCTGATCCCAACCGCAAGTATGCAATGATCCGGGCACGGGATGGCGGGCGAGCCGTGCGGCTTTACAGGCTGGGAGAAGAATACGATTTACCTGCCATAGATGACCGCCTGCGCGGAAATTACTTACTGTACGGACCAAGGTTGTATGAGCTGAAGCACCCGCCCCGACAGTACACGCCGAAACGGTATCGCCCTACGGAAAATAGAAGCGTCCTCCAAATTTTCTTCGAGGTGTTCTTTGGGGAATCCCAGATGCACCGCTTATATCTGTACTACTGTTACCAACTGGGCATCTTACCCAAGAAGCCGCAGCCACGCATCAACCGCCCGGAGTTGGAGCGCATTTGGAAAGATACCGAGAAAATCCTTGCAGAACACGCATTTGTCCACGATCACAAGTTTCCCTCTTTGCAGGCAATCGTGGACTACCGTAAGGGCTTGTCCCAGCGGATGGAAACCCTTGCCGCGCAGCGGGCTGAAATCGTCAAACAGATGCGCCGAAAGGAAGCACCGCCGGAACTGGCAGACCAACGCATGGCGTTGACTTGCCAGATCACCAAACTGCGCAAAGAAGATAAGATTGCTGAGGGAGCTATCAAGCGCATCCAAAGAACACGTGAATCCAACCGCATAGACCAAGAAAGCCGAAGTCAACATACAAACAATAAAAATCGCAGCCGAGATTCTTTTCGCCAGCGATAAGGAGGTACAATGGCTTACATCAAGAAAAAATCTGAACGAAAATTCAAAATCACTGTCTGCAACGGCTATAAGGTCAATGGGCAGAAACGGATGAAAGCGCAGACCATCACTGTGCCATCAAGCGTACCTAAGCGCGGCATCCAGCAATACGTTATGGCTGAAGCAGAACGCATTGAGAAAAAGTTCAAGTATGGTGTCGAGGAAAGTGACCAGACCCACTTTGAACAGTACGCCGAAAATTGGCTCAAACGGCAGGAACCGTTCTTTAAGGCTACGACATACGCAGGGTACAAACGCAATCTGGATATTGTTTACCCGCTGATTGGAGGAATCCCGCTTGCAAAGCTGCTACCTATGACGCTGGAAGAAATGTGTGAAGAACTGCGCAAGCGCCCGGGGCGTGGCGGAAATTGCATCAAGGAAACCACGGTACAAAAGTACCTTGAAACAGTTTCCTCGGTGCTGGAAGATGCCAAGAAAAATGACATCATTCCGTTTAACCCGGCGCACCGTGTCCGCAATAAGCATATCGAGAAAGAAGTGCAGCACATTCCGCAGAAGTATGAAATGGGTAAACTGATGCGGGCGATTCAGAACGAACCGATTCTGTATCGGGCGTACTACACACTGGCAATCACGACCGGTCTGCGGCGTGGGGAACTGTGCGCCCTGCAATGGAGGGACATAACCGGTGCTTGTGAAATGACCGTCCGCCGTTCCCGCAGCTGCGCATCCGGGCAGATTGTTGAAAGCGACACCAAAAGCCATCGGGAACGGATTGTAACCATTCCGTTGGGGCTATGGGAACTTCTGATGGCGCTGCGACAGCAGCAGATGCTGCATAGCGGCGTTCCGGACAGAGAGCAACCGATTTTTACTGACCCCGACGGTCATGTGCCGCACCCGGACACTTTTACCCGACATTTGCGCAAGCTGTATAAAAAGTGTGGGCTATCGGAAGATTACCACCTGCACACCCT
>OGZI01001318.1_pt1 | contig 25590 bp, 23 predicted proteins | sample 1576711 | NCBI WGS metagenome assembly OGZI01 (sample SAMEA3541482, study PRJEB24748) | human gut metagenome | biome: human gut; feature: human-associated habitat; material: faeces | place: China | collected 2012
TCTCCGGCACAACCGGATTGATAGCGGTCAAATCCCGGCTTCTGCTGCATGAGCAATTCAAACGCCCGCTGCTTGCCCTTTGTGAAATACATTCCGGCTGCACCTCCTTTCCTGCGGGCATAAAAAAACGGCGTTACTTTCTCCCCCAAAGGGGTTAAGGTAACGCCGTTTGTGTGCGTATTCAGTTTTTAACACATTCCCTGTCTATCCGCTGTCCGCAAAACCATTGATTTTATTAGCTTTTTGCCGCTATCGCTATCACACCTCATTATTTGACCGCCCTGGTTTTCAGAAAATGCTGGATGAAATTGAATCTGGCAATGTAGCGGTTTGTATCACCAAAGACCTTTCCAGACTTGGCAGAAACTCTGCTATGACTGGCCTGTACACCAACATCACATTCCCGAAACACGGTGTCCGTTATATTGCCATCAGTGATAATTTCGATACCAGCGATCAGAATGGCATGGGGATTGATATGGCAGGCATCAAGAACTGGATCAATGAGTTTTATGCCCGTGATACCAGTCGCAAAATCAGAGCCGTCAATAAATCCAAAGGTTCCCGTGGTATTCCACTTACAACCAATGTTCCTTACGGATATATGAAAAATCCGGATGATCCTACCCGTTGGCTCGTTGATGAAGAAGCAGCTATCGTTGTAAAGTATATCTTCAAGATGGCAATGGAGGGACGTGGGCCGAGCCAGATTGCAACGCAGTTGACCATGGACAAGGTACTTACTCCAACAGCTTATAAGCAGAAACAGGGCTTAAATACTCCACAGGCGACACCGGAGAATCCAAGCAAATGGCATCAGACCACAGTGAGAAAGATTCTGGAACGCAGAGAATATACAGGCTGTATCGTCAACTTCAAGACCTTTACCAATTCCATTTGGGACAAGAAAAAGCGTGACAATCCGGTAGAAAATCACTCTGTTTTCTATGATACTCACGAAGCGATCATTCCAGAGGATATATTCGAGAAGGTTCAGGTGTTGCGTCAGAATCGCCAACGCAGATCCAAGACAGGTAAAACAAGCCTGTTCTCCGGCATGACGTATTGTGCCGATTGTGGTGAGAAGCTGTATTACTGCACAGCTAACAATTTTGAGAAGCGACAGGATTTCTTCGAGTGTTCCACCCATCGTAAGAACGATGAAAAATGCAAATCCCACTACATCCGTGCAGTCGTTTTGGAGGATATGGTGTGGATGCACATGGAAACTGTCATCAGCTATATTCTCCACTATGAAGATCACTTCCGTGCAGTTGTGCAGGAACAGCTAAAAATAGAAAGTGATGAAAAGATACAGGCATGGAGAAAGCAGCTGACACAGGCTGAAAAGCGTATTGCTGAGTTGGACAGACTGTTCGTGAAGATTTATGAGGACAATGCCAAAGGGAAACTGTCTGATGAGCGTTTTTCTATGATGAGTGGCAACTATGAAGCGGAACAGAAAAAGCTCAGAATGGACGCTGTAGAGCTTCAGAAGAATATCGAAGAACAGGAGCGTCAGAATGAGCGATTGGAGAAATTTATTCAGAAAGCAAAACACTATCAGGATCTGAATTCTCTGACTCCTGATGCACTGCGAGATATGGTCAGTGCCATCTATGTAGGTGCGCCGGACAAGTCTTCCGGCAAACGTCAACAGAAAATCGAAATTTACTACGATGGTGCAGGATTTATTCCGCTAAACTTATTGATGCAAAGAGAAACGGCGTGACCGAAGTCACGCCGTACTCTCCCCGAAAATCGGGACTTTTAATTTTTTCCTGTTTTACGGGCACCGCCCTAAAGGGCTCCCCCTTTTTGAATGCCGCTGGACTGTCCCACGGGGCCATGTCGTGGTTCCAATCAAGGTTGCTGATGGCCACCAAATTGAACGGCGGGCACCCAGCGACCTGCGCCGCCTCATAGACTTGGCGACCCTCGTCTGAGACGGTGTTCAGATAAATCACAGGGGAACCGGACTTGTTACCAGAGAAGATGGATACCGTTTTTCCGTTGATGGAACATGTACGCATGGATTCACCCGCTTCCTACATCATGTCTATTATAGTAGATTCCAAGGCAAACGCAATTCAGAATATTGAATTTTATGTAATCATGTTGCGGTTTCCATCGATATATGTTAAGCTATTAATAGCAGATTTTGTCATATCCCAGAAAAGAAAACGGAAAGGGCGATTTTGATATGACCGCGAATGAACAGCTGGCCTCTGTGGGCCGGAACATCCAAGAAAAGGCCACCCTCATTTGGAATGTGGCGAACACCCTCTTTGGCGCATTCAAGCCCCACGAATACGGCCTGGTGATCCTGCCCATGGTGGTGATCAAGCGGTTTCACGACTGCCTGCTGCCCACCCATCAGGCGGTGCTGGACACCTGCAAGAAGGTGGAGCATCTGGCGGTCAAGGAGGGGTTCCTTCGAACTGCCGCCGGATACCAGTTCTACAACACAAGCCCTTTCACCTTTGAGACTCTGCGGGCGGACCCCGAGAATATCAACGACAACTTCCGGGCCTATCTCAACGGTTTCTCCGACAACGTGCAGGACATCCTCGCCCGTATGAATTTCAGCGCCCAGATCGACCGCATGGAGGAGGCGGGCCTGCTCTATCAGGTCATCGTGGACTTCTGCTCTGACAAGGCGGATATGAGTCCGGAAAAGATCAGCGCCGTGGACATGGGCTATATTTTCGAGAATCTGGTCCAGCGGTTTTCCGAGTCCTACAACGAGGAAGCCGGAGCGCATTTCACCAGCCGGGACATCATCTACCTGATGTGCGACCTGCTGGTGACGGGGGACCAGAACGCCTTCCACGGGGAGGGCATCACCAAGACGGTCTACGACATGACCATGGGCACCAGCCAGATGCTCACCTGCATGGAGGAGCGGCTGAAGCAACTGGACGCCGACGCGGATGTTACCTGTTTCGGCCAGGAGCTGAACCCCTTCACCTTCGGCATCGCCAAGGCGGACATGCTGATCCGTGGGGGTGACCCGGACAATATGCAGTTTGGCGACACCCTGGACGACGACAAGTTCGATGGCTACCAGTTCGACTACTGCATCTCCAATCCCCCCTTCGGCATCGACTGGAAACGGGAGGCCACGGCGGTGGAGGTGGAGCACAAGAAGGGTTCCGCTGGCCGCTTCGGTCCCGGCCTTCCCAGCAAGAGCGACGGGCAGATGTTGTTCCTGCTCAACGGCCTGTCCAAACTGAAGCCGGAGGGCCGCATGGCCATCATCCAGAACGGCTCCTCCCTGTTCACCGGGGACGCCGGATCCGGCCAGTCGGAGATCCGCCGGTATCTGATCGAAAACGACTGGCTGGACGCCATCGTGCAACTCCCCAACGACAGCTTCTACAACACCGGCATCGCCACCTACATCTGGATCATCACCAAGGACAAGCCCTCGGAGCATATCGGGAGGGTCCAGCTCATTGACGCCTGCAAGTGCTATGAGTCCCGCCGGAAGTCCATCGGCAACAAGCGGGTGGACATCACCGAGGCCTGCCGGGAGCTGATCGTCCGGGCCTACGGGGAGTACCGGGACCAGACCTATGAGCGGGAGCTGGAGTCCGGGGCGAAACTCGTCTGCAAGAGCCGGGTGCTGGACAGCGTGGCTCTGGGCTACAACAAGATCACGGTGGAAAGCCCCCTGCTGGACGAGGACGGGAAGAAAGTCCTGAAAAAGGGAAAGCCCGTGGCTGACACCGCCAAGCGGGACACGGAGAACGTGCCGCTGGATGAGGACATCGACGCATACTTTGCCCGTGAAGTCCTGCCCTATAACCCGGAGGCCTGGATCGACAAGAGCAAGACCAAGGTGGGCTATGAGATCCCCTTCACCCGCACCTTCTACGAGTACAAGGAGATCGAGCCTGCCGACCAGATCGCCAAGCGCATCGAGGAGCATGAGCGCGCCTTGATGCAGAAGCTCCACGACCTGTTTGGGAAGGACGGTGAGTGAGATGACCCCGGCAAAGGGTTTTGCGGAGATGAAAGGCTGCGGGATTGAGTGGATTGGGGAGATCCCGGCAACATGGGATGTTTTCCCGGCAGGCGGGGTTTTTGACGAAGTCAAAGAGAAGAATGTCAACAACCAATACAGCAATCCGTTCTCGTTTAGATATGGAGAAATTGTTGACAAGAAAATTGCAGGGGAAATCGATGAAAGTGTAGAGGAGACACTTAGTGCGTATCGAGTTGTGTCACCTAACACGATTATGATTAACGGTCTAAACCTGAACTACGACTTTATATCCCAGCGTGTGGCGATTGTTCGCGAAAAAGGAATCATTACATCAGCCTACTTGGCCGTACAGCCGGATGAAGGGCGTATTGTTCCCAGATTTGTGTTATATCTCCTCAAAGCATACGACTATCGACAAGTATTTCACGGAATTGGTAGCGGAATCCGAAAAACTCTGAAGTTTCAGGATTTCAAAAGCATTAAGATTGTAGCTCCATCGTTAACAGAGCAATCCGCCATCGCCTCCTACCTGGACACCCAATGCGCCAAGATCGACGAGATCATCGCCCAGGCCAAGGCCAGTATCGAGGACTATAAGCAGTGGAAGGCCTCCATCATCTATGAGGCCGTCACCAAGGGGCTGGACCCGAATGTGGAGATGAAGGACAGCGGGATTGAGTGGATTTCTCTACTACCAGCTACAGTAAAGGTAAGTCGAGTAGGAATGCACTTTTCAATTACATTAGGGAAAATGCTTTGCCCTAAGCCGTTAGATGATACTTACTCTCTGGAGCCATATTTCTGCGCCGCAAATGTCCATTTTTCTGGGGTTGACACAGAAAATTTGAAAGAAATGTGGTTCAATTCAGATGAGAAGGAGCGGTACAGAGTTGCACCTGGAGACTTATTAGTAGTCGAAGGTGGCGCAGGAGCTGGTGGATGTGCTGTGATTGAGGCAGTAGATTTTCCAGTCTACATTCAAAACTCTATTATGATCGTGCGGCCTAAGCGCAAAAACAATGTGAAGTATCTCAAATATTTCATAGAGGCCTTAGTTGGTCGTGGTTACGTCGATTTTGCCTGTAACAAGGCAACCATCCCGCATTTCACGAAAGAAAAGTTATCTGCAGTTCCCTTTCCTGTCTTCGATGGCGAAACTCAGGGCAGGATTGTGGATTTTCTCGATTCAAAATGTGGAAGAATCGATGATTTGATTTTTCAGAAGCAATTTCTCATTGAAGATCTGGAATCCTACAAAAAATCCCTCATTTATGAGGTCGTGACCGGGAAAAGAAGCGTGCGACAATGAACAATACGGAATACAAAAAAGAAATCGAAGCCCTGATTCCTGAGTTGGAGCGCATCAACGAGGAGGCCATACCTATTGCCAAGGGGATCATCGGGAATACGCTCCTCCAGGTTGATTTGGGTTTTGCGGCATTGTTGAACAGAAGCCAGCAATTGACAGACGGCTTTATTGCCATGGTCAAAGCGCGGAATCTGACTTGCGCTGCTGCGCTTTTGAGATTGCAGTTGGACAACTGTATGAGGCTGTACGCGCTCTATATTGCAGAGGACCGGAAGGGGTTTATCAATAGTTTAATGGATGGTGGAAAGATCGATAAACTTAGGGACAAGAGCGGCCAGCAGATGCAAGATTGGTATCTGAAAAAAGAGTTGACCAAGCTGGACCCCCGGTTCTCCACGGTCTATGACAATACTTCTGGATATGTCCATTTTTCCGGGAAAGCGTTTTATCAATCCGTTTCAGCAGGTGAGGACAATACCCTGGAGTTTCAGGTCAGCCATGTTTTGCCTGAGAAACTGAATCCCATTTTACTGGAATGTGTTCACGCATATATACACTACCTCGAATTTTTCTATTTGCTCATTCGCGGAGCGGTAGATGCAAAAGCAAAATTCGAATCCGAGCAACAGGACGTACAACTATTATAAAAACAGATCAGATGACACAAGCCATATATACAAAAGAAAAGGAAGGCTTCATGATCAAAATACTGTCTACCAGTGTCCCTGACAACCAACCGCTTACAAGTCAGGAGACCAAAACAGCGGTTTCCATTTTCGATTTCATCAACAAGTGCTTTGAAAGTCTCGGCCTTGGGATTGGCCCTGCGGAGCTACGTGTGATCAAGCATCCGAATCGCGGGTGTCCACAGTTCTGCCCACTGTCTCGCAATCCAGAGTTTCCTTGTGACACAATTTATCTGAGTATGGATTCGTTCAAATTTTGGTGTCAACTCATTTTTCAGGCTTCACATGAGTTTACCCACTGTGTGATACACCGTCTGAACAGCCGCGAGGAGCAAAAGGTTTCATGGATTGAGGAAACCATCTGTGAGGCGATATCTCTGGTGTTCCTGGATACTTTCGCCAACAACTGGAGTAGGTGTACCCTGTCCAAAAACGACCCTTCTTATCGTGCATTTATTCAAGATTACCTTGGGACGCAACTGAAAAAGCACGGAAATCACAGGTTAGAAAATTGCCACGGTATCGAAGAACTTCAAGAAATCAATAGGACGAGTGAGGATCAACGAGAAGATCGTCGTGAGGAGAGAAATCGGCTCTTTCGCTTGATCCGGTCATCGATGGACATCCAGGCTCTTGCCCATTACCGCGACTTTGTGGTGCCGGGGACGATTTTATTGGATACTCAGAGATATCAAGGTGAATACCCCTCCTCGCGGCCAGTTCAATACCTGTGCAGTTTGCAGGAGAACGCGCTGAGGAGAGATGCGGTCACGGCCAAAGTATCGGAGGAAGAAACCGATGGCATTTGAATATTTGACTCCAAATGCGGAAGCTTTGCTAAATGAGATTTTGATACATCGGGATGACAAGGGAAATTGTCTCTCCGAATATTGGGAAACAAGGTTTGAAACTCTGCCTTTTTCTGATGTATGTATACTGCGTAGCACATTTAAGGAATTGTCAGACTCGGACATGATCTCAGTACAATGGGCAGACAATTGCCCATATCATATGATAGTTCTAAATGCCGGAATTTCATATGAAGTGCAAAAGAAGCGGCATGAGCAAGAACTAAAATCCACTAATCGGAGAGCCTGGGTGCAGTGCCTGATATCCGGGCTTGCCGGTGTAATACTTACCCTTTTGGTTCAATCTGTCATTCCGCTTGTCCAAGTATTATTGGGAAAAGGCGGATAATCGGGAGGTATTAAAATGCCTGACAACGAAAAGCAATTTGAACAGGATATCGAGTCCTTTCTGACCTCCCCTGTCGGTGGCTGGCAGAAGGCCTCTGACGCGGGCTACCGGGCCTCCATGGACTCCGGCATGGCCCTGGACCTGGACACCCTGGTGAGCTTTATCCAGGCCACCCAGCCCATCCAGTGGCAACGGTTCGAGAAGCAGTGCAGCTCCGATCCGGAGAAGAAGTTTTACAAGGCCCTTGAAAACGCGGTGGAGAACGACGGCCTGATCAGCGTCCTGCGCCACGGGTTCAAGCACCGGGGGATCGAGTTCCGGGTGTGCTATTTCAAGCCGGAGTCCACCCTGAACAATGTGGCCGTCAAGCACTACGGCCAGAACATCTGCCAGTGTATCCGCCAGTGGCACTACTCCGGGCAGAACAACAACAGTGTGGACATGATGCTGGCCGTGAACGGCATCCCGGTGGTGGCCATCGAGTTGAAGAACCAGCTCACCGGCCAGAGCGTGGACAATGCCAAGCGGCAGTGGATGTTTGACCGGGACCCCAAGGAACCGGCGTTCCGGCTGAACCACCGTATTCTGGTGTTTTTCGCTGTGGATCTCTATGAGGCGGTGATGACCACCAAGTTAGACGGGGCCAAGACCTACTTCCTCCCCTTCAACCAAGGCAGCAACGGCCCCGGCAGGGACGGCGGAGCCGGGAATCCGCCTTCGCCGGATGGGGACTATGTGACCTCCTACCTCTGGAAAGATGTATTGCAGAAAGACAGCCTGCTGGACATCATCCAAAAATTCATCAATCTCCAGGTGAAGAAGGAGAAGGTGCCTCAGAAAGACGGCACCCAGAAGGAGATCACCAAGAAATCGGTCATCTTCCCACGGTATCACCAGATGGATGTGGTGCGGCGGTTAATCCAGGATGTCAGGACCAACGGCCCCGGCAAAAACTATCTGGTGCAGCACAGCGCCGGTTCCGGGAAGTCCAACTCTATTGCCTGGACAGCCTACCGTCTGGCCAGCCTTCACGACGATGACAACAAGCCCATCTTCAACTCCGTGGTCATCGTCACAGACCGCACGGTGCTGGATGCACAACTTCAGGAGACTATCTCCGGCTTCGACCACACCTTGGGTTCTGTGGTGACTATTGACGAGAAGAAGTCCTCTAAGGACCTGCGGGACGCGCTCAACGACGGCAAGCGGATCATCGTCACCACCCTGCAGAAATTCCCCGTCATCTATGAACAGGTAGATGACACCACCGGCAAGGCCTTTGCCATCATCGTGGACGAGGCCCACAGTAGTCAGACCGGCCAGAGCGCCATGAAACTGAAAATGGCCCTAGCGGATACCCACGATGCCCTCAAAGAGTACGCAGAGCTGGAAGGTAAAGCCGAGGACGAGTTGGAGGACGCAGAGGACAACCTGGTGCGGGAGATAATCACCCACGGCAAGCACAAGAACCTGAGTTTCTTTGCCTTTACCGCTACGCCGAAGAATAAGACCCTGGAGATGTTCGGGGAGGAGTATGCGGACGGCTCCTTCCACCCCTTCCATGTCTACTCCATGCGGCAGGCCATTGAGGAAGGGTTCATCCTGAATGTGCTGGAGAACTACACCACCTACAAGACCTGTTTTCAAATCGCCAAGAACACCCCGGACAATCCAGAGGTCCCCACCATCAAGGCCATCAAGACGATCCGGCGGTTTGAGGAGCTACACCCCCACAACCTGCAACAGAAGGCCGCCATCATTGTGGAGACTTTCCGGGACATCACCAAGCACAAGATCGGCGGAAAGGGTAAAATGATGGTGGTCACCGCCTCCCGGCTGGCGGCGGTGCGCTACTACCACGAGATCAAGGCCTATCTGGAGGCAAATCACTACGATGATGTGGAGATTCTGATCGCCTTTTCCGGTAGCATCAAGGACCCGGACGAGGAGAACGGCACAGAGTACACCGAAAGCGGCATGAACCGTGATCGGGAGGGGAACCGCGTCAGCGAGGCCCAGACCAAGCAGGTCTTCCATGACGAGGGCGATGTGCTGATCGTGGCGGAGAAATATCAGACCGGTTTCGACGAGCCGCTACTCCACACCATGATCGTGGATAAGAAACTGCGGGATGTGAAGGCAGTCCAGACTTTGAGCCGTCTGAACCGCACTTATCCCGGCAAAGAAGATACCTACATTCTGGACTTTGTGAATACCAAGGAAGAGATCCTGGAGGCCTTCCAGCCCTACTACCAGGAGACCAGCCTCACCGAGGAGATCAATGTTGACCTGATCTACAAGACTCAGAAGCAGCTCCGGGAATTCAAACTGTATAACGACAGTGACATTGAGGCGGTCAGCAAAATCTATTTTGCCCCTGATGCGAAAAAGGCCGCCTCCATCCAGGCGAAGATCTCCAACGCTCTGCTCCCGGTAGCCAAGGCTTACAACCAGCTGAGCAAGGAGGATCGCTACCAGTTCCGCCGTCTGATTCGAGCCTTTGTGAAGTGGTATAACTACATCTCTCAGATCGTGCGGATGTTCGATAAGGATCTTCATAAGGAGTATCTCTTCTGTTCCTATCTCTCCAAACTGATCCCTGCGGAACCTTCCACTCCCTGGGACCTGGAGAACCGGGTGAAACTGGAATACTACCGTCTGGAAAAGACCTTTGAGGGAGCGATCACTCTGGAAGAAAAGCCGACGGCCCTGGAGCCTGCAAAGACAAAGAAGGGCGTCAATATGAACACGAAAAAGGACCCGCTGGACGAGGTCATTGAGAAGATCAACGAGACCTACAAGGGTTCCTTCACAGAAGCAGACCGGGTCTTGATCGGGACTTTGCGTGAGAAACTGCTGGCGGATAAAAAACTCCGCAAGGCGGCTAAAGTGGATGGACAGCAAATCTTCGAAAAGAATGTGTTCCCCAAAATTTTCGACCAGACGGCCCAGGCCTCCTATATCGAAAGCACGGAAACCTATACAAAGTTGTTCGAGGATACCGCCAAGTATAAGGCCATCATGGTCGCCCTGGCAAAGGAACTGTATCGGGAACTTCGGAACGGTCAGGAGGGATAACAATGCCAAGAGCAAAAAAAGACGGACAGCATATCAACTGCTACATCGACAGGACCCTCTGTGAGCGGCTGAAGTCCTATGCAGATGAAAAGGGGCAGACGATGACGATGGCGCTGGAACGAATCTTAAAGCAATATTTTGAAAGCGAAAACAAAGAGACTATCGATAAAGATGATATGGAGGCACTACGGTGAATGGGCAGGGAAAATTGTTGACTCATTTTCTAAAAAATGCGGATAAGCTTGTCATTCCAGTATATCAGCGTAATTATGACTGGAAAGAGGAACATTGTAAAAAACTCTACTCTGATCTTGTTAAAACGGTCAGGGAGGGGAAACGCTGGCACTTTTTCGGCGGTATCGTATCTGTCAGCGACCCTATGGGTAGTAGCTCGGACTACCTGGTCATTGATGGGCAACAGCGGATCACGACCGTATCCCTTCTTCTCCTGGCCATTGCCAACCTTGTGAAGGCCGGCATTGTCACGCCCAAAGATCCCAACCTGTACGATGTGATCACGAAGAAGTATCTGGTTGATGAGATCAATCCCAAACAGCGCAAAATGAAGCTGAAGCCCATCAAGGGCGATCAGGACTCTTACGACCGACTCTGGGGCGATCCCTCTGAGTACAATCAGAGTTCACGAATTACCCAGAACTACCTGTATTTCTACAACCAGATCCAACGGGATGACATCAGCGTGGATCAGTTGTTTTCTGCAGTTGAAAAGCTCCAAATCATTGACATCACCCTGACGCCCCCAGACGATGATCCACAACTTGTTTTCGAGAGCCTCAATTCCACGGGACTGGACTTGAACGAGGGCGATAAGATCCGGAACTTTGTCCTGATGCGCCGCTCTATGGAGGAGCAGGAACAGTTCTACGATGACTATTGGAGTCCGATTGAGAAGAACGCCGGCTATGATAAGCAGACCAACTCCTATGATGTCAGCCCCTTCATTCGGGACTACCTGGGTATCAAGGAGCGGCGTCTGACAGCCATGAAGGAGATCTACCAGGAGTTCAAGGACTATGTGGAAAAGCGCGGCCAGATCGAGGATGTCCTCAAAGAGTTGCTGGACTATGCGAAGAGGTATAACGAGATCCGCTCTGGTAGCCCTGAGTTCCCCCTCAGACTGAGAGCCTCCCTGTACCGGCTAAATCGGTTTGAAAGTAGCGTCTGCCGTCCGTTCCTGATGGAGGTATTCCGACTCCAGGAAGAGGATCTGTTCTCACTGGATACTGTGGCCGAGGTCTGCCGCATCGTGGAGGCATATCTGCTCCGCCGCCTGATTTGTGACCTGCCTTCCAACACACAGAGCAAGGTGTTCCTCACCCTTTGTAATGACATCAAGCGGCTGGACGGCACTTACGATAGTTTCCTGGAGAAAATGAAGTATGTGCTGGGTAGCAAAAAAGAGAAGGCTGCCTTCCCCACAGATGAGGACTTTGCGGAAGGGCTGAAAACGAAAAACATCTATACCATGCCAACCCGGTACAAAGCCTATATCTTCGAGCGCTTGGAAAATGGGGATAGTTCTGAATATAAAGAGATTTACAACCGGCTGGACAGCGGCGAGTACACCATTGAACATATCATGCCGCAAAAGCTGACTCCCGCTTGGGCGGCTGAACTGGGTGACGATGCAGAGAGCATCCATGATCAGTGGCTCCATCGGCTGGCAAACCTGACATTGGCTGCATCAGCCTACAATATCCGGTACAGTAACTCCTCCTTCCAGGAAAAGAAGACCATGAAAGACGGATATCTCCAAAGCGGCCTGAAGATGACCCAGCAGATCGCGAAAGCAGACCACTGGGGCCTTACTGAATTAGAGGAACGCTACAGTAGCTTGATCCAGCAGTGCATCTGCCTCTGGCCATATGCGGACACTACATATACGCCCCCGCAGAAACAGTATGATGAGATCGCTCTGGATGATGACGCAACCTTTACCGGCAGGCAACTGGTGAAGTACCGTTTCCGTGGGAATGAGCACGAAACAACTACCTGGGTGGATATGTATGTCGCAGTCCTCAAGGAGTTGCACAATGTTGATACCGCATACCTCAATTACCTCGCAGATGCTGATGACAGCGTAGATCTGGCCAGCCAGTTTTCTCGGAGTGAAAACGGAGCGGATGCGTCGGCGATGGTTGCGGACGGCATCTATGTCAATACTGGCACCTCGACGCAGCACAAGATCAATATGCTCCGGCACCTGTTCGAGCATTATGGGCAGGATCCCTCTGATTTGGTGTTCTTCCTCAATGAGAAACGGGATGACGATGAGGAATCCAGCCAGCGGCATAAAATCCGCAGAGCGTACTGGACACAGGTTTTACCGAGCCTCCAGGAAGTGACCGGATCGTTCAAGTATGTGTCACCCACGAAGAACAACTATCTCTCAGGTTCTACGAATAGCCCAGGGGTTCAGCTGTCTTGCGTTGCCAACTATAATCAGGCCCGGGTCGAGATCTATATTGACACGGGGGATGGAGCCAAAAACCAGCAGATTTACGACAATCTGAAGAAACATCAGGCGGAAATCGAAGAGACTTATGGACGACCGCTGATGTGGTACAACCAGGAGGGAACTCGTTCCTGTAAAGTGTATGATGAACTGCTGGATGTCAGTGTAACAAACCGGGATGACTGGATTAAAATGATGAAATTCCACAGTGAGCGCGGAGCAATGCTATTGCGGGCTGTGACGCCATATTTACCTTAATTCTGAGTTATTGAGTTGCTTATCTCGTTAACAGGGATTCGTTGCTTTAGAATGTCAAAACCGTTAGAGGGTTCAGATGGACTAATTAAATTGAAGAAACTCATCCATAGGAGAATTGGAAAACCTGGCGGGTTTGCGATGAAAATCATAAAAACAATTACATAGCGTTTGCAGAGAAAGGAAAGCGGAAAAGATGAACGTCATCTGTTTTGGCGACTCCAACACATACGGCTACGACCCGCGAGGCTACTTCGGCGGGCGATATGATGCGGACAGCCGGTGGGTAGACATTCTGGCCGAGAAAGCTGGATGGACGGTCCACAACCTGGGGCAGAATGGCCGGGAGATCCCTTCCTCCGCTCCTCCCTTCCCTGCCGACACGGATCTGCTGATCGTCATGCTGGGGACCAACGATCTACTCCAGGGCAAAAACCCGGAGCAGGCCGCCGGGAGGCTGGAGCGGTTCCTCTCGGGCATCTCCCTGGAGCGAAGCAAACTCCTGTTGATTGCCCCGCCGCCGATGGTCCTGGGCGAGTGGGTGCCCAGCCAACAGCTCATCGATGACTCCCGTGCCTTTTCCGGACTCTGCCAGGCCCTGGCGGAGCGGCTGGGCATCCGCTTTGCTGACGCCGGAAATTGGAACATCCCCCTGGCCTATGACGGCGTACACTTCACAGAGCAGGGGCACAGAGCCTTTGCCGCTGGACTCTTGGAGGAACTCAGATGAAACGAATGATACCCCTGCTGTTGTCCCTTCTGCTGTTGACCGGGTGCGGCGAAGACTCCGCGGACGGCTACCAGCAGATCAGCCAGGAGGAGGCCAAAGCGATGATGGACACCCAGGTGGTCATCATCCTGGACGTGCGGGAGCAGGACGAGTACGACAGCGGCCACATCCCCGGCGCCGTTCTCCTGCCGGTGGGCACCATCGACGAAACGACTGCCGCAGAGGTGATTCCCGAGAAGGATTCCACGGTCCTGGTCTACTGCCGCAGCGGGAATCGCAGTAAGACCGCCTCCGCCGCCCTGGCGGAGCTGGGCTACACCAACATCTATGAATTTGGCGGCATCAACACCTGGCCCTATGAGACGGAGCCATAATGGCATCGCTGAAAAGAGCCTACAAGTCTATCAGGATCTGCGTCACATAGTCAAAGAACACGGGATCGGCTGAACAGCCGATCCCGTTGCTTATTTTCTGAAGTTTGTCCTCACGACTTCGCCAGCCAGTCCTGGAACTCGTCCAGGGTGATGACCTCCCGGTCGCATTTCTTTTTCATCTCCCGGGCCTGCTCGCTCCAGGCGTAGAACTGCTCATCGGTGATGCGGCCCGCCCTGATCCAGGCAAAACGCTTTTTGTACTCCCTGCGGTAGGCTTTGAACACCGGATCGTCGGACTGCTTCTTGGTCCACTGCTGGAAGGCCCCGGCCTCCCGGCAGGTCTGCTGACCCGGGGCCACCGGTCGCTCACAGTACTCCGCGCTGACCCGGCCGGTCTGGGGGAACCAGCGCCCGCAGTTCTTGCACCGCCGGACGGTGATTCCGCGCTCCACACAGCTACGCAGGGAGTAGTCGATCATGTCCGAAATGCGGAGGGGATATAAGACCGGCGAACACCGGCCCGGCTCCACCGGCTCAAAGCTGAGGGGGATGGGCCGGAAGGAGAACAGGGACGGGTCCTTGGGGGCGTCGTAGAGGTAGTAGGCCGATGCCTGCTTTTGTGGATCACGCCCCGCCTGGTCCACATCCAGCACCAGGTCAAAGAACCGCTGGATCTGCCGCTGATACAGCGGGAGCTGTTCCGGGAGGCCCCGCAGCTCCTCCAGCATCTCCCGGTCCTCCTGTTTACTGACCCGGATGCCCGCTCCCATCCGGGAAAAACGGTCATAGCAACGCACATACAGAAGTTCCAGATAGATGTGCCGGCTCTTCAGCTGACCCAGTTCCATCATGGCGGCGGTGCCCGCCTCCCTGTCGTCCTCCTGAAGCAGGCGCTCCCAGTTCTCCGCGACCCTGCGGAGCGCCAGAGTCAGTTCCCCGCAGTCCATCTCCAGAAAGGAAAGCAGGCTCTCCAGGAACGGAAGCTCCCGGCAGGTCGAGGGCACGCCCTGGCCGCCGTAGCCATCGAATTGAAAGACCTCTTTTTTCTCAGAGAAGTACATCTTGGCATACCACATGTCAGTATCCTCCGAAATAGACAATTACAAATTATTTTTATGATAGTCTTGACAGCGGTTGAAAATCGTGTTACGATACAGTCACAGGGGGCTGTCAAAATAACCTTACCATAGTCTAACACCAGAAGATCCGATTGTCAACGGAAAATTGGTTCCAAACATTCGGAAGGGCACCTTGAAAATTGAACACCCATCACCAGAGACGATACTCTCCGGAGAAGCAGCGCCAGGATGTTGTCCAACAGGGCTCCCACAAAGTCTGCGACTTTGTGGGAAGAGGAGCCGCAACGGCGTGAATGAGTTTTCGCGCATGCGCGGAAACGAATGATACAAAGTTTGCGGCGACGATGAGCGTGCCAAGAGGAAGGAAACGCCGTGTTGGTCACACAAGGCCGCAGGGCAGGAACGGGTATGGTGTATGGCCAGACAGAGCACAGCAAGGACAGCCCCTGTAAAAAAAGACCGCCGAACTGCTGCAACAGTTCAGCGGCCCGCCGCGTTTCGGAAAACACAGCCTGATACTGTGTTCAGTTTAACAGAGAGACCCCCGAAACGCAAGAAATTTTTTCTCTGAATTTGAAAACGGAGGTACTGAAGTTTGAAACTGTCCATCTACAAGTCCTACGACGACCTACCCCTGTTCCTCAACGCCAGGACGGTGGCCAACGTGCTGGGGGTGTCCATCTCCTCCGCCTACGAGCTGATGCACGAGCCGGACTTCCCCACCCTGAAGGTGGGGAGCCGTCTGGCAGTGCCCCGGGATGCCTTCCGGCAGTGGGCGGAGCGCAAGGCGGGAGGTGCGAAATGAGAAAATCGAACTGGACCAGGCGGGACCCCATCAAGAACTACTTCCCTCTCCCCAATGAGATCTACTCCCTGGGGCTGTCTGCCGGGGCCATCGCGGTCTACGGTTTCCTGATGCGCATCGAAAACCGTCAGACCTACCAGTGCACGGCCAGCTACCGCACCATCGGGCACGCCACCGGCATGAGCGTGAACACGGTGCGCAAGTATGTGGCGGAGCTGGAGGAGCGGGGCCTCATCATCACGGAGCGCACCACCGTCGCCACCCGGGACGGCCGCATCCTCAACGGCTGTCTGCGCTACACCATCCTCCCCATCCAGCAGGTGGTAGAGGCGTACCACCTGCACCAGCTGGCGGAGGCCGACGGGATGCTGGAGAAGTGGAAAACCCAGAAACGGCTGGAGAAGTATGGCCGGGAAGGAGGTGCGCCGGCGTGATGTGGAGAGAGATGACCGACCGCCTCATCGAAAGCGATTCCGAGCTGTCCGCCTGGAGAACCGCGCTCACCGTGCGGTACATCGTCAACAGCTGGAACGACGCCCACGACACACCTATCAGCGAAGATGCGGTACTGCTCTTCCTGTGCGACGAGACCAAGGGGGATCTGACAGAGGAGCAGCGGGCCTTCGCAAAAATGCGCAGGGAGGAGATCCAGAGCGGCATCCGCAGGATGATATGCGAGTGGCTGTTGTACGACAGCATGGTCCCGCAGGGATGCGCGGGAGACTTCCGGCAGTTTCACAGACGGCTTCGGCCGCCCCGGGAGAGCGTTTCCCGGGGCCCGCTATCCTCCCGCCTGTGCGCCCCTGTGGGCCGCTGTGTGGCCCGATGACGGGAGGGGCAGGGCCCCTGCCCCTCCCTGCCGGTTCGGGCCGGTGTGGGCCGGTTGTGGGAGGCGTTGCGGCACAAGGCTTCCGGCCCTTTTTGAACGGAACCGAGGGACGAAAGAAAGAGCAGGATAAACAACGGGGTCGCAAGCGCCCCTGTCTGGAGCACCTCTGCCCGCAGTGCGGGCAGTTGCGGGGGCTTTTGCGGGGATTGGAAATGGGGTCAAAATCCGGGCCGTGATATCATCTCTGCGGTCATAATCCCCGAAAGCCTACTGTCACAAGGAAAAAACAGGGGGCAACCCCCGGAAAGGAGAACATTATGAGCAAAAAAGAAAAATTCCCCCTCTACCTCTCACCGGAGAAAAAGGCCATCCTGGAGCGCCGGTATCAGGAGGATGGGAGCCGGAGCATCACCGCCTTCATTGAGCGGGCGGTGGACTTTTACCTGGACTATCTCAGCGCCAACAATGCCGGACTGTTTCTCCCCACCTCCATCAAGTCCTATGTGGATGGACGGCTGGGACAGTTGGAGAATCGGATGGCCTCTCTGCTGTACAAGCAAGCAGTGGAGCAGGACATGGTGGCCGGCATTCTGGCGGACGCCTATCAATTCAACGAAGATGATCTTCAGCGGCGCCGCACGGAGAGTATCAACAATGTGAAGAAAACCAACGGCCGCATCTCCCTGGACCAACGGGTGCGTGAAGTCTGGGAGGAGGGAGATGAGTGGCAAGACTGATCGTCAAGAGTCCCTACTACAAGTGCGGCGGGAACGCCACCCTCAGCGGCTACCTGCGCTACATCGCCACGCGGGAACGGGTGGAACTGCTGCCGGATGACCGTCCGCCCACCCGCAAGCAGGAGCAGCTCATCACAAAACTGGTGAAAGATTTTCCTGACAGCAAACCCCTCTATGAGTATGAGGACTACATTGAAAAGCCGACAAAGTCCAATGCCTCCACGCTCATCACCATGGCGCTGGAGTCCAACTGGGACAAGCTCTCCACCATGGAGGGCTACGCCGGGTACATCGCCACCCGGCCCAGGGCAGAGCGGCTGGGCAGCCACGGTCTGTTCGGTGACGACGATGCAGTCTCTCTGGATGCAGCGATGGACGAGTTGGAGCAGTACACCGGAAATGTGTGGACCCACATCATCTCCCTCAAGCGAGAGGACGCGATGCGGCTGGGCTACGACAACGCCAAGGCGTGGCGGGATCTCCTCCGGGCGCACCGCAACGACATCGCCGCGGCGATGAACATCCCCCCAAACGACTTTCGGTGGTACGCCGCTTTTCACGATGAGGGTGATCATCCCCATATCCACATGATGGCGTGGTCTGCAAATCCAGGGCAGGCATACCTGTCCAAAGACGGCATCCGCCAGATCAAGTCCGAACTCACCAACGATATTTTCAAACAGGAAATGCTCCACACCTACGAACAGAAGTCCCAGTCACGGGACGAGTTGGTGCGGGAGACCCGAAGGGCCATTCGACATCTGACCCGTGAAATGGTGCAGAGCATCTGCTCAGTTCCGGAGATCGAGCAGAAGATGGAGCAGCTGGCCGGACAACTGGAGACGGTCAAGGGCAAAAAGTCCTACGGCTATCTCCCCAAGTCCGTGAAGAAAACCGTGGACGAGGTGGTGGACAAGCTGGAAGTGCTGCCGGTGGTCCGTGAGTGCTATGGGCAATGGTGCGTCCTCCAAAGTGAGGTAGAGAGCTACTACCACGACAAGCCCAGAGAGAAGAAAAAACTGTCCCAGGAGAAGGCGTTCCGGCAGATCAAAAATACCGTCATCCAAGAGGCGGAGTGCATCCGGCTGGGAGAAATCACCTTCGAGGACGCTGACCTGGCCGGCCATGACGAGCCGGAACAGATGCGGGGTGAGTCCGATTCCTGCTGGGAACTGCGGCAGATCGTCCGGGACGAGTCCCTTTCTCTGGCAGACCGGGACGGCGCAGCGGAGGAGTTGGAGCGGCTGGCGGAGCGAGGTGATGCCCACGCCCAATACTTGCTGGGTCAGCTTTACCGGGACGGTCCTCTGCTGATCCCAGACAGTCAAAAAGCGAAAAACTGGTTCACCCAAGCGGCAGATCGTGGCCTGTCCGAGGCCCAGTACGCCCTTGGCAAGCTGCTCCTCTCCGACGATTGGGAAGTGCGGAACCCGGAGGAGGGCATCCGCTGGCTGAAGGAGTCAGCGAAGAACGGGAACCAGTGGGCCGCCTACCGGCTGGGCAAAGAATATCTGACCGGCGAGGTGGTGACCAGGGATACCTCCAAAGCGGCAAAATGGTTCACCCAGTCGGCGGAGGCGGGCAACCAGTACGCCCAGTACATGCTGGGCAAGCTGTACCTAACGGGACAGGGTGTGCAACAGGATCTCGCCCAGGCGATGGATTGGTTCAGCCGTTCCGCCGCCCAGGGGAACCAGTACGCGCAGTTCTTCCTGGAACGGCAGGATGACCTCCGTCCACCCTCTGTTATGCTGGCGGTCACTCACCTGCTCTACCACATGAGCCGGATCTTCGAGGATCACTCTCTGCCCCGATCCAGCACCGGCCTGCAGGTGGACAGCAAACTGAGAAGAAAAATCCAGGCAAAGAAACTCGCTATGGGCCACAAACCGGATGACCATGAGGAGGAGCAGAGCCAGGGCGGCATGGTCATGGGTGGGATGTGACTCCCCCCTCAAAAATTACGGCACTGTAAACAACAGAAAGCCTTCGGGATCAGAAAACCAGTGGAATCTGCCCGCAAAACCAGCCACTTAAATGATAACAATTTGATAATAGTTCGCCGTGCCCCTCGCTATTTCCTGTTTTTGTGGTATTGTGTGTTGCTGATGAGGCGGGATGACCCATGATGACCAATCACCCCTCAATCCAACGCTGCCGCTACTGCGGCAGTTGGGGCTGGTCTGACAGCACGGCGAGGCGCTGGTGACCTACAAGAAGCACGGACTCCTGGGCAGCCGGCTTCGATATCTGATCTGCCGCCGCTGCGGGGCTGTGGTGTATCAATGGGTGGCGGAGCCCCACAGGTTCCCATCCATCCGGTAGCCCACGCAAGTCCTGCGACGCAAATCAAAGATAAAAACCTCGGAGGTGAAAAAGAACATGGCAAAGCGAAGACCGTCCGGTGACGGAATGGTCCGCAAGCGGGAGGATGGCCGCTGGGAGGGTCGCATCGTCATCGGCCACAAGGAGAACGGCGATCCCATCTTCCGCTACATCTACGCCGACACCCAAAAAGAACTGACCGCCAAGCTCCGGCAAAACATCACCGCCTATCAGGGCGTGGATCTGACAGAGGAGTGCAGGATGACCCTCTCGGAATGGCTGGACCGATGGCTGGAGCAGATGGCCTCCGTCCTCCGGCTCAGCACGCTGGAACACTACCATAGCGATATGGAGCATCATGTCAAACCGTATCTGGGTCAAAAGAAACTTACACAAATTACACCGGCAGACCTGCGGAAGCTCTACGACACTCTAAAACAGCATGGCAGGGTCCATCCCCGCCCCGGCCAGAGCCGTGGGTTGTCCACCACCACCGTCCACGGCATCCACACCACCCTGCACCATGCGCTGAAGTCCGCGGTAGACCAACGTCTGCTGCCTCACAATCCCGCTGACCATGTGGAGCCGCCCAAGGTGTCCCACAAACCCATGAAAATTCTGAATGATGAGCAGTTGGATACCTTTCTGTCAGCGGTGGAGCAAGACCCCATCTGGAAAGATTTTTTCTACACCGAACTGACCACTGGCCTGCGGCTGGGTGAGATCTGCGGACTGATGTGGTCTGACTTCGATGCCAGGAAAGGAACTCTGAATATCAACCGTACCCTCCACAAGGAACAGGGCGGGCGGCTGGTGACAGGCGACACCAAGACCTACGCCGGAACCAGAAAAATCGTCCTGCCATCCACCACAGCGGAGTTGCTGTTAAATCGTAAGAAGCACTCCTATTCTGTGTGGATCTTTCCCAACCCACTCAAACCCGAAATGCCCATGAACCCCAGCGCCGCATACCGACAGATGAAAGCAATTTTGACAGAAAACAGTCTGCCCGGCCTTCGATTCCATGATCTCCGCCACACCTTCGCCACCCACGCGCTGGCCAATGGCGTGGACGCTAAGACCCTGTCCGGTATTCTGGGCCACACCAAAGCCAGCTTCACGGTGGACACCTACACCCACACCACCACAGATATGCACAAAAAGGCCGCCGAAATCGTCGGCGGATTCCTAACGGACTACTTAGGAGAGGAGATGGCTCCATGGCAAAGCGTAGGAACCGCGGCGACGGCAGCCTCCACCTGAGAAAAGACGGCCGCTGGGAAGGCCGATATGTAATGGGCTACGATGACAAGGGCCTGCCCGTGACCAAAAATGTCCTCGCCAAGACCAAGTCGGAATGTGCGGCAAAGTTAGCGCAGCTCCGGGACACGCTGAAAGAGCCTGCGCCGGACCAGCCCAAGCCCGGAATATTACTGGCAGACTGGCTGAATCTCTGGTATCAAGGGTACAAGAAGCCAAACCTCCGACCCAACACCCAAATGTCCTATGAGCGGCGAATCTATCAACACATCATCCCTGCTTTGGGCGGCACCCAACTGGACAAACTGACCACCGCTGACATCCAGGAATTCTATGTATCCCTTAAAAAGAGCGGCCGGCTGATTCGAGCCGACCTCTACGGCGAAGGACTTTCAGATCAGACTGTCCGGGGCATCCACACCACCCTCCACGCCGCCCTGGATAAGGCCGTGGAAGAAAACCTGATTTTCCGAAATCCTTCAGACGGATGTAAGCTTCCCTCTGCCAAACCCAGAGAAATGAAGGTGCTGACACCGGAGGAGATCCAGCGGTTACTGATCCAGGCCAGAGAGGATGGCTGCTATGAGCTTCTGCTCTTAGAGTTATCCACTGGCCTGCGCCGGGGCGAGATCTGCGCCCTCCAGTGGAATGACCTGAATCTCAAAACGGGAGCGCTCCAAGTGGAACGGCAGGTCCACCGGGTGCGAGGGAAACTGGTGGTATCTCCGCCCAAAACCAAGGCAGGCCGGAGGACGGTGCTCCTCCCTCCCCCAGTCCTGAATGTACTCAAATCCTACCGGACCACTTCAACCTCCCGTTGGATGTTCCCCTCGCCAGTCAAGGAGGACTCCCCCATGGACCCCGCGGCAGTGCGAAAGCGGCTGTCCACTGTGCTGAAACGGGCCAGCTGCAAGAGACTTCGATTCCACGATCTGCGGCATACTTTCGCCACCGCTTCCCTGGAGCACGGCATGGATGTGAAGACCCTTTCGACCATCATCGGCCATGTGTCCAGCAGCACCACGCTGAATATCTATGCCCATGTGACCGATGAGATGCAGCGGACTGCCGCAGCCAAGATCGACCGTGGGATCATCAAAAGCGAGGCCGCCCAAGAGGTTGATACGGCGCCAAGAAACCCGCCGCCCTCTACCTTCCAGCCCTACAAGGGTCAGCGCCGCAAACCGGGCACCGGCTGTGTCAGCCAGATCAACGACCACCTCTGGGAGGGCCGCTACTCCCCCATCGTCGATGGAAAGCGCATGGCCCGGAATGTCTACGCGAAAACGGAAGACGAGTGTGAGAAAAAGCTGGCAGAACTGATCCGGGAAATGAAGGCAGAGATCGCCGCCGGAAAAAAACAGACAAAGCAGGAAAGTGCGGCAAGTTAACCGGGAGAACCTGCCGTATTGCGCAAACGGGCTTCCAAGGGCAAAGCGCCCTCGGAGGCCTGGCTTTTTCCTGTCTGTGGCTTGTTCTGTGGTCAAAGGCGAAAGCCGAAATTCAAACCGGCAAAAATAGTTGCAAAAAACAAATAAAACAACCGCTTTTCGGGTGAAAAGCGGTTGTTTTGTGAAATGCCAGATCAATCTGGATATTTATAGCTCGGAAAATCCGGCCTTCTAGACGGCGACGCTTTTACGCGGTACGAGTACTTTGCCATAGGCAAAATCTCGGCACAGAGGCAATTCATTTGCTCCGACCATACAAAATCTAAGGGGGAAGGCTACCCTGGTCACCGAAATCCCAAAGTGAGAATTATTTTTGCGGGGCTATCTTTTTGCCCAGCGGTGATGTTTTCGACTTTAAAACAGAAAATATAGCTTTGATAAAGGGTAATAATTATTCTCTCAGGGCTAGTTGCACTCTGTTAATTGCACGCAACAAACTCTCAGAGTTATGGCTTGCTATCTCCATATTCCAATGGTTTTCAATAAAGTCAGCCCACAGGGCATTATATGTAGGCGGCTTTTTTCCAGGCCGCTCACACGATAAATTCTCCAGAACTCTCTTTTTCCTCGAATATGGAACCATTTGTTGCAAAAAATAGAGACTAGTTTTGTATGGGATTGATTCTGACAATTCTTGCGAGTTTTTCTTTATATCAGGTATTAATGATAGCCTTATCCCAAAATAGTCGGAAAAACTTTGCCTATCGGCCATTAACCAAGTTTCTCCTTCGTCAATGGCAATGTTTATTGCTAGATGCTGTTTTTCCAGCCGTCTCTTGCATACCTGTTCAAAATTTCTATCACACAGTCGTTATCTGAATCAAATACACATATCACAGGAGCTGCATTGCTAAGTCGTATTATTAATTTCAATTTTTCTAATGCACGAGTACCATAATCACGAGGGTTGGCATCATCTAAGGTGAGATTGTCAAGTCCTTCCAGTTGAGCCGCATACCGTATTAGTTGTTTGGCAATCAACTTCGTAACTTGATCTTCACCACCATAATATACTATCATTGCGCTTCTCCCTAATTAAACTCAAAAAGGGACAACTGCCCATCGCGAATCCCTTCTGGAGCAACTTGAGGGATTACCGCATCTGCAGGGGTGTAGCCAGCCTGAATTTTTACATTAACAGATTCTAATTCATCTGCCGCTTCTATCGTTGTATCTTCTTTTCCTTGCTTTAAAAGAATGATCTCATCTAGAGCGATCGTATCAGTATTCAGGAGATCATAACTATGCGATGAAATGATAACCTGTCGCTTACCCCCGTTTTTCAATTTCTGGGCATTGGCAATAAACATCGGTAATTGTTTTACAATCTCCGAATGAAGGTATAACTCAGGTTCTTCCAAAAGCATTAATCCTTCTCCATCTAAAATAGCCCATATAATTCCGAAGAGACGTAATGTGCCATCTGAAAACTGGTCTTCCCTCTGATATGCGCCCTGGGGCCTAAAATGATTGTATTTTACCTGAAGATGGGGACGCCCTTTTTCGTCGGGAATAAAAGACAAGTTTGAAAACTGAGGAACGGCCATTTTTAAAACTTTATTGATTACATTTAATCGAGAATTCCGAGTTCTCTCTGGCGTGGCAGATATTGTTTCCAGAAGATTTCTTCCATAAAAATCCTCTGCTGCATTGGAAGGAATAAAGGAGTCAGATTCCCGTATAAGCTGAGGGATAATATTGACATAAGAGATATTTCTGAAGCCCTCGTAAATCGGACGGAAGGATCCATTAATTGCCGGTTGCTCCAGTAAAGTAAACTGTTTTGAGAGGTAGTCTTCTCCTGAGTCATTGTACCTTCTTTCCTTAATAATTTCCCCGTCTTTGATTATTTTCTCCAAACTAATGTTGGTATCTCTTTTCCCCTGGCTACCGCCAGCATAGTTGAATTGTAGGATGTATTGCCAATCAGTTGTCTTTCCGTCATTCAGTTCTTGGAGTATCACTGATATTTCCACATAACTGGGATTACGTGCGTTTAAATTGCGGATCTTCTCAATGCCTCCCCTTGCTTTTACAGCCTTTTGAAGGCCATCTGTTGCAACATCTTTCAAAAAGCGGAACGAATCCAGAAAATTTGATTTACCAGATGCGTTTGCGCCAATCACAAATATCCTATCAGACAGGGTAGCAGTTACATTCCCAAAGTTCTTCCAATTTCTGAGTTTAATGCTTTTAAATGCAATCATATAAGCTCCCTTCCTTATGTCTATTTGATTGTTTCTATTATATCCTACAAAGATGACCCCTACAACGGCAACAAACTGATTTGCATATAAAGTATATCGCAACTGTAGTATCAATCCATTTCTGGGGAGTCATTACAAAACTGTTCAGGCCAGCCTGCTTTTAAACGCATCGAATTTGACACGGTTAAAATTGGGGTTGCAGAGGGAGTAGCAGACATCAAGAAACTCGATCGTATTTCGGTTCCGCATCCAGTTCTGGATAATGTATCTAGGGTTATCGCTGTCCTTCACTTTTGCAATATCGGTCAGGCTGATATAGTCATCCCGCTCCATATTCCATTGGATACTGACTTCTGCTCCACGGACAATCAGTTTATCCACCTATCGTTCACCCCCTGCATTTCAAATGGTCTAGCAGCCCTTGACACCCCTCCAACACATCCCGCCAGGTGGCGTCGAAGTCGTCGGTGTAGCAGGGATCGGCTACCTCCTGCTCCGGGCGGCCGGCATATTCCATCAGAAGGTGCATCTTGTCGTTGAAGTCGCCGCCGCAGATGCGGTACATGTTGCGGAGGTTGGCCTTGTCCATTCCAATGATCAGGTCGTATTCCTCGTAGTCGTGGTTGCGGAGCTGCCGGGCGGCGTGGCTCTCGCAGGGGATGCCGTGCTCCGCCAGCTTCCGCCGGGCCGGAGGGTAGATCGGGTTGCCAATCTTCTCCCGGCTGGTGGCCGCCGAGGCGATCTGGAACTCCTCCTCCAGACCTGACTTTTTCACCAAGTCCTTCATCACATACTCGGCCA
>OGZI01001320.1_pt1 | contig 25566 bp, 19 predicted proteins | sample 1576711 | NCBI WGS metagenome assembly OGZI01 (sample SAMEA3541482, study PRJEB24748) | human gut metagenome | biome: human gut; feature: human-associated habitat; material: faeces | place: China | collected 2012
GAACCATCAGTAATCTCAATAAAAAGGCATATGAGCATATTGAAACCTGGCGTACACGCTCACTCTCCGGCAGCTATCCGTATGTCTATGTGGATGGTGTTTATCTGAAACGCAGCTGGGGTGGTGAAATCCAAAACGTTTCTATCCTTGTTGCCATCGGAGTCAGCACCGATGGCTGCCGTGAAATCATCGGTGCAGCTGAAGGTATGAAAGAAGACAAGGAGAGCTGGCGTTCCTTCTTTGTATGGCTAAAAGAACGAGGCTTAACTGGGGTTCGTCTGGTCATCGGAGATAAAAATCTCGGAATGCTTGAAACCATACCAGAAGTATTTCCAGATGCCTGTTATCAACGCTGTACCGTCCATTTTTACCGGAACATTTTCTCTGTTACTCCACGTAACAAGATGAAGGCAGTAGCTATGATGTTAAAGGCTATTCATGCCCAGGAGAGCAAGGAATCCGCACGTGAGAAGGCACGACAGGTTGCTGAGAAATTGAAAGAAATGAAACTCAGCTCTGCTGCTAAAAAGCTACAAGATGGCATAGAAGAAACTCTAACCTACATGGACTTTCCTACACAGCACTGGACTAGAATCCGGACAAACAACACCATTGAGCGCCTCAATCGTGAAATCAAACGTCGAACAAAGGCGATCGGTGCTTTTCCTGATGGACAGAGTGCTCTGATGCTCGTATGTGCCAGGCTGCGTCATGTAGCAGCAACCCAGTGGGGAACCAGACGCTACATGAATATGGATCATCTTTCCAAACTGGAGGATGATCTGTTGTCTGATATCATAGCCGGTTAACTGCCGGCTACCAAACGATTGAATTTGATTTTTGCGAAAAAATCTTGACACTATCGGTAAATTAAAAACGGCAGTAAAGCAGGCAGGGCTGAAAGGCCCTGCCTGTACTTGAAGGTGTGTTTATATTATTATGTATCCTGCTTGTTTCTCCCTTTCCTTTCCGGCTTAGCTGAATCAAGCAGCTCTGGAAATTTTTCCGAGATGCAGGATTTAAGATGTGAAGTCGCAACCAAAGCAAAAACGTCAGCAATGCTAAAACGATAATTATCTCCAACATGTATTCCTCATATTTCCAAAATATCATTTAGCTGGTTCAACGAAAATTCCTTTTCCATTTGATTTAACAATGATGTCTCCTTGCTTATCTGTTCTGTACACATGCTCATTCCAATTTAATTCTTTTACATCAACAACCATCTTCTCAATTATATCCATCGTTTTTTTGTGTGGATGACCATATTGATTATTTAATCCAACAGAGATAACAAAATAACTTGGATTATATTCCCATAGCAAGCGGTATAACGCATTTTCTGGAAGACCAGAATTATCATTGTATGCTCCATGATGAGGCATCTTGATAAGGCTGACCCATTCGTCTTGTTTATCTCTGTCTTTTTCAAAATATTCAACTACTCTAAGCTGGCCTTTTCTCTCGATATCACCGGTAAATAGAAAACGTGTTTTACCATATGTAATCAACAAAACTAATGAATCATTGGCTTCTTCTGATGAAGTATCAATTACTTCAACCGTTGCACTTCCCAGCTCATATTTATCGCCTAGAGCCGGAACTGTAATTTTTGATCCGTTAGTCCCAAGTTCAGCCTCAAGTTCCTTAAATTTTTTGTCATCCAAATAGTCGGAATTGCTAATCGTTATACCTATTTTTGATGCATATCTCAACGCCTTAATAAGCCCACCATAATGATCCTTGTGGAAGTGTGATATGGTCAATATGTCCAGCTGTTGAATACCTTGTTCTTCCAAAACATCATATACCTTATCGCCAGCATTTTCATCTCCGCCATCAATCAGCATATAATGACCATCACATTCCACCAATGCTGAATCGCCCTGTCCAACATCAATAAATCGAATACTGAAAGTTGAATCTTTATTTTCTTTAGAACAAGAACACAAGCACAAAAGTGTTGTTAGAAACAATATAAATGCTAATATTCTTTTCTTCATTCTTCGTCAAACACCACCTTATCCGCAATCAATCTATCCTTAAATTCAATTACTTTGAATTTGAATACAAGCGGATTATTCTTGTTGTTATTGATGATTTTAACAGCTACTTTAGAATCTTCTGTCCAATCATAATCTTTCATCATCTTACTGGAAATAATTGTTTTAAATGTGTCGATCGTAGTCCCCTCTCGCAAAACCTCTCTGACAATACAATCATCGAATATCGTAGTCTTACCATTATCAGTCACAGATATAACGATTTCAGCACCAGCAGTCAGAAGATCTGCAGGAATAATAGCCTCATCTTTGGTAACTTCAATATTATAATCATCGGTTACTGTTGTAAAAGAATAGTTGTCATTCACAGGTTTTGATAAGAACACACCGTTTGTGTCCGTTTGCAGGATTTCTTCAATTTCTGCTTTTTCTTTATCACTGATATTCATTCCATCAGCCAGAGCAAACAACAGATCACAATTTAGAACAAGTGGTTCATAAAGAGGAGGAAGTTCTGTCTCTCTTGTTTCCTTCAAAGACTTATTATAGTCTTTCAAGCGTTTCTGCTCTGCCTTGTATTCTTTTTTAGCTTCATTCTTTTCTTCTTCACTCATAGTCCTGTAGTCAGGTTCTGGAATCGTCACTTTTTTGACATCTTCCAGATAAGTAGCATTTAACTTACATTGCTCATCCAACAAAACTGTTACATTATCATAGGCAATGTTATACGCATTTTCCAGATATTCACGACTAGATGTCTTCGCATATAAATCTAAATATACCTGTGCCGCAAAATAGCGAGTAGACCATTCCTCTGTAGTAGTATTTTTCATAATAGCATCCGTGAATGTCTGGATATAAGAAATATATTCGTCACCAGTATAAATTGTTTGTACTGCCACAATCGCTTTAGGCAGAATCTGAACATAGTTATGGTCCTTACGGTAAATACCAGTAGATAAATGATTATATTGGTCTACACAATCCAAACATTTTTCATATTGAGATGTTTGATAATAGCAATCTGCCAGCTCAAGCCAATAATTACCCAGGAGCTTATATGTTTCTTCTTCCGATTCCAAACGACGAATCTTCTGCTGAACAGATTCAATCTCACAGATTTCCGCAAAAGTTTCAATTGCCTTTTCGTTCAGAGTCATTCTTCCATCCAAATCATACTCCTGAACCATATCTACCATGTAATCAAATGCTCTTTCACGATTTTTCCGGATATTTTCTGTTTCCTCATCGTCAAGTTCCCATCCACTCATCAAGAATTCCTGCTCTACAGCTTCGCTCTCACTTTTGTAATTATTATAGGAATCGACAACAGTATAAACAACGCTTGTCGCTAAGCTCTTCCAGTCAACAGAGTTTGTCATAGACAATATAGCAAGTGGATCAGGAACCGCACTTCTAATAGCTGACGCTTTATCCTGGTTATAAATATATTGCAGTCTATCTCTTTTCACAGAAATATCTATATACGATTTAATAATATCTCTCAGGTTTTTAAGATGATCCTGAGTCGTTTCATCTATCGCTCCTGGATTAATATCATTGAGCAGAGAGGTATAAATATCCTCTAAAAGCAGGCGGTTATCCTTAGATATACGAATATTCTCTGCTGTAATTGCCAGATGATACAACATAGAAAACGAATTTCTCTGCTGTTCCGCCAATCCGTACTCGTCCTTCTCAGGTTCCGTCGATTGTTCTGTGGGAACCATCGCTTCCTGAGGAAAATCATTTTCTAATGATTCTACTTGTTCTTCAGATAGATTACTTTTGCTCTCTGAATTTGCAATCTCCTTTTGACTTGTTCCAGAAACATTCTCCCTTGTGGATGTAGATTTTGGAGTTGCTTCACAACCTACGAGTGACACCATACCAGATGCAGCAAGCAACACTGCCAATATCTGGGCTGTACTTGTTTTCCTCATTTCCTTCTCCTTAAGTAAATCATTTATAGCTTCTATATTGTATATTGCACAGCAAAAGATGACCCAATAACATACTTATCCTTCATCTAATGCTGCAAGATATATATTTTCTTCATTAAATATTAGAGTTGTCGACTGATTGTATATTCGATTCACCATATCAATATTATCAATAAAGGGGCGAATACAGCTGCTCTGCCTTTCAACTAATTTGTGCATGGCAGTAATAATACGCTTTTCTTTGTATGTGCCAAGTTTCTCACCAGCTGTAATTAATGTCTCATCAATCTGAGATTTGCTGATAACAGGTATTTTTGCAATGGTTTCACCAGCAATCTTGTTCATCACAGATAATCCTCCAACTACTTTTGACTGTAATGAGGACTTTGTATACTCTTCAATCCGTTCATAAGACATAGAATACAGTTCTCTATATTGAAATGACATATCATCTATTTTTCTGGAAACAGCTTCGAGATATGCTGCATCGAAGTTTTCCTGAAGAAGAACTTCAAGAAAATATCCAAATGCATATAAATACAAGGCAAGCTGATATTCCTTAAACTCATCCTGAACCTTAGCAAGTTGCTTCTTCACATCCTGATCACTGTGCAAAAATGCTTTTTTACTAATATGCTTTTTTATTTGCTCTCTATAAAAATCAATCATATGGCCAGCATTTTGGCGAATGTCCAATGCTTTAATATGATTTGCAGTTTTATATCTATCGCTGTTCCAGTTGTGTTTGTAGTTGTTGTAAATATCCATCAGGAAATCCAAATCGCCTTTCAAAGCAGATTTTTCCTTTTGAACTATAAAATCCAGCATTTCTTGCTGGGTCTCCTGAATTACATCCAATTTTTTATCAATATTAGCTAGAGTCACAGCTACAAGCAGCATGGTAGGATCACAAATCAATGGATTCAAGCGGGCCTGGCCTTCAATTCCAGTATTTCCCATAGCAGTTCCGAGAAATCCTGTACCATCTTTAAATGATGCCAGATGTGTTCCTGGCGGAATGGTAACTTTGTAGTATCCGCTTACAGCCTGTCCTCCACTCACAGCCTTCTGTACTGCTGCTGTAACTGGCTCTAATCCAGTACCAAGAGCAGCAATCCTCGAAAGAGGAATTTTACTATATTTTTGCACAGAAAATTCTTCCTCTACTAATGGAAGCGCTAATTCTGTAGCTGTCACTGCTCTAACCAATTCATTTTTTTTCGTTAACTCACCCATATTTTCCCCCATCCAATCTGTAAATACGAAAAATTAAACCGCCTACTTGCGTATCATATTTATTATATCTTTTTTTCTTTATTTATCAAGATACTGTCTTCCAGTTCTCATGATAAACGCCTGAATGCTTCAACGGTAAATATTAATAGCAAGATGGTATTTCTTGGACAAAAACTGCAGGCTGGGCGATAATAGCGAGGCTTTCGCAGAGAGGTTCGTGCTAATTTCCGCCACCGAGCGAAGTGTTTGAGCCGTAAGGCGAGTTTTCGCGAATGGTGGATCATGGATGCACGAACCGAGCAGAAAACGCAGCTAGTCGCAAAGTCTGCAGTTTTTGTCTGACTTGCATGATTGAAAAAATAATTTTCCTTCCCATGTTTCAGCCCTTTCTACACAAAAAACGATCAAACGCCCAATAAATGCCAAAAAAGAAGATGCCTTCCCATGCCTTTCATTATCACAGGAAAACATCTTCTTTCTTTCTATTATTCTGCTCTCTGCACTCTCTACCGGATCTCCGCTTTTCCGCCCATATATGGCCGTAATACCTCTGGGATTCTGACAGATCCGTCTGCCTGTAAGTTGTTCTCTAAGAAGGCAATCAGCATACGCGGCGGAGCTACTACCGTGTTATTCAAGGTGTGGGCAAAGTATTTGCCGTTCTCGCCGTTTACACGGATCTTTAAGCGGCGCGCCTGAGCGTCTCCTAAGTTGGAGCAGCTTCCCACCTCGAAATACTTCTGCTGTCTTGGGGACCATGCCTCTACGTCCACAGACTTCACCTTTAAGTCAGCCAGGTCTCCGGAGCAGCACTCCAGAGTTCTCACTGGAATATCCAGGGAGCGGAACAGGTCAACTGTGTTCTGCCACAGCTTGTCATACCACTTCATGCTGTCCTCAGGCTTGCAGACAACGATCATCTCCTGCTTCTCAAACTGGTGGATTCTGTATACGCCTCTCTCCTCGATTCCGTGAGCGCCCTTCTCTTTTCTGAAGCATGGAGAATAGCTGGTCAGCGTCTTCGGAAGCTCTTCCTCCTTGAGAACTGTGTCGATGAACTTTCCAATCATGGAGTGTTCGCTGGTTCCGATCAGGTACAGATCCTCTCCCTCGATCTTGTACATCATGGCGTCCATCTCGGCAAAGCTCATAACGCCTGTCACTACATTGCTGCGGATCATGAACGGCGGCACGCAGTAGGTAAAGCCTCTGTCAATCATGAAGTCTCTTGCATAGGAAATCACTGCGGAGTGAAGTCTGGCGATGTCTCCCATCAGATAGTAGAAACCGTTTCCAGCCACCTTTCTGGCGCTGTCTAAGTCGATTCCGTTGAAGCGCTCCATGATCTCCGTGTGATACGGAATCTCGAAATCCGGAACAACCGGCTCTCCGTACTTCTGGATCTCCACATTCTCGCTGTCGTCTTTTCCAATCGGAACGGACGGATCGATAATGTTCGGAATTGTCATCATGATTTTGGTAATCTTCTCGGAAAGCTCTTTCTCCAGAGTCTCCAGCTCAGCTAAGCGGGCAGCGTCCTCGCCTACCTTCTTCTTCAGCTCCTCAGCCTCTTCCTTCTTGCCCTGAGCCATCAGACCGCCGATCTGCTTGGCAATTTTATTCTTTCCAGCTCTCAGATCATCGGCTTCTTTCTTAACTGCACGGTTCTGCGCGTCCAGCTCGATCACCTCGTCCACCAGAGGCAGCTTGCTGTCCTGGAATTTATTCCTGATGTTCTGCTTTACGATCTCCGGATTTTCTCTGACAAATCTTAAATCTAACATATCTTCCTCCTGCAGCGGTTCCTGAAATCCGCTTTTATTTTCATTGAAATCAATGATATTTGGCCGTTCTGACAGCCAAAACGTAGTCTGACCTTGATTATACTACAGTTTCCTGTTTATGAAAAGCCCATTTCTGCCTTTTCCTGAAGTCCCTTTAGTCTCTGCGGCTTAACCGGAACAGATAAGGCAGGCATTCCTCGATACAGAGCCCCTCTTTTTCCGGAATCTGAAGTTCTTCCGACCTCTCCACGCACTTTCTCGTAAAGGTGGCCGCCCGGCGCACCGCCTCTTCTAACGGTACAGAGTGGACCATCTCTCCCGCCAGTACTGCGGAAAATACGTCGCCTGTACCGTGGCGGCTTGTTTCAACCCGTTTTCCAGTGAAAAAGACAGGTTCTTTTCCACGCTCCAGCACTACATTGATAATCGAATGGCTTTTTGCCGCGCCTGTGAGCACCACCGCTCCCGGCCCCATGAATAGCAGCTTGTAGGCCAAATCTGCCAGCCTGTTTTTCGACCATCCTGTTTCGCTCCATGGAGTCTCCGTCAGAAGGCAGGCTTCTGTCAGATTGGGCGTAATCACGTCCGCGTACTGAATCAGCTCCCGCATTTCCTCGCAGAGCTCCTGGGTACAGGTCCTGTAGAGCGTTCCATTGTCTCCCAGCACCGGATCTACCAGAACCTTCGTTCCCTGTGGCTTTACTTCCATGAGAAAGTCCACTGCAGTCCGGACCTGCCCGGCGGAACCAAGAAATCCAGTCATAACAGCGTCAAAGGAAAACTGAAGCTTCTTCCACTCCTCCAGGTAAGGCGCCAGACCTTCTGTGTAGTCGTCAAAGTAACAGCTTGGATAGCCGGTATGATTTGACAAAATAGCCGTGGGCGCCGGGCAGCACTGTACCTTTAAAGCGCTCAGCACAGGAATAGCCGCTGTTATAGAACAGCGGCCATACCCTGCCATGGAGTTTATCATTGCAATCTTTTTTTGTCCTGTCTCATTCATCATAATCTCCTTATGATAACCGGAGAAGAAGGCCCGCTGAATGAAGCGCAGGCCGCGCCGCCATGTAGATCAGGACAGACGCAGCCGCCGAGGTCACCGCGTTGATCGAGGTGGAGGCGATATTCCAGACGAGAGCCAGCTCAGCTGCCGGCTTTCCGATTATCAGCAGTTTATAGTAATATCCAAACAGCGGATCAGCTGCCATGTTAAATAAAAGGCCTGCGGCTGACGCCAGAATCACATATTTTAAAATATGCTTCTTATCTGTGCTGACAGAGATCTTTCCAATCCTGTGAGCCACAAAACCTGTAATCAGGCCGATACACAGCTTTAAAATAAAGGTTTTCGGCGCATAGACCACGTAAACCGGATCCAGCAGATCGCCTATGGTCATTCCGATCGCTCCTCCCAGGCCTCCCCAGAAGCCGCCGATGAGCAGCGCCCCCAGCACGCAGACTGCGTTGCCTAGATGGATGGACGTAGCGTCTCCGCCTGGAAGCGTCAGTTTAATCTGGCCAAATGTAAACACTACATAGGAAAGAGCCGCCATCAGTCCTGTCATGGCGATTTTATACGCCTTATCATTGTTTCGAATCATATCACTGCCTCCTGCTGTAAACTGTATGCAGATGTCCTGCACCTTTCTGACCTGTATCTTATCACAGATCTGTACTTGACAAAACATTCAGTTTTCATATTTTTTCAGAGGTCAGTTTTTCATCCAATCAGTCGTGGCTCTCAATGCAGATGAGAATGCCCTTTTGAAATTCCAGGCTTCCCTTCTCTCCCGTCAGCTCATTGCTGATACAGAGGCTGGTTCCCAGATGGATCGTTTTATTGGAAAGAGGATATTTAAAGCCTGTCAGGGTAATCCCCTCCACCGACTCTGTCAGCGGAAGAAAAGAAATATATTGCCCATATGCCTGTTCCCTGGCAAACTCTGTTCTGCCGGGGCCGGCTAGATAGATTCTGTTCTTCTCATCATAGATTTCTGCATGTACATCGTTTTGCAGGCACTGATTTAACAGCTGCACATTGCCCAGGGCGTGATCCATCCGCCCGCCTAAAGCGCCCAGCAGGTGTACCGCATGAAAGCCCTTTCTCTCTGCTGTGAGAAGGGCCAGCTCTGTGTCCGTCTCATCCTTCTCCGGCCGGTGGATTTCCAGCTCAATCCCTGGTTTTCTGCGGTAGGAGTCAAACAGAGCCGGATTTACCGTGTCCAGATCTCCCACAATCTCATCCGGACAGACGCCGAGAGCGGCAGCGGCCTCCAGTCCCCCATCTACGGCAATCACGCAGCCGTAGCTTCTGTGTTTCAGAAACTGCTCCGCAAAGTCCAGGTTCAGGTTTCCTCCCGTGATGATCAGGCAGGTCTCTCCTTCCATCCTACTCATACTCCTTAAAAATCTCCAGAAACGCCTTAGTGTTGGCCGCCGCGTCTCCCTTGAAGACAGCGGAACCGGCCACAATCACATTGGCTCCCGCCTCAATCACCTGGCGGACGTTTCCAAGGCCCACGCCTCCGTCCACCTGAATATCCAGATTCAGTCCTCTCTCATCGCTCATCCTGCGCAGCTGCCTAATCTTTTCCAGTGTGTAAGGAATAAATTTCTGGCCGCCAAAACCTGGATTGACTGACATGATAAGCGCCATATCCAGCTGATCCAGAATGCAGGACAGGGTGGATACAGGCGTAGCCGGATTTAAGGCCACGGCAGCCTTGAGCCCCAGCTCCTTAATCTGGTTCACTGTCCGATCCAGATGTCTGCAGGCCTCCTGATGGACGCAGATCAGATCGGCTCCCACCTTCTTCATATCCTCCACATACCGTCCTGGTTCCTCTACCATCATGTGAACGTCAAATACGCGGTCCGTCACCGGGCGAAGCCGTTCAATCACCGGCATTCCAAAGGAAATGCTGGGCACAAAGGTTCCGTCCATCACGTCCAGATGAATATACTGGGCTCCCGCCCTGTCTACTGCCTGGATCTCCTCTCCCAGGCGTGAAAAATCTGCTCCTAACACAGACGGCGCTAAACGTATCATAATTAATATCTCCTTTTATCCTTCAATTCCTGGTACAAAAGCAGGTAATTTTCATATCGGCTGCGGCTGATGGTTCCGGCTTTCACCGCCTCCTTGACTCCGCAGACCTTCTCTCCCACATGGACACAGCCTAAAAACCGGCAGCCGTCCTCCTCCGGGGCAAACTCTGGAAAGCAGTCCTTCAGCTCCTCCGGCTTCAAGTCCTCAATATACATGGAGCTGAAACCAGGCGTGTCCATCATGTAGGTATTCTCCTCCACAAAAAACAGCTCCGAATGGCGGGTTGTATGCTTTCCCCGCTTAATCTTTTCACTGACTACGCCTGTCTCCATATTGGCCTCCGGCTGGAGAAAATTCGTCAGGGAGGATTTTCCCACTCCGGACGGACCTGCCAGCACAGTCGTTTTTCCCTGTATGAGTCTGTGAATCTCCTGAAGTCCCGCCTCCTCATAGGTGCTGATAAAATGAATCTCATATCCTGCCGGGGCATAGATGGAGCGCAGGCGCTCCATCTCTTCCCTGGATGACAAATCAATTTTATTAAAGCAGATGACAGCCGGAATATTCTGACGCTCCATCATAACCAGAAACCGATCCAGAAGATTCAGATTCGGCATGGGTTCTGTAATGGCAAATACCACCAGGGCCTGATCAATATTGGAGACAGCCGGACGAATCAGGGAGTTTTTCCGCTCCAGAATAGAGACAATGCTGCCTGTGCCCGCCTCCTCGTCCAGAATTTCAAACTCTACGTTGTCTCCCACCAGAGGCTTGATTTTCCTGTTTCTGAACACGCCCTTGGCTCTGCACTCATAGACTTTCTGCTGTCCGTCGTGGACATAATAAAAGCCTGCGATTCCCTTAACAATCTTTCCTGTCATCTACGCGTCGACCTCCATAAATTCGAGGGGATAGGTCTTTAAAATCCTGTCATTAGTCAGATCCCAGATCTGCAGTTCTCCTGTCAGAACTCCGTCCGCTCCTGTCAGCTCATAGTGGACGGGAAGCGTCACATCGCCTTTCATGTTTCTGGCATCCATTACAGTAGTCGTTCTCTTCTGCCCGTTCACTGTCTGTACCATTACAATCTCCACGGTGATCGTGGTGGAGGCTCCGCTGGGGCCAAAATTGTCCTTCAGCGGGTAATCGTCGTTGACAATAGCCGCGTACTTCTTGCCGCGTCCCTCGCTGACTACGTAGCTGACGGTGCTTCCCTCTGGAACCTCCTCGTCCATGAGAGGCGTCTGGCTGATAATGGTTCCCCTCTTCACGCTGTCGCTCTTCTGGGTGAGGATCTGATCCTCCGGCGCAGGCAGAAGTCCAGCTTCAGCAAGAGCCTCCCCGGCCTCCTCCTCTGTCATGCCGCTTAAATCAGGAACCTTTACCATGCTGACTGTCGGTCCAAGGCTCACATAGAGCTCAATCTCGTCCCCTCTGTCCGCCTCCTGCGGCTCGTAGCGCACTACCATATCCACGGGAATCGTATCGCTGTTTTCCTGCTTCAAAGAGACGGTAAGCCCCTTTGCCTCCAGCAGATTCTTGGCGTTGGTTCCATCCAGGGCCTCCAGGCCCAGAACGGTCAGATCAATCTGATGAGATTCTTTGGTCTCCTCCTCAGATTCCTTCTCACCGCCTTCTCCCACTATCACCTTGACGGTTGACTGTTTATCTACAACCGTTCCCTCCGCCGTCTTCTGCTCGATAACGCGTCCCTTTTTCTTCTCGTCTGACTGCACATAGCCATAGCTCAGCTTCAGGTGGCTGTCCTTTGCCTTTTCCTCCGCTTCCTCCTCTGTCAGGCCGATAAAATCGGGAACCCGTGTCTCTGTATCCTTCAGTCCAGTCTCCTGTCCCGAAGTCTGCGTCTGAGCAGGATTATTTCCATTGGATCCTGAGTTGAAAATTCCTCCCAGCTTGGCAAATATGGTAATGAGAACAGCCACAATAATAATAGCAGCCACCACTCCAACGCTTGTCAGAAGCTTCTCTATCTGAGGATTGATATCAGAGTCTCTCTTCTGTTTTCTGGCCTTTTTCCCGGAAGAGCCGCTTCCCGAGGCTGGCATACGGTCAGAACCTCTGTCTCTTCCAGCTCCCCGGTCCCTGCCTCTGTCATAGGAACCGTCATAAGAGTCGTCATAGGAATCGTAACTGCCCTCATCCTGGTAATCGTCATACTTGTCGTAATCGTATTCCTGGCTTCTTCCTCCTCCGCTCCGGCTGTCCCGCCGGCTGTAAGCCTCTCTCCTGCCGTTTCCATACTCCCTGTCATGCCGTTTTTCGTGCTGTCCTGTTTCGGATGGCGCCCGCATGCCGGAGCTTTGTCCGTTCATCACTACAGGCCCTGTATTTCTGGCCTGCTTGATCTGGCTCAGCTCGTCGTTTGAAATCACCATTGTAGGGGAAGAGGTATCCACCTCCGGCTCCTCTGTTACGAAATCGTCGTCCGGGTCCACCAGGGCGTGGCGCAGATCTGCAATCAGCTCATAGACGTCGCTGTAACGCTTCTCCGGCTTTTTCTGGGTACACTTCATAATAATCCGGTCAAGGCTTACCGGAACCTCCGGATTCAGCTGGGACGGGGGCGTCACAGCCTGCTCTAAATGAGCCAGGGCAATGCTCACCGTATTATCCCCGTCAAAAGGAACTGTACCTGTCACCATCTCGAACATGGTAATTCCCAGGGAATAGATGTCTGTCCTGGAATCGCTGAAACCGCCTCTGGCCTGTTCCGGAGAAATGTAGTGGACAGAGCCGATAGCCGTAGCACCGATGGTCTGGCTGCTGACTGCCCGGGCAATGCCGAAATCTGCCACCTTTACCTTCCCATCCCTGGAAATAATCATGTTCTGGGGCTTAATGTCGCGGTGGACAATGTGCTGATCGTGTGCAGCTGCAATTCCCTGAGCCACCTGGATGGCGATCCCGATAGCCTCCTTGGAGCTCAGCCGTCCCTTTTTCGTGATGTAGCTCTTCAGAGTGATTCCCTCTATCAGCTCCATGACGATATAGTGAATGCTGCCCTCGTCCACAACGTCGTATACGCTGACGATATTCGGATGGGAAAGACCTGCGGCCGCCTGCGCCTCCAGCTTAAATTTCTTTACAAACCCGGCGTCTGTGCTGAATTCCTCCTTCAGCACCTTGATGGCCACCAGGCGGTTTAATTTATGGCATTTTGCCCGGTAGACCTCTGACATTCCGCCGGAGCCTATCTGATCCAGAATCTCATACCGATTCTGCAAATACATTCCTGGTCTAAGCATCATAATCCGTCCACCTCACTTATCTGGGGATCCACAAGGACAACTGCTATATTATCCTTTCCCCCGTTCTGATTGGCTAACGCAATAAGCGCTCTGGCCTTGCTCTCCAGAGGGCCTGGCAGCAGCACCAGGCGGAACATGGCGGAATTGTCCACCATATTGGAAAGACCATCCGAGCAGAGAAGAACATAGTCTCCCTCCTTCAGGCCCACCTCAAAAAAGTCTGCCTCCACTGTCTTTGCAATGCCGACTGCCCTCGTGATATAGTTCTTCTGCTTTTTATACTCAAGGCTGTCTCTGGTAATCTGCCCCAGGGACACCATCTCTTCCACATAAGAATGATCTCTGGTAATCTGCCGGATTCCTTCCCGCTCAATCAGGTAGAGGCGGCTGTCCCCCACATTGGCTACATAGAGAGTCGAATCCTCTATCGTAGCGGCCACCAGAGTGCTTCCCATGCCTGCCAGTTCCTGGTGTTCCAGAGAAGCCTCGTAGATTTCCCTGTTAGCCTCTGCAATTCCATGGTTCAGCGCCTCCACCGGCGTTCTGGCCGAACAGTTCCTTATGTAGGAGGTCAGGCTCTCTATCAGAAGCCTGGAGGCCCGGTCTCCGGCCTTGTGGCCGCCCATACCGTCTGCAACAATAAATAAATTTGAAAGAGGTCCGATAGGCTCTGTCGTGGCGAAGCGGCAGTCCTGGTTTACAGGCCGCACCCGCCCGATGTCCGTCAAAGCACAGGCTTTCATCTTCCTTACGTCCTTTCCTTCTCAATATAGCTTTTTCGAAGCTGTCCGCAGGCTCCGTCAATGTCGCGGCCCATTTCCCGGCGCACGGTGACATTGATTCCCCGCTTTTCCAGATACTGTTTAAACTCCTCGACAGCCTTCCGATCCGACTGTTTAAAGTCTCTCTCCTTAATCGGATTGACAGGAATCAGATTCACGTGGCCGTGCTGGCCTTTCAGCAGATCCGCCAGCGCCCTGGCCTCGTCCAGATTATCGTTGACTCCTTTTACAAGGCTGTACTCAAAGGTAAGTCTTCTGCCTGTCTTCTCAAAGTAATAATGGCAGGCGTCCAGCACGTCCTTCAGGGCGAAGCTGTTGGCCACCGGCATCAGAGTTTTTCTCACCTCGTCGTTGGGGGCGTGGAGAGAAAGCGCCAGAGTTACCTGAAGATTTTCCTCCGCAAACTGGCGGATTCTGGGAACAATGCCGCAGGTGGAAACTGTGACGTTCCGCTGGCTGATATGTAAGCCGTTCTCGTCTGTCAGCAGATGGATAAAGCGGATTAGATTGTCGTAATTGTCCATGGGCTCGCCGGAACCCATCACCACCACGTTCGATACCCTTTCTCCGATATCCCTCTGAATCCGGTAAATCTGCTCTAACATCTCGGAAGGCCTTAAGTTTCTCTCCAGGCCGTCCAGAGTGGAGGCGCAGAAACGGCAGCCCATCCGGCAGCCTACCTGGGAGGAAATGCAGACGGAGTTGCCGTGCTTATAGCGCATCAGCACGCTCTCGATTACATTCCCATCCTCCAGCTCAAACAGGTACTTTCTCGTGCCGTCAATCTGGGAAATACGCACGTCCACCGGATTTAAGGACGCGTAAAAAGCCGTCTCCTTCAGAATCCCCCTCATTTCCTTGGACAGATTCGTCATCTCATCCAGAGAAGCCGCCAGCTTCACATGCATCCACTGATACAGCTGCTTTGCCCGAAAGGGCTTTTCTCCTAAGTCCTTCAGATACTCTGTCAGCTCCGGAAGGGTCATGGATTTTAAATCTGCCCGTCCGTCTCTCTCCATATGCTTAAAGCCTCCTTTTAAATCCTACTCTTCTTTTCTTCTAAATACAGAGATAAAAAAGCCGTCTCCCGGGTAGAAGCCCGGCAGCAGCTGAACGTATCCCTTTTTCCTGGTGTCCTCTAACAGTGTCTCTGCCAGAGCGTCTCCTATTCTGTCTGTCAGATCCACCGGTTCAAAGGGCAGCTGCGACAGAATCCAGCGGACGTTCTCCTCATTTTCCGCCGGATCTACCGTGCAGGTGCTGAATACCATAGTCCCTCCTGGCTTTACATACCGCCAGACTACAGAGAGGATTTCTCTCTGCAGCTTCGCCAGCTCTCTCGTCTGCTCCTCTGTCACATTGTAACGGATGTCAGGCTTGCGGCCGATGATCCCAAGGCCCGAGCAGGGCAGATCCGCAATCAGCAGATCTGCCTTCTCCTGGGCGTCCGGATCAAATTCTGTGGCGTCCTGCACTCTGGCCTCGATATTGGAAAATCCAGAACGCCAGATATTGTCCTCCACCAGAGCGATTTTCTTCTCGGTCAGATCTCTGACCTCCACCATGCCGGTTCCGTGAAGCAGCTCCGCAATGTGCAGGCTTTTTCCTCCTGGAGCGCCGCAGACGTCAATGACGTAATCGCCCTCCTTCACTCCGGCGGCGTCTCCCGCCAGAGAAGAGCTTAAATCCTGTACCTGGATCCAGCCGTCTAAAAAGGCGTCCAGGCTCTCCAGATAATCTACCTGGCTTAAGAAAACCACGTCCTCGGCAAAGCCGCTTTCCCTGATTTTCACACCCTGGCTTTCCAGAGAATCAAAGATCTCCTCCCTGGAGGCCAGGCTCAAATTCATCCGGACAGTGAGAGGTCTCTCCTTCAGAAAGCTCTCTGCCATGGTTTTAGCTGCCTCTTTCCCATACTGTCTCTCCCACATGGAAAAAATCCACTGGGGCAGACAGAACGCCGTGCTGTCGTCCGGCCATGTGATCTCATCCTTGTATCGGGACACATTTCTTAGCACTCCGTTCACAAAGCCCTTCAAGCCGGAAAAGCCTCTTCGGACCGCCAGCTTCACCGCCTCGTTGCAGGCTGCAGAATCAGGAATCCGATCCATAAAGCAGATCTGATAGACGCTCATTCTGAGAATCGTGCGGATCACAGGCTTCATTTTACGCAGCTTTACGCTGGAATATGATTCAATCAGACAGTCAACCTGCATCAGGCGCTCCAGAGTACCGTCAACGGTCCTCTTGATAAAAGAGCGTTCCTGCTTATCCAGATACTGATATTTTGCGAGCGCTCTCTGGAGTACCAGATGGCTGTACTGCTTCTTCTCCAGAATCTCAAGAAGAACGTCCAGCACAATCTCCCGCGCTCCCGAAGCGCTTCTGTTTCCTTCGTTTGCCGGTTTTCCACTTCCGGTTTTAGTCATTATCTCTTCTTCCTCCAAACAGTATAATCAGACGCAGAAGCTGTAAAATCGATCCGGCTGCCGCAGCCACGTAAGTGAGCGCCGCCGCTCCCAGCACCCGTCTGGTGCCGTCCACCTCGCTGCCGGAAAGAATGCCCGTAGCGTCCAGAAGCTTCACCGCTCTTGAGGAGGCATTAAGCTCCACCGGAAGCGTCACCAGCTGAAACAGCACAGCGGCGGAAAACAGCAGGATGCCCAGCTGCACCATGGGAGAGCCGAAGCCTCCGATAAAAAATCCAATCAGAATCAGGGGCCAGGAAATCTGGGAACCAAAATTGGCCACCGGAACCAGCGCTCCTCTGAATTTTAACGGCGCGTATCCCACCGCGTCCTGAATCGCATGTCCGCACTCGTGGGCAGCCACTCCGATCGCTGCCACAGAGGTAGAATTATACACATCGTCTGACAGATTCACCGTTTTGCTCCTGGGATCATAGTGATCGGAAAGACGGCCGCCTACGCGCCGCACCGTCACATCATAGATACCCTGGCTGTTTAACAGTCTCTGAGCCGCCTCCGCCCCTGTCATTCCCGTCATGGAACGAACTTTGGAATAGCGGGCAAAGGTACTGTTCACCCTGGCGGAAGCCGCCATGGAAAGCGCCACTCCGATTAATATCAGAATCATCGTCGGATCAAACATGGGGTAAAATCCATAACCATAGTACATAGATAAAAGACTTCCTTTCTCAAATTAAATGACCGCCCTTTTCACTCATTCTCCCCCTATGGCGTTCCCGCTTCAAAGCCGGATCCAGCCGCGGCCACGGCAGGCCTGGCCTCTACAGCCCCAGCTTCTCCCCTTCCTTTAAGGAAAAACCTCTTAAGAAGGCGCCTGCATCCATGCGCTTCTTTCCTTCCAGCTGCAGCTCCTTCACAGCTAAGGTTCCGTCTCCCGTCTTTACCAGAAAGCGATCCTTTAAAACCTTTACAATCTGGCCTGGTTCACCTTCAAAATTCTCCGGCAGAACGTCGGCCGCCCACAGCTTCATGGTCTTCTCACCGTAGTGGGTGTAGGCGCTGGGCCATGGATTCAGGCCCCGGATCAGACGTTCCAGCTCTGCCGCGCCTTTCGTCCAGTCGATATTGCCCAGAGACTTGTCAAGCATTCCCGCATAGGTAACGCCTGCCTCCGGCTGAGGCGTCCTGACGGCAGTTCCGTTTTCAAGTTTCTCAAGGGTCTCCAGAATCAGCGGTCCTCCGGCCATGGAAAGCTTGTCAAACAGGCTTCCTCCCGTCTCGTCCTCTGCCAGCGGGACAACCACCCGCTCCAGCATATCTCCGGTGTCAAGTCCCACATCCATCATCATGGTAGTAATGCCGCTCTCCTTCTCCCCGTCGATGACAGCCCACTGAATCGGAGCCGCTCCTCTGTACTTGGGAAGCAGGGAAGCGTGAATATTTACGCATCCGTATTTGGGAAGCTCTAAAATCTCTCTGGGAAGAATCTGGCCAAACGCCGCTACCACGATAGCGTCCGGCTGAATCTCTTTTAAAACATTTAAAAATTCCTCATTCTTCTTGACGCGGGCCGGCTGATAAACGGGAATCCCGTAGGACAGAGCCTTCTCCTTTACAGGAGTCATAAGAACGACTTTCCCCCGTCCCTTCGGCTTATCCGGCTGAGTCACAACCGCCGCCACCTCATGGCCTGCCTCCACCAGGGAAACAAGGGCAGGAACTGCAAAATCCGGCGTTCCCATATATACTAACTTCATGTGTGCATCCCCTTTCTGCTCTGCGGACGTTCTTCTACTCTTCCTCGAACTCTGCGCTTACGTCCTCCAGCTCTCCCTCAACCTTATCCACGTATAAAACGCCGCTTAAGTGATCGCACTCGTGGCAGATTGCCCGGGCAAGCAGGCCTTCGCCCTCCAGAACGTACTCCTCCATGTTCTCATTCAGAGCCTTTACCTTCACATGATCCGGGCGGGTTACAGTTCCTGATTTTCCAGGCACGCTCAGGCAGCCCTCCGGGCCTGTCTGGCTTCCGCTGGTCTCCAGAATTTCTGGATTAATCAGCACATACTGATTTCCGTCCTCCACGTCGATGACCACAATCTGCTTGCGGACGCCTACCTGAGGAGCCGCCAGCCCCACTCCGTTGGCCTGGTACATTGTGTCAAACATATCCTCTATCAGCTCTGCCGTGCGGGGAGTCATCTCCTTCACCAGCTTGCACTCTTTTCTGAGAACCTCGTCTCCAATGGTTCTGATTTCTCTGATTGCCATATCTGAATCCTCTCCTTTTATGTTCTGTTATTTTCTGTATTCTGCTATTTACAGCCTATTTCTTCTGCGCTTACGACACGTCGTACTGAACCTGGACGGTTCCTGCGCCGCTTTCTGTCAGGACATCCATACTGTTCCTGATTTTATCTAGTATATCACAATTTTCACACTTAATATATAAAATTTTTCTATACATATCATTAACTTTGTAGACAGGCGCGTTGACCGGTCCGATAGACTGGCAGGGCCCGGAAAGCCCCTTAAGAATCATGGAAATCCGCTCCGAAGCCTTCCGGCAGAAATGCTCCAGCGCCGCCTCGTCCTTCGCCGCGAACAGCACGGCGGACATCCGGCAGGCCGGAGGGTAGTTCATCATTCTTCTGTAGGCGATCTCCCGGCTGTAGAAGGCTTCGTAATCCTGTCTGGCCGCCGTCTCGATACTGTAGTGATCCGGCCTGTAGGTCTGAATCACCACACTGCCCGGCTGGCTGCCTCTTCCGGCCCGCCCGGCTGCCTGAGTCAAAAGCTGAAACGTTCTCTCCGCGCACCGGTAATCTGGCGTATTCAGGGAGAGATCCGCCGCCATAATCCCCACCAACGTCACATTTTTAAAATCATGCCCCTTCACAATCATCTGGGTTCCGATAAGAATATCCGCCTCCCCGGCCTCAAAGGCGGAGAGGATTTCCTCATGTCCTCCCTTTTTAGCGGTGGTATCCGCGTCCATCCGGAGCACTCTGGCCTGGGGAAACAGCTGTTTCGTCATCTCCTCCAGCTTCTGGGTGCCGGTCCCAAAGCCTGCGATATAGGGAGAACCGCAGGAGGGGCAGAGCTTCGGCATGGGCAGGGAATAGCCGCAGTAGTGACAGTACAGGCGGCCGTTTTTGTGGAGCGTCATGGACACGTCGCAGTGGGGACACTGAACCGCCTCCCCGCAGGAACGGCAGGACACAAAGCTTGCGTAGCCCCTTCTGTTCATAAACAGCATAATCTGCTGCCCGCGGCTCAGCCTGTCCTGTATCTGTTCCGACAAGCTGCGGCTGAACATGGTTTTATTGCCTGCTTTCAGCTCCTCTCTCAAATCCACCACTTCCGCCTGGGCCAGGCGGCTGTCTGAGGAGGCCCTTTTCTGAAGGCGCAGAAGCCCATATTCTCCGGACAGGGCTCTGCTGTAGGATTCCATAGAAGGGGTGGCAGAACCCAGCACCACATCCGCTCCCGACAGCCTGGCTCTGATCCCCGCCGCCTCCCTGGCATGGTACCGGGGCATGGTCTCGCTTTTGTAAGCCCCCTCGTGCTCCTCGTCAATGACTATCAGCCCCAGATTGGAAAAAGGCGCAAAGAGGGCTGATCTGGGCCCAATCATAATGTCCACCCCGCCCTTCATGGCCAGTTCCCACTGATCATACCGCTCTCCCGCCGAGAGCCTGGAATTTAAAATGGCAATCCTGCCGCCGAACCGCTTATAAAACCGCATGACTGTCTGATATGTCAGGGCGATTTCCGGAATCAGCACAATCACCTGGCGGCCCTCCCTCAGAACACGATCCATCATTTCCATGTAGACCTCTGTCTTGCCGCTTCCCGTGATGCCGTGGAGAAGCCAGGTCCTGTCCCTGGACAGCCTCTTTTGTCCCTCCGGCCCCTGGATCAGGCGTTCCTTATAGGAGTCCCAGAAGGTATCTGCCGCAGCCTGCTGATCGGCGTTCAGCTTCATCTGGGCGGCCTCCTTCTGAAGGCCTTTCAGCGGATCCCGGTATACCTCCCTTCGCGCCACCTCCACTGCCCCGCTTTCAACCAGGGGCTTTAAGGAGGCAGCCGTAATATTTAACTGGTGCTCCACCACCTCCCCGGGAATCTGTTCCGTCTCAAGAAAGGCCTCGAACAGTCTGATTCTGGCCCGGTAGCTTCTTCTTCTGGCTTCTTTCAGGGCCTCTGCAAGCTCCTCTCTGGTCAGGCGGCAGCGGACGGTCTTCTTCTCCCTGCGCTTCATCTTCTGCTTTACCGGAAGCACCGTTTTTAAGGCCTGGTTCATGGTGGAACCATAGATGCGCTTCATTTCCCAGGCAAGCTCAATAAGCTGGGACTGCACCGACACACGGTCAGGTGAAATCCCAGCTATCTCCTTCATTCTGTCAATATCAAATTCCGGCTTTTCAGTCACCTCCACCACAAAGCCACGGCGGAGGGAATTTCCCTTTCCAAAGGGGATCTCCACCTGAACGCCCGCCCTGATCTTGTCCTTTAATGGCTCAGGCACGATATACTGAAAGGTGCGATCCACTTTTTCATGGGAAATATCAATAATTACATTTGCAAAGGTCTGCTTCATACGTTCTGTCAGCCTCTCGCCTGGGCGGACTCTGCCTGCTCCTTCCCCTTGTTTCTGAAATAGAGCGCAGTCTCCCCCAGCTTCATGCTGTTGGATCCCTTGAACAGGACGCAGTCTCCCGGCTTCAGGAACTCCTCCAGGAACCGGGTCATCTCTTCCTTGTCTCTGAAGGAAGCCGCAAAAAGGGACGGCCGCCTTAAACGGGCGCCCTCTTCAATCTGCTCTGCCAGCTCTCCCAGAGTGATGAGAGCATCCACCTGCTCTCCTGCCAGAAATTCTCCCACCTGACGGTGAAACAGCCCGGCGTCCGGGCCCAGCTCCTTCATATCGGCCAGAACCGCCACTCTCCTCCTGCTCGTTTCAAAGGAAGACAGCACCTTAATGCCCGCCTTCATGGAATCCGGGCTGGCATTGTAGGTGTCGTCAATGATGGTAACGCCTGCCGCCTCATAGACCTGCTGACGGTTCTTAAAGCCTCCGAATTCCCTGAGCTTTTCTGCAGCCGCTTCCAGAGAAACGCCGTTTCGATCCGCCACCGCCAGAGCGGCCAGAGCGTTTAGAATGTTGTGTTCTCCCATCACAGACAGCGTAACGGGAATTCTCACGTCTCCATGTACCATGGTAAAGGAAGGACAGCCGTTTTCCATGGAAATATCTGCCGCTCTGTAGTCGGCCTGCTCCCCTGTTCCGAAATAAACCGTCTCCCGTCCGTCCCAGCCGGACACACGGCAGAGCAGATCATTGTCGCTGTTCAGGAAAATCGGGCCTGACGGGTTCATTCCCCGCTGAATATTTAATTTTTCCCTTAAAATATTTTCTCTGGATCCAAGATTTTCGATGTGGGTGACGCCAACGTTTGTAATCACAGCCATGTCCACAGCCGCAATCTCTGCGATGACCTCCATCTCCCCCGGCTCGCTCATGCCCATCTCCAGCACGCCGATCTGATCCTCCCTGGAAATCTTAGACAAAGTCAGAGGCACGCCGATCTGGCTGTTGTGATTGGCCGGCGTCTTAAACACTCTGTAGCCGGCAGAAAGAGCCGCGGCTACCATCTCCCTGGTGGTCGTCTTTCCCACGCTTCCCGTGATGCCTACCAGAGGAAGCGTCAGCCTTCTTCTGATGAAGGCTCCCAGAGACTGGAGGGCCTTTCTCGTATCCTCCACCTGAATCCAGGCGGCCTCCGGCCATCTCTGTCTGGACTCCTTCACTTCCTCTGAAGTTTCCTCATGCTCAGAGGTAAATACTGCCGCAGTCCCCTGAGCCAGGGCTGTCATAATAAACCGGTGGGCGTCGTTTTTTTCGCCGATCAGCGGCACAAACAGGCATCCTTTTCCCGCCTCTCTGGAATCAATGCTGATCTCTGTCACCAGAGCAGACGGATCTCCTGCCAGCAGACGGCCGCCTGCCGCCTCTGTAATCTCTTTTACAGTTATGTGTTCCATCGTTTTCGTCCTCTGCCTTCCCATACATTCTGTCTGAAGCCTGAGCCTGCCGCTTCTACAGTCCCAGCTTCTCCACCGTCTCCTGCACCACCTGGCGGTCCAGGAAAGGATAGCGCACGCCTTTGATTTCCTGATAGTCCTCGTGTCCCTTGCCGATAATGGCAATCATATCTCCCTCTCTGGCATGGGAAACAGCAAATTCAATGGCCTTTCTCCGATCAGGAATCTCAATGTAGGTTCCGCTGGTCATGGAAAGCCCCACCTTGATGTCTGTGAGAATCTCCTGCACGTCCTCATAGCGGGAATTGTCCTCCGTGATAATGCAGAAATCAGCCAGTTTTCCGCCGATCTCGCCCATAGAATAGCGTCTCTCCTTGGCCCGGTTGCCGCCGCAGCCAAATACGCATACTAGGCGTTTCGGCTTATAATCTCTCAGCGTTCTCAGCAGGCTTTCCATACTCACCGCATTGTGGGCATAGTCTACGAGCACTGTCATCCTGGAGGATTTATAGGCAATCTCCATCCGTCCGTCAATTTTCAGGTTCTCTAAACCGTGGGATACCTTGGGCTTCGGCAGATCAAAGAAGCTGCACACTGCCACAGCGGCCAGGGCGTTGGCGGCGTTGAAGCGTCCCGGCACGTTCACCTTGACCTCCAGCTCGTAACTGCCCATCATCTGGAATACCAGTCCCACAAAGTCGCTGGCCGTCACGTATCGGATGCCGGACGCCTCAAAATCGGCCGGGCGCTCCAGGGAGAAGGTGTAAATCTTGGACGGCGCTCCCTTTACAATCTCGTCGAAATGCTCATCGTCCTCGTTTACAATTGCCGTTTTGCAGTGCTTTAAAAGCTGCTTTTTATAGTAGAGATACTCCTCAAAGCTCTCGTGCTCTCCCGGGCCGATATGGTCGTTTGAAATATTTAAAAACAGGCCGTAGTCAAAGGTCAGGCCGTCCACCCGGTGCATCAGGTAACTCTGGGAGGATACCTCCATTACCATGTACTCGCATCCGGCCTTCACCATCTCGTCGAAATACTGCTCCAGAATATAGGATTCCGGCGTTGTGTTCTTTGTAGCGTAATGCTTATCTCCGATCACCGCTCCGTTTGTCCCGATTAAGCCTACCTTCTTTCCGCAGGCCTCCAGGATGGATTTGATCATGTAGGTGGTAGTGGTTTTTCCCTTCGTTCCCGTCACGCCGATAGTAATCATCTTTTCTGCCGGATATCCGAAGCGGGCCGCAGACAGCAGAGCCAGGGCGTTCCGGCCGTTTTCTACCTTGAGAACCGTCACGTCCTCCGGAATGCCGGAAACCTCCCGCTCCACCACCAGCGCCTTCGTTCCCGCCGCTAACACTGCGGGGATAAAATCGTGGGAATCTACATTGGTGCCCTTCATGCACACAAACACGGTCTCCTCCCCGGCCTTTCTGGAGTCGTAAACGACTTCCTTTACGGGAATTTCCAGTTCTCCCTGCACAAGCTCATATTTAAGCTCCTTTAACCAGTCATTCAGCATTGTTCTTCCTCCCTTTTTATCATACGCGGGAACGCCCTGCAGGGTACGTGTCTCTGCCGCTTTTTTCCCCGGCTCTGTATCTTAATAGCCCTGTTCCATCAGTTCCTCGAACTGCTCCTCGCTCATGAGAACCTTTCTCGGCTTGGTGCCCTCGTCCTCGCCTACTACGCCGGCTTCCGCCAGCTGATCCATAATGCGGGCCGCCCTGTTAAATCCGATCTTGAGCATTCTCTGAAGCATTCCGATAGAAGCCTTGTCCTTTTCAATAATAAACCGGGCCGCCTGTTCAAAGTAGGCGTCTCTGTCGCCTGCGCTGTCAGGCCCTGCGCCGGAGAAAGAGGAGGTCATCTTCTTCTCCACCTCCGGATCGTACTCTGTAGTCAGGCCCTCCTCTGCCAGAAATTCCACAACTCTGGACACTTCCTGATCGGAAACGAACGCTCCCTGCACACGCTGCGGTTTCTGGATTCCCTGTGGGTAAAACAGCATATCGCCCTTGCCCAGCAGCTTTTCGGCTCCGTTCATATCGATAATGGTCCTCGAATCCACGCCCGAGGATACGGAGAATGCAATTCTCGAAGGGATATTTGCCTTGATAAGGCCGGTAATAACATTTACCGACGGACGCTGCGTCGCGATTACAAGATGGATCCCGGCAGCACGGGCCAGCTGGGCCAGACGGCAGATGGAATCCTCCACCTCTCCGGGAGCAACCATCATTAGATCCGCAAGCTCATCCACAATAATGATAATCTGAGGCAGCTTTTCCGGTTTATTGTCGTCGTCAATATCCTTAATCGACTCAATCTTCGCATTGTAGCCTTTAAGATCCCTGACATTATATTTGGCAAATTTATTATACCGGTCGGTCATCTCAGCCACCGCCCAGTTTAACGCCCCGGATGCTTTCTTCGGATCGGTCACGACCGGGATCAGCAAGTGCGGAATCCCGTTGTAGGGGTTCAGTTCCACCATTTTGGGATCCACCATGATAAAGCGCACCTCATCGGGCGTAGCCTTGTAAAGCAAGCTGACAATCAGCGAATTAATGCACACGGACTTGCCGGAACCGGTGGTACCGGCAATCAGCACATGGGGAAGTTTGCTGATGTTGCCCACAATATCCCGCCCCGCAATATCCCGGCCGATGGAGAAAGCCACCCGGGACGAATGCTCCCGGAAGGTCCGGCCCTCCAGTACGTCGCGGATGAGCACCATGGAGCTGTGTTTGTTGGGCACTTCGATGCCGATCACAGAATTTTTCTCCGGGATCGGCGCAATGCGGATGTTGCCCACCCCCAGCGCCAGAGCCAGATCGTCGGACAGCGAAGTCACCTTGTTCAGCTTCACACCCTGTTCCAGGCGGAACTCATAACGCGTGACCGACGGGCCGCGCACCACATCCCCAGCCTGGGCACGCACGCCGAAACTCTCCAGCGTATTGCACAGCCGCTCCAGATTCCGCTGCTGCTCCGCCTGCGCCTGTGCCACGTTGCCCGGATGC